>UOEA01000064.1_pt1 | contig 35649 bp, 37 predicted proteins | sample 1988571 | NCBI WGS metagenome assembly UOEA01 (sample SAMEA4712194, study PRJEB27164) | hydrothermal vent metagenome | biome: marine basaltic hydrothermal vent biome; feature: marine hydrothermal vent; material: mineral | place: Pacific Ocean | collected 2011-06-14/2011-07-23 | depth 1689 m | reverse complement strand
ATACTCAATGGCCTTCATTATCGTCAGCGTCTCCGGGACTATATACTCCCTGCCCATAATAAATATGGGTATCATCTTGGCGTCCTTCGGGGGTATCGTCGTATCCCCTGTGCCAAGCGGCTTGAGCATTTTTTTATCCTTTGACTTTGCCATAACTTGCTCCCTGAAAGTAGTAACCAGTCTTAGACTGTGTTTGTAAACTTACTAATGCCCAAACTTGGACATTACCGTTAAAAATCGCTGTACATCCTCTTTACATCGGCCGCCGTATAGACAGGGCCATCCTTACATACGTACTCGTCGCCGACATTACAGCGACCGCATTTACCAACGCCGCACTTCATCTTGTTTTCAAGCGTGGTATAGACATTATCATCGCTAAAACCGAGTTTATCTAAAGCTACCAGACAATACTTTATCATAATCGGCGGACCGCATATAATACAGACCGTATTTTCCGGGCTCGGAGCGGCCTCTTCCAGAACGGTCGGCACAAAACCAACCGCTCCCTTCCAGTCGGGGGTCTCACCGCCCGGATCTACCGCCTGAACGAGGGTTACATCGTCACGGTCGCCCCAGTGATCCAGCTCATTTTTATATACGAGATCCTCTACCTTTTTTGCTCCGTAGACTATCGTTATATTACCAAAATCCTCACGCCTATCAAGGCAGGTCCATATAACCGAACGAACGGGCGGCAGCCCAATGCCGCCGGCGATAAAGACCAGGTTCTTGCCCTTCCACTCTTCTATAGGAAAGGAATTACCGTAGGGGCCTCTAAAGCCCATGGTATCGCCTATATTAAGCTGCGCCAGCGCATTGGTCACACGCCCGGTGGCCCTGAAGGTACACTGGATATAGCCCTTACGCGTAGAAGGTGAGGCGATACAAAAGGTCGACTCCCCATAACCGGCAACCGAGTAAAGGCCAAACTGGCCTGTCCTGAACTCAAAGCTATCACGAAGCACTTCGTCCTCAAAGACCAGACGAAAAGAGGTCACATCAGGGGCTTCATGGTATATATCCTCGATCTTTACCGCGTGCGGCAGATAAATATTGCTCATAATAAATTCACGACTCCGTTACTTTACTTTATAAAAATAATACTTACTGAGATTGCTTCGTCTCAGACCCCGTCACTACGTTCGGGGCAAAGTTAAAGTCTTCTTCTTTTTTCCCATTTAGTGCTTAGAAATGTTCCTGCTGCTAGGAAGTACAAAAGCTTTAACCGCACCACCTGCGGTGGGGCAAAAACCATTAAAATAATATCTATCAACGCGTAAAACAGAACTTTATTAATACATTTAGCCGTACGCAGTACCTTTTAGGTATGTGAGGATTAGAGCTTGTAGTCCTGACAACGCAGCAGGTCATTTATAAGTGCTAACTTAATTCCTCCATTACTTCAGTTATATCCAACCGCACCGGGCAAACTCTTATACACCGCCCGCATCCAACACAACCCTTTGTCTTAAACTTACCCGGGTATATCTTGAACTTACACATAAAGCGGTTGCGCCACCTTTTATGCTGCGTATCTCTGGGGTTATGCCCACTTGCATGCAATGTGAAAAAATCAAACTGGCAGGCGTCCCAGTTTTTGCGCCTCTCGCCCTCAAAAAAGGTCCCCTCATCGACTATATCAAAGCAATGGCAGGTCGGGCACGAATAGGTACAGGCACCGCAACCAATGCATTTTCTTGCCATATCGCCCCACATCTTATCGTTATCGTAATGGGCCGTATCGGATAAGGTCTCTCCGACCTTATCAAGGTTTACATTCTCAAGTTTAACAGGCTCGAAGATCGCTTTTTCTTTACCGGCCTTACCTGTTGTAAAGACGTCCTTATGGGCCTTTATAAATTCCTTGCCTTTGTCCGTTACGGCCTCTGCCGAGAAGTCGCCGTCCTCGGTCTCCCGCAGAAGGACGTCGCTACCCTCTGTGCTATCAGGGGCAAGGCCCACCGAGGTACAGAAGCACGAGCTATCGCCCTTTGTACAGGCTATGGTTATTACAACGGCCTTATCTTCTCTCTTCGTATAGAATTCATCGATAAAGTCCCATGTAAAGACGCTACGGAGCGAAGCAACGCTTGCGGCGTCGCACGGACGCGCACCGTAAACAACGGTATCCTTTGCCTGAACCTCTACGCCCTTCATATCGGAGCCGGCTTCTTTAAAGGTCGCTATCGCCTCGCTCTGCGGAAAGAGGACTTCCTTAAAGGAGTTCTGCGGAACGACGTAGTCGGTCTCTACAACAGCTGCGTCCGCGACCTCTTTATAGCTGACCTGACGGGCCACCAGAGTCGGAGCGACGAATACGCCGTTGTCCTTTTTCACGGCCTTTATCAGCGTTGCCAGAGAGTCTTTTTTAAAAAGTGTTTTAGCCATAATTATTTTATGAATTCTTCCTTATCATTCTCTATATCAAAAATAATCATCGGCGGATGCACCTCAGGGTCATAGCCCGAACGGTGATCAAAGGCGTCTTCTACGACGACCGCCATCTTTTTATTAATAACGTTAAGCGGGATATTAACCGGGCACGCCCTCTCGCACTCACCGCAGAAGGTACAACGCCCGGTCAGATGCATGGCACGTACGAGGTTCCACGAGAAATTACCCCGTGCATGCGACGAGCTATCTATCCACTGCGGCGTGTTCTTATCCGTAATACACCTGTCGCAGTAACAGAGCGAGCATACCTGACGACAGGCATAACACTTAATACAGCGGGAGAAATGCTCCTCCCAGAAACCGAAGCGCCCCTTTGCGTCCATCGCCTCTATCTCTTTTATCTTATCAAAGACCATTCCGACCGGTTCTTCCGGCGGTGTAAAGTCCGTGGTATCTCCAATTATAGCGTCGCTTATATGCGGGTTACGCACATCGCAGTTATGACACTTTACCGGCATTATCTCGGGCTTTAGTTCGCCCTTATTTGCTTCGAGCAGTTCCTGCTTATAGGCAACGCCCTCACAGGTCAGACCTATGATATAGACGTCTTCTCTTTTCAGCTGCCCCTCGGCTATCATAACGGCAAGGTTCTTTATATCGCAGCCCTTTGCGATTATCGCGGGCTTGCCCATTGCCTTTACGTCAGGGTACTTTCTGGTCAGATAGACCGAGAGGTTATTGACGCAATAAGCGTTAAAGACGAGTTTTTCTACGTCCTCCGCCTTAGTGATAAAGACAGGGGTAGTTCTGGTCTTACGCTTATTCCAGCCGTAACCAATAACGACCCCGATCTCGCCAGAGTCTAAAAGTTCCTTTGCCTTTTCTCTAAGGTTTGCTTCCATATTCCTCTCGTTATCCCTCAAGCCCTTTATAGTTACAGAGCCCGGGTGCTTCCAGCATCGCTAGACATTCATCAAAGGTCGTAAACCAGTTATTAGGGAATTCTTTCCTGAGCTGCTCGCCGGTTATATCAATACGCCCGTCGTCGTTAAGCTCAAAGGACGGGCCGATCTTATCGATATTCTCAGAGGTAAGAAAGACCCCCCTGAAACTATTATCCGTTGCCGTTGTGTCATCCAGAAAAACCAAGAACATCCCGGTATTCTCGTCCGCATTCGTCATCTCGCTAAAGGCACGGAAGTTATCGGGGTAGATCACCCAGAGCCCGTCCTCTTGCTTAGAGACCCTTACAAAAAGGATCCCGGATACTTCTTCGTTTTGAATGAGGTGGACTATCTGGTCTTTACGGGTAACCATAAAGGAGTCACGCTTAAAGACCTCGTAGCCGCGCGACTTCAGCCTGTCGGTAAAGGCATCACGAAGGCCTATGGCCTCATCTGTCATCTCTTTTGGAACTAACATTCTTTTAACGCCCCCTCTGTCTCTATCAACCCTTCGCTTAAGGCCTTATACTCGATAAACGGCCCAGCCTTGCGTATATCTGCGGTGACTTTATTTATAAGGTCTACCCATTTCAGGGCCTCGGATGCCGAGACCCAGGAGAACTGAAGCCTGGTCTCGTCTATGCCCGTAAAGTCCATAAGGCTCTTAAATGCACGCCACCTGCGCCGGGCGTGATAGTTGCCTGTTGTGTAATGGCAATCTCCCGGATGACATCCCGATACCAGAACGCCGTCCGCGCCGTTCTCAAATGCCTTTATAATAAAGAGCGGATCGATACGTCCGGTACACGGCAGTTTGATTATACGGACGTTGTCCTTATATTCCATACGGCTCGTTCCGGCCAGATCGGCTCCGGCATAGGTACACCAGTTGCAGACGAATGCCATTATCTTTGGCTCGAAGCCGGTGGCTACTGTTTTTTTATCTTCTGACATTTATTTTTCCTTATTAATGAGATCGCTTCGCTATGGGTCTTTGCCCCAACGCTCGCGATAACTAATTGGTGGGCACAGCCCACCCTACAACTTATAAAGTTTAAATCTTTTTTGCATAGTGCCTTGCCTTATCCCAATTCGTGTTCAGAAACGCTTCATATACTAGGAGGGGTGAAGATTGGAAACGGAGCGTACGATTAAGTACGTGAGGCTTCAAATCTAAAATCCCGACAACGTAGATGAACGTTTATGGGCACGAACAAGTTAAAAAGCGTTGATGGCGGCAAATACCTGTTCGTCTGTGTAACCTGCAAGGTCCACGACCTTACTCCTGCACGCCGCAACACATACGCCGCAGCCCTGACATACGCCTTCGTTCACATGGGCGTTCCAGCCAATGATATTACCCTGCCTATCTTTAACCTCTTCCTTTTCTATAGCCGTATACGGACACGCCACCAGGCAGTCCCAACAGGCATTACAACGCTGTTTATTAACGCTTGCCACTATCGGCTCACGAGCCATCTCGTCGCTTGAGAAGAGCGCCAGAACCTTACTGGCAGATGCACTTCCCATACTGACCGACTCCGGGATATCCATAGGCCCTACACAGGCGCCCGAGAGGAATATTCCTGCCGTTACGGTCTCGACCGGCTTGAGCTTTGGATGGTACTCGTTATAGAACTTATATTTATCGTAGCCAATGCCGAGCTTCTGCGCCAGAGAGTCTGCGCCCGTTCTGGAGGTCAGGGCCGTAGCCAAGACGACCATATCGGCCTCTATCTCGACCTGAGTTCCGCTCAGAGTATCTGCGCCCTGTACGACGACCTTACCGTTACGCTCATAGACACGCGCAACGCGCCCTCTCAGGTACATAGCCCCTTCTTCTTCCTGCGCACGGCGGGTAAATTCTTCGTATCTTTTACCGCCGGCCCTTATATCCATATAAAAGACGTACGCCTGACCGTCGTGTACTTTATGCTTATAGAGCATCGTATGCTTTGCCGTATACATACAGCAGATCTTAGAACAATACGATACGCCCTTTGCCTCGTCCCTCGAACCGATACACTGAAGGAAGACTATCTGTTCAGGAACTTTACCGTCCGAAGGCCTCTGGATCTGACCGCCGGTCGGGCCGGACGACGAGGCGAGCCTCTCAAACTGCATACCGCTTATAACGTCTTTTATCTTTCCGTAGCCGTACTCGCCAAAGCGTTCGTTAGGCATAAGCTCGTAGCCGGTAGCTACGACAACAGCACCGACCTGCTCTTCAACAAACTCATCTTTCTGCTCAAAGTCAATAGAGCCCGGGCCGCATACCTTTGCGCATATTCCGCACTTGCCCTTTTTGAGCATCATGCAGTTAGGCGCGTCTATTACAGGGATATTCGGTACGGCCTGCGGAAAGGGCGTATAGATAACCTTTCTTTTACTGAGGCCAAGCTCGAACTCACTATCGGCCTTGAACGGACACTTCTCCATACACTCGCCACAGCCCGTGCATGTCGACTCGTCAACGTACTTTGCCTTCTTTTTTATCGTTACGGTAAAGTTACCTATATAGCCTTCGAGTTTCTCGACCTCTGAATACGTAAGTATCTTTATCTTCTCGTGCAGCTCGGCCTCGACCATCTTCGGCGTAAGGATACACTGCGAACAATCCATCGTCGGGAAGGTCTCGGAGAGCCTTGCCATATTACCGCCGATAGAGGGCTCTCTCTCAACGAGTATTACCTCGCGTCCGCCGTCGGCTATATCAAGGGCCGCCTGTATACCGGCGATACCTCCGCCAATTACGAGCGCCTTCTTATTAACAGGAATATTGATCTTCTTAAGAGGCCTGTTCTTCTTGAGCCTCTCTATTACCATACGCGTCAGGTCGTTGCTTTTGCGCGTACCGATCTTTTTCGTCGTATCGTGATGCACCCAGGAGCACTGCTCGCGGATATTGACTATCTCGCATTTATAGGGGTTAAGCCCGGCGCTTTCGCTGGCCTTACGGAAGGTCTTCTCATGCATATGCGGAGAGCAGGCCGAGACGACGATACCGTCGAGACGCTGCTCCTTAATGGCATCACGCACCATCTCCTGACCGGGCGAAGAACACATGAATTTATAGTTGCAGGAAAATACCACACCGGGCATTTCCTTCATATCGTTGGCTACCTGCTCGGTATCAACGGTGCTCTCGATGTTGTTACCGCACTGGCATATAAAGACGCCTATCCTTGACATATACTAAATTCCCCTTATCCTAACTACTTCCGTCATTGCGAGCCCCTTATCGAGGTTAAAGCCCCTTTCGGGGTTAAAAACAACCAACCTGTCATTGCGAGAAGTGTAACGACGAAGCAATCTCACAGACTCTCATACAAATCACTCCACTGCGCATTCATACTATTAATTAACTCAACCTTCTTTGCTCTTGAACCGCCCTTTATCTGTTTCTCTCTTGTTATGGCATAACCTGCGTCTAGAAAGACTTCATAATAAACCAGCTTATTAATATTGTATCTACTTGTAAAACTCTTGACCAACTTCTCTTTATGTTCGTAGACCCTTCTGATAAGGTCGTTCGTTACTCCAGTATAAATAACTGTATTCTTTTTATTGGTCATCAGGTAAACATAATAATGTCTCTCTGCTACCATCACAAACAACCTTTAACAACCAGCCTGTCATTGCGAGGAGGCTTTACGCCGACGAAGCAATCTATTACTTTAAAAACGAGATTGCTTCGCTGCGAAGGGGCTATGCCCTTCCTCCGCTCGCAATGACAAAAAAAATAAATTCAATCTATCCTGCAAAAACCTAATTATTAATCAGGTACGTCCTTCTCGTACTTCTTAATAATATAAGCACTCAAACTATCAACAGTATGCTGACTATTCTTTTTTGAAGCAATTTTATCTTTTACAATTTTGTCAATATGATAAGTAATCTCTTTCTTCAACATTTCGTTCTTAATAATATTCAACTCAACTATATCTTCAGAACTATTCGCCAGCTCTGCCATAGAAAATTCGTTCAAAACCTTCCAGCATTTCTCCACCTTATCAAGGTCATATTCCTCTTTCAAAATTCTCTTTGCTTCTTCTATCTGTTTATTCTTGTATAGGTTGAAGATTTTTTATGCTAGTTCTTTATCCTCAACTCTCTCTACATTTCCCAAGACATCTTCTATTATTTCTACCGCCTCGGCAAGGCTATCCAGACTTCCACCTCCTTCAAAGCTTGCAAACAATTCTCTTATCTTATCAATCTCTGACATTCTACAATTAAACTCCCTTACCAAAACAACCAACCCGTCATTGCGAGGAGTGCAACGACGAAGCAATCTATTTCTTTAAAGACGAGATTGCTTCGCTACGCTCGCAATGACAAAAAATAAACTTAACGGCTTTTTCACTAAACCCCCCTCTCTTTCAGAAGCGGTCTTATATCGAACTTATTACCGCCAAGGCCGGCCATCTCGTCCGTCTGACCGAGTGCCAAGCCAAGCAACTGCGTAAAGTAGATGATCGGTATTTCCTTATGGCCCGGCTCGGCCTCCATAATGCTCGCCTGACTCTTCTCCAGGTTATACTGACAGAGCGGACAGCTCGTGACTATAACCTCGGCTCCCCTGTTTACGGCAGAGGCGATGACATTACCGGAGAGCTTCTCTACTACGTCCTCGCGGTTCATAGTAAGGTGCGCGCCGCAGCATTCGATCTTATCGGGAAAATCTATTGCCTCGCAGCCCATAGCGCCTAGAAGGTCTTCGATGACCGTCGGGCCTTCGTGCCTGTCGATACCTATATCCTTAAAAGGGCGAAGCAGCATACAGCCGTAATACGCGCCGGTCTTTATCTTCCCCAGCGGCCTCGTAACAGCGTCCTTGACCTTATCAAAACCAATGCTGTCGCGCAGAACTTCGAGCATATGGACGACCTTTAGCGAGCCGTCGTAATCTTCTTCTATAAAGTCGTTTACCGCAGCCAGCCTTTCTTTATCCTCATTAAGGGCCGCGTTCGTGCGCTTAAGCACGTTATAGCAGACGCTACAAAGGGTCGTAACGGACTCGCCTTCTTTCCGTGCGTTCGTCAGGACCTTTGCAGGGGCTGCCAGAGCCATGACATTGCCGGGCGACAGAGGAAAGCAGGCCCCGCAGCAGTTCCACTGCGCAAGCTCTTCCATCTCAAAGCCCAGCGCCCGTGCACTCTCTCTTGCCGAGAGGTCAAAGCCCTTTGCCGTAGTATTTAATGTACATCCGGGGTAATAAGGTATCTTCATAATATCCATTTAAAGCTAAACCGGTTAAAGCTAAATCGGTAAAGACAGGTAATAACCGATCTTCGGCCACAAATCAGCTTACAAATTTTCTAAATCCGCATACTATCGCCTGCTGTGGCGCGTTCTTTAAAAAAGGCATCGGCAGCTCGTTCATATCCGTATGATCCGCGCCGCTCCTGAGCGTCGCCTGCCTGAGTGCATCCAGGACCGAAGCAACGCTTACGCTCTTGGGGCACCTTGAATGGCACTGGAGGCATCCTACACAGAGCCACATCGAGTTTGCAGCCCTTACCTCATCGACCTTGCCTATCTGAAGCATCCTTATGATCCTGCTCGGCGAGATATCCATCTCGTAAGAGACGGGACAACCGCCGGTACAGTTACCACACTGATAACAATTCTTTGTAGCCTCGCCGCTTACGCGCTCGAGCTGCTCTATTGCGTAACTCTGTATCTCTTCTTTGTTGATATTCATCTTCATAGTCGGCACCTGTTCTCGCTTTAACGTTCTGGATTCAAGACAACTTCAAGACAACTATTACTAAACAAAAATCAGATACAACTCAGTCCTTTCTATACTTCTCTACCCCACCGTCTTCAGCGGTTTACAAACCAACACCAAAACCATTTTCTATAAACTTAAAACCGTTAAAAACGGCTAATCTTTTCTATACTTCGCGACTCCGCTCTTGAAGAGGTCTCCGCCCTTACAGTCATTTACGACTATCGCGGGAAAGTCCTCTACCTCAAGTCTGCGTATGGCCTCGGGGCCAAGGTCTTCGTAGGCAATAATCTCGGCCTTTTTAATGGTCTTCTTTATAAGGGCCGCTGCCCCGCCAACAGCCGCAAGATAGACGGCCTTGTTCTTCCGCATCGATTCCAGAACCTCAGGACACCTGAGCCCCTTGCCGATAGTCGCCTTAAGGCCAAGCTCAAGGAGCTGCGGGGTAAAAGCGTCCATACGGCTGCTCGTCGTCGGACCGGCAGACCCAATAACCTCACCCGGCATAGGAGGGGTCGGGCCGACATAGTAGATCACCTGCCCTGCCACATCAAAGGGCAGCTCGCCGCCTTCTGCAAGCGTCGCCATCATCCTTTTATGCGCGGTATCACGGGCCGTATAGATAACGCCTGTAATATGAACGACCTCGCCGGCGGTTAAGGCCTCGATATCCGCGTCGGTAAACGGAGGAGTTAATTTTTTCGGTTCTGCCATTTTATAAATACCTTAGATTGTTATCGACTTTTAAAAACTACTTAAAAACAACTAGTTATATCGTTATCTCTTTATGCCGTGCCGCATGGCACTGGATATTGACCGAGACCGGCAGACTTGCTATATGGCACGGTGCCGCCTCTACGTGTACGCCAAGCGCCGTGGTTACTCCGCCAAAGCCCATCGGGCCTATACCGAGGTTATTTACGCCAATGGCAAGATCGCCTTCCAGAGCCGCAAGCACAGGGTCGGGATTCGAGTGCCCGAGCTCGCGCATAAGGGCTTTTTTAGCGAGTATAGCTGACTTTTCAAAGTTACCGCCGATACCAACGCCTACGATAATAGGCGGACACGGATTACCACCGCCGGTCTTTATGGTTTCTATTACGAATTTTTTTATACCTTCCAGACCGTCCGAGGGTTTGAGCATCTTTAGGGCGCTCATATTCTCACTGCCGCCGCCCTTGGGGGCCATACTTATCTTTATAGACTTTCCTTCGACTATAGTCGTATGAATAACAGAGGGGGTATTATCGCCGGTATTCTTCCTTGAGAAAGGATCGCAGAGAGACTTTCTAAGGAAGCCCTCTTCGTAGCCCTGCCTGACACCCTCGTCAATAGCCTCGTCCAGGAGGCCATCGAGCTCGACCTCACGCCCGAGCTCTACAAAAAAGACCGCCAGCCCTGTGTCCTGACACATAGGCTTCTTTTCTTTGGCCGCTATCTCAAAGTTGGTAATGATCTGGGTAAGGATATCCCTGCCAAGCGGAGACTCTTCCTTTTTAAGGGCGGCCTTAAGCGCATCCTGAATATCAGGGCCAAGGTCGGTCGCTGCCTTCAGGCAGAGTTCCTTTACCTTTGCAGATATTAATTTTGACGAGACCTGCCTCAAATCTTTAACTCCCCTACAAGCTCTCTGATGGCGGCAACGGATTTATCAAAGGCATCCTTCTCGCCCGCATCAAGCTCTATCTCTATGATCTCTTCTACGCCGGCTGCGCCAAGCTTTACCGGCAGCCCTACGTATACGCCGTCCAGGCCGTACTTGCCGTCGCAGTAGACAGCGCACGGCATAACCTTCTTTTTATCTTTAAGTATCGCCTCTACCATCTCGGCAGATGCTGCGGAAGGGGCAAAATACGCGCTGCCCGTCTTAAGGAGGGCTACTATCTCGCCGCCCGCGGTTTTTGTACGCTGCATAAGGGCGTCTATCTCATCGTCAGGCAAAAGCTGGGGCAAAGGAATGCCGGCGACCGTCGAGTATTTCTTGAGCGGAACCATAGAGTCGGCATGACCGCCGATGACCATAGCCGATATGTTCTCGACCGATACGCCTAGCGCCATCCCCATAAAAGCCTTCAGCCTTGCCGAGTCCAGCGCTCCTGCCATACCGATAACGCGCTCTGCCGGAAAGCCCGAGAGCTTCCATGCGATATGTACCATTATGTCCAAAGGGTTTGTTACGATAATAAGAATTGCGTTAGGCGCGTATTTGACGACCTCGTCAATAACGGACTTTAATATTGCGGTGTTCTTACCGACCAGATCACTCCTGCTCATGCCGGGCCTTCTGGCAAGCCCCGCCGTTATAACTACTATATCACTACCTTCAATCGCGCTATAGTCATTAGAGCCGGATATATTGGTATCAAAGCCCTCGACAGGCGCGGCCTCCATCATATCCAGGGCCTTGCCCGCAGGCATACCCTCCAGTATATCGACAAGCACTACATCGGCGATCTCTTTCTGAGCTATCCAAAGGGCGGTATGCGCCCCAACATGACCTGCGCCTATAACCGATACTTTCTTACGAGCCATACCACACCTCCTCCGTATATAGTAATATAGAAAAAAACCAGACTACAAAAAACTACTAAAGCAGAAGACAAAATTAACACAAAACAGCGGAAAATAAAAGCAGTAGAACGTAATGCAAGATCTAAAAAGATCTCCCGCCCGCAAAGTAACTTTCGCAAGGCGCGGTACAAACAAAGAACGCTACAATAAGATTGTATACTGTATACATTAAAACGCTGTCTGTCAAGAATAATTTTAGAGGCCGTTTAATGCTAAAAGGGCACAAAACAAGCATAAAACTACGTAAAAACCGTGTTTTTGCTAATTTACAACACAGACGCAAAAACTTGCCAAAAAGTATAAAGACCTTGACATAACGCCCCCTCTCTGGTACTTTTACTAATTCTATTTAGGCGATAATTTACTACAGGGCAGCGGTAATTGTCCAAAGAGTTTTTAAAAGAAATAAAAATAAAATACACGGCAGCTACCTTTTCTTAGACTGCCACAGCCACTGAAGGAGGCACAGTATTAGTCATGAAGAAGAAATATCTATTAGCGCCGGGGCCAACTCCGGTACCGGAGAGAACACTTCTGGCAATGTCCGGCCCGATGATACATCACAGGACTCCGCAGTTCTCAGCGATCTTCGCAGAGGCCTGTGAGCTTCTTAAAGACGTATTCCAAACAAAGAACGATGTAATGATACTCTCGGCCTCAGGGACCGGCGCGATGGAGGCATCGATCACAAACCTCTTCAGCCCCGGCGATGAGGTCATAGCGATAAACGGTGGTAAGTTCGGTGAACGCTGGGGACAGATCAGCGAGGCATACGGCCTTACTGTCCACTGGGTAAAGGTAGAGTGGGGCAATGCGGTCGACCCGGCTGCGGTAAAAGAGCTTCTCGATGCCAACCCGAATGTTAAGGGCGTGCTTGCTCAGGCAAGTGAGACCTCGACAACGGTTCAGCATCCGATCGAAGAACTTGCCAAGCTTACCAAAGACAAAGACTGCCTCCTTATAGTAGACGGCATCACAGCCGTAGGCGTAGCCGACGTACCGATGGACAAATGGGGCGTCGACGTTATGGTATCGGGCTCACAGAAGGCCTTCATGCTCCCCTCAGGACTCGCATTCATAGCTCTGAGCGATAAGGCATGGGGCTTTGCAGATAGCTCCAAGTGCCCTAAGTACTACTTCAACCTCAAGAAAGAAAAGAAAAACATAGCAAAGCAGACAACGGCCTATACTCCGGCTGTATCACTTATAATAGGACTCAGAGAATCTCTCCTTATGATAAAGGAAGAAGGCCTGAGTAACGTATTTGCAAGGCACGCGCGTCTGGCTGAGGCTGCACGCGAGTCAATGAAGGCGCTAGGCCTTACGCTTCTCGCCCCAGAGAGCCCGAGCTTTGCCACGACAGGCGTATACGTCCCCGAGGGCGTAGACGGCGGGGCATTCGTAAAGTATATGCGCGACGAGCTCGGCGTAACAATGGCCGGCGGCCAGGACCACCTCAAGGGTAAGATCTTCCGTATCGCGCACCTTGGATACATCGATACCTTTGATATGATAACAGCCGTATCGGCGATAGAGATGGCTCTGGTAAAGTTCGGCCATAACGTAGCGACCGGCAAGGGCGTAGCAGCAGCGCAGGCAGTACTCATTGAAGGGTACAAGAGCGCGACACCCGCTTGATTAGTCAGATCGCCACAGGCGACCTGACCAGCAAAGGTTGACCGCAACTGCCAGAGGCAGTTGCACAAAAAAAGATAAAAAGGACGAACCTACAAATGAAAGTACTAATTAGCGATGGCCTCTCGCAGGCAGCAGTAGAGATATTAAATAATACAGAAGGCATCGAGTGCATCTTTGATCCGAAGATCACGCCCGAAGACCTTCTTGCTACAATCAACGAGTACCACGGCATAGCTCTGAGGAGCCGTACAAAGGTAACAGCCGAGGTCATAGCCGCAGGCACGAACCTCAAGGTAATCGGACGCGCCGGCTCGGGAGTAGACAACATAGACGTAGCAGCGGCAACGCAGAAGGGCGTTATTGTCATGAACACCCCGGGCGGAAACACCGTCACCACCGGAGAGCACGCAATAGCCATGATGTTCGCACTGGCAAGGAACATACCGCAGGCAACTGCCTCGATGAAGAGCGGCAAATGGGACAAAAAGAAGTTTCAGGGCACAGAGCTTACCGGAAAAACGCTGGGCATCCTCGGCGTCGGCAATATCGGCTCGGTCGTTGCATCACGCGCGCAGGGCCTTAAGATGAACGTCATCTCTTACGACCCGTATATCTCAGAAGACGCGGCAGAGAAGCTCGGCATTACGCTTGTCGGCCTTGACGAGCTCTACGGCCAGAGCGATTTCCTCTCGATCCACGTACCGCTTACGAACGACACAAAAAATATCGTCAACAAAGACGCCTTCTCGAAGATGAAGAAGGGCATTAACCTTATCCACTGCGCAAGGGGCGGCATTGTCTGCGAAGCAGACCTCGCAGAAGCCATAAAGGACGGCATAGTAGCTGGCGCGGCCCTGGACGTATTCGAGCAGGAGCCAACCCCTGCTGATAATCCGCTGCTCTCGATGGATGAGGTAATAGTCACGCCGCACCTCGGCGCCTCAACACAGGAAGCGCAGGACAACGTCGCAATAGCGATCGCAGAGCAGATAGCCGACCTCCTTACGACAGGGAGCGTCAGGAACGCCCTGAACGTACCGAGCGTCCCTGCGGAACAGCTCGCGGCCCTTAGCCCGTACATATCACTTGCAGAGAAGCTCGGCAGCTTTCAGGGCCAGCTCCTCACAGGCGGTATAGAAGAGATCCAGGTAGAGTACTCGGGCGAGGTCGTTAGTTATGATATCGCCCCTATCACGATCGCCTGCATAAAAGGGATACTCACCCCCCTGCTCGACGAGGGCGTAAACTACGTCAACGCCCCGAGCGTAGCAGAAGAGCGCGGCATAAAGGTAACAGAGGTAAAGAGCTCGAGGGCAATCGACTTTGCAAGCTCGATAACAATAAAGATCAAAACAAAAGAGGGTGAAAACCTGATCGAGGGCGCACTCTTCGGCAAGAGCGAGCCGCGTATAGTAAGGATCAATAAATTCTTCCTCGATGCGGTCCCCGAGGGCAACCTCCTGGTCATCCATAACGAAGACAAGCCCGGCGTTATCGGCGAGATAGGCACACTCCTTGGCAAGAACTCGGTAAATATCGCAAGGCTTCACCTCGGACGTCAGACCGAGAGCGCCGAGGCCTTAAGCGTATGGAACATCGACACCCCGATAGAGAAAGAGGTCATGGCAAAGATCACAGCACTGGCCTATATAATCTCGGCAAAGGTCGTAGAGCTGTAAGTCTTTTAAAATCAAAGACTTACTTTTATACAAAACAACTATAAAAGACATTAAAGACGCGGCAACCGGCCCTGAATCATAAGACCGGTTGCCGCATTTTTATGTCTTTACATAACCACCCATAATAAGGTAACTTATTTGTTGGCAATAACCCGACGTGCCGACCGGTCTCAGGCTGCTTGGCGCAGTCCCAGACTGTCGACGCATGAAATTAATCAAAGACAACCCTCAACCGTACCACGGCCTTAAACTATGAAGACTCCACCGACAATTTCCCTGCCGCACGGCGTGCGCGATATACTGCCCGGCGAAGCCGGCAGCATAGCTCGAATAGAAAGCTCTATCTTTGAGGTCTTCGAAGGCTACAACTTTGAGCGGGTCATAACCCCTCTGCTTGAGTATGTCGATGTGCTGAGCCTCGGAATGGGACGGGAGCTCAAAGACAAGGTCTTTAAATTTATGGATCCGGCTACTGGCCGTGTCGTTGCGATAAGGCCGGATATTACCCCGCAGATAGCAAGGCTCGTGGCCACCCGTATGCGCGAGCTGCCCCTGCCCTTAAAACTTTATTACAGAGAGAACGTCCTGCGCTTTCAAGAGCGCGGCAAAGGCGGCCCTGCAGAGATACTCCAGATAGGGGCTGAATTTATCAGCAAAGAACCCGCCCCCGCAATAGACGCAGAGATGATAATTATAGCAATTGAAGCGCTTAAAAATATCGGCATAAAAGACTTTAGGATAGATATCGGCGACGTCGGCTTTGTCAGAAAGGTCTTGGAAGGCATAGACGTTACCGCAGAAGAACGCAAACTTATTAAAAATACCATAGCCAAGAAAGACAACTCAGGGCTTGAAAAAATACTGGATAACCTTAACGGCAAGGTAGGCAGCGATGATAAGAATATGCTGCTCGCTCTCACCACGCTATACGGCGAGGAAGAGGTCATCGATAAAGCTACGGAGATCGCCGAAAAGGCCGGGGCGGGTAAAAGCCTCTCATACCTGAGAGAAGTCCTCTCGATAATCGGCGAGAAAGGCCTTAAAGAGTTCATAACGATAGATCTCGGCGAGGTGCGCGGCTTTGACTACTACACCGGCATAATCTTCGAGGGTTTTTCGCGCAGCGTCGGCAAGGCCATCCTCGGCGGAGGCCGCTACGATAACCTTACAGGCAGCTACGGATATGAGGCGAGCGCCACGGGCTTTGCATTTAACGTAGACAACATAGTCTCGGCTATATAAATATCCAATAAGACAAATAACAGATACAGATAATAGAAAACAGACAACCTTTAAAAAGGCGGAGACCCGCCAAAGGCAACAGGTACGAAGCAATGGCAAAAAACGTAGTTATAGTAGGCGCACAGTGGGGCGATGAGGGCAAGGGAAAGATAGTCGATATCTTAAGCCAGGAGGCCGACGTCATCGTACGCTTTCAGGGCGGCAACAACGCAGGGCACACAATAGAGGTCGGCTCGCAGAAGATAGTCCTGCACCTTATACCCTCGGGCATACTGCACTCTGGCAAGAGCTGCGTTATCGGCAACGGCGTCGTAGTCGATCCGAAGATACTTATTGAAGAGATAGAAACCCTGCAGGCACGCAAACTCTTTCGCCACAAAGACCTTATCATAAGTAAAGACGCACACCTTATAATGCCCTACCATAAAAGACTCGACCTAGCCTGTGAACGCACACGCGGCGCATCAAAGATAGGTACGACCGGGCGCGGCATTGGCCCGGCCTATGCCGACAAGATAACGCGCTGTGCCATAAAGTGCGGAGATCTCTTGAATAAAGAGATCTTCAAAAAGAAACTAAAAGCCAACCTTAAAGAAAAAAACCTTTACCTCTCTACAATGTACAACGAAAAAGGCTTTAAAGTTAACGACATATACAACGAGTACATGGAGTACGCAGATAAAATAAAACGCTACATAAAGGATACCTCGGTATTTATCAATAAGGCTATAAAAGATAAAAAAGCCATCCTCTTTGAGGGCGCTCAAGGCACGCTGCTCGACGTTGACCACGGGACATACCCCTTTGTCACCTCCAGCAATACGGTGGCAGGTCAAGCCGCAACAGGCTCGGGCGTAGGCCCGACAAAGATAGATCTGGTCCTTGGCATAACAAAGGCATATACAACGCGTGTCGGCGAGGGGCCCTTCCCAACCGAACTTCCTGAAGACGACGACTACGGCCTCAGAAAGATGGGCGGAGAGTTCGGAGCCACCACCGGTCGCCCAAGAAGATGCGGCTGGTTCGACAGCGTCGCGACCAGCTTTGCGGTGCGCGTAAACGGAATGGACGGGATAGTCCTTACAAAGCTCGACGTCCTGGATCAGATGGAAGTGATCCAGATTTGCACCGGCTACAGGTATAAAAAGAAGATACTGAAGAATTTCCCGACAGAGCCTGAGATACTCAAGGACTGCGTGCCGGTCTATGAAAAGATGCCGGGCTGGATGAAGAATACAAGCGAGATAAAGGAATTTAAAAAGCTGCCTCTTAATGCGCGCCGTTATGTAAGGCGTATCGAAGAATTGATCGAAGCCAGGGCCTTTATCATATCGGTCGGAGCCGAGAGAAACGAGGCTATACACATAAAGAACCCTTTTTAATGGACCACGTAACCGCAAAGACCTGAAAAAAGAGTTTTAATTGACTTAACATCGAAAACTGTGCTATATATAGCCCGTTTATGTAGGTAGTATTTTCAAGCTCTGAATGCCTGTCAATAATAACGATCAAGGCACCTCAGGACTGCGCCCTGCAAAGGACGGCAGTAGTAATGGCAAAGACGTACAAAAGCAGTCAAGACAATAAAGACAAGAAAAAAGACGGCACCCTTAAAGAGGTGCTCGCCTTAAGCTCCATCGGAATGTCCTTTGTACTCTGTATTATTATCGGACTTGCCATGGGCTACTACATAGACAAGTACTTCTCGACCAAACCGTGGTTTACTATATTGTTTCTCGGCTTTGGTATTGCGGCTGGCTTTAAAAATCTTTATGACACGGTAAAAAGATATGGATTCAAAGACAATTGATACGTCTGTCGCAAGGATTGATACGGCGACCATACTGCCGCAGCTCGACAATACCGGCTTTAAGGTAGCCGTGGTCAACGCCGTAATGCTCGTAGCGGGTATTGCGTTATGTATTGCGATAAAAAAAGACAACGCGGCATTACCCTTTGCCCTGGGCGTCATCGCAGGTGTCTTTAACCTGTATATGTACCTGAAGATACTTAAAAAAGGGCTGACCAAGCCCATTGATAATATGGCAAGCTTTATAATGTCCAGGTACTACGTCAAGTTCTTCATCATAATGGCGACCCTGATAATCCTTATCATGCTGGCAAAGATGAACCCGCTTCCGTTACTAGCCGGTTTTGCCGCAACGATAATGACGACGATAATAGCAATGGTCTTTATATCCAGAAAGGAGTTCGAATAAAATGCATGATATATTAATGCCGACCTTTGGCCTGCCCGTACAAACGGCCCTTATGCTTTACGCCTGCGTTATTCTACTGGCAATATCGATCTTTGTAAGAAGCACGGTCAAGCTGGTTCCGGGCAAAGTACAGAGCATAATAGAGCTCATAGTAGTGGCGCTGGCAGCCCAGAGCGAGGAGATAATAGGACACGGCGCCAAAAAACTCGTGCCGTTTATCATATCCTTCTTTTTGTTTATTCTGATATCGAACTCGCTGGCTCTGATCCCGGGGTTCCTGGCACCGACGGAGAACCTGAACAATACCGTTGGCCTCTCGCTGATAGTCTTCTTCGCAACCCACGTTATCGGTTTCAGGCATCACGGCTTTAAATATCTAAAGCAGTTTATGGGACCGAACATCGCTCTGGCCCCTCTTATGATCCCTATCGAGATAATAGGGCATCTGGCCAGACCCTTCTCGCTCTCGCTAAGGCTGTGGGCCAATATGATGAGCCATGAGCAAGTTGTTACTGTTTTACTTATACTTATGCCGATAGCATATCCGCTCCTGGCATTCTCGACGATCCTTGGAATACTCGTTATAGTAATCCAGTCATTCGTCTTTACACTACTTACAATGGCCTACCTTGGTGGGGCCCTTGAAGAGGCACATTAATTAATATAAAAGCCTTGACTTTCAATAGGCAAAAAGATAAAGTCTTCTAACTTAACTTTAGTTAACTGTAGGCTTTAAAAATTCAGGAGGTATATTTAGATGAAGTCGGGAAAAATATTACTAGCAGGACTCGCCGGAGCAGGCGCAATCCTCTTATTAAATGCTCCACTTGCTATGGCACAGGAAGCAGCAGCGGCAGCAGCAACTGGCGGCGTAACAAGCCCAATTGCACAGTCGGTACTCTTTATCTCTGCGGCATTCGCAATGGCAATCGGAGTTATAGCCCCGGTTACAGGCCAGAGCAAGGCAGTCGTAGCGGCATGTGAAGGAATGGCAAGAAACCCGGGAGTTGCCGGTAAGCTTATGACCACGATGATCCTTGGTCTCGCCATGATGGAGTCACTTGCTATCTACGTTCTCGTTGTAGCGCTGATTCTCTTGCTTGCAAACCCGTTCCTATAAAGACCATACAATTCACCGCTTAGGCGGTTAAGATATAAAGCAGAATAAAGCGAAGGAGATACATAACGTATCTCCTTCGCTTTTCTTGTTTTTTAAAGTCCGAAACTGCCGGTATCACCGCACCCATTCTTCCACAACGCAATACCAGCTTGACAAATCGTTAAAAATCCTTATAATAATAGATTGGATATTGCCAATCTAAGACTGGTAACAATTCTACCTCATAATCCGGTAATATCTTAAAGTACAGAACTACCACAAAGGACTTTAAAGATGAGCTTACCAATACTTAGCGACTCCATTCAGGCCTATATCGTAGAGGTCAACCGCTTCCCGCTACTCTCCTCCAGTGAGGAGCAGAGGCTGGCCTTGCGTTACTACGAGAAAAAAGACCTGGACGCCGCTCACAAGCTTGTCACATCAAACCTGCGCTTTGTCGTAAAGACCGCCTATGAGTACCGCCAGTACGGGGTATCTATCAAGGACCTCATCCAAGAGGGCAATATAGGTCTGATGACCGCCGTTAAAAAATTCAACCCTCATAAAGGAAACCGCCTTATTACATATGCCGTATGGTGGATAAAATCCCGTATGCAGGAGCATATCCTGAAGACTACAGGTATAGTCAAGCGCGGAACGCGTGCGCTTAAGAAAAAACTCTTCTACAAATCAATAGAGACCGACAGCGGTCAGCTCACGGCGGCCAATGAAGACCTTGGGCACCCGGAGGTGACGACCTGGGACTTCTCCCTTGACGCCCCGCTTGACGACCATAACGCCATGACATATATGGACGGCCTGGTAGACGAGAGCGCGGATCAGGCGGAGCTTGCCAGCAACAATCAGGAAGACGCCCTTGTAAAGAGCAGCGTTACCAGTGCCCTGGCCGTATTGAACAAAAGGGAACTTGCCGTCATTCGCAAGAGAACAATGGCAGAGGAGCCCATGAGCCTTCATCTTCTAGGCATTGAGCTTGGCATCTCGCGCGAGCGCGTACGCCAGATAGAGAGCGCTGCAATGAAAAAGCTCAAAGCGGTACTGGGTAACTCACCTGCTATAGCGGGCGTACTACCTGCTACGACCTGCGATAACCTGTCGTAATCACCCAGACCAACCCCCAAGATCACACTCAAGCCCCCTGTAACTTACTACGATTTTCATGCGCTTATACCCAAAAAGACCACACCCCCTCACCATCTGCTCAACCACAGGCGCGAGTAGTCCTTTTTACCTTTGCATTCAAGCGTTAACAATGATATTTTTTATTAAATCGGTTATTTTCAACCTAGTCTAAGATTGCTCTAAGATGACAACCCGTCTTGGACAGACCGCAAGAGACGGTCGCTAATGGAGGTTTTTTTGTCGGGCAGACCCACAGTCGCACTTATAGATACCCAGGCCCTTGAATATAACCTCAAGAGCCTCAAAGCTAAACTACCGGAAGGTGTCGCCACCACAGCGGTCGTCAAGGCAAACGCCTACGGCCACGGAGCGGCCCTTGTGGCAGAGACCCTGCAAAGCGCAGGCTGTTCTTTCTTTGGCGTAGCCTTTGCAGGTGAAGGCGCAGAGCTTCGCAAAGGCGGCATCACAAAACCCATAATAGTCTTCAGCGGCGCAACCCCAGCAGAAATTACGACCATAATAGAGAACAACCTCACCCCGGTTGTCTACGATATAGACTCGGCGCAGGCCATTAATAAGCAGGCAGAAGCAGCCGGCATCAAACAACCTGTCCATATAAAGATAGACTCCGGGATGGGAAGGCTCGGCATACAGCCCGGCAGGATAAAAGGGTTTTTTAATGCCTTTTCCAAACTTCAAAATCTTCAAATGGAAGGACTTATGTCGCAGTATGCCGAGATGGACTCGGAAGACAAGGCCTTCTCCAAAACCCAGCTAGCTACCTTCAAGGCATCCATAAAAGAGATAGCGGCCCTGGGCTTCAAGGCCCGGTACAACCATATCGCCAACAGCGCGGCTACTGTGGACTGCAGCGAGAGCCATCTGGATATGGTCCGCCCCGGCATAATGCTCTACGGGGCCTACCCTGCCCCGCACTTTAGAGGGCAGATCGACCTGCGACCCGTAATGACGCTCAAGACCCGTATAATTCAGCTCAAGCGCGTAGCCCCGGGCACCCCCGTAAGCTACGGCAGGACCTTTATAACGGACAGAGAGAGCGTCATAGCCACCCTGCCCGTAGGCTACGGCGACGGGCTGCCCAGAAGGCTCAGCAGCGGCTCGACGGCTGCTGCCGGCAAGGGCTCGGTCCTTATAAGAGGGCGCAAAGCGCCGATCGTCGGAACGATATGCATGGACCTTATGATGGTCGATGTAACCGGCATAGAGGGCGTAGAACAAGGCGACGAGGCCGTTATAATAGGGGCGCAAGGCGCAGAGATCATCACAGCCGAAGAGATCGCCGAGCAGACCGGGACTATATCTTATGAGATATTCTGTAACGTAGCAAGGCGGGTACCAAGAATAGCGGTCAGAACTACGACCGCAAAAACTGAAAAAGAGCTTATCTAAAAGAGGGCTACAACCAATATGGATAGAAACTTTATAGAGAGAATAGGACTGCGCGCCCAGATAAGCGTACAGATGACCGGGAGTATGATCATCATGCTCGGCTCAGCCACCTATTACCTCTTTACCCCGCCGCTGAAGCTTCGCGCAATATTCAAGCAGATGGAGTTTGTCGGGGTTCAGAGCCTCTTTGTCGTTATACTTACAGGGTCCTTTACAGGAATGGTCCTGGCTCTACAGGGTTTTAACGCCCTGCAGAGGTTTGGCGCCGAGAGCATGGTCGGACCGACCGTAGCGCTTAGTATGGCCAGAGAGCTCGGCCCGGTCCTAACCGGGCTTATGGTCGCAGGCAGGGCCGGCTCTGCCATGAGTACCGAGCTCGGCACGATGCGCGTAACAGAACAGATAGACGCGCTCTTTACAATGGCTATCAACCCTGTAAAGCACCTGGTTACGCCGCGCATTCTCGCCGGCATCCTGATGCTACCGCTGCTCGCCATCGTAACGGACTTTGTCGGTGTGCTCGGGGGCTACCTCATAGGGGTAAAGGTACTGGGAATCAACGCAGGGGTATATATCGGGCGCACAATTGACTTTGTATCTATCGACGACATAGTATACGGACTTATCAAGTCTACCGCCTTCGGCCTTATAATAACGCTTGTTGCCTGTTATCAGGGCTATAACACAAAAGGGGGCGCAGAGGGCGTAGGCCGCGCCGCCACGAACACGGTAGTCATCTCCTGCGTACTTATACTTATAACCGACTACTTCCTGACCTCGATAATGTTTTAGAGATCAAATATGATAAACCTGATCGATATTAAAAAAAGCTTTAACGGCCGCCACGTCTTGAACGGGGTAGACCTGAAGATCAAGCGCGGCGAGATAACCGTTATAATAGGGCGAAGCGGTGAGGGCAAGAGCGTCCTGATCAAGCATATAATCGGGCTCTTAAAGCCGGACTCCGGCCAGATACTCCTTGACGGCCAGGACCTGACACAGATGAAGACCAAAGAATTTGGCGAGGTTCTAAAGCGCTTTGGCATGCTCTTTCAGGGGGGTGCGCTCTTTGACTCGATGACGGTCGCCGATAACGTAGGCTTTGCGCTGGCCGAACACACAGGGCTCTCACAGAAAGATATCCGCGATGTAGCGCTTACGAAACTCAACCAGGTCGGACTTCGAGGCGTCGAAGACATGATGCCCTCTGAGCTGAGCGGCGGTATGAAGAAAAGGGTCGGACTGGCGCGAGCCATCGCCATGGATCCGGAGATAGTTATCTTTGACGAGCCCACTACCGGGCTTGACCCTATAACGAGCGATGCCATAGCCAACCTGATACTAGAGACGCAGAGGCAGCTTAAGACTACCTATATCGTCATCACCCATGATATAAAACTGACATACAAGATAGCGGATATGATCGCCATGCTGCACAAAGGCATAATAATCGAACAAGGCCCTGTCGACTATATGCGTGGAAGCGAAGACCCGATCCTCAGCCAGTTCCTTGAGGGGCGCGCAGAGGGACCGCTTGCCATATACTAGGTAAAGCACCACCGGCACAGGATATTACTTTATATAAATATAGACTTAACAGAAATTAAAAGGTATTTTTAGTACTTATGATCAAACTGACCTCGGAAACCAAGGTAGGGCTCTTCGTCATCGTCGGCATTGCGCTACTCGTCATCATGTCACTCAAGCTTGGCGGCGTAGATATCGCGAGCGACGAAGGCTATGAGCTCAGAATGCGTCTGGATAACGCAATAGGGCTCGACCCCGGAGCCGCCATCACGATAGCAGGGGTAGAGGTCGGCAACGTCCAGACGATCGCTCTGGACGGATCAAAGGCGCTTATCACTATAAAGGTACGCTCCGGTGTGGAGGTTATGCAGAACTATACGGTAGCGCTTAAAACAAGCGGACTCCTTGGTGAAAAATACCTGGCGCTCATACCGAGTATAAAACCGGCCCCGCTCCTCAGGGACGGCGACGAGATAAAGAGCATCGCGGCTTACTCTGATATGGACAGGCTCATCACCGCGCTCTCGGATGTCGCCGTGGATATTAAAAAGGTCACAGGCGCGCTTGGCGACGTCCTGGGCGGCGAAGACAACCAGGCCTCTCTTGGCAGCATAATCAAAAACCTTCAAGATATCACAGGCAGCGTAAACTCTATCGTAAGTGAGAACGACGTACGCTTTACCACCGTAATGAAAAACATGGAGAGTTTCTCAGCCTCGCTTAGAGATATAACCGAGATGCTCGCAGCCAACAAGGGCAACTTTAACGCAACAATGACAAACGTCAGAGAGGCCATGGAGACGCTCAATAAGATCGCCCCGAACGTCGACTCCACGGCATCTTCCATCAGTAAGATAGCGCAGAGGATAGAGCGCGGCGAGGGTACGATCGGCAAACTCCTTAACGACGAAGAGACACACAGAAATATAAACAAGACGCTGACCGGAATTAATACCTTTATAGACAAGGCCGGACGCTTCCGCACATTCGTCAGCTACCGCAGCGAGTTCCTCTTTGACGAGAGTGATACAAAGAACTACGTATCGCTCAGGCTTCAGCCAAAGCCCGACAAATACTACCTTATAGAGATCATTGACGACCCGAGAGGACACCGCACCACCAGTAAGAAGACAAAGGTCGTAAACGGTCAGACAACAACGGCCAATGTAACTACTACCGATGACGACGTGACCTTCTCCGCGCAGGTAGCAAAGAGGCTTGGCAACCTCACATTACGCGGAGGTATGATAGAATCTACTGGAGGGGTCGGCCTGGATTATCACATGTTCAAGGACAGGCTCAAATTCACCTTCGAGGCCTTTGACTTTGACACCGACCGCGAGACGCACCTGAAGGGCGGTTTAACTTTAGCCATTCACAAGTACTTCTTCCTTACAGCCGGCTACGACGACTTTATCAGCGACTCGGGCCTTGAATCGGCCTATGCGGGTATAGGCTTCCAGTTCGAGGACGAAGACCTTAAATTCCTCTTCTCGGCAATGCCGTCGCTTAACTTCTAGTGCAACCCGACACAGGTAAACCCGCGCGTATATACCGATCCTTAAAAGACACCTTCACACTTAACGATGCAGGGATACTCGCAAAATGACAGATAAAAAAACAACTTCTAATCGCGAAAAGGGAAAATACGGTATCGCAATTGATATCGGCTCTACTACGCTCGGCGCAGCGCTCGTTGAACTTGCAAGCTCAAAGCGGCTGGCAGCGACCTCGCTACCAAACTCCCAGAGGGTCTACGGCAGCGACGTCCTGGCACGGATCGAGAAGATAAACTCCAACCCCTCGCTCCTCCTGGAGATGCAGGACTCGGTAAGAGAGTCCTGCAATAAAATGATATCAGTAGTACTTACCGAGGCAGACGTAAAGAGAGAAGATATAGCAGAGGTCTCGGCAGCCGGGAACTCGGTTATGCAGCACATCTTCATGGGAGTCTCTCCCGAGCCAATGGGGCGGGTCCCTTACAAACCCGCCTTTAAAGACAGCAAGTTCATCACGACCGGCGACGTCGGGCTAACCTTGCGCAGCAACACGCCTTTTTACCTATTTCCAATGATAGGTGGCTTTGTCGGCGGAGACGCAGTAAGTGTGGCCCTGGCAGAAGGCATGATAGATTCAAAAGAGAACACCCTTATAATTGACATTGGTACGAATAGTGAGATATTATTATCTACTGCGGACGGACTCTTTGCCGCAGCTGCCGCAGCCGGCCCGGCATTCGAGGGCGGTCAGATCGAGAGCGGAATGACGGCTGAGAAAGGCGCGATAACCGCCGTACACATCAGCGGAGATACCGTAACGCTCGACGTCATCGGCGCAGTCACACCCATAGGGATCTGCGGCTCGGGAATCATAGATGTTATAACCGCGCTCTTAAAGGCAGATATAATAGAGCCGGGCGGAAGGATAAAGACCAGAGCAGAGATACCTACAAACCTCTCGACGCGCATTACAGAGTCCAGCGACGGCAACTCCTTTACGCTCTTTAAAGGGCCTGAAGGGACAATAACCGTATCGCAGGCCGACGTAAGGGCCCTGCAGGTCGCAAAGGCCGCGATAAGGGCGGGTATCTCGATAGTGCTTGGCAAGGCGGGGGTCACGCCCGCGAAAGTCAAAAAAATCCTCGTAGCCGGGGCCTTTGGCAGCAACATTACAGAGGCCGGTCTCTGCGGCATAGGGCTCTTCGACGGCAACTGGCTGGGACAAAGCCGCAGCATAGGCAACGCCGTCCTTGACGGCGCCTCGCTTACCCTCTGCTCCGACGCGCAAAGGGCAAAGGCCGATGAGATAGGCAAAATAACCAAATACGTATCGCTCTCGGGCAGCAAGCACTTTGAGCAGGAATTTATAAGCAGGATAAATTTTCCAGAGCCGCCTGAACAAGGCGGCGCGTAACAAATACATCAAAGAAAAGGTCGCCATCCAGGGCGGAAGGGGTATAAGAAAACAACATGAAGAAGATACAGAGAGCGATCATCAGCGTTACGGACAAAAGCGGAGTAGTAGAGTTTGCCAGAGAACTGGCAGCACTCGGCATAGAGATAATATCAACGGGCGGCACGGGCAAGCTCCTTCAAAGCGAAGGCGTAGAGGTCGTACCGATATCCACCTACACGGGCTTTCCAGAGATGCTCGGCGGAAGGGTAAAGACCCTGCACCCGAAGATCCACGGCGGCATACTGGCGATAAGGGACAACGACGAACACCTCAGCCAGATGGCGGCCAACGGCATAGAGCCGATAGATATGGTGGTAGTCAACCTCTACGCCTTTGAAAAGACGATAGAAGGCGGCTGCTCAATAGAAGATGCCATCGAGAATATAGATATCGGCGGGCCGACGATGATAAGGTCTGCGGCCAAGAACTACCGCGACGTCGCATGCGTGGTAGACCCTGCCGACTACTCTACCATTATAGAAAAACTAAAAGACAATAACTCCTCGCTCTGCATGGAGACCCGTTTTAAGCTTGCGAAAAAGGTCTTTGAGATGACGGCGCGCTACGATAGCGCGATATCGAACTATCTGGGCGGCTTCGACGAAAAGATGGAAGAGACGGCCGGCTTCTCTGGTAAATACGGCAGGCGTTACGAGAAGGTTCAGGACCTTCGCTACGGAGAAAACCCGCATCAGAAAGCGGCCTTCTACAAAGAGCCCGAGGCCGCAGAGTCAACGCTGGCGGCTGCCCGTCAGCATCAGGGCAAAGAACTTTCATTTAATAATATCCTCGATATAAACGCGGCGCTTCTCATATCAAGAGACTTTACCTCCCCTGCCTGCGTAATAATAAAGCACAACAACCCCTGCGGCGTCGCAACCAGCGAGGACGGACTATCGGCAGCCTATGATCTCGCCCTTGCCTGCGACAGTAAATCGGCATTTGGCGGCATTGTTGGCTTTAACGGCAACGTCACGACCGAGATAGCAGAAAAACTCACGGGCATTTTCCTTGAGGCCGTAATAGCGCCGAGCTTTGACGAGGCGGCCCTTCTGGCCTTTAAAAAGAAAAAGAACCTTCGCGTCCTCGAGGTCGCACCAACAGAGAACAACTCACCGGAGACAGGCTTTGATATTAAAAAGGTCTCGGGCGGCGTACTCATCCAGGAGCTTGACACTCACGTAGTAAAGGCGGATGAGGTCAAGGTAGCAACCAAAAGACAACCTACCGAAGAAGAACTCACCGACCTGCTCTTTGCATGGAAGGTCTGTAAGCACGTAAAGAGCAATGCCATTATCTTTGCCAAGAACGGCCAGAGCATAGGGATCGGCGCCGGGCAGATGTCACGCATTGATTCCACGCGCATCGCAACACTTAAGGCAGCGGACGCAGGATTACCAGTAGAAGGGACGGTAATGGCCTCGGATGCATTCTTCCCGTTCAGCGATAACATAGAGATGGCAGCAAAGAACAGCATCACCGCCATCATACAGCCGGGCGGCTCGATACGCGACGAAGAGGTAATAAAGGCCGCAGACGACGCAGGCATTGCTATGGTCTTTACGGGCATTCGTCACTTCAGGCATTAAAGACAAGTCCGTAACACAAATGGCCCGTCCAGCACATAACGCTGTAGAGAATTTAGAAAACACAGAATTAAAATAGGGAGTTCAAACCAGTATAATGAAGATACTCGTAGTAGGCGGCGGCGGAAGAGAACACGCACTGGCGTGGAAACTCTGCCAAAGCCCTTCAGTGACAGAGATATTTATCGCACCCGGCAATGCCGGTACGGCAAATATTGGCCAGAATATAAATATAGACGCAGACGATATAGAAGGCTTAATGTACTTCGCCCTCGACAATGAGGTAGACCTGACGGTAGTCGGCCCCGAGGTTCCGCTCACCCTCGGCATAACAGACCTCTTTGAAGAGAACGGCCTGAAGATCTTCGGCCCGTCCAAACTCGCCGCGAGGCTTGAGGGCAGCAAGCTCTTTAGTAAAGAACTAATGACGCGCACCGGCGTGCCGACGGCAGCATACGAAAAATTTACAGACGCGGCTGCGGCAAAAGAGTATATAAAAACACTCGGCCCGAAGTCGGTTATAAAGGCAGACGGGCTGGCCGCAGGCAAGGGCGCGATAGTATGCCAGAGCACAGAAGAAGCGCTGGCGGCAATAGATAAGGTAATGGTCGAACGTGCCTTTGGCAAGGCCGGCGATACCGTTGTTATAGAAGAATTCCTCGACGGCGAAGAGGCCTCGTTTATTGCCATAACAGACGGCAAGACAATACTGCCGCTTGCTACTTCACAAGACCATAAGGCGATATTCGACGGAGACAGCGGCCCGAATACCGGCGGGATGGGTGCGTACTCTCCGGCCCCCATCATAACTCCAGAGATGGAGACCGAGATCATGAAGACCATCATGGCTCCGATCATCGAGACCATGGCAAAGGACGGCACGCCGTTTAAGGGCATACTATACGCCGGGCTTATGATAACCGCAGAGGGCATTAAGGTCCTGGAATATAACTGTCGCCTGGGCGACCCTGAGACGCAGCCGATACTTATGCGTCTGGAGAACGACCTGGCAGAGCTCCTGCTTGCCGCAGCGGAAGAAAGACTCTCCGAGATAACCCTTGATTGGTCGAAGAAGACCGCTCTTTGCGTAGTAATGACGGCAGAGGGCTACCCCGGAAGCTACAGAAAGGGAGACGTGATAGAGGGCCTCTCGGATGCCGCCGACATAACCGATGCCGTGGTCTTTCATGCAGGCACTGCTGAAAAAGACGGCGCGGTCGTAACCTCTGGCGGAAGGATACTCGGAGTAACAGGGCTTGGCAAGGATATTGAAGAGGCTATAAAGACCGCTTACACCGCCGTAGAGCAGATCAGGTGGGACGGTGCCTACTACAGGCGCGATATCGGCGCAAAGGCGCTTAAAAAACAAGAGACGGAGACCCCGGAAAAATGACTAAAGCAACCGCAAAAGCAAAAAGCAAAAAGCCGCTACCCAAGGTACTGATACTTATGGGAAGCGACTCGGACCTGCCTGTTATGGAAGAGGCCTCAAAGGTCTTTGACGGCTTTGCCATACCCTACGAGATGACGGTATCATCGGCGCACAGGACACCGGAGCGTACCCTGAAGCTCGCCAGCGGCGCTGAAAAACGCGGCATAAAGATAATTATTGCAGGGGCCGGAGCAGCGGCGCATCTCGCAGGCTTTATCGCCTCACAAACAACCCTGCCTGTAATAGGCATACCAATAGACGCAACCGCTATGCGCGGCCTTGACGCCCTGCTCGCTACGGTACAGATGCCAGGAGGCGTGCCGGTCGCAACGATGGCCATAGGTAAGGCCGGAGCCAAGAACGCCGGCCTCTTCGCCTCCGAGATACTGGCGCTGAGCGATAAGAGACTTGCGCAGAAACTAAAGCTCGACCGTCAGGCGCAGGCACGTAAAGTTGAAGCAAAAGCAAAGAACCTGAATAAGGAACGCTAACACCGCCGCGAGCGGTCAACAGGCAGGCCCTTAAAAAATGTCAGCCCCTTCCAAAAGACCAATGATAATACCTGCGACCTCTGAGGACTACACCCGAGAGGCCGTAGCGGTATATAAAGCCGGAGGCATAATAGCCTACCCCACCGAGAGCTTCTACGGCCTCGGAGTAGACCCGTACAATGAAGCCGCGGTCGAAAAATTATTCCTGCTAAAAGGCCGCCCCGCTGATAAACCCATCCCATTAATAGTAAGCGATATGAAAATGGTCGAGGCCATTGCCTCGGATCTAAGCCCGGTTACCCGCAAAGTAATGGAGCGGCACTGGCCCGGCCCCCTTACCATTATAATAAAAGCAAAAGAGGGCCTGCCAAAGAGACTCACCGCAGGGACAAACCTGATAGCTATAAGGATACCCGGATCAGAGACGGCAAGAAGGCTGGTCGAGGCCATCGGCGCACCCCTTACTACTACCAGCGCCAACCCCTCAAACATGATGCCTGCGACCACGGCAGAGATGGTAGACGGCTACCTTGGCGATATGCTCGACCTTATAATAGATGGCGGCAGCCTCCCGGGAGGCCTACCCTCTACAATAATCGACCTCACCCGGGACGAACCAAGGCTCGTAAGAAAAGGCCTACTACCCTTTTCAGAGGTATTAAAGTAGTTTTTTACAGCTTGAAACCATAAAAAACCATTAAAACCCGATAATAACACACCAAAAGGGCTAAAAATAAAACCCTTGAAAATTACCCACTTACACCGAGTTGCAGGTACGCGTAAATGTCCTTACAGCGTTTAACTCTTAAAAAACAACTGCTTACAGACTAAGGCCCTGGCACTACCCATATCATGAAAACTACCCATATGGGTAACATAGTGCCACTTTCGACTAAAGTCTAGGGCAAAGCATACCGATAATATAAGTAAGAGGAGAGAGATAGACCGGCCCGGCCGGAGCGAACTATCGCAGAAGGATCTCTGCTTCTCCGCATTTTATATTATGGATATCAGGTAAACTCCAAGGATGGATTCGGCAACTTACCCGAGCAGGGAAGTTGAGGAGGATAGTAAGATGGTAGGACCGATCGATGCTGCTGCATCAGGCATAGCCGCCGCACAGAGAAAGATAGAAGTAAGTGCGCACAACATTGCCAACCAGGACACAGATGAGTTCAAAAAAAGCCGGGTATCTCAGCAAGAGAGCGTAAGCGGCGGCGTGGAGACCAGTGTCGGACGTGTCAGCGAACGTGGCCATGTGCGCCAGACCCCTGAAGGAGATCAGGTTGAAAGCTCTAACGTGAATATCGCTGAAGAGATGCTTAATCTGATGGAAGCTGAACGCTCACTGGAGGCAAATATAGCCGTTCTTGAGACCGCCGACGAAGCGGAAAGAAGCCTTCTCGATATTTTTGTCTAAGTAATTATCCAAACTATGCTTATCACAAGGCCTGTCCTAATCCCCCCCAGGATTAACTTAGGACAGGCCCTTTTCTTTGTCCGCCTTGGAGCTTTCAGGCCTCTGCCTCCAAAAAACCGAATAAAAAAAGGAATGGCCCTCTAAACCGCATCAACCGGTCAGCAAACCATCCCTCTTTAATTTTTTATATATATTTCGCAGGCCAGATAAAAGCCAAGACCTAAGACGGCTCGGTCTCTGTTCCCGCCTCCGGCTCTACCTCTTCCAGCAACTCGCCGTCAGGCTTCATAATAAAACCGTAGGTCATTGGAATAGCCACGCTCCAGCCCCTCTCGAAAAGGGCTATATGGACCAGAAGATTACCGCCTTCTTCGGTCTGCCACGCGCTCTCTACCTCTACGTCGTACTCGCCCGGGGCCTCGTCGTTACCAAACTCGTCGCCGTGACTATGATCATGTCCATTACCGCCATCACCGTGGTCGTGACTATGATCGTGCCCGTTATCCCCGCCCTGGTCATTACTATGATCGTGCCCGTCGGCCTCTGCACCCGCCTCCAGCTCGCCGTCCTCACGGCCATGGCCGCAGCCACCTTCGCTCGGCTTGGCATGCCCTGATGTCGAGACCTCGTAAGAGAGCAACTTTGACGCACCCTGATAAGTAGCAAGCTTTTCATACCCCATATTCTTTACGTTCTCAACCTCGACGATCATCACATTACGTGCCTCTTCGGTATCGAGAACCTTTATCTCCATATTCATTGCAGCCTTCCTCCCAACTCATTTGTTTTTATAGAACCGCCCCGGATAGTTCAAAACCGCCGGAAACGACCCTATTCTACGACGCCCCAGTCCGTCTTTGGAGGTAGGTAAAACACCGCCCTCGCTGACGACTCTGCCAGCCTCCGTGACGATACTACTATCGCCTATGACGAACAATCTGAATATTGTAACAGAAACCCCCGTTGAAATCACCCCTTCTTAAGCCGTACCGCAAAAAAACCATCCAGACCTCCTCTGTGGCTGTCCTGCTGCCCTTCGCGGCTGTCCTGTTGCCCTTCGCGGCTGTCCTGTTGCCCTTCGCGGCTGTCCTGCAACCGTTCATGGCGGTCCTGCGACCGCCCGCGGTGATGGGGGTAACTTCTGAAGTATCCGGACGGTTCTAAAAACCCTTTAAAAGAATCAGGCAGTAATGCGATATCAGTATCTATAGTAAACTCGGGGTTGGCCTTTAGAAAACCCTCTACGACATCGGTCGTCTCCTCGGGCTCAAAGCTACAGACCGAATAAACCAGCACGCCGTCGGATTTCAAGAACTTCGAGGTATTACCCAGTATATCCCTCTGCTTCGCAGACGACCGTTTAAGGTCTGCCAGAGTTCGCCTGTACTTTATCTCCGGGGTACGCCGCAGAACACCAAGCCCTGAGCAAGGCGCATCGACCAGGATCTTATCAAAGCCCGTAACCGGCAATCCCTCGCCAAGACCTTCCGGCAGGCCGGCCAGGGCCGGCTGCAAGGCCATTGTCGATGCATCGGCCTCTATGGTCTTTATAATACTCGCGCCGAGCCTGGAGGCGAGTTTTTCTATCAGCTTAAGCCTGCTGCTGTTTTTATCAACACCGTAGATAACGCCTTTATTTCGCATAAGCTCGGCCATATACGTTGTCTTACCGCCCGGTGCTGCACAGGCGTCCAGAACGATATCACCGGGCTCAGGGCCGAGAAGCTCGACGACCATCTGCGAGGCCTCGTCCTGAATATAGAAGCGCTTATCGGTAAAATCCACAGCTCCGCGCTGGCCCTTATCAAGCTCAATACCGACCGGCGAGTACTGCGCAGGGCCTGCCCCTATCCCCTCGCGGCCAAGGTCGCGTAGCAGCGTCGCCCTATCCTGCACCAGCGTATTTGTCCTTAGAGTCGCAGGAGGGACGCATTGGCCTGCCTGACAGATCTCTATTGCCTCTTTTATACCGTACCTCTTAGTCCACCGCGCAACAAGCCACTCGGGATGCGAAAAGACAACGGATATATACTTTACGGGCTGGCTCTTAAGGTGCGGAAAGGTTATTGCATTTCTCGCGGAATCGACCGAGCGAAGCACCGCATTAACAAAACCGGCCTTCTTTACTGCCTGCCCGCCGCCGCCTGCGCCTGACTTTACAAGCTCGACAGATTCATGAATAGCCGCCTGCGACGGGATCCTTGTCAGAAAAAGCAGCTGATAAACGCCGAGCCTCATCGCGGTCAAGACGCTATGCTCCAGTTTTTTGACCTTTATCTTGGAGAAGTAATCTATTATCCAGTCTATCTTTATACGCCACCTGAGCACGCCGTATACAAGCTCCGTAGCGAGCGCACTATCGCGCGCGTCAAGCGCCCTTAGTTCGCGCTCAAGCAGGATATCGGCAAAGGCGTCTCCCGCCTCGACCCTTGAAAGTATTCCATAAGCGACCATACGTGCGGTTTTCTTGCTCTTGCGGCAGATCGTCTTAGGCGAATTGTCTTTACCGGCCATTATAAATTATCCTCATCTATCACTCTTTTTCCCGGACATCGTTACACATTATCACATTACCATTAGCTATCCAACTTCTTTGCCCTCACCAACCTCCCTACCCCTATTACGCACCTTGATAATAAGTAGTTTTCTCTGGTACAATATATCTATTATGGAAGAAGAAGGGATAATAATAAAACTTAGCGGAATAAACGCCTATATAAAGGCCGCAAAGAGCGGAGCCTGCAATAAGTGCAGCACAAAGGATGCCTGCGAAAGCCTGAACGAGACTGAAATATTGGTCGAGGCCGAAAATACCATCGGTGCGATGGTCGGCGATAAGGTCGCCTTTACCGCCAACACAGGGGCGATACTACGCGCGGGCGCTATGGTCTATCTATTGCCGCTCATAGCCTTTATAGTCGGTGTCGTCATCGGCCAGGTCTATTCCGATATGATATCAGAGAAGTTAAACGCCGACCTGGTCTCGGCGATAATCGGTTTTATATTGCTCCTGGCGACCTACCTCGCCCTGTATTACTATAACAAAAAAAGCGGCAATAGAAACGCCCCGACTCCAAAGATAATCAGGATAATAGGGCACGAGACCAAGACCGTCGTCATAAAAGGAAGCTAGCCTTGTCGCAGAAGATGATTTGTCAGAATAGAAAGGCCTTCCACGACTACTTCATAGAAGAGAAGTTCGAGACGGGCATTGTGCTGAAGGGCTCGGAGGTCAAGTCGCTGCGTAACGGCAGGGCCAATATAAAGGAGAGCTACGCGCGCATCCTGAAGGGCGAGCTCTTCCTCGTAGGCGCGCACATCAGCCCCTACGAGCAGGTAGACGTCGCGAGCAAGCCGGATCCGCTGCGTACTCGTAAGCTGCTCGTCCACAAAAGGGAACTGCGCAAGTTCATCGGTAAGATAAAGGAAGAGGGCTACACCCTCGTACCGATAAAGATGTACTTCAGGCGCGGCAAGGCCAAGGTAGAGATAGGACTTGCCAAGGGTAAAAAACTCCACGATAAGCGCGAGAGCATAAAGCGCAAAGATTCGGATAGAGAGATGGCAAGGGCGCTGAAGAAGGGGAGGCAGTAAAAATACTGTCATGCCGGATTTTTTCAGCACCTGGTTTTTCTCAAATACATAACAAAAAATATCCTGGGATTCACGGACTACGAATTCATCGCTCTGTCTGGTACTTTTGTAGGGTGGGCTGCGCCCACCAATGTCGTTGCGAGGACGAAGGACGAAACAATCTCGCCTTTCTTTAAATCCCCCTCAGTCCCCCTTTACAAAAGGGGGAAGTAAAAAAACAACCAATTTGTCATGCTGAATTCATTTCAGCATCTGTTTTTTTCATACACCACACCCTACCCAACTTACGGTGCCCCCAAACTACCAAGAACAACAAAGTTGGTTCAAGTTTGTAACTTAAACCTAGACATTCTTGCATCCTTTTATTACAGGCTCTCATCTAACAAATTTTGTATTTTTGTAGGGTGGGCTGCGCCCACCAATGTCATTGCGAGGAGCAAAAGGTCACAGACCCGTAGAGACGAAGCAATCTCGTCTTTATTCCTAATCTTTAAAAAAACCGTTGGGTTTCGCTACGCTCTACCCAACCTACAGAACTCTCTTAAATTACTTCTCAGCAGAGAGCCCC
>UOEA01000086.1_pt1 | contig 36152 bp, 33 predicted proteins | sample 1988571 | NCBI WGS metagenome assembly UOEA01 (sample SAMEA4712194, study PRJEB27164) | hydrothermal vent metagenome | biome: marine basaltic hydrothermal vent biome; feature: marine hydrothermal vent; material: mineral | place: Pacific Ocean | collected 2011-06-14/2011-07-23 | depth 1689 m | reverse complement strand
ACATTATGAGTGACAATAGCATAGAGTCAGGTGAGGTGCTACAGCTAGTGACCTTTAGTCTCGGCAACGAGGAGTTCTCTGTCGATATCTTGAAGGTACAGGAGATTATCCGGCTGATGGAGCTAACCAGAGTTCCAAAGGCGCCGGAGTTCATCGAAGGAGTTATTAACCTCAGGGGAAAGGTCATCCCTGTAATGGATCTGCGCAAGCGCTTTTCAATGCCGGAGGCTGAAGACAGCAGTGCAGCCCGTATAATAGTCGTAGAGCTTCATAACGCTACGGTTGGTTTCAGGGTAGACGGGGTCTCAGAGGTCTTGAGATTACCGGCCGATACGGTAGAGCCGCCGCCGACTATAGTATGCGGCGTAGAGACCGAGTATATAAAGGGTGTGGGTAAGCTCGACGACAGGCTTATAATACTCCTTGACGTAGAGAAGGTCTTGACCGAGGATGAACACTCTTCAATGGACACACTCGTAGCCAATGGTTAGTCAAAAATAGATATAGCTACTGAAAACTTAGCCGGCCTGATATCTTCTCAGGCCAGCTAAGTTTTTAAGTACAATAAACTATGGTGCATACGCTCAAACCGCCTTTATAACCAGAACAACAAACCTTATCAAGACTTGACAAAACAAGCCCCCTCCGTCCGTACCTGCTCCGCGGCTACTTAAGATAATATTTGCCAAATGTACTTTTCTTGCTATAATTTACAGTACCTACCGCTGAAGGCGGATCACCGCATTATATAAAACCCTGAACCCAGGAATTTTAAAGATGAAAAGAACTTCTCTCATGCGGATACACGCCATAATAGCCACATTCTTTCTAAGTGTAGGAGTTATGTACCTCGTGACAGGAGGCTTTTATACCGGGGGAATAAAGGGCGGCTACACAAGCGCCTCGCACCAACTGGAGCTTTCTTCAGAGCTCAGACCCGAGCTGGACGCGCTAAATAAAATAGTCGTAAAAGAACTCAATGCCAGGGGCATCCCGCTTCCTACAGGCAAGTCAAAGATAAAGAAAGGCGGCACATCTTTCTACCTTGAATGGACAGGCTCCAACCGCGACGTAACTCTAAGCCCTACCACGGATCCCATGGTCGCGACCCTTAAGATAAAGGATACGAGTTTTTACCGAGGTTTTGTCCAGCTGCACAAGGCAAAGGGAGGTAAGGCCTTTAAAGTCTTTGCTATAGCCTGGGCCATAGGCCTCGGCGTACTCTTGCTATCGGGCTCTATAATGGCGCTCCAATCTCCCATGCTGCGAAAGACCTCTATAATCTCGGCTATCTGCGGTTTTATAGCCTTTATTATCTTTATTTTATTAAGTTAAAACGCGGCGGCTGCGCTGACTTAAAGAGCCGGGAAAGTCACTCATATCCGCAGTGATTTCCCGGCCTAAATATTAGCCCCTGTATTATGGCTTACATTCAAGATAGTGAACTCGGCTGCTCTAATCGGCGCTAAACCGATAAGAATTACTATACGCCCCTGCTCTATATCAACCTCGGTCATGGTATCGCGTCCGCACTTTACGAAAAATGCCTCTTCAGGCTTTGTTCCAGCAAGCGCACCGGAGCGCCACTGATTTATCAGAAAGACCTCTATCACTTGCTTTACCTTAAGCCACGTCTGCTCGTTATTCGACTCAAAGACAACCCACTGCGTACCGCGCTTTATCGACTCTTCGATGAAAATAAAGAGGCGGCGCACACTGACGTACCTCCACTCAGGATCTGTAGACATAGTACGCGCTCCCCAGAGCAGCAGGCCGCGGCCACTGCTCTGAAAATCGCGTATGCAATTCACCCCGCGCCGGTTCAAAGCATCCTGCAACCGGTCTGTGACAGAGCTCTGCAAGGCAAGGGCTCCCCGTACCTCTTCATTTGCCGGCGCCTTGTGTACGCCGCGAGCTTCGTCAACACGCCCGTATATGCCGGCTATATGACCGCCCGGAGGGACAAAGCGGGTGGCATTACCACCAGAGTCCTTAACCTTTATCCACGGAAAATAATAAGCCGCATATGCGCTGTCCATTGGTGGTTGCAAACCCCGCAGAGAACCGGGAGAGCCCGGGGCCGAGACGATCGCAAAACGGTCTCTCAAAGATTCGCATTGTTCTATGGCATATTCGCTAAGCCTTTCAAAACCGGGACGGACCTCTTCCGGTAAGACTAACAAAGAGATATCACCGATAACCGAGAACGCAGCAAGGCCGGTACCCCGGCCAAAAGGCTGCACAAGCGGCTTAAGCTCTTCCGGCCCTTTAAAGGAGATCTCACCGGAGCCGCCTTGAAAATCTTCAGCCCGCACCTGCCCCCCATCCAAGCCGCCTTTGTCCAGACGCAGACCACCCTCACTCAAGCTAACCGCCTCTGCCGCCTTACCGCCTTTCCACCACAGACGTACCAACGCTGACGCACCGTTAATAACGGTAATTATATTTTGGGATGCACCGTCTTCGCAGCTCAGATCATCATATTTTTCAACGAGCTTGCGATTAGGGTCATCATCATGTGTATATGAAATAGTAATATTAAAGAGCCGCACAGCCAGGTTTGTTCTAAATTGCTCGACCTTGATCTCAATACGCTTGCCCCAGGCCCCTCGCCCAGCTGCAGAGACGACAAGCTTATCATCAATAACCGTATAGGCATGGGTCGCACCGGGAGCAGCTATTCTACCGGTATAACATCGCTTACCCCCATTTTCGAAAAACCCTCGCACGGCATATGAAAGGTATGAGCTACCCTCTTCGCAGCAGCCGTAAACGCGCAGGAACTCCGAAAAGCCGGTTATCAACTGCGCGCCCTCTATCCCGCGCTCTGTTTGTCCAAGGAAAGCCACCGTATTGGTACTCACACCCTTGATCTGTGCCGAAGCGCCGGATAGTTCCCCGACAAATACGCCTGGAGTCATATACTCTGTCATTAGTTCCCCCTCAGCCGACCTGTTTTAAAGTAATGATAATACCTTTAAAAACACAAGAACCTTACCTTTCCTGCAATTTGACTATTTTTTTTAAATATACCAAATAGTCTCCGGTAGTTCAAGACGTCCAAGGCACTACCGTTAAACAATAATAAGACTCCCTTCAAAGACACGGCACCCCCCTCATATTCGGGCTGGCCGCATCTGCCCTCTGAAGAAAGACCAGTCCCGCATAAGATTAAGCTGTTCACAACATAACCGAAGATGCTATAATCCAACGCATATTAATCCCTGTTAAACAGCAAAGACTATGTCAAAAACAACCACAACCGAAATAGATCAACTCAAAAGCCGTCTTGCCGAGAATAACAAGCAAGCGGAAACCCGTCTTAGACAACTTCAAAGACGCCTCGACCTCGCGTTAGAGAAGAACAAAAAACTATCCAAGACCCTCAGCGATAGCGAGAGGCAAAACCAGGCCTTTTTTAACGCAGCCTCCGATACCATAATGCTGATCGATCCGGAAACAGTCGAGCTCATCGATTTCAATACAAATGCACATAACAATCTAGGCTACAACAGGGAAGAGTTCAGTAAACTCGAAATTCAGGATATTGACAATGTCTGGAACAATAAGGAAATGCGCCTGCTATGCGCGGAGATATTACAAGACGGAGACAAAAGTTTTGAGACAAAGCACCGCGCTAAAGACGGTAAGACGCACAACATACTGGTCAACGCAAGCAGGATAACCCTTAAGGGTAAAGAACTCATTCAATACATCTGCACCGATATAACCAGCTACAAACAAACCAAGAGCGAACTTAAAGACTCAAAAGAAAAATACCGAGATCTCTTTCATAACTCTCAAGTCGGACTATCGCGCACTCGCGCAAGCGACGGCAAGCTTCTGGAAGCCAACGACCGGCTGGCCTCTATGTTCGGCTATAAAGACCGCCAGCAGATGCTCGATGAATTCTATTCGCCATCGGCATATGAATACCAGCGCGACCGCGAATACATGCTTCAGACAATAATTAAGCACGGTGAGATCCAGGACTATGAGGTCTTTGCCCGGCGCAAAGACGGCTCAAATATCTGGGTGCGCTACTCGGCCAAACTCTACCCTGACGAAGGCTACCTGGATGTCGTCGTGGTAGACATTACCAACGAGAAGAAGGCTGAAAAAGAAAAAGACTACCTCTACACCCAGCTGGCACAGTCTCAAAAGATGGAGGCCGTAGGAAGGCTCTCCGGCGGCATTGCACACGACTTCAACAATCTTCTGACGGTCATAAAGACCATGGCCTACAAATCAAAAAAAGAAGTAGACAAAGACTCCCCCTTGCACAGGTATATCACCCTAATAGATACCGCCGCAGAGGGGGCACGAAACCTTACGCAAAAGCTTCTGATATTCAGTAAGAAACAATCGACGACATTCATAACCCTGAACCTCAACGACCTGATAGAGAATCTCCTGGAAATGCTCCAGAGCCTGCTTGGCTCTAAGATAAAAGTAGAGCTGGATCTAGCAGACGACCTCTTTCCTATCTACGGCGACAAAGGCAGCTTTGAACAAGTAATAATAAACCTGGCCATTAACGCAAGGGACGCCATGCCCGAAGGCGGCCCCGTAAAGATAACAACCGAGAATATGATCGACGACAACGAAAAGACCTTTAACATGGTATCGGTAACTGTAGCAGATACCGGAACCGGTATGGACGAAGAGACCTCCAGGCGAATCTTCGAGCCGTTTTTCACTACCAAGCCGCCGGGCGAAGGCACCGGCCTTGGCGCATCGGTCGTATACGGCATCGTAAAAGACCACATGGGACGTATTGAGGTTCACAGCACACCCGGCGTAGGAACCTCCGTAAATGTACTCTTCACGCCCTCGCCTGAGAAAGCCCCGCTTGCAGATCAAACAACAGCTACAAAGGATATTGACATATCGGGTATGGGCGAGCAGATCCTGCTGGTCGAAGACAACGCGCTAATACGCGAGACGACCTCCTTGCTCCTCTCTGATTATAACTACCTGGTCACCTCCGCCGCAAGCGCGGAGCATGCACTTGAACTCTTTGGCAAAGATCCCTATGCCTTTGATCTTGTCCTCTCAGATGTAGTACTGCCCGGCAAAAGCGGGGTTGAACTTGCAAGTATCCTCCTCCTTAAAAAACCGGAGCTGCCGATACTGCTCTGCAGTGGGTACACAAGTAAAAAGTTGCAATGGGAGGAGATCCAGGAAAAAGGGCTGTCCTTTATACGAAAGCCCTACGACTCGGCGGAGCTACTGCGGAAAATTCGAGAAAACCTGCTCGCAAATACCACAACGACCCTACAGGCAGACCCAAACCAAATGCCGGTTGGCCCTGAAAAATCCACCACCTGACTTTTCCATATTGACTTACAAGGCCATGCCGTGTAAATATATACTAACGGTATCAGTGTAAATCTGGGGCAGCAATTTCATACCCCGACAAACTTACCGTTCTATAAAAAACATAAAATACAGAGGAGAACAGATATGTCTCAGGTAAAGGAAGGCAGCGCAGTAAAAGTGCATTATACAGGCAAACTCAGCGATGGCTCGGTCTTTGACACCTCCAGAGACGGCACCCCGCTTGACTTTAAGGTCGGTGACGGCATGGTCATCAAAGGCTTTGAAACTGCTATTATAGGAATGAAAGCAGGAGATACAAAGACCGTAACGCTCGCTGTAGAAGACGCTTACGGACCAAAACGAGATGAACTTCTCGCTGAAGTCGAACGTGAAAAACTCCCGCAGACAGAGACCCTCGAAGTAGGCAAGACACTCGAGGTTCAACAGCCCGACGGCCAGTCATTTATGGTAAAGGTGGTAGGCCTGACCGAAACAATGGTCTCACTCGATGCCAACCACCCGTTGGCAGGCCAGGACCTAACATTTGACATTGAGTTACTTGAATTAACATAGACCACAAAGACCACCAGGCTAACTCGAAGAAACAGCTTTTAATATTTTTACGCGAGCCCGGCCATAGCGCCGGGCTCGCCTATTCAAAGACAACTTATGGCAGAAAAAAGAGATAGCCGAAGAGTCGCATTTCGTAATGTCGTACGCTTTGGCCCAAACACCCCCCCGGAGTTCACATCATTTGCAGTAGACCTGTCCGAGACCGGCGTCTGCATAAAGACCATCAAGGTTTTCCGTCCCGGTACAAAGCTCTATATAACAATTGAATTCGATGGCAAACCCTTTCATTGCGAGGGCATCGTCATGTGGGCGAAGAAAGCCCCGCCAAGCCTTGTACGCCATGTAAAGAACGGCATGGGCATCCGCTTTACCGAGGTAGACTACGACCTTATCAAAATATACATGGATAAACTAAGAACCTGATGAGAACTGCCTTCTGCCGCAGACCCTGCTGATGATACCGACTGCAATATATACGCCTATAAAAGCCCCGATGCCGTTAGCGATGCAATCATAGAAACTCCCCTCTCTAGCGGGTATAAAGGATTGAACAACCTCCATAGAGCCGCCGAAGATAAAACTTATCAGGAAGGCATATAGAGCAGCGCGTCTTTTGTTGGTTACAACTAAGCGGCCCGTAACCCCGAGGGCAAGAAGTCCCATCACGGCGTAGACCCCGGCGTGAATAAGCTTATCCATCTGCCAGAAACCAGGTATGCCCTCGGGCGCGGGCTTAACAGATAGGACAAATATAAGAGCCATATAAGATAGAAGGATAAAAAAGTTCAAAAGAAGAGGCTTGCTGCCTGCCGTATTATTCATATCACCCTGTAATATTATATTTTGTTCTAGCTGGAGATTTAACAAACCCGGTTAATACGAAATATAACCCAAAAGCCCTGTAAAGGCAAAGGCCCTCTCTCCTTTAACGGAGAGAGGGCCTTTTATAATAAGGCCTAATAGTATATTTCAGGCTAGATGGCCTGAAGCGAATCGATATCCTGCTCTTCCCCAAGTTGCCTGAGCTTCCTGAGAGCACGCGTCTCTATCTGACGAATCCTCTCACGCGTAACCCCGAAACGCCTTCCTATCTTCTCCAGCGTCTCCGGGTCGCCCCCGAGACCGTAACGCAAACTCAGGATATCGCGTTCATTATCTTCCAGAGTAGAGAGCCAGGCCCTGACGCGATCCTTACGATGACCGCAGCTCATATGCTCAAGAGGCTGAATAACATTATCATCAGGAAGCCTGTCGAGCAGTGTCTCATCAGTCCCATCGGCAAGCGGAGCGTCCATAGAACTTATCTTACGATTGATCCTCTGGAGCTTCTTTATATACCTGCCTCGCACCCCCATCCTTCCGGCTATCTCCTCTTCCGTAGGCTCACGTTTGAACTCTCTTTGAAACTCTCCGGATACCCTGTGCATCTTGGAGAGATCATTGCTCACATGTATCGGAAGCCTAACGACAGCGGCCTGATTCATGATCGCACGCTCTACGGCCTGCCTAATCCAGTAAGTGGCGTATGTTGAAAACTTGCATCCCTTCGAGACCTTGAAACGCTCCACGCTGCGTATCAAGCCGATATTACCTTCCTCTATAAGATCCTGGAGCGGAAGGCCCCTATTCATATAACGCTTGGCGATATTTACGACAAGCCTCAGGTTGGATTCTATCATCGTTGCACGGGCCTGCTGATCACCCTGCTCCACCAGCAGAGCAACCCTCTTTTCCTCTTTACCGCTTAAGAGCGGGCACTTCCTTATCTTCTCAAAATAAAGCTTGATGGTATCTGTACTTCCAATTTCACTTTTTGCCTTTTTCTCAATTTCCTCTCTGATGTTTACTCCAGGGTGCTTTGCTACTCTACTTGCTTCCATATTTTTCATAGCATCCTCCTACCGTGCCTGGATTGCATCAGAACCTGCCCATATCCCTACAAACACTTATCTGAAATAACTTGAAAAACTTACCTTGCTCCTGTTTTACCGTAGAGATAGATCTATTAAAGATAAAGCATACGGTTCTTCGGCTTTTACAACTATTAATTTGACCGTCTCTGACGACACGTGCATCACAGCGACACACATTCCGCTTAAATGATCAGGTAAAATACCCCTTTCTCTACCGCCTTGTCCTTTATATTCAAGATATGCATTCGATCTTTAAGCACGTCTGCTTAAAGATCATGCATCCCCGAGAGAGCCCCCTCACTCCCCTTGCCTATGCAGCATGCGCCGCAAAGACCCTTCATGTGAGGGAAGCCACTCTCCCATCCCAAACAAACCACCTAACTCTATTCAGAGCCTAGCTCTTTTCAAAGCCCGCTGTGCTTTCACACTCGGCGCATTTCTTCGGCTTACATCTAGAATCCTTTGTACTTCCACATGAACTGCACTTCCAGTTGGCCATCTTTATAACTCCTGTACTATTATGTTTTACAAATATATCCCGCGTCACTTAAAGATAGAAACCGGCTTTATTACAGATTCGCCGAGGCATACTCCTCAAGTCCTTCCTGGCTGGGCTTCATACCATCCTTACCCTTTTGCCAATTAGCCGGACAGACCTCGCCGTTCTCTTCATGGAACTGAAGGGCGTCTATTACCCTGAGGGCCTCGTCCACATTCCTGCCAAGCGGCAGATCATTTATTGTTATGTGACGAAGTATTCCTTCCTTATCAATAAGGAAGAGCCCTCTGAGAGCGATACCCGGCTTTTCCAGAAGCACGCCGTAGTTACAGCTAATACTTTTGTCCAGATCAGATACGAGCGGATACTGCACGTCTCCTATACCGCCCTTCTTTCTTGGCGTATTACGCCATGCGAGATGAGAAAAATGACTATCAACCGATACCCCAATTACCTCAGCGCCTCTCTCCTTAAACTCTCCAACCCTATCGCTAAATGCAATTATCTCGGTCGGGCAGACAAACGTAAAGTCAAGTGGGTAGAAAAAAAGCACCACATGCTTGCCCTTGTACTCTGATAATGTTAACTCCTTAAATGAACCGTCCGGCATTACCGCCTGCGCTGCGAAATCCGGCGCCTCCTGTTGAATCCTTGCCTCACACATATTACACCCTCCTTTTTATCTGTTAATCATCCAAAAATATCCCCGCCACGTCTCCTAATACAAATTCAGTGCAAACTCTTTACTTATTTCTAAAGGGCACGCCGAGTATCTACCCCCACCCCTTATTACTTCTATCGGCGTGCCCCAGCCGTCATTCTTTCTTACCTGTTCTTACTTGCCGACCAGACTCACGTCAGGGCGCGGCGTGCGCCGGGTCGATGGCGGTAGTTGCGGTATCGCAATCTCGCGCATCTGCCCTGATAAAGTTTTAAGGAATGCCGTAATATCTGCGACCTCTTTTTTCTTTAACCTCAGGCCAAGCTGCTTATCGCCCATTATCCTGACGGCCTCTTTAAGGTTCCAGACACTGCCGTCATGGAAGTAAGGGTAGGTCAGCTCAACGTTTCTAAGGGTCGGCACTCTAAATACCTTTTTATCGGCCTCGTTCTTTGTGACCTCGAAACGCCCCTGGTCCGTGCCGTAATCAAATCTTTGAAAACTGGCTCCGCCAATACCAACCCCGTTATGACACCCCACACAACCCTTGCTTATAAAAGTATTTAGCCCCCGCTTCTCTCTCGACGTCAGTGCGTCTTCATCACCGAGCAGATACTCATCAAAGCGCGACGGCGTAAGCAAGGTCCTCTCAAAAGCCGCAATGGCATTGGCTACATTATCGTAGCTAAGAGGCTTCTTCTGCCCTGGGAATGCCCTTTTAAAGGCCTCCCTGTACTCTGGTATCGAGCGAAGTCGCTTAATTACCAGCGCCTCTGTAGCGGCCATCTCTCCGGGGTTAAGTATAGGCCCCTTTGCCTGCTCTTCCACATCCTTTGCCCTACCGTCCCAGAACTGCGTCTCGAGGATCGCCGCGTTAAAGACAGTCGGCGCGTTCCTCGGCCCGATATTCCAGCCGTGCCCGATCGAGGTCGGCAAGTTATCGACCCCGCCCGTTGAGAGGTTATGGCAAGAGTTACAGCTGATAAAACCGCTCTTTGAGAGCCTCGGATCCAGGTACAGCAACTTTCCAAGCTCTACCTTCTCCTTTGTAACCGGATTAGCAGGGTTCTCGGCAATCTGCGGCAGGGCCTTGAAATACCCCTTTACTCCGTCACTGGCCGCATTAACGGCAACCGGCACGGCAAATAGCACAAAGATCGATAAAATAAATGTTAAAATAATAGATGTTCTGTTTTTCATTGATGCCTCCTTTTTCTGGGCGAAATTGCTCACTCTACGCAACCAGTGCAGATGCCGCTGAAGTCAACGTGATTGCCCGTTACCTGAAAACCGGATAAAATCTCTTCCGGAAGATGCAGACTCTCTGAATAATCTACAAATACGTCCGCTATCTTCTTACAAGTTGTACAAACAATGTGGTGATGAACGCTGGTGTCGGGATCATAATGCTTGCGCTCGGAGTTGATAGTAAGCTCTGTGAGCTCACCAATATCACTGAGTGCCTGAACGGTGTTATAGACCGTCGCTAGCGAGATGGTAGGATGCGTCTTCTTGATGCCGCTGAAGATGTCCTCTGCAGTTGGGTGATCGGTGTTGTCTTTGAGAAATTCCAGGATGGATACTCTTTGGGGAGTTAGCCTGAAGCCTTTTTCCCTGTACTTATTTAGTATATCGTCCATTTCATCCTCCAACTTTAATCTAGTGTTTTTTAAGCTAAAATCCGGCAGCTGCCCCCTCAGACCCCTCGTGAAATACAAACCCGCTACCCTAATCAGTCCACGCAACTGCCGTTTTAAAGCCGGACTGCCTGCGCAGTCCGCATGCTACCTTATAATGACTACCATCTTGTAATCTTTATAAGTTAACATGCGAACATAATAGACGATCAAAGAAGACTTGTCAAGTCCTTTTTATGATTCAGGAAACCTTTCCTGTAACCTCCTTAAATTAAAGAAGTTTTCGAGAATATAAGTTTATTTTTTTCGTGTTGAAGGTTGAAAACCAAGTGAAATTGAGTAGTTTATGCCTGCTCCTGATACCTGTTCTAAATCAAAAGCTGCTGATAAAGACGGTAACGCGTCTTAAAGGGGTGATAGCCCGGCTTAGACGGTTTGCGGAAAAACATAAAACATAGAAAAAGAATTGCTGCGGTAAAAAAACTACTGATAGAAAAATCTAGAGGATAGATCGAATAGAGTTGATACTTTTTTTACTTAAACGGAAGAGTTACACCCTCAAGCTCAAGGAGCCTTCTCTTCATCTGCACTCCGCCTGCCGCCTCTGCAAAGCCGCCGATAGCGCCTGATGCCATTACAACCCTGTGGCAAGGTATTATGATCGGCAACCTGTTACGGCCACACGCCCTACCAACGGCGCGGTAAGCCTTGGGTGAGCCACCATTCGCCGTACGTGCTGCCGCAGCTGCTACCCAGGAATAACTACGGCACTGATTATAAGGTATTGTACGGAGCGCCTGCCAGACGCCCTGCTCAAAAGGTGATCCTACTGGCTTTAACTCTACTACAAAATCAACCTTTTTGCCAGTAAAATAATCATCAAAAAGTGAAAAGAGTTCAGAGAAGCCCGCCGGTTTCTTTCTGGCCACGGCGCCGTATTCCTTTAAAGAGCTCTCCAGGAAGGCCTCCTCGCTGGAGCCAAGGCACGACGCAAGAAGACCACCGGTAGAACTCAGCACAAATATATCGCCGAGTAGAGAGCTGTAAGAGGCGTATGTCAGCCCTGCACCGTTCCTTTCTGTCGATAAGGCCACGTCATACCTTCCTATGGAATGCGATTAAATTTCACAGTGGCGCTTTGACCGCTGCTTGTCTATCTGCTATATTCTATACTATCAGTCGGAGATTGGCTTAACCAGCTTTTTTCCGATAATCGCAAAAGGATGGTGATGGTATGAAAAAACCCTTAAAGGCTTTAATGCTGGCAGCGGTACTTATGGCGGTTCTCATTTGTCTCACGCCGCAGAGCGCAGAAGCAGGAGACTACAAACCCTTGACTGGAGAAGAACTTCAAGAGATGATGAGCAGCGGCCATGATCTGAAGATAATAGATGTACGCGACGCCGAGACCTATAAAGGAGGCCACATTGAGGGCGCGATCAATATCCCCTATGAGGTCGCCGAAGGCAGGCTGATGAAAGAGCTTAAGCCGAGCGAGCGTATAGTCTTTGTCTGTTACGGGGGGCCGACCGGCGACGGCTTTGCAGAGACGCTTGTGAAGAACAATTATAAAGACGTATATAGCCTGCGCGGTGGTATGCGCCACTGGAAAGGGCGCGTCGTAAGATAGCCGCGCCGACTAGACCTCGCCTATGAGCCGCTGCAAATACAGCACATAAGTGCTGCGCAAAAGCGCACGGTAATTTCAGGATCGTTTGTTTTTTTTCAGGCAAAGAGGCAGGCAAGTTAAGGACCGGGCTATCAGATACCCGTATTGCGTTTATCTTTTTCGTTGAGGGCAAGAAGCGTATCGCCCCGTGAGAGCAGTGCCATAAGATCTCTTCTAAGGGCTGAAAAGGTCTGGAGCTCGGCCTTGTTCAGCGACCTTCTCGGCGCCGATTTAAGGGCCAGAGGATTTACGTGACGCCCCCTCTGCTTTACCTCATAGTGCAGATGCGGCCCTGTTGAGAGTCCTGTCGAGCCGACATACCCTATGACCTGGCCTTGCTTGACCTTCCGCCCCTTCCGAATTCCCTTCTTAATACGTGAGAGATGGCCGTAGGCCGTCGTATATATCGAGTTATGCTTTACTACTATATAGTTGCCGTACCCGCGCTTCCACCCGGCGTAGGTAACCCTGCCGTCCCCTGAAGTCTCAATCGGCGTACCTGTCGGCGCAGCGTAATCTATGCCGTGATGCGGCCTGTACCGCTTCTTTATCGGGTGGTACCTGCGCCTTGAAAAGTAGCTGGAGATACGCCTGTAACGAAGCGGAGACCTTAAAAGAGTACGGCGCAGCGATTTCCCTTGAAGGTTATAATAGCCGGAGCCGCCGCCTGATTCGTTAAAGAATATCGCGGCATGCTTCTTGCCGTTATTGACAACCTCGACGGCGAGCACTTTACCAGCATCGATCTCCCTGCCTTCTACAGTTGCTATCTCATAGAGAACACTGAAGGTATCTCCCTTTCTTATATCCGTTGAAAAGTCCACGTCCCACGCGAAAATATCAGAGAGCTCCATTATAATACCGGGGCTTGCTCCGGCGCGTCTTCCCGCCTCATAAAGAGAGCTATCTATAACGCCGTGGACTAACCTCTGCTCGACAACATATGGGACCTCAAAGAGCTCGGCGGTATAACCGCCGCTCGCGTCACTATCTTTTTCCAGACGCATTCCCTCAATATCGCCGAAGCGGTACTCTATCCTCTCTATATCCGTGCCGAGCCTTGTAACGCTGAACTTATCGCCGACCTTGACCTTACTGAGGTTATGGACGCTGCCGGCTATCCTTGCCATACGCACGATCTGCTCGGGCGGGACGTCCAGGCCATCTAAAATAGTATAGAAGCTATCGTTGCCCTTGACCTTAAACTCTATAGTCGAAAGTGCCGGCGTGTGCGCCAGCTCCGCCGGCTCACTCTGCGAAGAAGCGGATACCGCCGCACCGGGGCTCTCAGCCGCATTTGCCAGGACCAGAGGATCTACTTTTTTAGATGAGACCGCATCGCGCGAGGTAATAAAGAATATACCGAGGGAAAAGATAAAGAGTACTGCCACTGCAATGTAGCGCAAAGGAAGGCCGCCCTTTGAGGGCCGCCCTGAAGAGGGCCGCATGGAGTTGCCGCGCTTGCTTGCTCCTGCAGCTCCGGAGACAGTAGAACCGCCGCCTCTTTTACGAGCAGAACCGGCCGAGTTAGGGCGTCCGCCCCCCTGCCTCTTTGATTTAAAATAAAACTGCATCTAAGTGTTTGATCTCACAGCGTGATGTGTCGTTTTTTAAGCTAAAGATTCCACATATAATGCCGAAAATATATACTATGACCGTTACATACTTAATCGACACAACTCTTTAGAATCTTAAGTGAAAAGCCCCTGATTGTCAAGGGCTCGTTTTACTGGTAGGCGGCTCTGCGCCTGAACAATTACAACTGATTCTTGCAACACAACCACCGAAGCATGCGACTTAACCGCCACCGGGCAAAACATAAAAGAGGAGCAAGATGAAACTTCCGTTTGTAAAAATGAGCGTTGGCAGCAAAACACTTATAGCTCTATCCGTCGTCTTCTGGATACCTGTTATCGGGCTATCGCTAATACTCTTCTTTTCGTTCAGACACACGCTATACGACGACGCGCTTACGGCAAGCACCCTTCACCTAAAAGGCGCAAAAGGCATCTACGACGAACGTGCCCATATCGTCGAGGGCCTTCTGGCTGAAAAATCAGATGACACAAAGATACAGCAACTTTTTATAAATAAAGACACAAAGGCCCTGCAGTCTCTCCTGCTTAATCTGGGCAGGCTCAACAGCTATGTTGATATCTGGATAGCCGTAGACGACAAGCAAAGGGCTCTTGCAAGGCGCGATACCGACCTGAAAAACATCGGAGACCTCGTAAAGATAGGAGACGCCCTGCCAAGGACGCTTGCCAGAGGGGAAGCGATCATCTCAACAGAGCTTGTGACGAAGGAGTTCCTTCTCCGCGAAGACGTCGGGCTGGCAAAGAAGATAGAGGACGTAGGCATAGTCCAGTTCATAACCTACCCCGTAGATCACAACGACAACACCGTCGGGGCTATCGTAGCCGGTATAATAATGACAGGAGATCCGTGGCTCGGCAACACGACATATCACCGCTTCGGTGCAGAGACAGCGCTCTTTGCAGGAGAAAACCCTGATAGAGCGGTGCTGCACTCTACGGCGTCTCTGCCAAGAAGCGTATGGACGCTCGGCATGCATATGCCGGATAGATTAAAGCAGGAAATAGCGCTCGGAAAGCCCTACTACGGCATCATAGATATCGCGGGTACAAACACCCTGATAGCATCCGAGCCGATAAAAGACAGCAGGAACCGCATAATCGGAGCGCTAAGCGTTAGCCAACCCGCAAAACGATTAAGCACCATTGTGATAAAGAACATCGGACTAGGACTCGTTATAAGCGCCGGGATAGCGCTTATCCTTGCACTCATAGCCACCTTCTTCGTCAGGGCCGGAGTTACCCAGCCAATAGGCCAGCTCCTTAAAGCCATGAACTCGGTAAAGGACGGTGATATAGATGTCGGAGTAGATATCAGGACAGGCGATGAGTTCGACAAACTCGGCGAGGGCTTTAACTCAATGGCCGAAGGCATACGGGAGCGCGAAGAAAGACTCAAAAAGCACTACGAGGTAACCAAACTCCTCATGAGCACGCTCAACCTTGAAGGACTCCTTGAGACTATGCTCAAGATCGTCATGGATATAACCGAATCGCAGATAGGCATAGTCTATCTATATGAAGAGAGCGAAAACATGCTCGCCCCGATAGTAAGCTTTGGCACTCCCTCAGAGCTAAGCCCGCTTAAGATGGAAGAAGGCTTCCCCGGGATGGCTGCCAAAGACAAGACGACTCAGATAGTAAAGACCCCTATGCGCGAAGGCGAGCAGGTAATAGAGATGGGCTTTGCAAAGGCACCTCCGGCTGAGACCGCCTACATCCCCCTGATCCATCAGGATAGGATTCTCGGAGTACTCGTAGTCGGCAGCGTCAGAGAGTACAAAAAAGAACAACGCTTGCTCTTTGATTTTCTCGCCAACCAGTTATCGATAGCCCTGGATAACGCCATAATGCACCACAAGATCCAGGAGCTCTCTATAACCGATCCGCTAACGACCCTCTATAATCGCAGATACCTGAACATGAGGTTCGTCGAAGAATGGGCGCGGTGCCTGCGGCACAAGCAACCACTGACCGTCATCCTCTCTGACGTCGACAACTTCAAATCGGTAAACGACACCTATGGTCATGATAGAGGCGACGATGTGCTCAGAGACCTCTCCCAGATCTTCAAAAGACATGTTCGTAAAGAAGATGTCGCCGCAAGGTACGGCGGAGAAGAATTCGTCCTGCTGCTTACAAACTGCAGCAGTGCGGATGCGGCAGTGCTTGCCGAGAGGATACGTGCAGAGGCCGAGAGCACCGTCTATAGTTGGATGGATAACAAGCCCGCGACGATAAGCATCGGCATCGCGACCTTCCCTGATATCGAAGTGGAAAACCCGGAAGAACTCGTGCAGGCAGCAGACCATGCCATGTATAAGGCCAAACTAACAGGTAAAAATAAGATAGAGGTAAGCACGGGGATTGATAAACCCGGGGCTTAAAGCCGAGACTTAAAAGAGGCCGCCGCGACTTATCCGAGTCGCAGCGGCCTTTTAATTTGCAGCCCGTTATTTTACGCACAACTCAAAGAACCCGCGCAGCAAAACAAAGCCCCGCAGGCGTACCGCCTGCGGGGCTTTTATCTACAACACCTATATACAAAAGACTACGAGCTAAAACTTCTTGCGCTCCTGGTGACACGCGCTGCATAGATCTTCCTCACTCTTCCTCAGCATAAATCCGTGGTTCGAGCCATGCGACTCATGGCAGGTAGAGCACATCATCTGAGAACCGTCACCAAGCGGCAGCTCCTTGGCCTTGATAGCCCCCTTGCTCCAATCAACCTCGCCAAATGGATGAGAAGCGCTCATATGCTCGTCCCCGCTATGACATTCCTGACACGAGACAAGTCCTGTTTCGATTTCATTTCTAAGCCCCGGCGCATGCTTATCCTTCAAGACGACCTTGTCATCGGCTTCTTCCTCTATCTTCTCCACCAGATGTATCGAGGCCATCGTCCTGATATCCGAGCTCCACCGAAGCGCGATCTTACCGCCGACCTTCATAACATCAAAACCGCCAAAAACTATTTCATCCGGCATCTCACCCTCGTCCTGCTCGGCCATAAAAGGTTTATCGATCTTAACCTTGATGGGTTCTGATACGGCCACATTACCAAAGATATCCTCTGAGACAGCGCGCAAGTTATATTTTTTGCCGGTCTTAAATCTATCGATACTTACTTTATGATCGGTAACATAGTGATTAGAAGCTCTAACGCTAAACTCATAACCTTCTTTCATTCCGTACTCTACCATGGACAGAGCGGGCTCATCTGTTTTCCACGTTAAGACCGTCACAAGAAAGACCCCGCGCTGAACCTCACTAACCTTAAGTCCGGTTATCACCGGCTCCCGCTCCTCACCGGGTACCTCTTTCATCTCCCTTACCACAAATTCTATTTCTTCGGAGACCGCCTCAAGACCCGTATCATCCATCACAGTTACGGTAGCCGCATACTCGGAGTACGCGTTCGTACCTATAAAGAGGATATTATCCCTGGACGGATAATTTACCTGCAAGCTCTTATCTCTCTCGCCTGCGTTCAAAGCTCCCTTGATATGGCACATGCTACACTGCTTTGTCTCGCTATGCTTAAAAGCGAAATCATCGACAACCTTGAACATATCCAGATGACAGGCCTGGCACCCCTTGAGCGCCAACTCAAAGGCCATAGTCACAGGCAGCTCCGTCATTGCAAGCAAAGAGTCGAGCTTTGCTTGCCCTAACTTGCCCGGCTTCGTTATCTTCCCCTTATGATCGACCGTTGTTATATAGCCAGCAGCGACCTTGACCTCAGGGCCCTCGTTAAGACCTACCCCAACAACATCCACTTTGCCCTGAATGGCAGCGACCTCAAGGTTATCACCAACCGACGACATTATAAAATCAGTCCCCTTCGACATAACAACGGCGGTACCGGTCTCGACCTTGAATACTGAGCTCTCCGGCTTAAAGGCACGATGAACAATGGCACGCAGAGAACCGCCGGTGAGCCTCAGCAGCACCACCCTCTGCGTTACCCCGTCGTTTATATCATAAGCATTTACCTTTAGCGCGCTATCGGCCCCGAGCGTTATAACACTGTCGTCTTTTGCCAGTATCTTTACACCCGACTCAGGATTGGTAACTATGGTATCCTTAAAATAGATACCCTCAGGCCCTCTTATGAGTATCTTCTTCTCCGAGCCATCGCGGTAAAGATAGACCTCGCCCTTATAGGCAACTATAATAGCAACGGGCAACTCGTCATGTGCAGCGGCAACAGGGGGGGGGAAGAAATTACCAGAGACAACAACGGCACAAAGTACCAATAAAAATATAAACTTCTTTATCTTTATCAAGGCTGAATAACTCCTTAACAATTATTATCTATCATCCAAGGGCACATACTTCTGCTCGTGTAGACCAATATAGCTCTGGGTCGGGCGGAAGATACGGTTCGTCTTTAACTGCTCCATCCAGTGGGCAAGCCAGCCGCTGACCCTTGCCATCGCAAAGATCGGAGTAAAGAGCTCGGTAGGTATACCGATGCCCTTAAAGACAACCCCTGAATAAAAATCAACATTAGGGTAAAGCTTCTTCGCAGACAACCTTTCCTCGACAACCTTCTCTACCTCTTCGGCTATCTCCAGCATTGCGGCGGTCTTTGCGTCTTTACGATCAAAGAGCTTATGCGCATAGCCCTGCAAGATAATGGCCCTCGGGTCTTTTGTCTTATAGACCCTGTGCCCGACTCCCATTATCTTCTCTTTCTTATCTATCTTGGCCTCTATAAAGGCCCGGGCTTTTTCCTTGCTTCCTATCTCGTCGAGCATATGGATCACATGCTCATTGGCCCCTCCGTGCAGCGGCCCCGAGAGCGTGCCTATCGCAGACGAGACTATTGTATAGGGATCGGCAAGTGTAGAACCGACGACCCTGGAGCTAAAGGTAGAGGCGTTCATCTCATGGTCGGCATGGAGGATCAAGATAACATCAAGTATTCTTTCTACGAGGGGATCGGGCTTTTTCTCACATAACATATAGTAGAAGTTAGCGGCAAAGGAAAGGCTGTTGTCGGGCTTGATTGGCGCATCACCGTGCCGGAGCCTGTGGCAGGCCGCAACAATAGTAGGAAGTTTGGCGATAAGCCTGAGGATTGATCCGTACCTGACGCCATCGTCAAGTATATCTCTTGCCGGATAATACATGCCCATCGCCGAGGTCACGACCTGCATATAATCCATCGGATGGCCTGTCTCGGGCATAAGCTCCATCATCCTTAGGATCTTAAGCTTAAGCCTTGTATGCAGGGTAACTTCACCGGTGAAAGACGCCAGTTCGTCTTTATTCGGAAGATGACCAAAGACCAAGAGATAAGCCGTCTCCAGATAACTGCTCTTATCGGCAAGCTCTCCTATAGGGATTCCCCTGTACTCAAGGATCCCCTGCTCGCCGTCTATATAGCTTATAGCGCTCTCTGCCGCCGGAATGCCCTCAAGCCCCGGAACCACATCCATATGTCTTTCTTCCATCATAGCCCACCCCTTTTTAAAGTTTAATTACTTTAATATAGAACTGCCATATCAGAAAAAATACAACAAACCACTTGCCTCTGTATTCTATCGGCAATGGAGAAACGAACCTTTACAAGACCAACTTCAAAGCATGGTAAAACTCTATATTACCTCTGCCTGTGCGCTAACCGACGCGCTCCCTGTGCTTTGGCGTAAAGAGCAGGCAATCCTTCCCTGATGTTAAACGCACTACATCGGAGGGCATACGCTTTGCCTTAAAATTAAGGGCTTTACATCCCCTGGGCCTGCTTTTTTCCCAGGTTACATAAAAGTGCTTGCACTTAAAACAATCGACACCCAACCTTGCGCCACCTTCCATAATGCCCTCTAAAACCCCCTCACCTCTGACAAAGCATAATAATCAGATTACCTTAACATATAATTCCTGCTAATTCAGGTAGAATATAAAGAGAATGGGTTTGACACCGGAACCCTCTTTAGTATAATCAAAAAAACGACAAGCAAGACGTCGACAGAGACGGAGGTATAATGAAAAGAGCGCTAATCCCGGTAGCCCCGGGCTTTGAAGAGGTTGAGGCTATAGCAGTTATAGACGTACTTAGACGAGCCGGCGTTGAAGTCACTACGGCAACGACAAATACTTCGGCCAAAGAGACCGTAGAGGGGCGATGCGCAGTAAGGATAAAGGCCGATACAACACTGGACGAGGCTGCTAAAGGTCCCTGCTTTGATATATTGATCCTACCCGGCGGAGCCGCCTGTACAGAGACACTACTAAAGGACAAAAGAATAGAACTAATAATAGAAAAACACAGAGAGAACGACTCCTTTATCGCCGCCATATGCGCGGCGCCGCTCGTACTCTCAAAGGCAGACGTCACCAGCGGCAAGGTCGTAACCTGCCACCCATCGGTCAGAGATAAGGTCGAGGCAAAAGAGATTACCAACGACCGCGTCGTCATAGACGGCAAACTCATAACCAGCCAGGGCCCTGGCACTGCAGTAGAATTCGCATTTACCCTCGTAGAACTGCTCTGCGGCAAAGAAAAGGCAGCAGAGGTAAATAAGGGCTTCCTGGCAGAACTACCCTAGGTACTGCGTACGGCTAAATTCATTAATATGACCTTTAGCTTCGCGTGGTGTCTATCTCCCTATTGGACTATGCCTCACCGCAGGGTACTGCGTACGGCTAAATTCATTAATATGACCTTTAGCTTCGCGTGGTGTCTATCTCCCTATTGGACTATGCCTCACCGCAGGGTACTGCGTACGGCTAAATTCATTAACTTAATTCAGCATTATTTTGATAAGAGCACCACGACGAAGGTGCTCGCCGCACGGGTACTGCGTACGGCTAAATTCATTAACTTAGTTTAGCATTATCTCGATGTGCCCACCTCGACGAAGTCGCTTTGCTCCACCGCAGGTGGTTTGCCTCCGGTGCAACCGGACTAGGCTGTACAGGCCCTTTGCATAATACCGGCGGCCGTCATATAGAGTTCTGTCCACGCCTCTCTAACCTCGGGCGTCCACTTACCTCCCATAACCTCAGAGAGTGCCGCAAGCAGCGAGTCTGCGACCATCGGATAATGCTCGGCCTTGACGTTGTAAGAGGCATGCCTCTCTCCAAGCGAGGTAAGCGCATCTGCAAGAATAGAGGTATCCTCCAGGTTCTCAACGAGAAACTTTAAAGAGGCAAGGAGTTTTTTCTTCTGTGAGGGCATATCCGTCTTTTCAAAGAGCGGCTTGACTTCTGAGTACCGGGAAAACAAATCATCATAGAAGAACTCTACAAGTTCATCTGCTTTGGGAGCAATATCGTTATTAAAGCTCTCCCTGATAAGCTCGACATTTATCGCCATAGTAAGACCTCCTTTAGCAGCACCTACCTTACAAGGTAGAAGACCCATTAAAGTATTTGATTGCCGGTCGTAAGACCGGCTGTAGATATAAAGTCAAAGATGTCTTGGATGATTTAGATCAAGAGGACTACGCAGAGAAAAACATATCAATAAGAATATTACTTAATTCAGCATTATCTTCAGGTGGCTTAACAGAGTCTATATCTATTAAACGTCTTGTCAAGTTAAGGGGTTTGGGTCGAGCGATATTGGTAACGAAGGAGTTAAAAGGTTTGCAGGCCGCATCAAACAGGATCTATATGGATAAAGGCCTTGCCTACCGCCTCTATCCTTTCCAGGGACTCTTCTACGGCCACGCATAATTCGTGAGATTCCAGGGTCGGTATATCCTTTAAGACCTCTACGTGCAGCTCGACGTGAATATAGTGGCCGACGTAATGCGCACGCACGGTATTGGTGCCGACGACCCCCTCCACCTCAAGGGCAGCCTTCTCTATCTCAGAGATCAGCTCCGGACCGGGGGATTTGCCCATAAGGTAATCTATATTCTTTACACCTATAGAATACCCCGTATATATTATCCAGAGACTTATTAAAAACCCTGCCAGAGGATCCAGGAAAGGATAGCCAAAGTATACGCCGAGGATCCCGATGAGTGCGGCTATTGCCGCAAAAACGTCGCAAAAGGAATCCACAGAGCTTGCCGCAATTGCAGGGCTCTTGACTCTGCGCCCGACACTTTTAAAATAAAGAAACATCAAGAGCTTTGTGGCGACCGTTATAATAGGGACGGCTATGACAAGGGGGCTTACTACGACCTCACCGCCGCTGATTAACCTCCCTACCGACTCCCTGATTATCTCAAAACCAAGGATGCCCGCCAGTATCGCTATTATTATTGCGGCAATCGGCTCGGCGCGCGAATGACCGAAAGGATGGCCCTCGTCGGCCTCTTTACCTGAGATCCTTACGCAGATAAATACCGCTATGGCGGAGATAATATCGGTAAGCGAATTAAAGGCATCGGAGAGGAGCGCAACGCTACCGGAGAGGAGCGCGACCCAGAGCTTGAGACAAAAAAGCAGGGTATTGCCCAGGATATTTATTAGTGTAGCTCTAAGTGCAACGGACTTCATCGCCTATACTTCCGCTCCCGGCCTAAGTAAGTACGGCGTTGCCGACCTGTGGCCAGCATTGTCGGCTCAATACCGGCAGGGCCGGCTCTCAGGGCCGACAGGGCCGGCTCTCAGGGCCGGCAGTGCCGGTTCAGATGTGAGTCAAGGCCGGCATTAATGGCGCCTACGCCCTTCCGGCTCCATATTAAACCTCACAATATCCTTGACGTTGGCAAGGTTCTGCCGCGCGACTATATAAAAACTCTGCGCCCATGCAAGCGGCACATTAGGGTTCATCTTATCACCGCTATATAGCTCGGGGACCTTACCGTCCTCGGTCATAACGGCCTCTAACCTGTCCAGATATTCCTGAGATTTACTTATAAACTCATCGGGCGAGCCAAGCAGCTTACCAACACTCAAAGAGCGGCTTGCAAGCTTGGAGTATACAATGCTGAGCCATGCAAAGCCGAGCGGCCACTGCGCCTCATTGCCGACCGGATTATCCTTATCAGCGCTATAATAAACATCGCCTATATATCGTATAACGCCTCTGTCACGTACGAGGTTCTCCTCGATATTGCTTACTATCGCCTTTGCCTGAACCTCTGTCACTATATTATAGGGCCAGATAAGGCTTAGCTGCGACATATCAAAGGGCCTTGATATACTCTCAGCGGGCAATAACTTATTGAGCGATTCCCTGCCTATCTCAAGAAACTCCTGCGGCACGGGGACGTAGTTAAAGAGATCCACCTGATGCCTGTATTTACTGTGGTAATGGCCGTCGTCATGCCACATGGTAAGACCGGCGAGCACAGAGCCCACACTTGAAGCATGCTGTTCGGGGCCCTCCTCCCACATACCGAAGTCAGGATCCGAGTGCCACCTGACCGTCGTGAGGTAGAGGACGATATCTCTAAGGAGTATACGCACCTCGGCCTCCTCGGCGCCTATTACCCTGTGTCCTTTCTTTATCAGGTCTCCGCTCTTATAGAGAAAAAGACCCAGAATATCGAGCTGGTGATGACCCCACTCACTCGTTATCTCTTCCAGAGAAGACGGGTGTATCCTTGCGTGGACGACCTCGTCGGCGCAGCTCCCCATATAATGACGCTTACGCGCCCCGCTCGTTATCTTGTGGCTATACTTACGAAAGATACGGAGTACGAGCCTGTAACTCTCTATCATCTTATCGTAGGCGCCTATATATTCATTGGCATAGGTGGCATACATAATATCGCGAAGCCAGAAGACCTTATACATATCTCCGCCCTGCTCCCCTGTATAGGGCGAGGCGACATAGCCGCCGTTTATCTGACGAAGACTTTCCAGATGCTTATAAGCAAGGATGAGTTTTTCCTTGGGTGACAGGTCACGGAAGATCGTTCCCTTTATCTTATGCTCAAGGGCATTATTGCCTACTATTAATTCCAGATCATCGCTCATAACTTATCCTCCCCTTAAAAAGCCCAGACCCTTAGGGCCTGCGGCAAAAGACCAAAACTTACCTTTGCCTCCGTCGCAAAGGTCTCGCCGTCAAGCTGCACAAGCCCGGCGCTACCCCTTATAACCTCTACGGCCTTGGCCTTTATATTCCTGTACTGCTTTGAGGCGCCGAGGTTCCCCTTAAATATCCTCATAGCAAGGAGAGCGTCTTTAACCCACCCCGCCTTCTCGACCAAACATATATCAAGCAGCCCGTCAAAGGGCTCGGCCTCAGGGGCTATTACAGCACCGCCGCCGTATTCACGCGTATTGGCTATAGTGAGTATCAAAGGATTACCCATAAAGGCGTCATCGTCCCACCTGACCGTTACCCTCTCGGGCGTTGCCATCAAATACTCTTTAAGGACTATCGGCAGGTAGGGCAGTACTCCCCGCTTTCCCCCGCTTCCGGTCCACTTACCGTATTCTTTACTGACCACTGCATCCAGTCCGACTCCGGCCGTTGAAAAAAAGTACTTCCCGCAGGCCGTACCGACATCCATCTTTAATACGCGACCGGAGTTTATAACGCTCACGGCGCTGCGAACCTCCTGCGGAATACCGAGGGCGTGAGCAAGTCCGTTGCCCGAACCCGCCGGCACTATTCCAAGCACTGTGTTTGTACCCACAAGCGCAGAGGCGATTATATTGACCGTCCCGTCTCCGCCGCATGCAAAAACACCGTCATATTCCTTATCGGCTGCTTCCTTGGAAAGCCTGAATGCATCCTGCCTTGAGGTACTGACTTTTATCTCAAAAAGACCCCGCAGACCCAAAAGCTCTTCTCTTGCAGCGGACATAACAGCGGCGGCCATATTCGTACCTGTACCGGCTTTAGGGTTAACTATGAACCTGACTCTCAAAGCCCTCTCCCCTCTGTCGCGAGGCGTACGTGCCTCTTCTTTCCTCTCAAATCCAGCTGACATAATAACAAAACCCCCACCATCCGATCATAATAAGATGGTGTGCGCCTTTTCTGCGCATGATAACAATATATTATATAGAGTATACTACGTTTTGGTAGCAGGAGCTACCAAAGACAAGTTGGCCGCCACTGGCCGACATTCCCGCAAAAGACGGGCAAGTCTTATTTCTTTAGCGCACTTTCGGGCGAGACCATATGACGGTCCAGCCCCATCTCGGCCTCACCAAGACCAAGGGCGAGTCCCACAAGTTGAGGCAGATGGAATATAGGAAGTGATATCTTTCTGACGATCTTCTTTTCGGCCGTACCCTGATAGTTATCAAGATTTATATGGCAGAACGGACACGGGGTAACCATACAATCGGCGCCCAGATCCTTTGCATCAACCAACCTCTTTGCCGTCATCGCTACCGCAGTATCAGGCGCAACAAGGTCTGCCTGAAAACCACAGCAACGAGTTTTACCTTTAAAATCAACAACTTCACCGCCAAGGGTCTCGATCACGGCCTCCAGTGACCAGGGTTTTTCAGGATCGTCAAAACCCAGAGCATCTGAGGGACGAAGCGTATGACAGCCGTAAAAAGGCGCTGCCTTAAGCCAGCTGAGAGGACGCTTTACGTGGCGTTTGAGTTTCTCAAGGCCGTAGTCATCAGCCAGTACCCAGAGAAGCTGCTTTATCTCGACCTTACCGCTATAGAAAGGCGGGGGAGTACTGCCTTTGGCGCCCTTCGCCATTGTATCATTGACTTCTTTAAGTAGTTTAGCGTCGTCCTTCAGCTCTTTATTGGCCGTATTCATGACCATCAGACAGGTCGAGCATATCGTCATGATATCCATGCCCATTGCCTCGGCCTGGGCGAATATCCTCGCATTCAGGGCAAGCCAGAGCTTACGGTCGTAGTCGGTCATAAGGCCCGCACCGCAGCAGTTGGCGCCTTTCATCTCATGGAGCCCTATGCCAAGGATCTTTGCGACCTTGCGCGTGGTCTTATTGGCCTCTTTTGTTATTTCCTGCGAGGCGCAGCCCGGATAATATGCGTAGTTTAGAGCCATGGTTTATCCCTTCTTCTTTCTCTCGTTTTTTCTCTGCCTGTCTCTGACCTTATAGATACCGCGCACCTCATCCATCTTATCAATGGCTGCGAACAAGATCGGGTGCGGCATCTTACCGTGCAACTCCATCTTCAGGCCAAAAGGTATCATCCCTAAAGTACGCAGGAAACCGAGCGTCTTAAAGGTCATCGCGGCCTCATCGAGCCTGCCCACCCTCTTGACGGAATCAATAAGGGCAAGGACGTGCTTGGCCCCTGCGTTATCGTCAATCTCTTCGGCCAGGGCCTCCGCGCGAAGCTTCTCTATTGCCGTAAGCGGAGCGACGTCTTTGGGGCAGACCTCTGTGCAGCTTACGCACCTGACGCAGTCCCATATACCGTGCTCCTGGCTAATGCGATCGAGCCTCTGATGCTTACTGCCTTCACGAACGTCACCCACAAACCTCCACGCCTTTGCAGAGGCCGAAGGACCTATAAAGTTCTCGTCTATCTCAAGGCTATTGCAGGCGCCGTTACAGGCGCCGCACATTATACACTTTTGCGAAGCATCTATTACTTTCGTATCTTCATTGGTTATTACCCAGCCGCCTTTCGGTTCTTTTTTAGGGACAAGGTAGGGCTTTACCTTCTCCATCTTCCGCCAGAAAGGGGTAAAGTCCACTATCAGATCTTTTAGAACCTGATAATTATCCAGAGGACCTATAACCATCTCACCGTGCTTTTCATACTCAGGGGCTATCTGCGTGTGGCAGGCAAGCTTTGTTGTTCCGTTTATCATTACCGCGCAGGAGCCGCAAATGGCAGAGCGGCACGAACGCCTGAAAGACAGAGTCGGATCATCGTTCTTCTCTATCTTCAAGAGCGCTTCAAGGACCGTCATACCCTGGTCGAGCTTAACATTATAGGCCTGCCAGTAAGGCGCATTGCCTTCGGCGCCCATCGGGTCGAACCTCTTTATCTTAAATTTTATAAGTTTTCTCATTTTATAAAGACCTAATATTTACGTTCTTCAGGTTGGAACCGCGTAATGGATACGCCCTTGTAATCCACCCTGTACTTGCCGTCCTCAAGATATACGAGCGTATGCTTAAGCCAGTTCTCATCATCGCGCGTCGGAAAGTCCGTCCGTGAATGCGAGCCCCTGCTCTCTTCTCTGTTAAGAGCGCCGAGCAACATCGCCTCTGCTATCTCCACTATATGGCCAAGCTCCAGGACATTAATAAGTTCCGTATTAAATATATCTCCCGTATCGACCAGGCATATATCACCGAGCTTTGCAGCCAACTCTCTGACCTTTGCCAGCCCCTCTTCCAGGCTCTTTTTATCCCTGTATATACCGCAATGCTGTTGCATGGCCTTTCTCACGCCGTCTACTATCTTGGAGGCGCTCTCTCCGACCTCTCTATTCATAAGAAGCGCGATACCGTGCGCCGCGTTCTTAAGGGCGTCTTCGGGGAAGGGGTAGAGCTCGGCGGTCTTTGCAAACTTGGCGACTCCGCGCCCGACTCGCCTGCCAAAGACAACGGCCTCAAGTAGCGAGTTCCCACCTAACCTGTTTGCTCCGTGCACGCTCAGGCAAGCGCTCTCGCCGGCTGCGAAGAGCCCTTTGATAGGGGTCTTCCCGTCGACGTCCGTCATAATCCCGCCCATCGAGTAATGAGCCCCGGGCTTTACCGGTATAGGATCTTTAACAGGGTCTACGCCCTCAAATTTAATGGCCAGATCCCTTATCTGCGGGAGTTTTTCACTGATCTTCTTCTCGCCCAGATGGCGCAGATCCAGAAAGACGCAGCCGTCGTCGCCAAAGCCCGCGTCTATCTCTTCCTGCTCGGCGCGAGATACTACGTCGCGCGAGGCGAGCTCCAGTTTATTCGGAGCATACTTCTGCATAAACCTATCGCCGTTAGCATTTATCAGGTAGCCACCCTCACCACGCGCACCCTCGGTCATTAAGATACCGGTACGCTTGAGGGTCGTCGGATGGAACTGTACGAACTCCATATCCATAAGAGGCGCGCCCGCACGAAGTGCAAGCGACATACCGTCACCTGTCGATGTTAATGCATTGGTCGAGGCGCTAAAGACCCGCCCGTAACCGCCCGTAGCCAGAAGCACGGCCTTTGCATGCAGGCGGTGCAGCTTTCCGGTTAAGAGCTCTATGGCTATAACGCCGCGTGCCACTCCGTCCTCGACTATGACCTCTACTACATGCCACTCGTTATAGCGGTAGACGCCGCGTTCTATAACTTGCTCAAAGATAACATGCAGCATACCATGGCCGGTCCTGTCGGCCAGATAACAGGTACGCGCGTAGCCTGCGCCGCCAAATGGACGCTGTGCGATATTACCTTTATCGTCGCGATTAAAGATCGCCCCCATCCGCTCAAGTTCTTTGATATTTTCAGGGGCCTCTCTGCAGAGAACCTCAATAGCGTCCTGATCGCCCAGAAAATCACTGCCCTTGGCGGTATCATACATATGGTCTTTCCAGGAATCGGCCTTGTTCATAGCGGCATTTATACCGCCCTGCGCCGCCACGGAATGGCTCCTGACCGGATGCACCTTCGTAACGATAGCAACGTCAAGACCTGCCTCGGCAAGCTCTACAGAGGCCCTCATTCCGGCAAGCCCAGCTCCTATAACTATCACGTCATGAATTACCAACGGCTAAACCTCCAAAAAAAAAGAGAGACGTCTTGCTCCGCAGTGTAATTACACTCCAAAGACAAACCCGTCTCTCTTTTCAAAAACCGATTACCAGTCAATATCTCTAATTTCCCTTAAGCTCCCTTGCTTTGTCAAAACCAATCTGAAGGGCCTTCTTGTTAAGGTCAGTAAATGCTGCAGGCACACGCGCCAACACCGCCTTCTCCATCGCGCCGTTACTAACGACGCCGGTAAGCTCGGCTATCAGTCCCAGAGAAATAATGTTCGCAACGATGATCTTACCAAGCTCGCCTCTTGCCGTCTCGATTATAGGATATTTATATACCTTAAAATCGCCTTCAGGAATATCCTTTACCTCATTGGAATCTACCAACAGTATTCCGTCCTTTTTAATATCCCCGTAATACTTTGAACATGCCTGCTGGGTAAGCGCCAGCATACAGTCAATGGCTGTCGCCTTCGGGTAATCAATGGTGCCGCTATCGCTTATTATGACCTCGGCCTTGCTCGCTCCGCCCCTTGACTCCGGGCCGTAAGACTGGCTCTGCACGGCGACCTTGCCATCATAAATAGCAGCGGCCTCGGCCATAACAATACCCGCAAGTATCATTCCCTGACCACCTGAGCCGCTAAAACGCAGTTCGTATCTCTCTCCCATCTGGATCCTCCGTTTACCTTTAAGCTTCATAAAGACCCGTCAATGCCGGGTCTGTTTTTATCCTTAATCCGCCCTTACTTTTTACCCTGGGCCTTTTCCATTAACTTTCCGTACGCTTCGCAATACTCAGATCCTTCTACCTGCTTTAGTATTCCTCTAACCTTCTTATCCCCAAGCTCCTCGGGCGAAAGGTTCTTGGCCTGCGCCCCGGATACCGTACCGCCTTTCTCTATCTGCTCCATCATCTGAGAAGCGCTCTTGTACTTATTCTGACGGCCATAATATACCGGGCATGAATCAATAACCTCAACAATGCTCATCCCCTTATGCTCGATCGCGGCCTTCAGTACCTTCTCCAACTCCTGCATATGATAGGCCGTGCTTCTTGCCACAAACGTTGCGCCCGATGCCTCGGCCACGGCGCAAGCATCAAAGGCCGGCTCCATATTACCGTAAGGACTCGTCGTAGACATGGCCCCGTCCGGCGTCGTCGGAGAAACCTGCCCGCCAGTCATACCGTAAATCGAGTTACTATAGATAATAACCGTCATATCGATATTACGCCTGCAGGCATGAATAAAGTGATTGCCACCTATTGCAAGGGCGTCGCCGTCGCCTGTGGTAATGATCATATTAAGCTCGGGCCTGGCTAGCTTGATACCTGTAGCATAGGCCAGCGCCCTGCCGTGCAGCGTATGAAAGGTATTAAAGTCGACATACCCAGGTGTTCTACTCGAACAACCTATGCCGGAGGTCATGCAGATACTGCTCTTATCAAGCCCTATCTTGTCTATTGCCCGAAGCAGCGATTTAAGCACGATACCGTGACCACAGCCCGGACACCAGATATGCGGAAGTTTATCTTTCCTCAGATACTTATCGTAATCAAAGGGTACGCTGACCTTTTGCTTCTTTTTTACTGCGGTACCTTCTGCCATCTTTAAAGACCTCCAAAATATAAGGCTCTGCCTTGTCTTCCCCTAAAAGGAAGCGGTCTCATTCGAGACTACAGGCTGCCTTGCAAGTTTTACTTATGTTTTTCTATTACCGCCAGTATCTGCGCAGGAGTTATCGGCTCACCGTCGACGCGGTGTATTCCCTCAACCTTTATCCCAGGCATGCAACGCTCTACCTCAAGGACCGTCTGCCCAAGATTAAGCTCAGGGACGATAACGGTCTTTGCCTTTGCACCGGCCTTACGAAGCGGCTCGTCAGGGAAAGGCCATATGGTAAGCGGCCTTAAAAGACCGGCCTTTATCCCCTGCTCGCGCGCCTTGCGTACGGCAAAACTAGCGCTCCTGGCACTTGATCCGAATGCGAAGACCAAAATCTCTGCGTCCTCGGTATCGACTTCCTCATAGCTCCAGATATCGTCCTTGTTGTTCTCTATCTTGGCCATTATCTTTCTATTGCCGGCATCTATCTTCTTCGAGTCATTTGTCGGAAAACCGTCCTCGTCGTGGTTAAGGCCCGTCACATGGAACCTGTAACCATCGCCAAAGGCCGCAAGAGGCGGGATCTCAAAACGGTTGTCGTAAGGCAGGTAATCTTCCTTGTTCTCGACATCGGGTTTTGCCCTGTCTACGACCTCCAACTCTCCCTCGTGAGGGATAGTAACGACCTCTCTCATATGACCTATTATCTCATCAAAGAGGACAAAGACAGGAGTCCTGTACTTCTCGGCCAGATTAAAGGCCCTGACCGTCTCTGTAAATATCTCGGGAACGTAGGCCGGAACAACGGCTATTACTGGATGGTCGCCGTGAGTGCCCCACTTGGCAGCCATTATATCGGACTGGCTCGGCCCGGTCGGATAACCGGTAGAAGGGCCGCCCCTCATAACATTTATGATAACGCAAGGGATCTCTGCTATGCAGGCATAACCAATTCCTTCCTGCTTAAGTGAGAGCCCCGGCCCGCTTGTAGCCGTAAGGCTCTTAAGGCCAGCCAGAGAACCTCCGATGGTAGCTGCCATTCCGGCTATTTCATCTTCCATCTGAATAAATTTTCCGCCTACCTTTGGAAGTTTAACGGAAAGTATTTCGCCTATCTCTGTAGACGGCGTTATTGGATAGCCCGCGTAGAACTTGCAGCCCGCGTAAAGGGCCCCTTCGGCACAGGCCTCGTTACCCTGCATAAGTTTCTTTACTCTTTCTGCCGCCATTTACTCAAAACCTCCACATTAAGACTATCTGCTTAATTCGATTTTCATCGTATAAATCTACTAATCAAAGACCCTTATCGCAAAATCCGGACACCGGAGATCACAGAGCTGACACCTGGTACATGCCTCCAGCTTTACAACCGTAGCCAGCGAGCCCTTCATCTCCAGAACATTTGTCGGGCAGAAATCCACGCAGATGCTGCAACCCTTGCAACGCTTCTCGTCTATTTCTATTCTTGGTAATATCTTCTCCGCAGCCTCGGTCATCTCGCCTCCAAATTCACATTTATCAGTGATATATTGCCTTTTATTCGTAAAAAACGCCTAATATCCATAGATTTAAGTCTAATCTATATCACACTTTCTCCAATACTTCCAGTACGGTCTTACCGATATCCGCGGTAGAACGGGTAGTCCTTATACCCGCAGCCTCCAGCGCCGCATACTTCTCGTCTGCCGTACCCTTACCACCGGCTATGATGGCCCCGGCATGTCCCATTCTCTTACCGGCCGGCGCGGTTACCCCTGCTATATAAGAAACAACCGGCTTTGTGACATTCGCCTTAATAAAGTCCGCGGCCTCTTCTTCTGCCGTACCGCCGATCTCACCAATCATAACTATAGCACTTGTTTCTGGGTCTTGCTCAAAAAGACCAACAACATCAATAAAATTAGTCCCGTTTATCGGGTCTCCGCCAATACCCACGCAGGTTGACTGCCCAAGCCCCAGCCTTGTCAACTGATCAACCGCCTCATAAGTAAGAGTACCGCTCCTGGATACGACCCCGACATTTCCCTTCTTATGGATATGGCCCGGCATGATCCCTATCTTACACTCGTCAGGCGTGATAACGCCCGGACAGTTCGGCCCGATAAGACGAGAGGACGTACCCTCCATAAAACGCCTTACCTTTACCATATCCTCAACAGGTATGCCCTCGGTGATACAGACCACCAACTCAATACCCGCACTTACTGCTTCCATTATGGCATCGGCCGCAAAGGCAGCCGGAACGTAGATAACCGTTGCATCAGAGCCTGTCTCTGCGCGGGCCTCTGCTACGGTATCAAAGACAGGTATTCCGTCTACATCGGAACCACCCTTACCCGGCGTTACGCCGCCGACCATATTAGTACCGTAGGCGACCATCTGCTGGGTGTGGAAAGTACCCTGGCTTCCTGTTATGCCCTGACAAATTACCTTTGTATCTTTATTTATAAGTATGCTCACGCTAACGCCTCCCCGCCCACAGCGGCTACGGCCTTATCTGAGGCCTCATCCATATGCTCGGCCGTTATGATATCTATGCCGGAGTTCTTAAGGATCTCCCTGCCTTTCTCAACATTCGTACCCTGAAGCCTGACTATCAAAGGCACCTTAACGCCGACCTCTTTAGCAGCCGTCACAATGCCTTCTGCGATAATATCGCAGCGCATAATGCCGCCGAAGATATTAACGAGCATCGCCTTTACATTATCATCACTCATTATAATCTTAAATGCCTCGGTCACGGTCTCTGCCGTAGCGCCGCCGCCGACATCGAGGAAGTTCGCGGGGTTGCCGCCGCTCCGCTTAATCATATCCATAGTTGCCATGGCAAGACCCGCGCCATTTACCATACAACCAATACTGCCGTCGAGCGCAATATAGTTAAGGTTAAAGCGCGCGGCTGCAAGCTCGCGCTCGTCTTCCTCGTCAAGGTCGCGCATCTCTTCGATATCCTTATGCCTAAAGAGCGCGCTATCGTCAAAGCTTATCTTTGCGTCCAGGGCCATTACGTCGCCGTCGGTCGTAGTAACAAGCGGATTAATCTCGGCCATAGAGGCATCGAGGTCTACGAATGCTTTATAAAGAGCCATCATAAATTTAACGGCCTTATTAACTACTTTTTTATCATCGGAATCACCTAGGCCTATTGCAAAGGCTAGGTTGCGTGCCTGATACGGCATGAGCCCTGTGGCAGGGTCTATGAATTCTTTCAGGATTTTCTCGGGAGAGTTTGCGGCAACCTCTTCTATCTCCATGCCGCCCTCGCTTGAGGCCATCATGCAGACACGCTGGCTGCCCCTGTCGACGACAAGGCCAACGTAATATTCTTTAGCAATACTACAACCTTCTTCAAGGAGGAGCTTCTTTACTTCTTTTCCTTCGGGGCCTGTCTGGTGGGTGACGAGCGTCTTACCGAGGAGACCATTTGCAAACGAGACGGCCTCCTCTTTGCTCTTTACGACCTTGACGCCGCCGGCCTTTCCCCTGCCTCCGGCATGGATCTGGGCCTTAACGACTATGACAGAGTTGGTATCGAACAACTCCTCGGCAATGGTCTCTGCCTCGCCTGGCGTAAAAGCGACCTTGCCGCATGGGACCTTCACCCCGTATTTCCTTAAAAGTTCCTTTGACTGGTACTCGTGGATGTTCATAAAACCTCCAGACCGTCTGAGACGGCTCCATACCGCCAGAGACGGCTTACTAGTATCGTCTCTCTCAAATACGGGTATATTTAAGCTTTATCTAAAGCCAATTACGCACTTATCAGGGAATACACTTATGCCTTAACGTACTTAAATAGTCAAGTTAAAATCTTTTAATGACGGCTGCCCGCGGCAGACAACTTAGTCCCACTGCCTGCTCTTTACGTGCTCGGGCGTATACTCCGGCAAGATGATCGGCCCTGTCATAGGATCGGTTATATTTGCCTTCTTAAGCTCTTTATCAAATGCCTTCAAATGATCAAGCGTTGCTTCCGGATGCTTCTTGATTGCCTTTGCATTTTCGGCGGCACTTGCTCCGGCGCGTCTGCCAAAGACCAGGACGTCCAGTAGTGAATTGCCCATCAGCCTGTTGCGCCCGTGCACTCCGCCCGAGACCTCGCCGGAGGCATAGAGCCCCTTGACGTTTGTCTGGCTACTATCATCTATCGCCAGACCACCATTTTGATAATGAAGCGTCGGATAGACGAGCATCGGAACCTTACTTATATCAATATTATAACGTTTGAACTGTATGTACTTCGCCGGGAGTTCCTTCCTTACCGTACCCTCGCCGTGCAGTATATCGATCATCGGGGAGTCCAGCCATACGCCGTACCTACCGGTAGGGGTCTGGATGCCCTTGCCTATATCCAGGCATTCTCTGAGTATACAGGCCGACTCGACGTCCCTCGGCTCAAGCGGAAAACAGAACTGCTCGCCCTCTATATTAAGAAGCTGCGCACCAAGGCCCCTGACCTTCTCCGTTATAAGCAGACCTACATTTTGCTCCGGGAAGATGCAGCCAGTTGGATGGTACTGCGTACTATCCAGGTCTTGCAGCTCAGCGCCGGCCCTATAGGCCATAACAATACCATCGGCTGTCGCGCCGTAGTGGTTCGTCGTCGGGAAACCCTGAATATGAAGCCTGCCGAAGCCGCCCGTGGCGATAACAACGGACTTGGCCTTTACGATATAGTATTCTTTTGTCTCAAGGTTATACAGTATCGCGCCGCAGACGCTGCCGTCCTTTGCCGTTAAGAGTTCAACCGCCGGAGAAAACTCCAGTACCTTTATCTTATCGGTGCGGTTACGCGCCTCGTCGCGCACAACCCTCATTATCTCGGCCCCTGTCATATCCCCTGCCGAGTGCATACGCTTCCTTGATGTACCACCACCGTGTCTGACCTTCATCCTGCCGTCGGGAAGCTTATCGAACATCATCCCCAACTGCTCCAGCCAATGAATAGTAAGAGGAGCGTCATTAGCAAGTGCCGCTACGAGCTCCGGCTTATTGCTAAAATGACCTCCTCCGATAACATCAAGATAATGATAATAAGGTGAATCTCCTTCCTGGTCGGCGCACTGAATGCCGCCCTCTGCCATAACAGTATTAGAGTCGCCGTGCCTGAGCTTTGTCGCAAGTATTACGTCGCATCCAGCATCCACTGCCGTAAGTGCCGCAGCCGTTCCAGAGCCACCCGCGCCAAGGACCAAAACATCTGTTTCATAGTCAGCCTTGGTTAGGTCTATATTATCTATATCAAGCATAGTACGAGACTCAAGCAGGGCAGCGACCTCTTCGGGGAGGATATCTCCCTTGTTCGGTCCCAGACCAACCTTACGCCTACCCTCGTCCTTATAATCAGGGTGGTAAAGATCCAGCCATTCTTTGCGCTGATCCATCGTAAGGGCCGGAAAGTGTTCTCCACTTTTGGCTATCTCAATACGCTCAGGGCGCGTTGCCTCGACATTTTTTATAAGCTTTTTAAATTCGCTTGTATACCCGCTACTCATACTCTCCTCCGTAAAAACCGTTGCCGGTTACAGCCGCTGCGCAAAGCTGGCGGCCTGTACCAACAATCACTAATTATAGATGCGTCTTATCCTCTGGCAGCCAGTTGCCTAGCTCGGCCATATCCGGCTCCCTCTCGCGCTCGACATAGAGCTTTTGCACATCGCCCTGCTTCATCTTTAAAAGCTTGTCCAACATCTTCTCGTACTTACCGCTCTTTACGTCCTTGACCCTCGCGGCAAGATGTCCGGCCTGCGGCATCTCGTACTTGGCGAAGAGCCTTCTAACGAACATAGCCGCTGTGAACTGGGATATCTGCGCCGGACACCGCGCAGCGCATAGCCCGCACATAACGCAATCAAAGCTCTTATGGGCGGCCCCTTTAAGGTCTCCCCTCTTCATAAGCGCGATATAATCCATAACGTCTATATCCATGGGGCAGGTCCTGGTACAAGTACCGCAGCCGACACACTTAAAGACCTCGGGGTAGACGCTCCTGAGCTCTTCGTGCAGGGAGTCGGGGTTGGCGTCTTCCAGATCATAACCAGGCCTGTTGGCAGGGAAGAACGGCAACTGGACGATTATCATATTAGCATCGACGACCGTCTGACACGCTAGCCCTG
>UOEA01000006.1_pt1 | contig 37954 bp, 31 predicted proteins | sample 1988571 | NCBI WGS metagenome assembly UOEA01 (sample SAMEA4712194, study PRJEB27164) | hydrothermal vent metagenome | biome: marine basaltic hydrothermal vent biome; feature: marine hydrothermal vent; material: mineral | place: Pacific Ocean | collected 2011-06-14/2011-07-23 | depth 1689 m | reverse complement strand
CGATACCTCAGGGAGCCTCAGGAAGTTTCTCTCAATGTGGGCGGATTTTGTCTTTAAGAATACCGAGTTTGATGAGAGACTTCCCGGGCTGCGTCGCAAGCTTCGCCGCGTAAGGAGCTTTAAGCAGAATACGGTCGAGCTTACCCCGGACCTGTTCTTTACGACGCGTGTGATGGGCGATTGGTCAGAGCACTCTATAGACGACGGCGTCAGGGCGCGGGTTGGATATTGTCCGGGGATCAGAGAAAACTTCGGGGTGTTATGGAACGGCGATATTGTCTTTTGCTGTGTGGATTACGAGGGCAGGACGAGCGTTGGTAATATTAAGGATATGACGCTCACCGAGGCCTTAGCAGGCCCCGCGATGCAGGGGGCTATAGCCGGCTTTGATAAGCTCAAGATCGTCCACCCGCATTGCCAGAGGTGCATAGGGGATAAGAACCACCTTAATACCCTTGTCAGACAGCTCGGTTCTATCGTCTATTTTAAGGGAGTGAAGAAGTTTTTTGGGAAGAGAGATATAGCAGGGAAGGTTCAAGGGGAGAGGCCGTCGAATGCCCGAGTGGGGGTAGAGGAGAAGGAAAGGTTATGAAAAAAATAAGCATCTTTTTTATTCTAGTCATTTTTGCGATTATCGCAGGTTGTGCTCACCCGGTTGAGTTCAGGACTCCGGTAGAAGAGAGTTACAATGAGACTTTGCCGTGCAAGGCGGCGCTTCATATGGATGAGGATTTGCAAAATAAGGTCTATTCCTCCAGATCTTTCGGATCGGGTATAGCAAACAGGTGGGATGTGCCGATCGGAAAGATCGTCTATGATTATGCCGATTCGAACCTTAAAAAAGGTTTTGACGGATTTTATAAGGTGGATAGTTTGTCCGGAGTTAAGCAGGGCGATATAGCAATAAATATAGCCGATATAGACTACTATATGAAAGGACAAGCAGCGCATGCAAATATTGTTATTGATGTAAATGACTCAAAAGGCAATAAGGCTTTTAGTAAGGAATATTCCTCGGATGGGCCGTCCGGCTTTGGCAGGGTTATGCTTGGCGGTGCTTTTGCACAGAAGTCGGCGATAAGACAGAGTACGGATGTGGTGCTTAAGGATATCTTTAAGAGCTTTATGGCTGATTACGCCGGAAGCGAAGATATGTGCCGTTAATGGGTAAGTAAAAATCTTCATGGAGAATGAGACTATGAGTAAGATGAGGGCTAATGGCTAAGAAGAAGCTTTTACTTATATCACCGCTTGCGCCAAACAGCCTTATGGGCAAGGATTTTTATTTCCGTCTACCGACGCTTGGGTTATTAAAGGTCGCGGCCCTGACGCCGCTGCAAGAGTGGGATATAAAGATAATAGACGAGAAGGCCGAGCCGCTTGATCTGACCCAGAGTGCGGATCTTGTCGGCATAACCTCGATGACGCCAGCCATTAACAGGGGCTATGAGATCGCCGATAGCTTCAGGGCGCGCGGCATAAAGGTAGTTATGGGTGGGATGCATCCCTCCAAAATGTCGCAGGAGGCCCTGCGCCATGCCGATAGCGTTGTGATCGGCGAGGCCGAGGGGCTATGGCCGACGGTACTGGAGGATTTTCTGCAAGGAGATCTCAAGCAGACCTATAAGCATGACGGCTTTCCGGACCTTTGTAATATGAACCCGCCCGACTGGAACCTCTACAAGGGGAAGGGGTACCTGCCGGTGCATTTTGTCGAGACGACCAGGGGGTGCCCGCATGACTGCGAGTTCTGCTCTGTGACCAACTCATTTGGCGGGCAGTTCAGGTCCAGGCCGCTCGACGAGGTCGAGCATGAGGTCAAGAACCTCGTGCCTTTCAAGGGGAGGTTCATCCTTAAAAATGCCGTCTTTTTTGTAGACGACAATATTATAAGCAATAAGACCTATTCAAGGCAATTCCTGGAGCGCATAACCCCGTATAACCTCAAGTGGCTCGGGCAGACCTCTGTTAATATCGTCCACGACACGCCGCTTGTAAAGCAGATGGCCAAGAGCGGATGCATGGGGCTGCTCGTAGGCTTTGAGACGCTCTCTACCAATAACTTAAATAATGTCGGTAAGAGCTTTAATCATCCCGATACCTATATTGATGTTATAAAAAAACTCCATGACCACGGTATAGGGGTTGACGGTTCTTTTGTCTTCGGCCTTGACGATGACGACGAGGGGGTCTTCGAGAGGACCCTTGAGTTTGTAAATAAGGCCAAGATAGACGTCTGTTACTTCTCTATCCTGACCCCTTATCCCGGCACGATGCTTTATCATAAGCTCCATAAAGAAGGCCGCATATTTGACTATAACTGGTCTAACTATACGACCAGTAATGTTGTCTTTCAGCCACGCAAGATGAGCCCGGAAAAACTCCTCGATGGTTACTACATGGCTCTGGAGAGTGCGTATACGTATAAATCGATATTCAAGAGGCTCTGGGGGACTAACTCCAAGAAGAATTTCTTCTGGCCTATGAACTTCGGTTTCAGACAGAGCGTTAAGAGATCCATTAAGAGGGGCAAGAGCTCTGGTAACCAGGACTGTGTGAGGATCCCGGTCTTGAATTCAGGCAACTCCTGAAGAAATAGGAGGGTAGATTGAAGGTACTCCTTACTAATCCGAAGACGTCAAGTATGTTCCTGTCTTTCGGGCTGATCTTTCCGCCCCTCGGGCTTCTCTATATCGGGGCTACTGCCGAGAGCGCGGGCTATGATATCACAGTACAAGACTTTGCCATCTCTGATCAGACGCCGTTAACCTTTGACTTTAGCGGTTATGGCGTTGTCGGTATAACCTCGGATACAAGGCGTTTCCCCGGTGCCGTCGAGATTGCGAAGAACGCCATGCGGGCCGGTGCAAAGGTAGTTATGGGAGGGGCTCATCCGGGTTTTATAGCCGAAGAGATCCTCCTGGCAGGGCATGCCGACTATATTATTAAGGGGGAGGGCGACGAGACCTTTCCCGAACTTCTGGATGCTATAAGGGACGGAGGCGATATAAGTAAGGTCAAGGGGATAATCTACCTGCAGGACGGCAAGGCGGTAAAGACCGAAGCGCGCCCCCTTATAACCGACCTGGATAGCCTTCCTCTTCCTGCCAGACACCTTGTCGATATAGAGGCCTATAAAAAGGCCGCGGTAAAGTACGGCGGGGTCAGGCCTATTACTATAGTATCGACGAGCAGAGGCTGTCCTTATGAGTGTACCTTCTGCCTTACCCCTCAGCTATCCGGGAGGATGTGGAGGGCACGCAGCGCCAAGTCCGTAATGCTTGAGATAGAAGAGCTTTATTATAAGTACGGCTACCGCGCAATCGGTTTCTGCGATGATAACTTTACGATAGACTCGAAGCGGGTCATAGAGCTTTCCCGCATGATCACTGAGCGTGGGATGGATCTGTGGTGGTGGTGCCTGTCGAGTCCGAATATCCTGCTTAAGAATGAAGATATGGTTAAGGAGATGGCAAAGGCCGGGGCAAAGACCGTCTATATCGGGGTCGAGAGTGCCAGCCCCGATACCCTGAAGGAATTTAATAAGAGCATAAAGGAAGATACCGCCTTTCAGGCGATTCAGCTCCTTAGAAGAAATAATATGCAGGTCTTTGGCAGCTATATCCTTGGTGGCCTGAGTGATGACTTCGGTACGATACTAAAGACTATAAAGCTTGCCAAGACCCTTGATACCGATGTCGCGCAGTTTTCAATACTGACGCCTTACCCCGGCACAGGGCTTTACAACACGCTTGAACCAAGGCTGCGCCACAAGAAATGGGATAAGTTCGATGGGATGCATCTCGTCTTTAAACATAAAAAGGTTTCTTACTTTACGATGCAGATGCTGCTGCTCTGGGCATATACGAGCTACTATACTCGCGGCGGCAAGGCTATAAAGAATTTTCTGAAGGTCTTTATCAAAAACGCTCCTATATTAAAGGGCAGGCAGAAGAGGAAGGTTGAGAGTGTCGCAAAAGAGACCTAGGGTATTGGTCCTTGACGGGATGTGGAATAAGTCGCTGGCCGCGGTCAGAAGCCTTGGCGAGCGCGGCTTTGATGTGACCGCAGCCGAGAAGACGAGATTCGCTACGGCCCTCTTTTCCAGGTACGCTACAAAGAAGCTCGTCTATCCCTCGCCCACGGCCTCGCCGGATGGCTTTATGCAGTGGCTCTTAACCGAGCTTAAGAAGTCCGGCGGTTATGACCTCGTGCTTCCGACAGAGCTTTCTACTCAGCTCTTGCTTGCCAAAAATCAAGATAAACTAAAACCCTTTGTCGGCTTTCCGTTTCCGGGCGTTGCCCTGACAGAGAATGTCCATGACAAGGGTTGGCTCATGCGTTTTGCGCAGGAGCGCGGTTACCCTACACCAGAGACAATTTATACCGATGAGTCTTCTGATATTGGGGAGCTGATCAAGAAGATTAGTTGTCCTCTTGTTATAAAGCCCAGAGAGAGCTCCGGTTCTAGGGGGATCGAATACGTCAACAAAAGGGAAGACTTTGAAGAGAGCTTCGCGCGGGTGCATAAGAGTTATCCATACCCGATCATTCAGGAGTATATTCCGCCTGCGACCGACGGCAGCGGCGGCTTCGGCGTGGGTGCGTTATTTAACTACGATCATGAACCACGGGCGTCTTTTGTCTATAAGAGGCTAAGGGAGTATCCTGTCTCCGGCGGGCCGAGCACCTTAAGAGAGAGCGTCAGGTATGACGAGCTTCGCGAGATAGCGATAGGGATACTGAAGGAGCTCAAGTGGGTAGGTCCTGCCATGGTCGAGTTCAAGATAGACCCGAGAGACGGAAGTCCTAAGCTGCTTGAAATCAACCCGCGCCTATGGGGTTCTTTAAAGCTTGCGATCCTTTCGGGCGTTGATTTCCCGTATCTGCTGTATAAGCTTGCCGCTGACGGCGACGTCAAAGCGGTCACCGATTACAGGGTAGGCGTCAGGTGCAGGTGGCTTATCCCAGGGGACTTGATGCACCTGCTATCGGCTAAAAAGAATATGAAGAACTTATTGGATTTTCTCAGGCCCTCTGACGGCGATGATATCTTGTCGCTTAAAGACCCGATGCCGATATTGGGAAGGTTTAGTTCATTATTTCCGTTTCTACTAGACAAGGAGATGAGGCGGTTGCTCTTTAGGTAGGGTGTTCAAAGGTTATGATTAAAAACGCGCTGACAATAGATCTGGAAGACTGGTATCACATCTGCGGAGAGGGCGAGCACACCGACCCTGCAAGGTGGGGTAATTACGAGAGCCGGGTCGTTCGGAACACCGATATTATCCTTGATACCCTCGGCGGTAGCGGCAGTAAGGCGACCTTTTTTGTCCTCGGCTATATAGCGGAGAAGAACCCCGCGCTTATAAAGAAGATATCTCAAGAGGGCCATGAGCTGGCTGTGCACGGCTATTATCACAGGCGCGTCTACGAGATGACAGAGCAGGAGTTTGACGAGGACCTGAAAAAAACTATCGATGTCGTAGAGAATATTACGGGTGAGAAGGTTCACGGCTTTCGCGCCCCTGAGTGGTCTATAAGAAAGTCAACCGGCTGGGCCCTTGATCTTATGAAGAAGCAAGGGCTTTCCTACGACTCCAGTACCGTGCCTCTGACCGGTATGGGGGAGAGGAGCTTTAAGAGGTTTCCGCATACAATTGCTACCCCTTATGGCCCTATCCGTGAGTTCCCGCTTACCACATTTAAATGCCTATGGGAGAACCTGCCTTATACCGGAGGGCTGCCGCTACGTATCGCTCCGTATTGGTTTGTTGTGGACGGTATAAAGAGGCTTAACAGGGCCGGGCAGCCGGCTATGGTCTATCTGCACCCGTGGGAGTTTGACGAGGCGCAGCCGAGAATAGAGCTGCCGCTTGCCAGACGCTTTATGCATTATTTTAATACCGGCTCGACACGGCCCAAATTCGAGGGGCTTTTAAGGCATCTGGAGTTTTCATCTATCAAGGATGTATTGAGGATTTAGTTTTAAGTGGGAGAAAAGCAAATGAAAAAGATTGTTGTGTTTGCGGCTATGGTTTTTCTTATGGCCTGTATGACGATAGGCGCTTCATTTGCGGAGGCTGCCTCGGATAAAGGAATAACAAAGTCTTTTTCTGAAGAAGAGTTACGTGAGTTGTGGGAACTCTTTGAGAAATTCAGTGAAGAGAAGTTACAGCGCGAAATTGAAGAGATATCGATAACGCTAGATAAGATAGAAGGGATGCAGGACGATGGCGACGATGCGTGGAAGGGGCTAATTATGCCTGCTTTTGTGAGGGCATGGAACTTGTACCAAAACAAACCTGGAATGCCTGAGACAAGTTTGTTAGTCGCTAGATCTTTCTATTACAACGGTAAGCCGAAGAGAGCAATTAATTCGCTTAGGAAGACATTTTACTATGGCAGGGATTTTGTTGGCGCACATATTTTGGATGTGGCTGCTAAATTTTCAGAAGCCGAACTTGATTCAACAGATGATGGAGTTGATTTTCTTCTTATAGAGAAGTTCCGTAAGGACTACGAAAAAATACTTGGTATGGATGGTGTGCAAAAGGAAGACGAAAGCAAGGTCTTTTATCGCATAGGTTTTGTTTATGCCAATCGTGCTTTCAGTAAGAAAAAAGCCAAGGTTTATTGGCAAAAGTCTTATGACGCAGCTCCTGATAGCTATTGGGGTAAGAGGGCAAAGAAGCTATTGGAAAATAACAGCTAGGTTTTAAGTTAAAGAGGTCTTGGGCGGCTATTTATTAGTAACTTCAAAAAGTAGGAGAGAGAAGGATGAAGATGAAGGTTTTTTTGGTTGCTATTGCTTTTGTTTTGGCTTTAATTACGGTAGGGCCGACCTTGGCAGGGGCTGCTACGGATAAAGAGATCAGCGAGGCAAAGGAACTGCTAAGGCAGGTAGAGAAGAGCAGTTTTGATGTAGAGCTTGAAGAGACGAGAGGTATGCTCGATAAGATAGAGCGTATGCAGTACGGCGAAGACAAGACATGGAAGAGCCTTATTATGAAGGCCTTTAAGAGATCATGGAGACTCTATAAGAAAAGGCCATCTGTGCCCGAGACGAGTTTCCTCGTGGCCAGGTCGTTCTTTTACAATGGAAGGCCTGATAAGGCAAAGCGAGCCCTTAGAAAGACCTTCTATTACAACAGTAAATACGTGGGTGCGCATATCCTGATAGCCGATATAAAGCTGGCGGGATCTAAGAATGATATCGATGACGATGATGACGGGATCGATTTTCTGCAGATAGAACAGTCGCGTAAAACCTACGAGAAGGTCTTGCTCTTAAAGGACGTTGACGACGAAGACCGGAGCAAGGTCTTTATGAAGATAGGCGACATCTATGCTGATATGGGTATTGATAAAAAGAAGTCGCAGGACTACTGGCAACGATCTTACGACGCTGCCCCTGAGAGCTTTTGGGGTAAGAGGTCGAAGAAAAGGATGACCGAGATAGATTAAATTTTTCAGGTTTGTAGATGCTAAAAGATAATTATTACATACGTTCCCTGCTTTTGACGGTACTTGGTCTGGCCGGGTTTGTTGCCGTTCTTGCCGCTTTTATTTACTTTGCCGGCTTTACGGCGGTCTGCGTCATTGCCGCAGTCTTGCTGCTGGCCTTTGCGTGGCTCTACAGGCCGTGGCAGCGGATAAGAGGTCTTGCCATGCCTATAACAAGAGCTGGTAAAAAGGACGATTTGAAAGTCGCCGCAGCGCCCGGGTCAGGTTACGCCGTCCGTGGTCAAGAAAAGCAGGCAACAAAGGTTAAGGGCTGATATGGCTTTAAGACAAAGACAGAAAAGGGTCGTTGTAACAGGCGTCGGTATCATAACCGCGCACGGCATGGGATACGGCGAGAACCTCGTAGCAATGAAGGAGGGGCGCGACAGTATCGGCCCTATAACGGCCTTTGACGCCTCTGCTTACCGCGGCACGCTCGGCGGCGAGGTAAAGGGTTTTTCCTTTGATCGACCTCTTACGCGACTGAGACGTAGTCGTCTTGACCGGTCCAGTCTTATGCTCCTTGCCGCCTTTGACGAGGCTCTGGCAATGGCCGGACTTGATAAAATTAATGATCCGATATATATGGCGCTCGGCACGACCCTTGGCGGTATGCTCTCCGGGCAGAGGTATCACGGTATGGGGATAGAAAAGGGCTTTGACAAAACAAAGGCCTCGCTTTTGACGGATTATCTTGCGCACAGCCAGGCTGCAAATTTGATGGAAGAATACGGGCTGAAGGGGCAGGCGCGTACCTTTAGCGATGCCTGCGCCTCCGGGACGAATGCCATTGGTAGCGCTTTCGAGAAGATACGTTCCGGGGCCTTTGATATAGCGATCAGTGGCGGATACGACACTATGTGCGAGTTTACCTTCGCAGGTTTTAACTCGCTTCAGGCAGTAACGCCAGAGCGGTGCAGACCCTTTGATAAAGAAAGAGACGGCCTTGTCCTTGGCGAGGGCGCAGGGCTCTTGATACTTGAAGATATGGAATACGCGCGCAGGCGAGGCGCGGCGGTCCTGGGTGAGGTCACAGGCTACGGCACATCGTCGGATGCCTTCCATAGCACAAGGCCCGACCCTGAGGCACGGGGCGCGGTGGCTGCGATAAACACGGCCCTTGAAAGTGCGGGGGTTTCTCCCGGTGATATTGACTATATAAATGCGCACGGTACGGCAACTCCTTATAACGACCTTATGGAGGCCCGTGCCATAGCTAAAGTCTTTGGAAAATGCGACGGCCAAGAAGGCGTGCCGGTAAGTTCGGTAAAGTCCATGATAGGGCATTTGCTCGGGGCCTCGGGCGCGGTTGAGGCCATCTCGGCATTAATGGCGATAAGGGAGGGTTTTATTCCGCCTAATATTAACTGCGGTGAGGTAGACCCGGAGTGTAACGTAAATATTTCGACAGAGCCAAATTGTTCGGCTCCGCTTAAGAGGGCTATCTCTAATTCTTTTGGCTTTGGCGGGGCGAATGCGTGTCTGGTCCTTGAGGGGGCCGCCGGCGCATGAACCTTGTTATTACAGGGACCGGGGTAGTAAGCCCCGTAGGCATAGGCAAGGACGCTTTTCAGGCTTCTATTATAAGAGGAGGAGCAAGCGTTAGGGGTAGCGCAACCCAGGACGTCTCCCGGTCTAAGATCGGTTGTCGCGTCGCGAGGGTAGCAGACTTTGATTTTGGCGCGCTCTTTCCCGACCGTCGCTTCAGGCGAGCTGCCGTTTCGACTCAGTACGCGCTGGTAGCGGCTGCGCAGGCCCTTGAAGAAGCAGGCCTTGATCTTTCTACATATGATGGTAGGAGGGTAGGGGTCGTCTGCGGGGTTACGCACGGGGCCCTTGGTTATAGCTGCGATTTTCATAAGGGTTTCTCTACCGAAGGCCCTCTTGGCGCAAGCCCTGTTCTTTTTTCCGATTCGGTTCTAAATGCGTCTACAGGGGCGCTGAGCCTTGCCTTCGGTATAAAAGGGCCCTCGCATACCCTGGTCGGTGGCCCTGATGTCGGGGTGCAGGCGATTGAATATGGGGCCGAGCTGGTAAAGGGCGGCAAGGTGGATACGTGCCTTGTCGTAAGCTCTGAGGCCCTGCACGAACGTATTGTGGAGGCTTATTTAAAACTTGGCTTTGGTGCAGATAAGGGTGATGGTCTCCCTATCTTTGGCGAGGGCGCAGGGGCTGTTGTTATAGAGAGAGGTGAAGTTGCCGAAGGGCGCTTGGACGTCGAAGGGCGTTTGGACGCCGAAGGGCGCTTGGACGTCGAAGGGCGCTTAAACGCCGAAGGGCGCTTAAACGCCGAAGGGCGCTTAAACGCCGAAGGGCGAGGGGTGAAGGTCGTAGCAGAGCTTGCTTCAGCAATCACTATGGTAGCGCCCGAGGTCGACGAAGCTCTCCGAGGCGTTACAGGTCAGGCCCTTAAAGAGGCCGGTCTTTCTGGTAGTGATATAACAGGCGTTATAAGCGGCGGCGGTAGTGAAGGTCTTGAGGCCGGTCTCATCGGTGATCTTTTGTCCGAGGCGATGCATTTTCCTTCTGTTACGGAGTTGGTGGGTGAGGCCTTTTGCGCAGGTACGCTTATGAATGTGGTTGCGGCGACTTTCTTGGTTAATGAAGGCCCGGTGGTAGTAGAGAGTCTCGGTGCAGGCCCGGGTACAGAGGGTCGGCAACTGGCTGCCACTCTAGGGCAGGAGCGGAATATATTATTCCTAACCGGCGGGCATAGAAAAGAGGCTGGCTGCCTGATATTAAAGAGGCCTTAAAAAATACAGTATTTTAGAGAGAGTAATTAGATGAGTTTTTCTAAAAGAATGGCGCAGGCAGAGGTGGTCGTAACAGGGATGGGGGTTATATCTCCTCTGGAATCCGGTGAAGGTCTCGCTGCCTTCTGGAAGGCGGCCTGTGAGGGAAAAGATGCGGTCGCGTCTATTGATATCTTTGATGCAGCGCCATATGCTACCCACGTAGCGGCAGAGGTCAGAGGCGGATTTGTTACGTCCGAGAAGGGTCAAAGCCGCCTTTATGAAAAGAGGTGGCAGGCATTTATCGAGCATGCCTTTGCAGAGGCCCTCAAAGATGCAGGCCTGAATATCCAGCCTGATTGTGCAAGAACCGGCATTGTGCTCGGTACCGTACTTGGCGGTATCGCCGAAGGTGAGAAGGTCTGGCGCGCGGGAAGCTCTGCTTTACCTGACGGCTACAGGCTCTCTTCCGGGGCCGAGCTACTGGCTAAGGCCTACGGTATCGGCGGTACTATTCTTACGATCTCAAATGCCTGTGCCTCGGGCACCGATGCCATAGGAATGGCGTACAGGCATATCGCCACAGGCAGGGCCGATGTTATGATAGCCGGCGGCGGCGACGCCCTGAGCGAGTTCGCCTTTAGCGGGTTTTCAAGCCTCGGCGCGCTTACCAAGGATCTGGTACGCCCGTTTGATAAAGACAGGTCAGGGCTTGCCCTCGGCGAGGGTGCGGCCTTTCTGGTCCTAGAGAGAAAAGCCGCTGCAGAGGCGAGAGGGGCGCGCATCTACGGTGCGATTAATGGGTATGCCTCAGCCGCGGATGCAAACCATATGACAGGGCCGGATAGAGAGGGCAAGGGGCTTGCAAGCGCAATTACCCGGGCTTTGACAGAGGCTGGACTTGAGCAAGTAGGTTATATAAGCGCGCACGGCACCGGGACGCCGTATAATGATCTTATGGAGACAAAGGCGATAAAGAGGGCCTTTGGCGCGTATGCGTCGAGGCTGCCAATTAGCTCGATAAAGTCGATGATAGGCCATAGCTTCGGGGCTGCCGGGGCGATAGAGGCGGTAACTTGTCTTAAGGCAATAGAGTCGTCGGTTGTGCCGCCGACTGTAAACCTTGAAAAAGACGACCCCGAGTGCGACTTGGATTACGTAAAGGGCAGGGCAAGGAATATTGTCGTTGATAGCGCAGTGTCTCTTTCATCCGGCTTTGGCGGACAGAACTCTGCTCTGGTATTTTCCGGATTACAGTAAGATGGGGTTGCCATAGAGGCCATGAAAAAAACGGGAAAGGTATATATAAAGGGCGCGGTCCTTGTCGAGACTGAGAGCTTTGACGATCCTTCTTTGGGTGCGATAAGCGCCAGGACTGTCTTTGAGGAGGAGAGGTTTCTGCTCGCCGGGGTAGCAAAGACGCTTAAGGCATCGGGTCTTGCAGGTAGCGCGGCAGAAGAGAACGCAGGGTTTGGTATAGTGCTCGGCGTCGATACTGTTGTGGACGGCTGGAAGGCAGGTTTCTTTGGAGAGGTAGTTAAAGACGGCCCTCTCGGGGCGAGTCCTCTGATCTTTCCTTATACCAGCCCCAATGCCCTGGCCGCACGCGCGACCATTGCTTATAACCTTAAGGGCGATGATATAACTATAGCAAGCGGGCCGCTCTCTTTTTTTAAGGCCATCTCTTACGGGGCAATGCTAGTGGGCTCTGGTATATTGGAAGGCGTTGTTGTCGGAGGGGTCGCAGAGGGTGCGGTCTTTACGGTTTTTCTAAGCGCAGAGTCCGGTGAAAATTGTATAAAAGAGGTCTTTGAGCAACGCAAGGGCGGCGACGGGCTTTTGCCGGTATCTACGATGAAAGAGAGCTTTGGTTTGTTTAAAGACGCACTGAAGGAGAGTTCTTCTCAGAGTCGCGCTGTAAGCCTCAATGTTTGCGACCTCGCAGGGAATTTTATCGCTATAACCGTTGCAGGGGCGCTATCCGGTATTGACGCTCCAGGGCATATAGGGACGGGAAATCTTTTAGAGGTATAAGGTAGGTGTATTTTTGAAATTAATAGAGAGTTATACAGCAATAGCGGACGCAGGTGGTGATGAGACTTTAAGGGCTATGCAGGACGCCCTTTTGATAGAGACACTTGTTTACGCATCCGAGCGTTCGCCTTATTACAGGGAAAGGCTCGGGGATACCACTGGCGTAAAAGGGGTTGAGGATATAGGTATGCTTCCGATCACCCGGCGCGCTGAGCTGCAAAAAGACAACTGGTCGCTCTTGTGCGTAGATAGGAAAGATATCGCAGAGGTCGTTGCTACGACCGGTACGACCGGAGAGCCGCTCTTTATCGCTTTGACTGCTGCAGATATGCAGAGGCTCGCCGAGAATGAAAGGCGGTGGTTTTCCGCGATGGGGGTTACCGGTGAGAGCATAGCTCAGGTAGCCGTAACAATGGACAACCTCTTTGTCGCGGGAATGGCGTATTACAAAGGGCTTGAGTCTCTGGGCGCGGGTGTCGTAAGGAGCGGTGCCTCGAATGCCAAGCGTCAGCTTGAGCTCCTTATGCGCATAAAGCCCGATATTATTATAGCTGTTCCGTCCTTTATGTTAAAGCTTGCCAGAGAGGCCGAGAAGCTTGGGTTAGCGCCGGACTCCCTTGAGAAGGCGCTCCTTATAGGCGAGACGATAAGGGGTATGGATATGGCCTCGAACCATCTCGGAAGGCTGGTCGAGGAGGCCTGGAATATTGAATGTTTTTCTACTTATGGTATAACAGAGGCCTCGGTAGCCTTTGCCGAGTGCGCCAGCCACGACGGCTTCCATTCCCATCCTGACTTTGTATTTCCGGAAATACTGGACGGCGACGGGTGTTCCGTTCCGGACGGCGAGGCGGGAGAGCTTGTAGTTACTACCTTTCAGGTCGAGGGGATGCCGCTTGTAAGGTACGGAACCGGAGATATATGTTTTAAGGTAGAAGGCCCTTGCCGCTGCGGTAGCGAGACGCCAAGGATAGGCCCGGTAATCGGGCGTAAGGCGCAGAAGTTAAAGGTAAAGGGGACGACCGTTTACCCCGGGGCTATAGAAAATGCGCTTCTTAAGGCGGATGGGGTCGTGAACTGTCATATAACCGCATATACCGGCGAGGCCGGGACTGATCTTGTAAGGGTCGTTGTCGGTACAAATGGCGATAGCGCCGAGGTGCTTAAAGAGGCGCGTTCTTTTGTAAGGGCCGATGCAAGGCTTACCCCTGATATAGAGGTGGCAACGCCGGAAGAGGTCGAGAGGCTTTTATCCGAGGGCGGTAGCCGTAAGAAGGCTGTCTTTAAGGATGAACGAAAAAGAGCAGGGGCCTTTGATTGATTTTATATAACTATTTTGATGCAGACAGATTGTCCAAGAGATCTTCGGCTATCTGCTTTTAAACGATTGTAGGAGGAGAAGTAAGCGACGATGAGTATGACCTGTGACGTAATCCACGGACTGGACTTTACCGATGCTGAAATAGAAGAGACCGTAGCCGCCGGAGGATTGCTCTCTTTAGAACTGGAATTTAGTCGTGAGTGTAATTTGAGATGCGTATACTGCTACGCCAGTGCGGGCGAGGCGGAAAAAGACGAGTTGACGATAGCCGAGCTCAAGGATGTAGTCGCTCAGGCCGCAGAGCTTGGGGCAAAGAAGATTATTCTCCTCGGAGGCGGCGAGCCTCTTATCTACGAGGGGCTGGAAGAGATAATTGAGTATATTGACGGCCTTGGTCTTGAGCAGACGATATTTACCAACGGGCTTTTGTTAACGGATGAGCTAGCGGGTTTTCTCTTTAAGAAAAAGGTATCCGTCGTTATCAAGCACAATAGCTTTAAGCCGCGCGTCCAGGATACCCTTGCAGGTGTAGAAGGCGCTTACGAGAAGATACAGCGCGCTATGGGTTCTCTTTTGGCCGCGGGTTACCCCGACAAGGAAAGGCAGCTTGGCATCCAGACGATAATACTCAGGCAGAATATAGAAGAAATACCTTCTATGTGGACATGGGCGAAGAGCAGGGGGATCATCCCGTACTTTGAGGTGTTGACGCTTCAGGGGCGCGCAAAGGAACATCCCGAGATAGCCGTTACCGCCGAGGAAGTGCGCGAGGTCTTTGATAAAATAAAGGATATTGATAAGAAGCTTTCCGGCGATGAGTGGAGCGCACATCCGACGATCGCGTCTTTTAGCTGTAAGCGACATCTCTACTCCTGCCTGATAAACTCCAGCGGATATGTGCAGCCCTGTACGGGTGTAGACCTTTTTGTCGGCAATGTCAGGAAGTCCAGGCTCGCCGACCTTCTCGGCGGCAGCCGAATTATAAAGGATCTGAGAGATATAAGGGAGAAGATAGAAGGCCCTTGTAAGAGCTGTGAGTTTGCCGGAGATTGCTACGGCTGCCGGGGCAATGCGTACCAGTCAACCGGCAACTATCTCGCCTCCGACCCTATGTGCTGGGTCGAGAACCCGGATAGCGGAGAGAACGTCGCAAGGGTACTTAACCTCTCGCCTCAGGCGGGCACGCGCAACTCAAAATGCGAATCCTCCTGATATCTGCAAACAGGGAGAGGAGTCCTTACCCCGTAGCTCCTCTCGGGCTTGCCTATATCGCGTCTGTCCTTAAAGAAGACGGCCACGAGGTTGAGTTGCTGGATCTCTGCTTTGAAGAGGACGGCGCAGAGGCTGCTTTAAATGCCGCTAAAAGCCTGCAGGCCGAGCTCATCGGTATATCCATTCGAAACGTCGATAACCTTACGTACCCGAAGAGCATCTTTTATTACCCCCGTATTAAAGCAGTTGTCGAGAGGCTCCAGAGCGAGCTGCCGGAGCCGGTAGTCCTTGGCGGCTCAGGCTTTTCTCTCTTTCCTGCGGAGACGCTTCGTTATATGAACGCCGAGTTTGGGGTCGTCGGCGAAGGTGAGGACGCGATGAGAGAGCTTGTTAGCTCTCTCTGCGATAAGGATACCGGGAGGGTCTCTGAGAGATTTTCCGAGAGACTCTCAAAGATACCGAACCTTATCTATAATGATGAAGGTTGCTTTAAAGAAACACCGCGTATCTTTAGTGAGACTTTCTTTAGTGTAAGGCCGGACAGAGGACTTATCTCAAGCAAGCGGTATTTTGACGAAGGCGGCATGGCTAATCTTCAGACAAAGAGGGGATGTCCTTTTACGTGTACGTACTGTACCTACCCTCAGCTCGAGGGTGAGAAATTGAGGCTCAGAGAGCCGCGTGAGATCGTTGATGAACTGGAGTTTATAATAAACGAGCATGGCATAGACTATGTCTTTTTCGTCGATGATATATTTAACGTACCGCAAAGCCATGCTAAAGATATCTGTGAGGAGATAATAAGGCGAGGGCTGCTCGTTAAGTGGACGTGCTTTGCCACCCCGAAAGAGATGAGCAGAGAGCTTGCTACCCTTATGAAACGCGCAGGTTGCGTTGGCGTTGAGTTCGGGACGGACGGCGGTGTGGATGCGACGATGCATGCAATGGGCAAGGGCTTTACTCAGGCTGATGTCGAACGTGCGCAGGGCCTTTGCGACGAGGCCGGGCTGGAGGCTGCGCACTACCTTATACTCGGCGGCCCCGGAGAGACAGAGCAGACGCTTCAGGGTACTTATGAGTTTATGGAGAGGATAAAGCCCAGGGCCGTTATTGTTATGCTCGGGGTCAGGATATATCCGGGGACAAGCCTTGCGGCAAGGGCGGTACGCGAGGGGATAATAAAAGAGGGCGAGTCCTTGCTTGAGCCGAAGTTTTATATCTCGAAGGAAGTACGTGAGTCTTTGATTGAATCGGTCGTGGCGTACGCCCGTTCAAGGCCGAACTGGATAGTCCCGGGCCTTGAGCTGCGTTCTTCCGAGGAGCTTAGCCGCACTCTGCGTCTTATGGGACACAAAGGCGTTCTATGGGATATGTTGGAGAAGTAGTCGTTACCTACGAATTATTACTATTATAAATACTAATATCCAAAAGTTGGTTACTGCATAATAAGAGAGATATATGCAACGTTTTTTAAGTAGTCTTTCTGCCTTTATAATCAGACACCACAAGGCCATTGCGATCTTTTCCGTTTTGCTCGGGCTCTTGTCGTTTTTCTTTGTCCAGAAACTGGAGTTCAAGACGGATATCCTCGATGTCTTCCCTGCCAATGCCCCCAAGATTGAGTCTTTTAAGGATTTCATTACAGACTTTGGATCGAATGGTAACCTTATTATCGTGCTTGAGGCCAAAGATAAAGATATGCTCGCCCACCTTGACGTGGCCGAGACAATTGCTGGCAGGTTTGAGGCGTCCAGTCTGATCAATTACGTTGAGTATAACGTCTTTGCTTCCAGCAAGGGGCTGATGCTCAGGAACTTTCCTTTGTTTTTGGATAAGGAGGGGTTAATTCTTCTCGGGCGCAGACTCGGCAGAGAGGGCGTAGACGCGGAGATAAGGAAAAACAAGGAGCGCATTTCCTCTCCGCTCTTTACCCCTGTCGATGAAATGCTTATTGCTAAAGACCCGTTAAACCTGCGCGATCTTATAACCGGTACGGTCTTTAAGGGCAAGGCAAAGAACTTCAAGGGCGGTAGCGGTTATTATCTGAGCAGCGACGGCTCTATGATGATGATAATGGCCCGGCCCGCAGGCCCTCCGATGGACTTTGCCTTTATGAAGGACTTCAGCCGTGAGCTTGCCTCGATAACCGGCGAGGTAGAGAGGGACTTTGGCGAGGTGGTAAGCGTCGGCTTTACCGGGCCTTACGGCTTTGCACTTGAGGCGCACTCTGCCATGAGCAGGGAGGTCTATACGACACTTGCAGGGACGGTGGTGGTTATCTTCATCCTCTTTCAGTTTGTCTACAGGAAGAGGTTTCTGGTCTTGCTGCTTATGGGCTGCTCCCTCTTTCTTTCACTATCTTTGACCCTTGCCGGCGCCTATCTTTTATTCGGAGGGCTTAATATGGCCTCAAGCATAGTAGCCGCTATGCTTATGGGTCTTTCTATCGATTACCTGCTCCATAGCTTTAATTCGCTGGAGGATGAGTTCCGCGAGTCTGGCGATATTACCAGGTCTCTGGAGGCGTCTTTCACAAAGGTGCTACCCGGTGTGATAGTAGGGGCGGTTACGACCTCGCTTGCTTTTTTCAGTATTGTGGTGACAAGTTTTAAAGGACTCCACGAGATGGGGCTGGTCGCAGGGCTCGGCGTCTTTATGGGGCTATTATCTGCAATATTCTTTATGAGCTCGGCGGTTGTCTGGCTGCAGCCATATGTCTTTAAGCAGAAAGCACCTTTGCCGCATTCTTCGGAAGGTCGTAATACATCTCGCCTGAGGAGCCCCGCTATAATCCTCGGCGCGCTTGCTCTGGTCGTTTCTATCGTCTTTATACCGAGGATATCTTTTGACAGTTCACCGGAGTCGCTCGGCATAAGGAATAGTCAGGCCGAGAGGCTTGGCGAGAAGATATCCGGGATGATGCAGCAGAAAAACACCCCTCTGATCGTCATGGGCCACGATCAAACCAGAGAAGGGCTCTTTGATTCTTACGGCGCTATAGAGGAGAGGTTAAATAGGCTTCAGGCCGAAGGAGTAGTCGGAGAGTATACTTCGTTAAGCCTGTTCCTGCCGCCGCCCGGTCGGCAGAAGATTGCAATAGAGCAGTTAGCCGAGGTAAGGGAGAGAGCGGAGTATCTAAAGGAGAGTTTTTTCTACGCCCTTGGCAAGTACGGCTTCAGGGCCGACGAGTATTATAACGGGTATATAGATAATATTATAAGGGCTATTAATATTGAGACTCCTGTAGAGCTCGCTGCACTTGAAGCGGACTCTGATTATAAGGCGGGCTTTTTTTATAACAGAGAAAAACTCGCAGTAGCCGCGTATCTATATCCGGGGAAGGGCTCTCCGGGTTGGGACGAGGCTGGTGTCGCCAGGGTAGAGCAGAGCCTTAAGCCGCTTGGTGATAAGGTCGTTATAACGGGAATGCCGGTTATAACAGGCTCGCTGGCAGGGACGATAATCAGAGAGAGTAGCCTAGCCTCGGTCTTATCGCTTATCGCCATAACCCTTGTTCTGTATGCGAGCTTCAGGAGCGTAAAGAAGGTGCTCTTGATACTGCTTCCGATAACGCTTGGCTTTGTATATACGGGTGGGCTCATGGGGGCCGGCGGTGTGGACTTTAACTATATAAATATCGGAGTAGTTACCCTTATCTTCGGGATAGGCGTGGATTACGGTGTCTATATGATTCAGGGCTATAACACCGGCGGGGTGGCAGGGCTTAGGCGCAGCTCGAGGTCTGTCTTTATGTGCGCCCTTACCTCTGCCGTTGGTTTCGGCTCGCTCATGACGATGAGCTTTAAAGGGGTAGCCTCCTTTGGAACTGTCGTTGTTTTTGGTATAGCTGCCTGCGTCTTTGCGGCGTTGGTGATATTACCTGCGCTGCTTTCATATGCCGGTGAGAGGGGGCGTGCGTGACCGACCCTTTAAGACAGGTTACTGCTTATGACTGCATAGTTATCGGTACCGGTATCGCCGGCCTTACGGCTGCCGCAACCCTTGCCTGCGAAGGCGCGAAGGTTCTTGTCCTTGAGAAAAATAAAACTCCGGGCGGCTACCTACAGTCGTTTACGAGGAAGGGCGCGACCTTTGATTCATGCGTGGATTGCTTTAGCGGGCTGGACAGTAACGGCCCTATTACCTACTTGCTCGAAGCTCTTGGCGTAAGGGACGAGCTCGATATAATAAAGGTCGATCCTATACGCACGAGTATCTTTCCCGCCGTCTCAGACGGGGAAGGCCAGATGACCATTGAAGTGCACGGCGACCTTAAGAGGTATATCGAAGAGCTCAAGGGTTTCTTTCCACACGAGGCTTTGGGGATAGATTCTTTCTTCGTGGTGCTCTCGGATATCTACTCGGATATAAAGGGCTGGGGCGAGGGGCTTATTAATACCGCGGTCCGACCGGTAATGCCGGTTAACTTAATGAAGTACCGCAGCTATACCTTTGCGCAGGTACTGGATAGTCATATAAAAGATGAAAAGCTCAAGGCCGTGCTCTCCGATAGGTGTCCTTTTATAGGGCTGCCTCCGGGTGAGGTCTCGGCCGTCGGTATGACGGCGCTTATTATGAGTTACTTTTCCGGCGCCTATAGGATAAAGGGCGGAGGCCAACGTCTTGCCGATGCTTTTGTAAGAGGTATAAGAGGGAAGGGCGGTGAGGTTTTATTCGAGAAAGAGGTCGTTGCCATTGGCTGTGAAAACGGCGCGGCAAGTTCGGTTACAACGGCAGACGGCTGCGAGTTTACGGCAAGACATATTATATCTAACGCCGATTATACCGCGACGACCCGCCGTCTTTTAAAGGCAGGGCAAGAGGTTACGGCGGCAGTCAAGAGCGAGACCCTGCCCGAGGTTTCTTCTTCATTCTTTATCCTCTATATGCTTGCCGAGATAGACCTCTCTGGTCTGGGTAATACGTCGAGCATTGGTTTTTATCCGAGCTTTGATATGGACCTTAACTTTGGGAAGGGAGCCGAGTTCAGTGCGGATTCTTCTATCGGCATTACTATTCCGACCGTCCTTGATCCCGGTCTTGCACCTGACGGGCAACACATTATTATAGCCCACGAGATGACGAGCTTCGATTATACGGACTCGTGGCGGCGCGATAAAGGAGTATTGAGTGAAAAGGTCCTTCAGAAGGCCTCGCGTGCCATCCCCGGGTTAATTGGCGGCGTTATCTTTAAAGAAGCCGCAACGCCTGCGACCCTTATGCGCTATACCGGCGGTGAGAAGGGCGCGGCATACGGCTGGAAACAGACGACGGCCCTCAGACCCGTAAAGAGCCCTTTAAAGAACCTCTACTTTGCAGGCCACTGGGAGGGGATAGGCGGCGGCGTTTTGGCTGCGGTATATTCCGGACTTAAGGCCGCGCGTGAAATAGAAAAATTACTTTAGGCCTTACGGAAGTAACTGTGGTTGGCCCGCCTTGCAAGCTCTACTCAACAACCATTCCGTTTTCCAACCTGTTTTGGTTAACCTGTCGTTAATTGAAAGTATGATGGAGCGGGTGCCAATCTTTTGCCCTGTGTTTTTAAGCCTGATTCAGGTTGTCTTTGTTATATTGCCGGTTGACAGGCCACACTTAATTCCATATAATTTTATGAATATTCCCTTCCTACTGTGAAGACTTAAATCGCACCAAAGGCGACTTGAAGGTTTGCACCTTAGTTCTTTTTAAACTCTAGCGGAGTAAATATGAAGCGAGCTTTGATTACCGGTATCACCGGGCAGGACGGAAGCTATTTGGCCGAGTTCCTTCTTAGCAAGGGCTACGAGGTTCACGGTATAATAAGGAGGGCAAGTTCCTTTAATACCGGAAGGATAGACCATATCTACGAAGACCCGCAGCATGCAGGTAAAAGGCTTTTCCTCCATTACGGCGACCTTACCGACTCAAGTCAGATAGATAATCTTATATATAACATAGCCCCGGACGAGGTCTATAACCTGGCGGCGCAGAGCCACGTACGCGTAAGCTTTGATATGCCGGAGTATACCGGAGACGCCTCCGGGCTTGGAACGACCCGGTTGCTTGAGGCCATCAGGCGAAGCGGCGGTAAGGCGCGTTTTTATCAAGCATCAAGTTCGGAGATGTTCGGTGCGACGCCTCCTCCTCAGAACGAGCTTACGCCTTTTCAGCCCAGAAGTCCTTATGCCGCTGCAAAGCTCTACTCATATTGGATGACGGTCAATTACCGTGACGGCTACGATATCTTTGCCTGTAACGGCATTTTATTTAATCATGAGTCGCCAAGGCGCGGCGAGACGTTCGTAACGAGAAAGATAACCCGTGCCGTTGCCGCAATACTGGCGGGCAAGCAGGAGAGACTCTTTCTCGGCAACCTTGACGCAAAGAGGGACTGGGGCTTTGCTCCGGAGTATGTCGAGTGCCAGTGGTTGATGCTTCAGCAGGACAGGCCCGACGACTACGCCGTTGGCACGGGGCAGAGCCATACGGTCAGGGAGTTTCTGGAGGCGGCCTTCGGGGCCGTCGGTATAGAGCTGGAATGGAAGGGCGAGGGAGTCTCAGAGAAGGGATATGTAAAGACCTCGGAGTTGCCCGTTGGCGTAAAAGCTGAGTTTAAGGCCGGTGACCTGCTCGTAGAGATCGACTCTCGCTATTACAGGCCGACAGAGGTCGATGCGCTTGAGGCCGATTGCACGAAGGTCAAGAAAGCGCTTGGCTGGTCTCCTAAGGTGACCTTTAAGGAGCTCGTTACTATTATGGTGGACTCGGATATGGCACATCTCGGTCTTGAGCCTACAGGCGCAGGCACGGATATCCTTAAGGCAAAGGGGATACTCTGGACAAAAAACATGCTGACGGTGAGATAGCCGTGGTTTTTAACTGGTCGGATAAGAAGGTAGTTGTTACCGGAGGGGCCGGGTTTCTAGGCTCTTTTGTGGTGGAGAAGTTAAAGGCGCGCGGATGTAAGGACGTTTTTGTCCCGAGAAGCAAGGACTATGACCTCGTAGAGATGGAGGCGGTAAGAAGGCTCTATAAAGACACCTCTCCTGATATGGTCATACACCTGGCGGCCGTTGTCGGAGGGATCGGCGCAAACAGAGCTAACCCCGGAAAGTTCTTTTATGAAAACCTTATGATGGGTACGCAGATGATCGAGGCCGGTCGGCAATATGGCCTAGAGAAGTTCGTTGCTATCGGCACTATCTGCGCTTATCCGAAATTTACCCCTGTGCCGTTTAAAGAAGAAGATCTTTGGAACGGTTACCCCGAGGAGACCAACGCTCCGTACGGGCTGGCTAAAAAAATGCTTCTGGTGCAGAGCCAGAGCTACCGTGCCCAGTACGGCTTCAACTCGATATATCTTTTGCCTGTAAACCTCTTCGGCCCGGGGGATAATTTTGCGCCTGAGTCTTCTCATGTAATTCCGGCGCTTATAAGAAAATGCGTCGAAGCTAAAGAGAGTGGGGCAGGCAGCATAACGGTCTGGGGTACGGGTAAGCCGACCAGAGAATTTTTATATGTTGAAGACGCGGCAGAGGGGATCTTGCTTGCCGCCGAGAAATATAATAGTTCGGAGCCGGTTAACCTTGGCGCCGGTTTTGAGATATTGATAAAAGAACTTGCCGAGCTCATAGCCAGGAAGACCGGTTTTGAGGGCGAATTTGTCTGGGACGCCGCCAGGCCAGACGGCCAGCCGAGAAGGCTGCTGGATACGTCCAGAGCCTTCAAAGAGTTTGGATTTAAGGCAGAGACCTCTTTTGACGAGGGGTTGGAGAAGACTATAGAGTGGTTTGTCAGCAGGGAAGGGTGACTCAGGTTTCCAGTCCAGTACACTCAGTGATTATTTTATAAGGGTAGATATAATATAGAAATGACAACTTCACGCCTTTCATGCGCTATTGAATCCTTCAATAACCTAACCACGCCTCAAAAACTGGTTATTATTACCTGCTTTGGCCTTCTATTAAGGCTCTACGTGACTATCTATGCGGTTACTATAGCAACCGATGCCATCACGCACTTGAGGCTGGTCAAGGAGTTTACAGGCGGCAACCTCTACGGCATCTTCGATATGGACAGGCCGCCGTTGTATGCGCTCTGTGTTAGCCTGACTTCGTTTATTATTCCGGACCCGGTCGTTGCGGGGCGCGTCGTCTCGCTTGTCTTCGGCACTCTTACCATCCCGCTTAGTTTTTATATAGGCAGGTTTGTTTACGGCTCACGCGCAGGACTCTTAACGGCCTTTTTTTTAGCGATACATCCCTACCTGGTCCGTTACTCCGGCGAGGTACTTACCGAAGGCCTCTATTATTTCATTACCTCTCTCGTGATCCTCGTAGGGCTTAAGGTCGTGCGGGATAAGGGCTACGCTCTGGCCGTAGTGCTTGGTGTCGCGGCCTCGCTTGCATATCTGACAAAACCCGGCGCCATGGGGTATATGATGATTCTTTCTGCCATTATATTCCTTGCATACCCGTCGAGGCTTCGTTCCGAGTTCCCAAGACGCATACTGGTCATCATAATTGCCTGGGCGGCCTTTCTGGTCGTCTCGTCTCCGTATTTGTATTATCTCAGTCAGGCAAGCGGCGAGGTCATAATGACTGGGCGCGGCGGGGCCGGTGACGTTATGGCCACGGCAGGGCGTATTGTAACGACCGGTCTCTATTTTATAGACTTCGGCACGGCCTACCCGGAGGCATATACATATCCTTTCTTCCTGCTATTTTTGATATTCCTATGGAAGTTGCCCGGGCGTGTGATATCCAGAGATATTACAGAGCGAGAGTTATGGATCTTTGCTATCCAGATATTCTACTTTGGCATCTATATGGTAGCAGGGGCGAGGCGTCGATATCTCGTGCAGATCATGCCGCTCGGGGTGGTCTTCTCTGCCGTTGGTTTTATATATCTGGCTGATAGGATAAAGCTCAGAAAAAAAGAAGGGGCTGCCGTGGCGATAGCGGTTCTTCTCCTGGTCTTTACCGCCGTTCAGCTACCAAAGGCCCTGGTTCGGCTCAAAGCTCATCACCTGCCCGAGAAGACAGCCGGGCTCTGGCTCGCTGAGTACGGTGGCAAGGGGACTACGATACTTACCCGTACCCCTATTATGGTCTATTACGCCGGAGGCACCTACGTCGGATTGCCGCCTGGCATGGTAACTTTGGCTGAGCTACTTGATTATGCAGGAGATGAGGGCGCTGAGTTTATAGCCGGTTATAGCAGGATACTCAAGCGCAATGTCTCGGACTTCGAGGCCGAGCGAGACAGACGTTTAGAGGTGGTCAAGGTCTTTGAGCCTGTTTATACAGGTTCGCGTGACGATGGTGATGAATTCGTGGTTTATCGCCCTGTTGATTAGTCGGCAAGCCGTATTTATTCTCTTTAATAACTTGATTGTAAAGGGAAATAATGGTAAAAAATTATGTTAAGTTATGTGGATTCTGGAGTTGTCTTTTAAGTGTGGTATTTCGCTCCGGAGTCTGATGCTGACGCATGTTTATTTAAAATATACGAGTATATACTCAGGAGGTAGTCTCAGATGGGCAGTAAAAAAGTTCTAGTAACGGGAGCCGGGGGCTTTATAGGGCATCACCTTGTAAAGTACCTGAAGGATAAAGGGTATTGGGTAAGGGGCGTAGATGTAAAAGAGCCTGAGTACGAGAAGACGTCGGCCGATGAGTTTGAGCTGCTGGACCTTAGAAGGTGGGGCAATTGCCTTCAGGCCACTAGAGATATCGACGAGGTCTATAATCTGGCCGCTAATATGGGTGGAATCGGCTTTATCGAGTCTCACAAGGCCGAGATAATGCATGATAACGTCCTTATAAATATACATATGCTTGAGGCTGCAAGGCTTAATAAAATCTCGGACTATCTTTACACGTCTTCGGCCTGTATATATCCGGGTTATAAGCAGAACTCGCCCGATATAGAGCCCTTAAAGGAAGCAGACGCCTATCCGGCCGACGCCGAGGACGGCTACGGTTGGGAGAAGCTCTTTAGCGAGCGTCAGTGCACGCACTATAATGACGAATTCGATATGAAGACACATTCCGTGCGTTTCCATAATATCTTCGGCCACCTCGGTACTTACGACGGGGGCAGGGAGAAGAGCCCGGCTGCTATGTGCCGTAAGATCGCCCTTGCTAACGACGTAGACGAGATAGAGGTCTGGGGCGACGGCTTGCAGACGCGTTCGTACTGCTATATAGACGACTGCGTGGAGGGTATCTTCAAACTCATGAACTCTGACCATACCGAGCCGGTAAACCTCGGTCAGGATAGGATGATAAGCATAAATGAGCTCGTTGATATCGTAGCCAAGATAGCGGGTAAAGAGATAACAAAGAGGTACGATACGACCAAGCCTCAAGGGGTTCGCGGACGTAACAGCGACAACTCAGAGCTTAGAAAAGCCCTTGACTGGGAGCCTATCGTATCCCTTGAAGACGGTCTTGCAAAGACATATAAGTGGATCTACGGCGAGCTAGTAAAAGAAGGCAGAATAAAAGAGCCAGCTTAATAAAAGAGTAGAAGGAGAGATCGGATAGTGAAATTATCAGTAATTGGCCTTGGTAAGTTAGGCGCCTGTTCTGCGGCGTGCTTTTCATACAGGGGTTTTGAGACAATAGGAATAGATATAAACAAGGACTTTGTTGACTCAATAAATAGCGGCAAAGCCCCTGTATATGAGCCAAGGCTTCAGGAGGTTATAGACGCGTCCGAGGGAAGGCTCAGAGCCACGCAGGATTACAGTGCGGCAATAGATGAGACGGATATTACATTCCTTATCGTCCCGACCCCGAGCCGCCAGGACGGGCATTTCTCCGACAGGTATCTTAAAGACGCGCTTACGCATTTATCCGAGGCGCTAAAGGTCTCTAAGAAAGACTACCATCTATTTGTAATAACCTCTACGACCTCACCCGGATGCACCGATAAAAGCCTTATCCCTCATATTGAGAAGGTATCGGGGCGTAAACTCAATGAAGGCTTCGGGGTTTGCTATAATCCGGAGTTCATAGCCCTTGGCAGCGTTATAACGGACTTCTTAAACCCGGATCTTCTGCTGATAGGCGAGAGTGACGCCAGGGCAGGGGATATTCTCCAGAAGGTATACGAGACGGTTGCAGAGAATAGCCCCTATTACGGGCGTATGTCTCTTGTAAGCGCAGAGGTTACAAAGATCAGTATTAACTCTTACGTTACTATGAAGATAAGTTTTGCCAATACACTTGCTAATATCTGCGAATCATTGCCAGGCTCAGACATCGACGACATAACCGGCGCGCTCGGCTCGGATAAGAGGATAGCCCCTTATTACCTGAAGGGTGGCCTCAGCTTTGGAGGCCCGTGTTTTCCGCGCGACAACAGGGCCTTTGCGGCATTTGCAGAGGATTACGGCTGTAAAACGCCGCTTGCCAAGGCAACCGATAAGGTCAATTCCTTTCAGATAGAACATCTGGCCAGACGCGTCCTGGAAAATATCCCGAAGGGAGAAAATAAGGCCGTGGCCGTCTTAGGATTGGCCTATAAGCCAAACACACCTGTTATAGAAGAGGCCTCGGGGATAAGGCTTATCGAAGAGTTGCTGCGCCAGCGCGACGTAGAGATAATCGCCTATGATCCGCTTGCGATGGATAATGCCCGTGCGCACTTCGGCGATAATATCCTCTATGCCTCGACCGTAAAGGACTGCTTTGCCAATGCCTCGGTCTGTATCATCACGACTCAGGCTGAAGAGTTCAGTGCAATTGACGCGTCTATTGTCGCAACCGATACAACGGTCATAGACTGCTGGAGAGTACTTGATGAGGCCGCGCTCGGTGATAAGGTCAGGTATATACCTCTAGGAAAGAATATTTAATGAGTACTATAGCGGACGTAAAAAAATATTGGAACAACCGCCCCTGCAACATAAGGCATTCGACAAAGCCAATAGGAACTCGCGGGTACTTCGATGACGTTGAGGAGCGTAAATACTTTGTCGAGCCTCATATCCCCGCCTTTGCCGAGTTTGATAAGTGGAAGGGTAAGAAGGTACTGGAGATAGGCTGCGGCATAGGGACCGACTCTATTAATTTTGCGCGGGCCGGTGCAGAGCTTACCATCATCGACGTATCATCAAAGAGCCTGGAGGTCTGCAAGAAGCGTTTTAAGGTCTTTGGGTTGAAGGCAAACTTCTACTGCGGCAGTGCAGAGGATCTAAGTAAGATAGTGCCGGTTGAGCAGTATGATCTGGTCTATTCATTCGGGGTTATCCATCACACGCCTCATCCGGATAAGGTTTATAAGGAAATACTCAAGTACTGTAAGCCGGAGACAGAGCTTCGGATCATGGTTTACTCTAAGTGGTGTTGGAAGGTCCTGTGGGTAGTACTCAAGTACGGCAAGGGGGCTTTCTGGCGCTCCGACGAACTGGTTCGGAAATATTCAGAGGCCGAGACCGGCTGTCCTGTAACTTATTACTATTCCTTTAACGATATCAAGAAGGTTCTCTCGGACTATGACGTCTTTGAGGTGAGCAAAGATCATATCTTTCCTTATGTCATTGAGAAGTATATAAAGTATGAGTATCAGTTCGTATGGTACTTCAGGTGGATGCCGAAGTTCTTGTTCCGGGCGGTAGAGAGGGCTTTCGGGTGGCATACGCTTGTGAAGGCGCATCCTAAAGGCTAGCGCTGGGCGGTTCTTTATATGAAGATACTAGTGGTTCAGCCCACCTCGGATAAAAGAGGGCATTACGGCATATGGACGACCAAGATATGTCAGGCCATGGCAGGGCTTGGTAACGATGTTACGCTCTGCACCAACAGGCTTCAGCCTGAGCGGTATATCAGGGAAAAGCCGCTCTTTAAAGTCTATGAGGTCGGTGGCGGAAAGTACGCCTTTGATAAATTTGACGAGGCACGGAGCAGTCGTCCTCTTTATTATTTTTACGGGTACTTTAGAGTCAGTTACGCAATAGTAGCGGCCGCTCTGAGGCTCTCAAACCGCATGAGACGGTCCGCGTCAGAGCAGGACTTTGACGTAATATTTATAACGGACTCTGAGTTCCTTATGGCATCAATCCTGCTTAAGCGTTATGGCCGAGGTAGTGCGCCGGTCGTTATGCAGGTAAATGCCGCAAACTTTACCTTTGATTCTTACTCCGGATCTGTTCTTAAAAAACTATATAAGATTTTTCAACGAACTATCTTTAAGAGTACGCTTGGCAAAGAGATAAAGGGTTTTGCCGTACTTGGCCAGTGGCATAAAGACAATCTACGCGAGCAGCTCTCGCTGCCCTCCAGCTTCCATATAGATGTCGTGCCTGATGCAGGCGAGGTAACCGATGAGAGTATCGAAAGCAGTAAGGCAAGGGCAAAGCTCGGTATTGATTACGCTGGTGATATAATACTTTTTTTCGGAATGTTCAGGAAAGACAAGGGAATCGTCGGACTATTAGAGGCAATAGGCCGGCTTCGGGGTAGTGAGTTCAAGCTCCTTGTCGTCGGTGCGCCGACCGAGTATACGGAGCAGGAGATCCTCGATATTATCAAGAAAAATAATATCGAGGATATGGTCATATTCAGGCCGGGTTATGCTGCAGACGCTGACGTACCTCTTTACTTTTACGCAGCCGACGCCCTTATACTGCCTTACTCAAGTATCTATACCGGTGGTAGCGGCCCGCTCCTTAAGGGGGCCTGCACTTTCAGGAGGCCTGTGATAGTAACGGACGTCTCCGAGATGGGCAGGCTTACCAGAGAACACGCAATGGGGTTGCTGGCCCGCCCGGATGACCCACCTTCTCTGGCCTCTAAGATAGAAGAGTTCTTGGAGATGGACGAGGTCGAGCGCCGCCAGCTATCTGATAATGCTACGGAGCTTGGCAGGACGAACTCGTGGGAGGCGGTTGCAGAGAAGTTCGTCACGCTCTTCAGTAAGGTCTCGATTTAAAGGTCTTACTATTGCAGACCGTAAGGTTTGAGCAGTGATCTCAAGGCGTTGCTTAATTGTTCTGGTGGTTGGCCATTCCTTAATACCTTAACAGGACTAATATGAGTGTTCTTTCGACAACCAGGGTTGTAGATGTCATAGGTAATATACCTCTTCGTCAGAAGCTCTTATTTCTATGTCTTTTTGGTTTTTTTATAAGGCTTTATGTAGTAGTAAATGCCGTTACGATATCCAATGACAGCGTGACCTTCCTTCGGATGGCCGAGAGTTTTTCCGCAGGTGATTACGGCGCTATATTCAATATAATAAGGCCGCCGCTTTATCCGCTTCTGACAAGTTTCACCTCTGCTGTCTTTGGCGACATGGAGCTGTCATCAAGGGTCGTCTCTCTTGTCTTCGGTACGCTTGTTATCCCGGTTTCTTGTGGAATCGGTAAGTTGATCTATAATGAAAAGGTCGGCTTAATCGCAGCGCTTTTTGCGGCTATTCACCCTTACATGGTGCGTTTCTCCGGTGAGGCCCTTACAGAAGGGCTTTATTATTTTCTAATCGGATGCATCGTTTATTTCGGACTCAAGGCAGTATTTGAAAAGAAACCGGCCTTGATGTTAGTGGCCGGGGTTCTAACTGCGTTTGCGTATCTGACCAAGCCCGGCGCTATCGGTTTTCTTATTGTTGTATCCCTTGTTGCTATCGTCTATGACTTTAAGAGCCTTAAGCATGATTGGAAAAGAAGGTTGTTGTTTTTATTTCTTGCCTGGGCTGTTTTTCTGGCCTTGGGGCTGCCGTACCTTTACTATTTATACAGCAAGACAGGCGGGCTGGCAATCACGGGGAAATTCGTCGCAACGGTTTTCTCTTCAAAGGAAATTATAACGATAGGCGGCAACTTTGCAGATCTTCTATCTCATTTTCCCGAGTCTTTTTCATGGGTCTTTGTGCCATTCCTTATCTACGGCATCATAAAGAGATTTAAAGCAGGTTTCACCGGCAGGGAATATTCGGTCTTTGCTATACTTTTTGCCTGGTGGGTGGTGTTTTATGCCTCTACGCCGTCTCGTAAATATATGGTGCAACTCATGCCGGTGGCTATAATTCTTCCGGCTGTGGGCTATGTTTATCTATCAGATTATCTAAAGGACAGGTTCCGCCAAAGAGGGCTTGTTATAGCGGCACTGATATTGTTGCTTATCTGTGCTGTGCAGATGACTCAGGGGATGGTAGCTCTGCATGAGCACCGATATCTGGAACGTCAGGCAGGGCTTTGGATAAGGGAGAATATGGAAGAAGGTGTTGCTGTTGTCAGTCGTAAGCAGATAATGCCTTTTTACGGAAAAGCGCGTTATGTACGGATGCGGCAGGTAGCGTACCTCAGAGATGTTGTAATATATGCGCGTATGGACGGAGCCGGGTATATAGCGGGTTACCCGTCAAAGCTCAGCAAGAAGCTTGGTGACTTTCAGAAGATGGAGAAGAAGCTGCTTGAGGAGGTAAAGGTTTTTAAGAGCGAGGACGGCAGACGTTATGTCATCTATAGAATATTAGAAGAGCCAAGAGGTTAGTAAGTTTGAGCGTTGCTATTATCTTTCATGGAGTTTTGTTTGACGAAGAAGACTAGAGTACTGCTTATATCTCCTACTAACGGCCTTTACGCCGGCTCGCCTGTGCGCCCCAAGTTCCAGACGCATCCTCTGGGACTTCTCTATATAGCAAGTGTGCTGGAAGGGGCCGGTTTTGAGGTAGGTATCTACGACGCATATAGTTTTGGTCATACGCTGGGTGATATAAAGGCCGAGGTTGAGCGGTTTCGCCCGCAGATTGTTGGTATAACCGCAATGACAATACTGGCAAAGGACGCCTACCGGACGGCCGAAACAGTAAAGGGTATTGACGCCTCTATAACAGTCGTAATGGGCGGATCTCATTCTACGGCGATGCCTGATGAGGCTCTGGAGACCGGTCATATCGATATCTCGGTTATCGGAGAGGGTGAGGATACCATGCATGAGATCTCCGAGGCGGTAGAGCGTGGAGATCTGGACTTCAGTCAGATAAATGGTATTGTCTTTAAGAGGGACGGCGGATTTATAAGGACTCCAGCGAGGGCCAGGAGCGAGGCCCTTGATGAGATACCTTTCCCAGCATACCATTTGCTCCCGTCCGTCAGTGATTACAACCCGCCTCCGCATTGGGGTAAGAAGGGTAGGTTCGCAGCGATCCTGACGTGCAGGGGATGTCCTTACAAGTGTCCTTTCTGTTCGGTTACAAGGGATTGGGGAAGAAAATACAGGTATCGCAGTCCTGAAAATGTCCTTGATGAGTTGGAGTACCTCAATAAGACCTATGGCGTGACCTATGTCTCTATCAGGGACTCGGTCTTCACCCTGCATAAGCAGAGGGCCATTGATATCTGCAAAGGGATAGTCGATAGAGGTCTTAAGATTACCTGGAACTGTAATGCAAGGGTAAATGAGGTAAGTGAAGAGCTGCTCTCATGGATGAAAAAGGCCGGATGTAAGGCGATCCAGTACGGTATAGAGTCCGGTAATGATGAGCTCCTGGCGCAGTTCAAGGGTGTGGATAAGGCCCTTATTACCAGGGCCATAGATATGACGAGCAAGCAGGGGATCGAGTCGCATGGATACTTTATGTTCGGGTTGCCCGGTGAAACCAAGGATACGATGAAGGAAACAATGGAGTTTGCAAAGACCCTTAAGCTTCACTCGGCGGGCTTTACCTCAGTGACACCCTTCCCGGGCTCTGATCTTTGGGATTACTGCGAGGACAATGATCTTATACTCACCAGGGACTGGAGCAAATATGACTTTAAGGAGAAGCCTCCAAGCAGGCATAAGACCCTTAGTCCTGAAGATATCTATGACGCCCAGAAGGCTGCCTTCAGGATGTTCTACCTGCGCCCGAAGGTCGTCCTTAGATTCTTGAAGAACGTAAGGAGGCCGAACGACCTTCTTAATTACTTCTTCGGCGCGATGATAAACCTTAGAAAAAAGAAAAATGTTTGATAAAATATTCCTTTTATTTGGTAGTGTTAACGGCGTTACATGAGGTTTTACTTTAAGTGAAGTTATTTCTTAGCAGTCCTCATAAAAAAAAGCAATATCTCTTGCTGACGGTTGATGCGATCATTATATTTGCCGTCTTTGTCTTTGCCTATGCCTTCAGGGTAGTTGTCTTTGAGGGTGGCTCGCTCGATGCCATTTCAGGGCGGTTTTCCTGGTTTATAATTGTCGCTGTCTTTCTTCATCTGGTTACGCTTTATATATTTGAGCAGTATAATATTGAGCTTAAGCGCCCTATGGTGAACCTCTTTGTCTGGCTCACGATCTCGGTCTTGCTCTCTGTGGCCTTTATAGCGATACTTTTTTATATCTTCCCTGGTGCAAAGCTTGGAAGGGTCATAGTCTTTGTACATATCCCGCTAGCGGTCTTTGGGCTTTTTATATGGAGGATATTATTTAATAAGATCGTTCTGGAAAAGTCTCAGAAGAACAAATTACTCATGATAGGGGCTGATTGTTCGGAAAGAGACATCACGCACTTTATAGATGCATACACAGTGATAAATTACGAGCTGTTGGGGGTGATGAGCGGTTATGACGAAGATTCCGGTACACTGAATGTTAATGGCAAGGAGTACGGAGCGGGTATAGTCTCTTATGTAAGGGAGTTTGGCGTAAAGACAATAGTTATCGGCGAGGAGTTGAAAAAATCCCGAGCCCTTAAAAATGAGCTGATCGGCCTTAAGTTTGCAGGTATTGAGATCTTTGATTTTCCTACTTTCTATCAGAAACTCACGGCCAAGGTTCCGGTCTATCTTGTCGGTGAGGACTGGGTGCTCTTCTCTCATCAGGATAGGTCTTTTCATCCTGCTATATACTTGAAATTAAAGCGAGTATTTGATATAACTTTCTCATTGACGGGGTTATTTGTAACAGCCCCGATCCTCCTTGTAATAGCCCTGGTCATTAAGGCTACCTCCAAGGGTGATGTCATCTTCAGGCAAGAGCGGCTGGGGTTCAATGAGAAACCATTTACCCTGATGAAGTTCAGGACTATGGTAGTGGACGCCGAGCGTGAGAGCGGTCCTGTTTGGACTAAGACCAATGACGCGCGGGTGACGCGTTTTGGGAGCTTTCTGAGGAAGTCCAGGCTTGATGAACTCCCGCAATTTGTAAATATACTCAAGGGCGAGATGAGTTTTGTCGGTCCCCGCCCTATTAGAAGGTACTTCGCGGAGCAGCTAGGGGAGAAGATTCCCTATTACCGACTGAGGTTTACGGTAAAACCGGGAGTCACCGGCTGGGCCCAGGTCAGGGGGGATTACGCAGGGAGCGTAGAGGGGCAGCTCAGGAAGATGGAGTATGAGCTTTTCTATATTCAGCACAGGTCGTTTTTCATCGATTGTTTTATAATGTTGAAGACTATACAGACAATGCTCTTTAGACGGGGCCAGTAGGGTGGAGGTGTTTTTTGGGTAGAGCATGGTTGATAACCGGCGGCGCGGGTTTTATAGGGACAAGCCTTATAGAGGCGCTTCTTGCCGCTGGTGATGAGCCGCGAATAAGGGTCCTGGATAATCTTTCTGTCGGCACTAGGGAAGACCTCCGAGAGGTCTGTGATTTTCGTGAAACCAGCTTAGATGATCTTGCGCCACCTACTTGTGGGGTAGAGCTTGTGGTCGGCGATATTACTGATTCGGCAGCGTGCTTAGCTGCCTGTAGTGATATAGACGTAGTGGTACACCTTGCCGCCAATACCGGGGTTGGTCCTTCTGTTGAGGATCCGGTTGCTGATATGAAAAGCAACGTCATAGGTACCTTTAATATGCTTGAGGGCGCAAGGGGGCAGGGTGTCGCGTCCTTTGTCTTTGCCTCATCAGGTGCGCCTATCGGTGAGGTTGAACCTCCGATAGATGAGAATAAACCTGCAAGGCCGGTATCTCCGTACGGGGCCAGTAAGCTTGCGGGTGAGGGGTATTGCAGCGCTTATTTCAAGAGCTTTGGCGTAAAGACCGTAGCGCTTAGGTTCGGTAATATCTATGGAACTCGTTCAGCAAAGAAAGAGAGCGTTGTTGCTAAATTCATCAAGCGGGCCCTTGGCGGAGAGACCCTTGAGATATACGGCGACGGCACACAGACCAGAGATTTTATCTATATAGACGACCTGACGGATGCAATAAGGCTCGGGGCCGCTACGGACCGAGGAGGAGAGGTCTTTCAGATAGCGACCCATAAAGAGACAACCGTCTCGGAGATAGCGACTTTAATATCAGCGCTTATAAAGCAAGAGACCGGGCGTCAAGTTCAGGTCGTTCATAAAGGCGCGCGTATAGGGGATGTTATGCGTAATTACTCCGATATTAGCAAGGCGCGCAGGGTCTTGGGCTTTGAGCCAAAGTGGACGATAGAAGAGGGACTTAAAAAAACCTTGAGGTGGTATCTAAATGAAAAACAATCTGTCTGACCGTCCAGGACGGTTTGCCGAGTTTTACCGTGGGAAGAAGGTTTTGATCACAGGGGCGGCCGGTACTGTCGGTCGTGAGGTCGTTAGCCAGCTATACTCCCTTGAGCCTGAAGAACTACGTCTTATGGACAATAACGAGACCGAGATGTTTTTTCTTCTTGAGGAGTATAAAGATAGCCCTAATGTATGTTGTTTTCTCGGTGACATCAGAGATCGCGATAAGATAGAGAAGCTGGCAGGCGGTATAGATATCATTATTCACTGCGCTGCATTCAAGCATGTCATCCTCTCCGAATATAACCCCTTTGACCTCGTACAGACCAATATAATAGGCGTAGAGAACGTAATAAGGGCCGCTTCTGCCAACGGAGTAAAGAACGTGCTCTTTACCAGCAGCGATAAGGCCGTGAACCCCACAAGTGTTATGGGCACTTCAAAGCTTATGGGCGAGCGTCTTATAACGGCTGCAAATGCCGTAAAGAGCGTTAATAAAACTGTTTTCAGCAGCACAAGGTTCGGTAATGTCGTAGGCTCAAGGGGCTCTGTTGTCCCTCTCTTTATAAAGCAGATAATGAAGGGTGGTCCTGTTACGCTCACCGATAAGAGGATGAGCAGGTTTTTTATGACAACCGCAGATGCTGCAAGGCTTGTTCTTAACTCTGTTATTATCTCAAAGGGAGGCGAGGTCTTCGTAACAAAGATGGTAGTGGTCGGAATTGAAGATCTGGCCCACGTTATGATAGATCTGCTTTCGCCAAAGTATGGCTTTGATCCGGTGGATATTCAGGTGGTTGAGACAGGGGCAAAGCCGGGTGAGAAGCTCTATGAAGAGTTGATGAATGATGAAGAGGTTCCGCGTTCTCTTGAGCTCGAGGATATGTTCGTGGTTACTCCTGCCTTTAAGGCGATATATCAGTCGATAAATTACGAATATGAAACCCTTGTCTCTGAGGAGGTAGAGCATTCTTATGTATCTTCCGATGAGAAAGTTCTTACTCGAGAGGAACTCAGAGACTACCTCATTGATAATAATATACTAGAGGAATTAGAGGCGCAGTTCTTTGGAGGGGTTTTAACCAAGAAGGACCTTCTTACGCAGTAATGCTCTAAGTCTTTAAAGTGTCATCTTGCCGTCTAAGACGTTTTACGCAATTATCATATTATTATCGGAGGTCTTCTTTTTATGCGTGTTTTGATCCTTGGCGCTGACGGGTACCTGGGTTGGCCGACCTCTATGTATTTCTCGAAGAAAGGGCATGAGCTGCTTGCCGTTGATAATTATTTCAGACGTAAGGCAGCATCAGATATCGATTGCACAAGCCTTGTGCTCAGCCCTGAGCTCGGTGAGAAGTCACGGGTATGGCAAGAGCTAACCGGTAAAGAGATAAAGACCGCTGTCGGCGACGTTACTGATTATGCCTTCCTATCTAAGATATTCGAAGAGTTCTCACCCGAGGTCGTCATCCATTACGCAGAGCAGCCTTCTGCCGTATACTCGATGATGGACCGCGATAAGGCCGCTCTTACACTTCACAACAACCTTATGACTACCTTGAACGTCATCTATGCTGTTAAGGAATTCGCCCCTGATTGTCACATAGTAAAGCTGGGTACAATGGGCGAGTACGGCACCCCTGATATTGATATAGAGGAGGGCTGGCTGGATATCGAGCATAACGGACGAAGCGATAGGTTCCTTTTTCCAAGACAGGCCGGCTCACTCTACCATACGACCAAGATCCAGGATACAGATATGCTCTGGCTATACGTCAGGATGTGGGGGCTGAGGGTCACCGACCTTATGCAGGGACCGGTCTATGGGATAAGCACGGACGAGACGGATCTGGATGATAGGCTCTTGCCGAACTTTCACTATGACGAGGTCTTTGGAACTGTCCTTAACCGTTTTGTAGTGCAGTCCGTTGCGGGCTATCCTCTAACTGTCTACGGTAGCGGTAAGCAGACCCGCGGTTACCTTAATCTGCGCGATACCATGCAGTGCGTATATCTCTCGGCTATGAACCGGGCCTCAGAGGGCGAACTGCGCGTATATAACCAGATGACAGAGACCTTCTCTGTAAATGAGCTTGCCGCCCGTATTAAGGCCGTAGGCGACAGGCTCGGCTATAACGTTGAGCTTAATCAGATAGAGAACCCGAGGGTAGAGAAGGAAGACCATTACTATAACCCCAAGTACACGGGGCTGGTCGAGCTTGGCCTTGAGCCGCACCTTCTGACCGATGAGGTTTTGGAAGGGATGTTCAAAATGGTAGATAAATATAAGGATAAGATAAATATAGATGCAATATTCAGAGGTGTTCAGTGGAAGTAGATTCTTATGGTGAGGCCTGTGGCTAAGGGTGCAAAAAGAGTCCTTGTTGTGGGGACGGGCTCGATAGGGGTTCGCCATATCGAGAACCTTCTTGCGCTCGGCGCAGAGGTGTCTGCCGTCTCTATGAGGAGCGGGCGGGCAGCAGAGGTGGCGAAGAAGTATTCCATCGAGGCACACGAGAACCTGAGTGAGGCACTGGGCGCTGCTATTGACGCTGTAGTCATTGCAAATAGGACAGATGAACATGTGGCTACGGCCCTGCTTGCAGCAGAGAGGGGCCTTGATATCTTTGTCGAGAAGCCGTTCTCCAATTTACTGGAGGGGGTTGACGAGATAGCCCGCCTGGTGCGCGAAAAGGGGATCAAGGTAGAGACAGGCTACATGATGCGTTTTCATCCAAACCTTATCCAGATCAAGAGGTTGCTTACGGAAGGTAGTATAGGTAAAGCTTATTTTGCAAGGGCTTATGTCGGCCAATATCTTCCTGATTGGCGTGCGGGTACGGATTACCGTAGTTCTTATAGCGCAAAGCAGGCGTATGGCGGAGGTGTTGTCTTTGATCTCTCCCATGAATTGGATTATCTCTCCATGCTCTTTGGCGATGTGTCGGACGTCTATGCAACGACCTCGAAGGTCTCGGAGCTTGATATCGAGACCGAGGATCTGGCTCAGATATTACTGGACTTTGCAGACGGAGTCTCGGCCCACGTAGAGATGGATTACCTGAGTCCTATATACAGGCGCGGTCTTGAGATAGTAGGAAGCAAGGGCGTGATAAGCTGGGATTACCCTACAGGCAGGGTTATTTTAAGGAAAAAGAACGGAACAGATGAGGTTTTCGAGTGCCCGGAGGGCTTTACAAGGAATTCAATGTTTTTAGCACAGATGGAAAATTTCCTAAGTGTCCTGGATGGCAAAGGAGAGGTCGCTGTAAGCCTGGACGCATCAATTGAGGTCTTGAAGGTCACTCTTGCCGTGCACGCATCGGCAGCCTCACGTTCGGCGATATCTCCCTGCGATATTATGGTCGAGGGTATTTAATATAGGGGAAAGTCTATGATTTCAGGTTTTGTACCTGTTTGTGGCGGGTTATAAATTAGCGATATGTCCTGAGGATATTGTGGTTGAGGACATCTAGTAGCGAGGAACTATCTATGATTTTAGGTCTCGTACCCGCCCGCGGCGGGTCGAAGGGTATAAAAAAGAAGAATATAAAGGAGCTTCTGGGCAAGCCTCTTATTGCTTATTCCATAGAGCAGGGACTTGCCTCTACGGTTATTGATAAGGTCGTCGTCTCTACCGATGACGCTGAGATAGCCGATATAGCAAGAGCTGCCGGGGCGGAGGTGCCCTTTATGCGTCCGGCAGAGCTTGCACGTGACGATACCCCTATGTTTCCTGTGATGGAGCACG
>UOEA01000084.1_pt1 | contig 37963 bp, 33 predicted proteins | sample 1988571 | NCBI WGS metagenome assembly UOEA01 (sample SAMEA4712194, study PRJEB27164) | hydrothermal vent metagenome | biome: marine basaltic hydrothermal vent biome; feature: marine hydrothermal vent; material: mineral | place: Pacific Ocean | collected 2011-06-14/2011-07-23 | depth 1689 m | reverse complement strand
GTGTGTAGGCAGCAAAAGAGACATTTAGCAGCTCGACAGAACTTTAGATTCATTGCGATAGTTTTTGATGTATGCGATGTGTATGCAGTCAAAGAGGCATTTAGCAGCTCGACAGAGCTTTAGATTTATTGCAAAATAATAAAACTCAGGTGAGTAACTTTATAAAATGGATATACATTCGGAGAAGCTTTTAATATTGGATTTCGGCTCGCAGTTTACGCAGTTGATAGCGAGAAGGGTACGTGAGTCAAAGGTCTACTGCGAGATACATCCGTTTAACGTAGGTGAAAAGACAAAGAACGGGCTGGCGGGTTTTATAAAGGAATATCGGCCAAAGGGTATAATCTTATCGGGCGGGCCGTCCAGCGTCTTTGATAAGGGTGCGCCGCGCGTGCCAAAGGCCATATACGACCTCGGTATACCGGTACTGGCCATCTGTTACGGGATGCAGCTTACGGCAAAGCTCTTTCCGGGCAAGGTCGAACGCTCTAAACACCGTGAATACGGCCCTGCCGATATTGAAATTCTGGATTCTACCGGGCTTTTTCATGGAATTAAAAAGGATAAGATAAAGGTCTGGATGAGTCACGGCGACCGGGTAGCCAAGGCTCCGAAAGGTTATAAGGTGACGGCCCGCTCCGGTAATTCGGTTATCGCAGCCGTTGCAAATACAGAAAAGGGCGTCTACGGCGTACAGTTCCACCCCGAGGTCGTTCATACGCCAAGCGGGCGGAAGATCATAAGGAACTTTACGCATCGCATCTGTAAGGTGCGTTCTACGTGGACGATGCGTTCTTTTATAGATACGACGGTTGAGGAAATCCGAGCTCAGGTCGGCGCTGAGGGCAGGGTTATCTGCGGCATAAGCGGCGGGGTCGATTCAAGCGTTGCCGCCGCTCTGGTGGCAAAGGCCGTTGGAAAGAGGCTGACCTGTATCTTTGTCGATAACGGAGTGCTCAGGAAGGGCGAGTCCGACGAGGTCTATAAGACGCTGACCAGGAACTTTGACGTAAAGATTAAGAAAGTTGACGCTAGCGATATATTCCTGAAGAAATTGAAAGGGGTCGCAGACCCGGAGCGTAAGCGTAAGATAATAGGTAATACCTTTATTCGTATCTTCGAGGCCGAGGCCGCGAAGATCAAGGGCGCGGCATATCTGGCTCAGGGTACGCTCTACCCGGACGTTATAGAGAGTGTTTCGTTTAAAGGGCCCTCGGCTACTATCAAGAGCCACCATAACGTAGGTGGCCTCCTTAAAAGGATGAAGCTTAAGCTTGTCGAGCCCCTTAGAGAGCTTTTTAAAGACGAAGTACGAGTGCTCGGCAAGGAGCTGGGACTCGCAGACGAGCTCATTGACCGTCATCCCTTTCCAGGCCCGGGCCTTGCTATCCGGATAATAGGGAGCGTAAGTAAAGAACGCTGTGATATTCTAAGAGAGGCCGACGCCATCGTGATAGAAGAGATAAGGTCTGCGGGCTGGTATGATAAGATTTGGCAGGCATTTGCCGTGCTCCTGCCGATAAAGACGGTAGGCGTGATGGGCGATGAGCGAACATATGAAAATACGTTAGCGGTAAGGATGGTCAATAGCGTTGACGGCATGACTGCCGACTGGGTAAGGTTGCCGTACGAGGTGTTGGAGAAGATATCTTCTAGGGTAATAAACGAAGTGCACGGAGTCAACAGGGTAGTCTATGACATTAGCTCTAAGCCTCCAAGCACAATAGAATGGGAGTAAACGTAGATGCCGATCGATGATCTGAAAGGTAGAGAGACGTGGCGGATCTTCAGGATCCTAAGCGAGTTTGTCGAGGGCTTTGAGGAGCTCTCGGATATCGGGCCGGCAGTCAGTATCTTCGGCTCGGCGCGTACTTCGCCGCGTAATAAGTATTATAAGCAGACGGTAGAGCTCTCCAAGCTCTTGTCGGAGAATGGCTACACCATAATAACAGGAGGCGGCCCCGGCATTATGGAGGCCGCAAACCGAGGGGCGGCAGATAACGGCGGAACCTCGGTCGGGCTGAATATCGAGCTTCCGATGGAGCAGAAGCCGAATAAATATCAGAATCTTGAACTTAACTTCCGCTACTTCTTTGCAAGAAAGGTTATGTTCGTTAAATACGCAATGGGGTACGTCTGTATGCCGGGCGGCTTTGGTACGCTCGATGAGTTCTTCGAGGCGCTGACCTTAATACAGACCCATAAGATCTATCCGTTCCCTTTGATCCTCTTTGGCGGCGAGTACTGGGCGCCTCTGAGGGACTTTATGGAAAACAGCATGCTTAAGAACAATACCGTTACCGAGGAAGACCTCAAGCTTATTCAGGTAACCAACGATCAGGACGAAGTCCTCGATATAATCAACAAACACAGAGACTGGAAGAAAGACCAGGTGGCAAAGGCCAAGACTTATAAAGAGCTGGATCTATAGCTTGCAGCTCGGGTAGTCGCAGGGACGCAGTCCTGCTTGGATCTTTTGCGCTGTTTTCAGATCTATGGCTTTAGAAAATATGTTTTTTGCCTCTCTATTTTTAAGAGGGAGAGTTTTAAAGGGGGATTTATTATGACCGATAAAAAGAGCTGTGACAGTCACGGCCATAGCAGCCACGCGAGCTGTGAAAAATTACAGAAGATAACGCTTAACCTGGAAGAAGATCAGGTGGCGGTCTTAAAAGAGCTTGCAGCTCAGTATAGCAAAGACCTTAATCAGCGCTGGAGCGTAAGCGCTGTTGCAAGAGTTGCGGTAGGGGCATTCCTTGCTGGTATCGGGCGTATTACCTGAGCCGGATTGCCGTGCCCTCGAGTTATTGCCTCTGGTGGCTTTTGTGGCTTTGTTTCCTACTTCCTCGATTTTTCAAGAGGGACTTCAAAAAAGAGGAGTTGATCTTTTATAGATGTCTACTCTGGAGCTTACGGCTCTCATAGGTATCGTCCTTGGTGGGTTGTGCCTCCTTGTTTTTTCAATGGCCCACGCCGGTCTGGTCTCGCCCTTTTATATGGCGGCGGCGGTTGCGCTGGCGCTTCTGTGTTTTTTTATTATTATAAGACGTTTCCTGCGCCTGCGCTCCTGCGGCGACTTACCAGTGGACCTGCCCCCTGACGAAGGCGGGCTCTCGCCGCTAGAGTGGGTGCTTCTTGTCGTCTCCGCTCTCTTTGTATTATTTATCCTGCCCTTTGATCTAGCCCCGCCGATAGCAAGAGACGAGCTTATCCAGCACCTGACTATACCTGCGCTTTATCTGCGCAGCGGCGGCGCGGTAGAGATCCCTTTTATGGGCCATTCATATGTCCCGATGAACCTGAATATGCTCTATCTGGCCGGGCTCTCGTTTGGCAGTGAGGCCCTGCCAAGGCTTATCCATCACGGCTTTGGTCTGCTCACGGCTATTGGTATTTATTCATATCTTCGCTACCGCACGACGCGGGTCTATTGCCTCCTGGCAGCCCTGCTCTTTATAACCACCCCGGTCGTTATGAACCTTTCAACGACTGCCTATGTTGATCTTGGTGCGGCTTTTTTCGCGACAATGGCGCTCCTTGCGCTGCTTCGCTGGAGGCACTCCGGTAGCAGGTGGTTTTACTATTCGGCGATACTGCTGGGTCTAGCACTTGGCACAAAGTATAATATGATAGTTGCTTTTGCGCTGCTTGTGCCTATGGCGGTCTTTATATCCTTAAAGAGAGGCAGTACGCAACCCGGCGCGGTAAAGGCGGGTTTTGTATATGCGGCTATAGCAGTCGTGGTTTTTTCTCCGTGGCTTGTACGAAACCTTATCTGGACGGGCAGCCCGCTCTATCCTCTGATAGGCGCGTTTATAGGCGGCTCTGGTACGGGTGTGCATACGGGCGGGGCGGTATCCCCGATAGAGAAGCGTTACCTCTTATACGGCGAGAGCCTGCTAGGTATTCTCATGGTTCCTCTACGGATCTTCTGGGAGGGGGTCGACGGCTCTATCCGGAAATTCGACGGCGTGCTTAACCCGCTACTACTTCTGTTTATTGTTTTTACATTTATGAGGAGGCTCGGGCGCGGTAACCGCTATATCTGGTATCTGTTGATCTACAGTCTGCTCTTTTTTGCGATGACATTTTTTACTACCGACCTGGTTATCAGGTACATCCTGCCGGTGCTGCCCCCTCTGGTGATAATATCCGTAGCAGGTATTCGCGCCTCTGTAGAACGGGGCGGTGCGTCGCGCTATATCGCGTTAGGCGGACTCTTGTTGTACTTTGTATTTAGTCTTTTTTATCTGAACGGTCTGCACGCGCGCTACGCCCCGGTCAGGTACCTTGCAGGCAGCCAGAGCCGCGCCGAGTACCTTTTGCAGAAGCTCCCTGATTACGAGACCACGGCCTATGCGAATGCCAATATAGCAAAGGACTCGAAGGTGCTTTTTCTTTTTACCGGTGAGCGGACATATTACTGGGAACGCGAGTATTTTTACGGAGGGCGTCTTGGTAAGAATCTTCTGGCGCAGGTGAAGAGGGTCGGCAGCGCCGAGGAGCTTTTAGCGGATATGAGAGGGCAGGGTTTTACTCATTTATTTGTAATGGATCGTATCTTCGACCGCTTCGCCTTTGATAATTTTACCGCTTCTGAGCAGGATCTTTTGCGAGGTTTTTTCGGTAAGAACGTCCGGCGCTTACACAGCGCAAACGGCTTCTCGCTCTACCGCTTGGGTGCCTCTCAGGAGGCCCGTTGATCTTTTGTGAAATTAACTGCGAAAAGCCTTGACCGGAGCTCTAAAAAACTGATAAATTACTCTTTTCCTATGAAGTTAAGTTTGTCTAAGTCGTGTTGCAGTGTGTTCTAGTTTTACAACTTAAACCATGAAGCATAAGACATTTACAAGGGGTATTCACCCCTCTTACAATAAAGGCTTTACCGCTGATAAGGCTACCCAGAAGGCACGGCTCCCCGAGCGTGTCATCATCCCTTTGAGCCAGCATATCGGTGCGCCTTGTGCTGCCCTTGTCAAAAGGGGAGAGCAGGTCGTCGAAGGCCAGAAGATAGGCGACGTCGAGTCCTTTATCTCGGCCCCGGTACATGCCAGTATCAGCGGTACAGTAAAAGAGATAGCCCCACATCCCCATCCAGGCGGTGCAAAGGTCCTCTCGGTCGTTATAGAGAGCGACGGCACTGAGAAGGCATGGGAGCCAGTACTGGAAGACTCCGAGATATTTGACTTGCACCCGGACGAGATCCGCAAGCAGGTGCGTGAAGCAGGGCTTGTTGGCCTTGGCGGCGCGTCATTCCCTACATATGTTAAATTTATGCCCCCAAAAAGCGGCAAGGTCGATGCCGTTATCTTAAACGGTTGCGAGTGCGAGCCATTTCTTACAGCAGATCACCGCATAATGACAGAGGCCCCGGATAAGGTGCTGAAGGGGCTTAAGGTCATAATGAAGGCCATCGGCGCGCCCAGGGGCATAATAGGCGTTGAAGATAACAAGCCGGGCGCTATTGCTGCCTTAAAGGACGCGGCTGCTTCTATAGCCCCTGATGTTGAGATAGTTCTGCTTGAGACCAAGTATCCGCAGGGCGCCGAGAAGATGCTTATAGAGGCCATCCTTAAAAAGAAGGTCCCTGTAGGGAAGCTTCCGCTCGACGTCGGTGTGGTAGTCAATAATGTCGGTACGGCAGCGGCGGTCTATGACGCCCTGCGTCTAGGCAAACCGGTAATAGAGAGGATAGTAACGGTAAGCGGCAGCGGCGTTAACAGCCCTGGTAACTTTATGGTAAGGGTCGGTACTCCGTTCTTTGAACTTATCGGTCAGGCAGGCGGACTTGCTACGCTGCCAGCCGGTGAAGAACGCGAGGTTCTAAACGGCGGCCCGATGATGGGGATAGCGCAGCGTAACCTTATGGCTCCGGTCATCAAAGGGACCTCCGGGATAACCGTCCTTGCCGGAAAGAGGGTCAAGCCGCGCGAGCACTCGGCCTGCATTAAATGCGCTGCCTGCGTAGATGTCTGTCCTATGGGGCTTATGCCGTACAAGATAGCCGATATGGGACGGCTCGAAATGGTCGATGATTTCAAGAGTTGGAGCGGGCTTGCCTGTATTGAGTGCGGGTGCTGTTCCTTTGTCTGTCCGTCGAGGCGCCCACTGGTGCAGTGGATAAGAGTTGGTAAGATAAAAGTACGTGAAGCGTCGCGCAGTTAGCGAGTTTAGTTAATAGTTGTTATTATATTTTTCAAGGTTGAATAAAGACCATTATGGCTGAGAATATAGAAGAAAATAAAAAAGAAGATGCCCTTATAATATCTTCTTCGCCGCATCTGCTTTCAAAAGAGAATGTGCACAGGATCATGTATACGGTTATCCTCGCACTTGTTCCGGCGATAGCGGCGAGCGTATATTTTTATCGCCTGAATGCGGTGATCCTGCTGCTTGTCTGTACGATCACGGCTGTCTTGACCGAGTTCCTTGTACAGCGTTTTATGAAGAAGGATACGACGGCGTACGACGGAAGCGCGGCTATTACCGGGCTGCTTCTGGCCCTGACGCTGCCGCCGAGTTTTCCTATCTTTGGCGCAGTCCTTGGCAGCGTCTTTGCCGTAGCGATCGGTAAGCAGATATTTGGCGGACTCGGCTTTAATATCTTTAACCCCGCGCTTCTGGGCAGGGCATTTTTGCAGGCGACCTATCCCGTGCTTATTACGACCTGGCACGACCCTGTCGCCGGCTCTTTGATGGTCGATGTCGTCAGTTCGGCTACCCCGCTTGCCCTTATGAAGTTCGAGGGGGGGATGACCTCGCATCTGAGCCTTTTATTTGGAAATGTATCGGGCTCTCTAGGTGAGACTTCGGCCATTGCCGTCCTTATCGGCGGGCTCTTTCTTCGCCTGCGGGGTTACGTAAACTGGAAGCTGCCTCTGGGGTATCTGGGCTCAATGGCTGCCGTCGGTGCGTTGTTCTGGTTTATCAATCCGGGTAAGTATCCTGACCCGCTCTTTCATATTACGGCTGGAGGAGCGATGCTCGGGGCCTGGTTTATGGTAACCGATATGGTAACCTCGCCGACGACTCCGAAGGGGCAGTGGATATTTGCCGTCTCAGCCGGTGCGCTTGCCGTTATCATAAGGCTCTTCGGCGGTCTGCCCGAAGGTGTTATGTACTCGATCCTGCTTATGAACTCTATTGTGCCGCTCCTTAACAGGTATACAAGACCAAAGGTATTTGGAGAGATCAAGCAGGGAGCACCAAAAGGGGGGGCGAAGACTTGAAGAAAAACTCTCCCGTAAAGATGATCATAACGCTCACGGTTACGTCTGTTATTATCGGCGCTCTGCTGGCGGGCTTCTTTAAATTCGTCTCGCCAAGTATCGAGGCGAACAGGCTGGCCGAAGAGAAGAAGGCTATCTTTGCCGTCTTGCCCGGCGCTTATGATTACGATATTGTCGAGTTCGAGGTACCCTCGAAGAGAAAGGGTAAAGTAAAGCTACAGGTATTCAGGGGTAAGGATGAGAACCATGATGTTATGGGATACGCCTTTATAGCGGCGGGCCCTGGTTTTCAGGGGATAATCAAGATGATGGTAGGTTTGAACCTCGAAAAGACAGGCCTTACCGGCATGACGGTCCTTGAGCAGGCCGAGACCCCGGGGCTTGGCGATAAGATCAGGTTTGATGGTTTTCAGAATCAGTTCAAGGGGCTTAGAATTAAACCGAAGATAACTTATTTAAAGAATAAAAAGCCTGAGCATGCTAATCAGATCCAGGCTATAACCGGGGCGACAATATCGAGTCGTGCGGTGGTAAAGACTCTTAATAAGAGGATAAAGTTAATACTTTCGCTTTTAGCCGCAGGTGGTGAACTGCCTCTGGCAGGCGGTGATACGGCTCAGCCGGGTGGTGACTTGGCTCAGCCGGGCGGTGACTTGGCTCAGCCGGGTGGTAACTTGGTTCAGCCGAGCGGTGACTTGGCTCAGCCGAGCGGTGACTCGGCTCAGCCGAAGGGTAAATAGGAATTGGCAAATAAAAAAACATTGTCATATGAGTTCGTTAAGGGGCTCTGGCGCGAAAATACCGTTATAAAGATGCTTCTCGGTATGTGTCCGACGCTTGCCGTTACCAACTCTGCCTCTAACGGACTAGCGATGGGGCTTGCCTCGACCTTTGTCGTTGTGGCCTCGGCTGCGATGGTCTCGCTTATCAGGCGTCTTGTGCCGGGCGGGGTAAGGATACCGACCTATATTATTATTATCGCGGCCTTCGTTACGCTTGCCGAGCTCTTTTTAAAGGCATATTTTCCGGTGATATCAAAGTCGCTCGGTCCGTACGTACCGCTTATAGTCGTTAACTGTATGATAATGGGGCGTGCCGAGTTCTTTGCCTCTAAAAACCCGGTAACCCCTGCGGTAGTCGACGCGCTCGGCACGGGTATCGGCTTTACATGGGTGCTCGTACTGCTCGGTGCGATAAGGGAGATACTGGGTTCTGGCAGTATCTTTGGCATTGTCTTGATGACCGATAAGGTCTTTACGCCCTGGGTCGTGATGGTCTTACCGGCCGGGGCGTTCTTGAGCCTTGGACTTATGATAGGTATTATAAACTACTTTACGCTTAGAAGGCGCAGGGCGGCATAGCTATGGATTCGATGATACAGGTTCTGCTGATATTTGTAAGCGCTGCCGTTGTTAATAACTTCGTGCTGGCGTACTTCCTCGGGATATGCCCTTTCCTCGGCGTATCGAAGAGGACTGATACCGCGCTTAACATGGGCTTTGCAACGACCTTCGTTATGGTGCTGACGGCTGCGATAACGTGGCTTATCAATAACCTTATACTGGTAAAGTACAATCTGCCGTTCCTGCAGAACGTAACTTATATTATAACGATTGCCTCGCTCGTTCAGCTTGTTGAGCTCTTTGTACGTAAGTCGAGTCCGTCTTTGTACAGAAGCCTCGGGATATTCCTGCCGCTTATTACGACGAACTGCGCGATACTCGGGCTGGCGCTCTTCTCTGCGCTCAGGGACTATACTTTTGTTCAGAGCCTTTTCTTTGGTCTTGGCGCGGGTGTCGGTTTTACATTGGCCCTTGTTATTATGGCCGGCATACGCGAAGAGCTTGAGTTCGCCGATGTGCCCGAGGCGCTTAAGGGTGCGCCGATAACGCTACTGGTTGCCGGAATGCTGGCACTGGCCTTTATGGGTTTTGCAGGTCTTATCTCTGCGTAAGGGTAGGCGGTTTTTTCAGGGCGGGCAGGGTTTTAAAGCAAATATTTTGAAAAGAATAATACGTAAGATCCGTGTTCGGGCTTTGAGAAGGGGAGAGTGATTTTTGATTGATCAGGCTTTTATAGTATCGGTCTTTACGATGGGCGGGTTGGGCGTTGCCTTTGCCGCGTGTCTGGCCATTGCAAGCGTTAAGTTTCGTGTTGAGGAAGATCCGCTTGTCGAGGCGGTGCTGGAGTGTTTGCCCGGGACCAACTGCGGCGCCTGCGGCTATGCCGGATGCCACGCCCTGGCCGAGAAGATGGCCTCTAAAGACGCCGCTATTAATGCCTGCCCCGCTGGTGGGCAGGATGTAGCCGATATGATAGCAGAGGCTCTGGGCGTAGAGTCGGTCGCTGCAATGCGTGAGATAGCCGTTGTGCTCTGCAGGGGCGGCGAGGCCGAGAGCGTCAAGAGCGCGTCGTACCGGGGGGACATGACCTGTGCCTCGGCCGTTATTACGGGCGGAGAAAAGGACTGTTCCTATTCGTGTCTGGGCTACGGGGATTGCGTCAAGGTCTGTTGCTTCGATTCGATGGGGATGAACGCCAATGGTATGCCCGAGGTATTTTTTGATAAGTGCGTTGGCTGTGGTGCGTGCGTGAGGGCGTGCCCTAGAGACGTAATAGAGATGCATCCGGAAGAGCAGACTTTATTTGTCTATTGCAGGAATAAGGACAAGGGGGCGCAGGCAAAGAAGGTCTGCAAGGTCGCCTGTATCGGCTGTATGCTTTGCAAGAAGGACTGCGAGGTAGAGGGCGGTATCAAGATCGAAAACTTCCTTGCCGTGATAGATTACGAGCTTTGTCCGCAGGACGACGTTACTACCAAGAGGTGTCCGACCAAGTGTATTTTGAACGGAGAGAACGCAAAGATGACGAGTGCGAGTTTTGCAACTCAGATGGCCGGTAAGGCCGGTGGCGGCTGATGGCGTGCGCGTGCGGCAGGTGTTCTCGACGAGATGCCTAAAATTATGATTTTTTTGAGTTTTTATCCTTTATCGATCCTTATGAAACTCTAATTACCCTTTAATGGATTCTTAATGCTTTACTGCTATTATGAAATTACAGGTAAGGATTTGGGTGTGTTATATGAATAAAGTAATAAAGTGTTTTAACCGAAAAGAAAAAGGTATTGTGGTACTCAGTCTTTTTCTGACGGCCCTTGTCTTCGTGCTCGTTGCATGCGGTGGTAGTGTGGACCCAGCAAGCCTTAAGGGTGGGGAGACCAGGCAGACCCTGGCCCCTCAGTATTTTACAGGAAGCACCGCGAAGGCCTATGTGGCAGCTCGTGAGATACCGGAGGTTCTCGATAGTCTTCATTGCTACTGTGAGTGCAAAAAACACCACGGCCATAAGAGTCTCTTGACTTGTTTTGTCACAACTCACGGGCGTAACTGCAGTATATGTATAGACGAGGCCGTTATGGCCAACAAGCTTCACAAGAAAGGTTATGACGTAGTGGCAATAAGAAAGGCCGTAGACAAGGCCTTTAAGAAGTATGCACGATAAAAAATATTATTTTTTTGGAGAGGTAGAGTCGCATGAAGGGTAAGAGTATAGTAGGTGTTATAATAATTATCGTAGTTGTCGCTCTATCGGCTTATATAGTAGGTATTAAGTCCAGTAGTGATGGCGGTGCCGGTTCCAGCATAATGGATTCTCAGGGCTCTAAAGCGCCGACAGGGGGCTACGGTAATGGTAACGCGCCTGTTGCCTTCAACGAAGTCCTGCACGAGCTGAAGTCTCTGGTCGAGAAAGACCCTAATAATGCCGAGCTTCATTCACGTCTGGGAGATGCCTATTTTGATATGAAGGACTTTAACTCAGCGGTCGTCTCCTACAAGAAGGCGATAAGTATTAACCCCTCCGATGTCGATGCATATAACGATCTCGCCCTGTCTTATCATTATCTTGACAATACGGCAGAAGGGCTTGCCTATGTTAACCAGGGTATAGAGAAGAACCCCGGGTATCAGCGCATCTGGCTTACCAAGGGCTTTCTAATGGCCTTTGGTGTTGGCAGTTCGGAGGAAGCGGCAGCAGCCCTGCAGAAAGCACACGAACTTGATCCCACCACCCCAGTTGGTCAGGCCGCCAAGGCATATCTTGAGGAGCTCAGGAATAAATAATCATGACAGATAAAAAAGCAGCAAACAGCGGGGCCGCACGTGCCGTCTGGAAGTTCTTCGCCTCGGTCAAGCTTACTATATTTGTACTTATAGCACTGGCGGCGGTCTCTATAATCGGTACCGTCGTAGAGCAGAACAAACCCATAGAGACCTACTATCAGGCCTACGGTCAGAAGTGGGGCGATATAATCACGCTGCTCAAGTTCGACAGTATGTACAACTCCGAGTGGTTCTCGGTGATGATGTTGCTTCTGCTAGTAAATATCGTTGCATGTACTTATGAGAGGTTTCCTCCGAAGTGGAGAAGTCTGCTTAAGAAAGACAAGAGCTTTGATCCGTCTATGATTGACCGGTTATCGACTCGCAGGAATTTTGCTCTCGGTAAGAACACAGCCGATACGAAGAGCCATCTTTTAGGCGTGCTCAAGAAGAAGCGTTATAAGTATCAGGAGTTCAACAACGGCGACGGCGGGGTCAGTATCTTTGCATGGAAGGGGCTTTTCGGACGTTTTGGATCGGATATAACGCACGTCAGTCTCTTTGTTATTATTACCGGCGCTATTATCGGCAGTTACTGGGGGTATAAGGACTTTCGTCCTGTGATCGTCGGTGAGACCATTCGGGTGCCGGATGTGGATTTTCACCTGCGGCTCGATAAATTCTGGATGGAGTACTATGAGAGCGGGCAGGTAAAGCAGTATAACTCTATGCTCACGGTCGTAGAGGATGGTAAGGATATCCTCAATAAGCATATATGGGTAAATGAGCCGCTCTTTTATAAGGGCGTACGCTTTTATCAGTCAAGTTACGGCACTGCCTGGAATATGGTAGAAGAGATAGAGATATCTCTTAAGAATATCAAGACGAATACCTTATCCGAGCCTGTCAATATAAAGTGGGGCGGCTCTGCCGAGCTCCCCGGTACTAAATACGTAGCGAGGCTCTCCGGATACGTCTCTGACTTTGCCTTTGACGAAGAGTCAAGGACTGTTTATTCCAAATCTGGCGACGTAAAGAACCCGGCGGTACAGATAGATATCTATAAAGACGGTAAACTGATATCGCGGCCATGGCTCTTTTATAATTTCCCCGGGCTTATCCAGGCTATTCCCAAGACCGACTACGATGTTATTTTGAGGGGCTTTAAGAACCTGCCTTACTCAGGGCTATCTATTACCAAGGATCCGGGCACGAATATAGTCTGGATCGGCACGGGTATAATGGGTGTTGGTTTCTATCTGGCCTTCTTTGTATTTTATAAGAGGATAATGATACACATCAAGCCCGGCAGTGACGCAGAGGTCAGTATTGCTGGTGTGATAAATAAAAATCAGCTCGGCTTTGAAAAGGAGTTTCGAGTTCTGGTCGAGGCTATAACAGGAATATCGGAAGAAGAAGACGACGATGATGAATACTCTTAAAGTTAAGCGCAGGGAGAGGTATTAAGATATGGATCAGCCTAAAGTAATTTTGTCTTTGATGTTTTTTACGATGGCCTTTGCCTTCTATGCCATGACGACTCTGTTTTATGTCGGCAACTGGGTGTTCCGTAAGGATTGGATGGGGCAGACGGCTACCATTATGGCCTATATCGCAGGCTTTGCCATGACTATGGTGCTTATCTCAAGGGCCGGAGAGTCCGGGCACGCGCCGTTTTCAAACCTCTACGAATCTATGGTGCTCTTTATCTGGGCCCTGACCATCGGGTACCTGTGGATGGAGCGTAAGTATAAGATAAAGGTAATGGGCGTCTTTGTAATGGGCATTTGTTTGCTCTCTATGGTCTCTGCATCGCTCTTGCCGTATAGGTTCAAGAGCGTCGAGCCGCTTAACCCCGCGCTTCAGAGTAAATGGAAGTGGATGATAAGCCTGCTTGAGCCGATAGGGCTTCAGAACTACGCCATAGGGTGGCTTGACTTTCACGTCTTTACGACCTTTATCGGTTACGCGGCCTTTGCCATATCTTTTGGCGTAGCCATTATGTACCTCTTAAAGGTAAGAAGCGAGGAAAAGGGCGGCGGTAATTTTCTGGTCGAGCGTTTTCCAAAGGCACGCATCCTTGACGAGCTTAGTTACCGAGGTATAGTATGGGGCTTTCCTTTTCTGAGTATCGGTATCGTTACGGGAGCTGTCTGGGCGAACTACGCATGGGGTACTTACTGGAGTTGGGACCCTAAGGAAACCTGGTCTTTGATTACCTGGTTTGTCTATGCCGCTTATCTGCATGCAAGGGTAACAAGAGGATGGCGCGGAAAAAAAGCAGCCTATATCGCTATCCTTGGTTTCCTGGCGATCATATTCCTTTACTGGGGCGTGAGCTTTATACTTCCGGGGCTGCACGCTTACGCATAGGTTTTGAGTATTATTTACGTACCGCGTTAAAAAAATATATAACCAATCAAGACCTACTGGAGACCAAGTTATGGCTGGTAAGAAAAAGAAAAAAAAGGGAGTCGCATCTTCGGCGATAATTATTGTGGTCGTGGTTGTACTTGCCGTTGTGACCTCGGTTCTTATAAATAAGCGCAGCTTTGAGCCGGTCGTCGCTGGTACGACCTCTATAAACTTTGTAGCCAATGATCTAGACGGCAAACTCAGAAGGCTCGACGAGTTCAAGGGGAAGGTCATCTTCCTTAATCTCTGGGCCACCTGGTGTAAGCCCTGTGAGGAAGAGATGCCGTCTATGCAGCGCGTCTATGACGTACTGAAGGGGCGGAACTTTGAGATGATCGCTCTGAGCGTCGATACCGACGGTCCGGATGTCGTCCGTAAATTCGTAGAGCGTTACGGCCTTACCTTTACAATATTACTCGACCCGAAGGGAAAGATAAAGGACGGCTATAAGACCACGGGCGTGCCCGAGACCTTTATTATAGATCAGAACGGTATTATCGCCGAGAAGGTATGGGGCCCTCGTAACTGGGATGATAAGAGAAACCTGAAGATGATACTGGACCTCCTTGATAATGGCCCGAAGAAGCCTGAAGAGTACCTTACGCGCAAGGCCTCTCGCGGCTGATGGATTATCAGGGCTTTATAGAGCTTGCCTTCTGGGGCAAGATCATGGCGGCGTTTGCCGGGGGATTTCTCTCGTTCGTATCTCCTTGCGTGCTGCCGCTGGTGCCTTCCTACATTTCATTTGTTACCGGCATATCATTTGAAGAGCTTACCGATGACGTAGAGAGCAAGAAGCTGCGTAAAGTAATCATGCTTAACTCTCTCATGTTTATCCTCGGTTTTTCAGCCGTCTTTATTCTGGTTCTGGGTCTTTCTGCGCAGGCATTCGGATATCTCTTTCTTGAGCACAAAGATATTATTCGCCAGATATCAGGCGTAATAATAGTCCTGCTCGGAATCCACGTTATAGGCGTTATAAATATAAAGTTCTTGCAGCGAGATAAGAGGCTGCATTTCTTTAGTGATAAGCCGCAGGGCTTTATCGGGTCTTTTCTTATCGGTGTAGGTTTTGCCGCGGGCTGGACGCCGTGCATAGGGCCGATACTCTCGGCTATCTTTACGGTAGCCGCAACGAGCCAGAGCCAGTGGGCCGGGGTCATTCTCTTCGTAGCCTATTCAATGGGGCTTGCCATTCCTTTCTTCCTTACCTCGCTTGGCGTCAATACCTCGCTCAGGTACTTTAAACACATCAAACGCCATATGCGTATGATCTCGATTATAAGCGGAATTTTCCTGATTGTAACAGGGGTATTGATTTTTTCGAACTCATTTGCTATTATAGCTGGGTATCTCAACACCATTATGCCTAACTTTGGATAGTTAGGCAGACCCGTTTAAGACGGGTTACTGCGTTTTTTTGGGGCGTACAGAAGGGGCAAAAGCAAGGTGTTGAAAACTTGAAACCCGTTACCGGCGGGCGACAACCCGTCAAAGGCGGCAGGAAGGCTTCTTATGAGTGCACCGATAATAGAGGTATACGCAAAGAAAGGCTGTGGTCTCTGCAAAGAGGCGAAAAAGACTATTGACAAGGTACAGCACGACATTCCCTTCAACTTCAAAGAGGTAGAGATCTCTCAGTCCGATGATCTGCTGAGAAGATATACCGATCACGTCCCTACAATCTACATAAACGGCAAGAAGGCTTTTAAGTTCAAGGTCGATGAAACTGAGTTCAGAAAACGTGTTCGTAAAGAGATAATAAAAGCCGGACTCTCGCGCATGAGCAGCAGGCAGATGGCCGCCGCTGCCAAGTAAGTCACGCCACCCGGTTATAGAGCTTTTGTAATAATAAAGAGGTCTGTGAATTTTTACTGAGTGTCTCACTCTTAAAATTCACAGGCTTTTTTTATTTTAGATCTTCACCGGATAGTCCCGTTGCAGGCTGTGTATCTTTTTTTATTAGAAATCTTACACACTTGCCTTTTTATTGCTATTTAGGTATATTTCTCTTTATATGCTTTTCTTGTCGTATTCGGGTTTTTCAAGGCGCCTATCTCTCGTAATGCTCGTGTTTTGATGTATTTATAATTCTTCCAGAGGATCCTATGAAACGTCTCGCCTTTACTGTTATAACTGTTCTCTTGCTGGCTTTCTCGTCGAGCGCCTTTGCGTCGGGGCAGGCCCGTATAGAAGGCGTCAGCATAGACTACAGCACTAACCTTAAGGCATCTTTTGTCGTAAACGGGGCCTTTTCCAGAGGGATAGAGGAGGCCATAGCCAGCGGTATGCCCACCTCTTTTACCTTCAGGGTAAAGCTCTACCACAATAAGGGGTTTTTCTGGCCTGATAAGCATCTGGGCAGCTGGAAGTTCAATCATACGGTCAAGTACGATCTGTTAAAAGAGGAGTACGAAGTTACTCTGGAGGAGCGCAATTATACGGAGAAGACAAAGGACCCGGCACGTATGAGGAAGCTCATGGTGAGCGGCGACCAGATAATTATCTCGCCGCTGCCGGCGCTTGTGCCGGGACGCACCTATGAGTTGATGATAAAGGCAGAGCTTAATACCGTGGATTTGCCGCTATTTCTTGATAATGTCTTTTTCTTTGTAAAGCTATGGGACTTTAAGACCGGGTGGAAGGTCTATAGATTTTCCTGCTGCCCGCGGTCAAATCAATTAACAGAGTAAGTTTTTTTGTAATGATTTTACTGTGGCAAAGTGTATTAGTAATGTCTTTTATTTTTGGCCCGAAGGGGCTTTGCCCCGGTGCAACCGGTGCCCCACCGCAGGTGGTGCTCGCCGCACGGGTGCTCGCCGCACGGCAAATTTAGGTTGTTAGCGTTTAGTATTAAATAGGTTTGTATATGCCCCGAAGGGGCTTTGCCCCGGTGCAACCGGTGCCCCACCGCAGGTGGTGCTCGCCGCACGGGTGCTCGCCGCACGGCAAATTTAGGTTGTTAGCGTTTAGTATTAAATAGGTTTGTATATGCCCCGAAGGGGCTTTGCCCCGGTGCAACCGGTGCCCCACCGCAGGTGGTGCTCGCCGCACGGGTGCTCGCCGCACGGCAAATTTAGGTTGTTAGCGTTTAGTATTAAATAGGTTTGTATATGCCCCGAAGGGGCTTTGCCTTCGGTGCAACCGGTGCCCCACCGCAGGTGGTGCTCGCCGCACGGCAAAATGTATTAATGTGATTTTTTACTATGCACGATATCTAACTATTTTAATGGACTTTGCCCCACCGCAGGTGGCGCAGGTGTGGTTATGGCTAAGATTCAAAGGGACTTGCAACATATTGAGCAGAAGAGGCGAAAGCGCGAGTATATAATCATACTTGCCATACTGCCTGTTATTGCCCTTATCACCTATATTGAGTCTCACATATCTCTTATTAGCGGCGACGTCCCTATCGCTACTAATATCTTTGTGCTCGGCCTTATCAATATCAATATAATACTGCTTGGCCTGCTTATCTTTCTGGTTATCCGTAATACCGTAAAGATATTTTTCGAAGGGCGCGGCGGATTGCTCGGCTCCAAGCTCAGGATACGCCTTATCGCATCTTTTGTGGCGCTTACTATCGTACCTACCTTCCTCCTCTTTTTTGTCGTCATAGGCTTTGTCAATAAGAGTATCGACGGGTGGTTTGATATAAATGTAGAGGGTTCGTTGCAGGACTCCCTGGAGCTTGCGCAGAATTATTATCAGGATACCGCCGATAAGATGCTAAACGGCGCGTGGCGCATATCCGGCCATATCGGAGAGAATGGCACCGATGATAGTTCCGGGCTCCTTACGGCCTATGTAACGCAGTATCTGGAGCAAAACGAGTTCTCTGCGGTCGCTGTATATACAAATAAAGGGGAGAGGATCGCTTATGGTCTTGCTCGCGGCCTTGACCCCGATATGATCCCTGACGTAGATATACAAGACGTCGCCAGCGCCATTAATCAGGGGGCGCGCAGCTTTACCCAGACCCTTACCGTTGGCGACGTAGTAAGGGGGGTTGCGCCGTACAGTAACGCCGAGGGTGAACACATCGGCGCCGTAGCCGTAAGTTATTACGTGCCAAGCTCTCTGGTGCAGAAGATGAAGGATATTACGAACGCTCTTGAGGGTTATAAGCAGCTTAAGATACTCAAAAATCCCGTTAAGGCCAGCTATTTCAGTATTCTGCTTATTATTACCCTTCTTATTGTCTTCTTTTCCATATGGATTGCGCAGTACCTGGCAAAGTCCATTACCGGACCTATCCTTGAGCTCGCAGAGGGTACGCACGCCGTAGCAAGCGGTAATCTGGACTACAGGATAGAGATCGACTCAAAGGACGAGATAGGCTCGCTTGTGACGAGTTTTAACCGGATGACCGAGGACCTCAAAGCAGGTAAGTCCGGCTTGGAGAAGGCCAATAAAAACCTCAGAAGGATCAACGTAGAGCTGGATAGCCGTAGAAACTATATAGAGATCGTTATGGATAATATCCCGGCCGGCGTTATGGCAATTGATAGCGAGGCGTTAATAACATCTATCAACAGGGTCGCAGCCGATATTTTTGGTATTGAGGAGCGCCGCGCTCCGGGCAGCAGTTATATAGATACGCTAAGGGGGGCAGACAGCACGCTCTTGACCGATATGATAGGCGAGATGCAGGAGACGGGGGTAGACAACCTTGAGCGTCAGATCAAGATAGAGAAGGACGGTAGTGTTATGATCGTCCTTGTAAATATGAACGCGCTAAGGGGGGAGGGCGGCAAGAGTCTCGGTGTCGTCGCCGTCCTTGACGACCTGACCCATCTGGTAAAGACCCAGAGGATGTTTGCGTGGAAGGAAGTCGCCCGCCGCATCGCCCATGAGATCAAGAACCCTCTCACCCCTATTCAGCTCTCGGCCCAGAGGCTGCGCCGCAAGTACCTCGATAGGTTCCCGTCGGATAGCGATATCTTCGACGAGTGTACAAATACCATTATTCGTCAGGTTGATGAGCTCAAGACCCTGGTCAATGAGTTCTCAAGTTTTGCCAGGATGGCCTCGGCCAACCCCATGCCGACCGACCTTAATCTGATAGTCGACGAGACGATGGAGCTTTACAGACCGGCCCATAAAAGGATAGAATTTAAGGTGGCGCTCGATCCGGCCCTGCCGATCTTGGATATAGATAGAGATCAGATAAAGAGGGTCTTGATAAACCTCATTGATAATGCTATCGACTCAATGGACGGGGCAGGCGAGCTGGGCGTTAAGACAACTTACGAGAAAGAGTTAGACATAGCGCGTATCGAGGTGATAGACAACGGCTGCGGCATACCGCCGGAGAGTAAGTCCAGGCTCTTTGAGCCGTATTTTTCTACGAAGAGTTCAGGGACAGGCCTTGGCCTTTCTATTGTAAGTAGTATTATCTCGGACCATAACGGTTATATAAGGGTAAAGGACAATAAGCCGCGCGGCACAAGGTTTATCATTGAGCTGCCGGCCTCTTCAGGCTCCTCTTAAGTGCCGGAGGCATTTAATAAGAGCTGCCGTTAGTTCCAGCCAAAGGTAAGTATAGTATGAATATGATAATGATAGTAGATGACGAGAAGAATATCAGGGACTCTCTGGCCGGAGTACTTAATGACGAGGGCTATGGCGTTGTTATGGCAGAGAGCGCCGAGCAGAGTCTTAAGCTTCTGGAAAAATCCGTGCCTGATCTTATATTGCTCGATATCTGGCTGCCGGGAATGGACGGCGTAGAGGCTTTAAAGCTGCACAAGCAACAAAACCCGACCGTACCTGTGATCATGATCTCAGGGCACGCAACGGTCGAGACGGCGGTACGGGCAACCAAGCTTGGGGCCTATGATTTTCTGGAAAAGCCGCTATCTCTGGATAAAGTCGTTTTGTCGGTAGAGCATGCCCTGGAGCAGAAGCGTTTGATCGAGGTAAATATCGAGCTTCAGGAGCGGGTGCGCGGCGAATGCAATATAATAGGGAACTCCGTAAAGATCAAGGATCTACGCGACGATATTTTGAGGGTAGCCGAGGCCAACTCATGGGCCCTTATTACAGGCGCCAACGGTACGGGTAAGGAGCTTGTGGCCCGGAACCTGCATCTTTACTCGAAGCGGCGCGATAAGCCTTTTATAGCCGTTAACTGCGCTGCCATCCCTGATGGGCTTATTGAGAGCGAGCTTTTCGGTTATGAGAAGGGGGCCTTTACCGGCGCGAACACCTCCAAGAAGGGCCGCTTTGATCTGGCCGACGGAGGCACTCTTTTTCTCGATGAAATAGGGGATATGAGTCTTAAGACACAGGCCAAGATTCTGAGGATACTGGAAGAAGAGAGCTTTGAGAGGGTCGGCGGCACGCGCAAGATAACGGTAGACGTGCGGGTAGTCGCTGCTACCAATAAAGACTTGATGGAAGAGATCAGGCATAAGAATTTTCGTGAGGACCTTTATTACCGCTTGAATGTCATACCCTTTCACGTACCGAAGCTTAGTGAGAGGGGCGATGATATTCTTCTCTTTGTCGATCACTTTCTTTCGAAGTTCTCGACGGAGGCCGGCAAGGAACCTCCGTTGATGGACGCCGAGGTGAGAAAGGTGCTTCTTTGTTATGGCTGGCCCGGAAATGTCCGGGAGCTTAAGAACCTTATGGAAAGGCTTGTCATAATGTCGCGCTCCGGGAGGGTTAGCATAGATGACCTTCCGCAGTACATAACAGGGGCTGTGAGCCGCCAGCCAAAGGGGCTCTTTGCCGGAAGCCTTAAGGAGGCTAGGAATGACTTTGAAAAGGAGTTTATTCTAACGCGTCTTGAGGAGTGTGACGGCAATATTGCCAAGACCGCCGAGGCAATAGGCATTGAACGCAGTCATCTTTATAGAAAAGTGAAATCATACGGCATTAAGGGCTGACCTTAATCATTTTTTATTACCAAGTAACAATAAATTGACGTGTCAAAAAAATAACGGGCAGATGTTGACCTACAGTAACATTTGTGATACTTTATTGAAAATATAAAAGACTGCGCAACTTTTTATTTAAGAGTGTCTTGTTTTCTGCTAAAAACAGCTGTATGCGTTAAGTAAGTAGTTTAAGTGTTTTTTTATTGTCAATTTTTTGTTATTGTTTGGAGTTGTTTAATGCGTAGGCCTATAGTCTTGATAGTCGATGACGAGTCCTCTGTAAGAGAGACGCTTGAGATAATACTAGGTGACTACTATGAGACCATTTCTGTTTCCAACGGCCTTGAGGCCGTTGAGATAGTAAAGTCCGTACCTATTGACGTTGTTCTGCTCGATATTAACCTTCCACATGTAGACGGTTTTAAGACGCTCGGCATGCTTAAGCGGCATAACGCCGGTATCGGTGTCGTCATGCTGTCTGCTATCGACAGTGCGCAGAAGGCCGTCTATGCACTTAATATGGGCGCCTACGATTACCTGACAAAGCCCTTTGAGACTGAAGATCTGCTCTCAACTATCAAGCGTTTTATAGATGGCCTGACCCTCAAGCGAGAGATAGCCTTCTTGCGCGAAGAGCTTCAGAGCCGTCTCGGTTACGGGGATATTATTAGTAAGTCTCCGAAGATGCAGCACGTCTTCGATCTGGTTAAGAAGGTAAGCGCTGCTTCGGCAAGCGTCCTTATAACCGGCGAGAGCGGTACGGGTAAGGAGCTTATTGCGCGCGCTATTCATGAGCTTAGCGATCGTAAGGAGAGGCCTTTTGTCGCTATAAACTGCGGAGCGGTACCGTCTGAGCTTATGGAGAGCGAGATGTTCGGCTATGAAAAAGGGGCATTTACCGGCGCCAATAACACAAAGATAGGAAAGTTTGAGTTCGCCGAGGCTGGCACGATATTTCTCGACGAGATAGCTACGCTTCATATGCACCTGCAGGCCAAGCTCTTAAGGGTCTTGCAGGAAAAAAGCGTAGAGAGGGTCGGAGGCAACCACCAGATAGACGTCGATGTAAGGATCATCGCAGCGACCAATATAGATATCGGGGCCGCCGTCAGGGATGGTACCTTTCGCGAAGACCTCTATTACAGGCTTAAGGTCGTGCCTATCGAGCTTCCGTCCTTGCGTCAGAGGCGCGAGGATATACCGCTCCTGGTCGATTACTTCTTCGACAGGCTCTGCAAGAAGAGTAATAAGAGCCTGAAGGGGATAGATAGCGCCGCCCTCCAGGTACTCTGCGATTACTCGTGGCCCGGCAATGTCAGGGAGCTTGAGAACCTTATCGAACGTCTGGTCGTCCTTGCAAAGGACGGCACCGAGATAGGCTATGGCGATATACCGGTCGAGATAACAGGTCAGGGTATCCCGAAAAAGCCTACCGCCTATGATATCGACGACTATAAAGAGGCCTGTAAGGCCTTTGAGAGGAATTATATAATAGGCGTACTCAATAAGACCGGCTGGAACAGGAGCGAGGCCGCTTCGCTCCTGAATATTCACAGAAATACCCTTCTTCACAAGATGAAGGACCTTTCCATTGACTCAACCCAATCTTTCAGACTCAAGCACTCCGCTCAGAATACTTTACAAGACCAGTAGCTTTATGGTAAATTTTCAAGATGTAAAGTCGTCCGATCAAGGACGTAATCTCTGGTAAATCATCAGGAGGTACCACAGTGTCCGGCCATTCCAAGTGGGCTAATATAAAGCATAAAAAATCCAAGACTGATGCCAAGCGCGGCAAGATATTCAGTAAACTCGTCAAAGAGATTATGGTCGCCGCTAAGATGGGTGGCAGCGATCAGTCGGCCAACGCGCGTTTGCGTACGGCCATAGATAAGGCAAAGGCAGAGAATATGCCGGGAGATAATATCGACCGCGCCGTTAAAAAGGGCGCAGGTGAGCTCTCCGGCGTCGTCTATGAAGAGGGTACCTACGAGGGCTACGGTCCGGGCGGGGTAGCCGTGATCGTCGATTATATGACCGATAATAAGAACCGTACCGTCGGCGAGGTCAGGCGCGCCTTTACCAAGCACGGCGGAAGCCTTGGCGAGAGCGGATCTGTTGGCTGGATCTTTGAAAAACGCGGGATCTTTACCTTTGACTCTTCCGCTGTTGATGAAGACGCGCTTATGGAGTCGGCCCTTGAGGCAGGCGCCGACGATGTGGTTAATATCGAAGAAGACGGCGTCTTTGAGGTCTATACCGCACCGACCGAGTTTCATACCGTAAAGAGCTCTCTTGAAGAGGCTGGGTTTGAAAGCACGCTCTCGATCATAACGATGATACCCAAGACCACTGTAAAGGTAGAGGGCAAGGTCGCAAGGAAAGTCCTTAAGATGATGGATGACCTGGAAGACCTCGATGACGTTCAAGAGGTCTATGCTAACTTTGATATGTCTGCTGAAGATATGGAAGCCGACGATTAACCACCTGCGGGCAACTGCGCGTTGCAGCAAGGTTCAATAGATGGCTACGTGCTATGCGTAGCACGGAATAGAGTTAGATAATTTGCTGTACGCAGTACCCTGCGGTGGGGCACCGGTTGCACCGGAGGCAAATGCCGTAATAATCTCGTTTTTGTCAGGAAGGTCTTGTATGAGAGTCATAGGTATAGACCCGGGAACGAATGTCACTGGTTACGGTATTGTCGAAAAAGTCCGTGCCGGCGGACTTAAGTATGTTGGCGGCGGCGAGATAAAACTCAAAAGAGGCACGCCGCTCTCCGAGCGTCTCCTTGAGATCTCCGAGGCCTTAAATTCTGTGATGACGGAGTTTGGCCCGACGCACTGTGCTATAGAAGAGGTCTTTTTTGCAAAGAACGTAAAGAGCGCGCTAACGCTTGGCCACGGCAGGGGAGTGGCTCTGTTATCGGCGGCCAAGGCCGGGGTAGAGGTCTTCGAGTACAGCGCAAGTACTATCAAACAGGCCGTAGTCGGAAGCGGGCGGGGCACCAAGGATCAGGTACAGAAGATGGTTGGCATGCTCTTGAAATTGGAAAAACCTCTGGGCGCGGACGCCTCCGATGCGCTTGCGATAGCGATATGCCACCTGAATCACTACAACCCCCGTCTTGCACGCGCGGGCGGTCTTGCCGGAAGGGTTTAATGAAACCGAAAGCGGATCAAGTCTTCTCAATACTCTCTACGGACCATACCTTATATGATAGCTCACATTAGAGGAATACTACTCTCAAAGACCCCGGAATTTGCTACGGTAGATGTCGGCGGTGTCGGCTACGAGCTGGCGATTCCTGTATCTAATTATTATAATCTTCCTGAGACAGGCGTTGAGGTCGAGTTCTTTGTTTCTACTTTTATAAGGGACGACGCAATAAAGCTCTATGGTTTCCTGACCGCAATAGAGAAGGAATTATTTACGCTTCTTATAACGGTAACAGGGGTAGGGCCGAAGCTAGCGCGTAATATACTCTCAGGCGCGGGTATAGAAGAGCTTGTAAAGATAATAGCCACCGGTGACGTTGTGGCCCTCAAAGCCCTGCCAGGGCTCGGTAAAAAAACCTCGGAGAGGCTTATCCTTGAGCTTCGCGAAAAGATAACAGCCCTATCCGCTCTGCCGGCAGGCGCGTCCGGGGCGGCTCTGTCCGGTCTGATAGATGACGGCCCAAGCGGCGGGCTCTACGACGACGTAGTATCGGCGCTCGGTAATCTCGGTTATAAAGAAGGGCCGTCGCGCGAGGCGGTAAAGAAGGTCGCCGTTGACTCGGCGGACGGAGAGGACTTTGAGCGGCTTTTTAAGGCGGCCCTGAGGGCGATGGCCTAAACGGTAATGTAATAGGGTGATCTAAGGTTAAATAGAGCTAATGGATAAAGATAAAAACATACCGGGCAATTTGGAGAACGTCTCGACCGAGCCCGTCGCAAACGGCTCTGACGACGCCTTTGAGTTGAGCCTTCGCCCTTCTACGGTCGGTGAATATATCGGTCAAGAGAAGGTAAAGGAGAAACTCAAGATATTTATCGAGGCCGCACGCGCCCGGGGCGAGGCGCTTGATCACGTCCTTTTTTACGGCCCTCCGGGCCTTGGCAAGACCACGCTTGCCCACATCATCGCAAACGAGTTGGGGCGTAACATCCGTACGACCTCCGGGCCTGCCATAGACAGGGCAGGGGATCTGGCCGCTATCCTTACGAACCTGGAAGACCGAGACGTTTTTTTTATCGACGAGATACACAGGCTCTCCACAGCCGTTGAAGAAATACTCTATCCGGCGATGGAGGATTATAATATAGATATTATAATCGGGCAGGGGCCTTCGGCCCGCTCCGTAAAGCTCGATATCCCGCGCTTTACCCTAGTCGGCGCGACCACGCGCGCAGGGCTTCTCACCTCGCCGCTCCGTGACCGCTTCGGCGTTATTATACGGCTTGAGTTTTATACGCCGGAAGAGCTGAGCGAGATAGTAACCCGCTCAGCTATGATACTGGACGTCCGTATAACTGCAGACGGTGCTTATGAAATAGCGCGCCGCTCGCGCGGTACGCCGAGGATTGCCAACAGGCTTCTCAAGCGCGTCAGGGATTACGCCGAGGTAAAGCATGACGGCGTTATTACCAAAGAGGTCGCAGGCGATGCCCTCTTGATGCTGGAGATAGACGAGTGCGGCTTTGATAAGATGGATATAAAGATACTGGAGACTATAATCGATAAGTTCGGCGGCGGTCCGGTCGGGGTAGAGTCTCTTGCGACGGCCCTGCAGGAAGAACGCGATGCCATCGAAGACCTGCACGAGCCCTATCTTATTCAGGAGGGTTTTCTGCAACGGACCTCAAGAGGACGTATCGCCACCGAGCGCGCCTACGCCCATATAGGCAGGGTGTACGTAGAAAAGGCCGCGCTTAAAGATAATGACGCACAGGGCAAGCTTCTCTAAAGTGGCGACAAGGCGGGGAGGGGGAAGTAGTTTTGGTCTCTAGAATTCTGGTACATATGTGTTGCGGGCCGTGCTCGATCTATCCTTTAAGGAGGGTTCTTGCAGATAAGCACGGCTCTGCAAAGACAAGTTACGATGTTCATGGTTTTTTTTATAACCCTAATATCCACCCCCGCGCGGAGTTTATAAAACGTCTTGACGCGGCCAAGAAGCTCGCTTCGCTCATGGAGCTGCCTGTTATCTTTCACGAAGACTACGACCCGGAGCCTTACTTTGCGGGGCTTACCGGCATGGACAAAAAGTCTTTGCCTGCGGCTGGCAGATGTACGCATTGTTACCAGCTGCGCCTGCGTAAGACTGCGGAGGTCGCAAAGGCAAACGGCTTTGAGTATTTTTCGTCTTCGCTATTATATAGCACCTTCCAGAACCACGAGAATATAATAGAAGAGGCAAAAGAGGCCGAGCGCGAGACCGGCGTTAAGTTCTTCTACGAAGACTTCAGAGACGGCTGGCAGGACGGCATCGAGGCCTCCAAGGAGATGGGGCTCTTTCGTCAGAACTACTGCGGCTGTATCTTCAGTAAGGCAGATAGGGGCTTGCTGAGTCCAAGGAACAAGGCAGAGGTAAAGGCCCGTAATAAGGCAGCGAGAAAGAAAGGCACAAGAGCTTAGTTAATGGATTAATAGGGGCGAAAGCCCCCAAGAAACAAGGCAGAGGTAAAGGCTAGAGTCAAGGCAGAGCGAAAGAAGGGTGTCAAACTTGGTTAATGAATTAAGAGGGGCGAAAGCCCCCAAGAAACAAGGCAGAGGTAAAGGCTAGAGTCAAGGCAGAGCGAAAGAAGGGTGTCAAACTTGGTTAATGAATTAAGAGGGGCGAATGCCCCAATTATAGCTTGTCATTTATGAAGAGTTGCGTTATCTTATTTCTTTACCTAACTACTTGTATTCTGAGAGGTTTTTAAATCAAAGTGATAATAACTAAAGAGCTTGTTGAAGAGCACGGACTTACTCCTGAGGAGTACACAAAGGTCGTTGAGCATCTGGGCGGAAGAGAGCCTAATATTAACGAGTTAGGCGTCTTCTCTGTTATGTGGAGCGAGCACTGTTCTTATAAATCTTCCAGAAAGCATCTCGGTAAGCTACCGACTGAGGGCCCGGACGTTATGCAGGGCCCCGGTGAGAACGCTGGGATCATTGATATAGGCGACGGTATGGCTGCCGTCTTTAAGATGGAGAGCCATAACCATCCTTCGTTTATCGAGCCTTATCAGGGTGCGGCAACAGGGGTCGGCGGTATTATGCGCGATGTCTTTACTATGGGCGCGCGTCCTGTTGCTAACCTTAATTCGTTGCGCTTTGGCGCTCCTGAGGAGCCTCGCACCCGGTACCTGCTTGACGGTGTCGTCGAGGGGATTGCCGGATACGGAAATTGCATGGGTGTGCCTACCGTCGGCGGAGAGGCGTATTTTCACGATAGTTATAACGGCAACTGCCTTGTTAACGCAATGACGGTCGGGCTGGTTAAGCACGAGAGGATATTTAAGGGGACGGCCTCTGGTGTCGGTAACCCCGTTATGTATGTCGGGTCAAGGACGGGAAGGGACGGCATTCACGGAGCTACTATGGCTAGCGACGTCTTTGACGAAGGTAGCGATGAGAAACGTCCGACTGTTCAGGTAGGCGATCCTTTTCAGGAGAAGCTGCTCCTAGAGGCGTGCCTTGAGGTCTTTAAGACTCCGTATATCGTTGGCATTCAGGATATGGGAGCTGCCGGGCTTACCTCATCGGGCGTTGAGATGGCATCGCGCGCCGGTAATGGCATTGAGATCGACTCCGCCCTCGTACCGCAGCGCGAAGAGGGTATGACCCCTTACGAGGTGCTTTTATCCGAGAGTCAGGAGCGTATGCTGTTGGTAGCGCATAAAGGCAAAGAAGAAGACGTTGCAAAGATATTCAGGAAGTGGGGCCTTGAGGTCTGCGTTATAGGGAAGGTAACCGATACGAATATGTTTACTGTGCTGGACGACGGTGAGGTTGCGGTTAATATACCTGTTGCAGCCCTGACGGACGCGGCCCCTAAATATGATAGACCTATTGCCCGGCCTGATTGGCAGGATGAGGCTATAAGCCTGGATCTTTCGGTGATAGCCGTGCCGGAGGATATGAACGGCGTACTTTTGAAGCTGCTCGCATCTTTTAATATTACAAGCCGCCGCTGGATATTCGAGCAGTATGACCATATGGTAAGGACCGATTCGGTTGTATTGCCTGGCTCGGATGCAGCCATTATACGTGTTAAGGGAACTAATAAAGGGCTAGCCATGACGGTAGATTGCAACTCCCGTTATTGTTACCTGGATCCGTTTACAGGCGGTGCTATCGCCGTAGCCGAGGCCGCGCGTAACATTACGGTATCGGGCGGCAAGCCAATGGCCCTTACCGATTGTCTGAACTTCGGCAGCCCCGAACGTCCCGGCGTTATGTGGCAGTTCGAGCAGGCGCTTAAGGGTATGACCGAGGCATGTAATGAACTGAGCACACCTGTTATAGGCGGTAACGTTAGTTTTTATAATGAGAACTCGGAGACGGCTATATATCCAACGCCGACGATTGGGATGGTAGGGATCGTCGAGGATCTGGAAAAGCATACGACGCGTCAGTGGTTCAGGGACGAGGGCGATGTGATAGTCTTTATGGGTTCTACACTTGACGAGCTAGGAGGCAGCGAGTACCTAAAGGTCGTACACGGCCTTGACAAAGGTATGCCGCCGGTACTTGATCTTCAAAAGGAAAAGAATTTGCAGCAGGCCTGCCGAACTGCGATAACCGGTGGTATAATCAGGTCAGCGCATGACTGCTCCGAGGGCGGCATTGCCGTAACGCTTGCCGAGTCGTGTCTTGCACCCGGCGCTGAGATCGGCGCGGTAGTCGAGCTTGACCTGGCAGGGCTCAGGGGAGACTCCGTGCTATTTGCCGAGAGCCAGAGCAGGATAGTGGTGACGATCAAAGAGGCCGACCTTGACGAGCTGGAGAAGATAGCCAAAGCTTGTAACAACGTACCTGTAAAGGTTATAGGAAGGGTAGGGGGCACGAGCCTTAAGATAAACGATATGATCGACGTCTCGCTTACTGAAATTAGCGATGCGCATTCAAATACACTTGAGAGGTTTGTAAGTTAATGTTAGGCGAGTCAGAAGATAAATATAAAGACGAATGCGGTGTCGTAGGTATCTACAACCACCCCGAGGCCTCGAAGATCGCCTATCTGGCGCTTTATGCCCTGCAGCACAGGGGGCAAGAGAGCGCCGGGATCGCAACGACAGACGGCAGGCAGATATTTTCGCATAAGTCCATGGGACTTGTCGCCGATATCTTTCGCCCGGCCGTGCTGGAGAAACTTCCTGGTAATTCTGCCGTCGGGCATGTTCGCTACGCAACGGCAGGCGAGTCTCACGTCAAGAACGCTCAGCCCTTTGTCGTAGATTACGCAAGGGGCTCGATAGCGATCGCGCATAACGGAAACCTTGTTAATGCCGGACACCTCAAAGACGAACTGGAGGCCTACGGCTCTATCTTCCAGTCTACGATGGATACCGAGGTTATCGTTCATTTGCTGGCCTCGTCGAAAGAGAACAGTATCGTAGATAGGCTCTGTTACGCCCTAGGGCGTGTCCAGGGCGCGTATTCTATCGTCCTGCAGACCGAGACTAGGCTTATTGCGGCGCGCGACCCTAACGGCTTCAGGCCGCTTGTGCTCGGGCGTGCAAAGGAGGGTTGGGTCATCGCTTCCGAGACCTGCGCCTTTGACCTTATCGAGGCTGAGTATATCAGAGAGATCGCCCCGGGCGAGATCCTTGTTATCGATAAGAAAGGGCTGACTTCTCATAAACCATTTGAACCGGCGCCGTATACGCCGTGCGTCTTCGAGTTAATATATTTTGCGCGTCCGGATAGCGATATCTTCGGTACGAATGTATATGAGGTGAGAAAGAACCTCGGACGTGTGCTGGCTGAAGAGCATCCGGTAGAGGCCGATATTGTGATACCCGTGCCCGACTCGGGCGTAGGGGCTGCCGTTGGGTACGCAGAGGCCTCGGGCATACCGTTTGATATGGGACTTGTGCGAAATCATTATATAGGCAGGACATTTATCGAGCCGCAGGATTCCATCCGCCACTTCGGGGTCAAGATAAAACTGAACCCAGTTAAAGGGATCCTCGCCGGTAAGAGGGTCGTTGTCGTCGATGACTCGATCGTACGCGGTACTACGAGCCGTAAGATCATAAAGATGCTCAAGGACGCGGGCGTCAAAGAGGTACATCTAAGGATAAGCTCGCCGCCGACGATCGCGCCGTGTTTTTACGGAATAGATACGCCGACCAAGGACGAGCTTATAGCGTCTTCTCACACAGTCGAGGAGATCAACAGGTACGTAACATCGGATTCGCTCGGCTATATGAGTATTGAGGGCGTACACCGCGCTGCAAAGATGGCCGGCAGTAGTTTTTGTGACGCCTGTTTTACCAAGAATTATCCGGTCGAGGTTACCTCGACGCTCAAGGTCCGCCAGATGGCGCTCTTTAAGTAGAGTCTCCTGCATTTTATACCGTTGATCTAACCGGATTCTTTCCCTTGCCTGATCATATTTATTCAGTTTATAAAACTTGTAAGACCCGGCCTGATCCTTCTCGGATCAGGCCGGGTCTATTTCACTTTTTTATATATTATTCGATCTTCTGAGTCTCAGAGACAGAAGGTTTTTAATATAGTTGTCGCGAGGGGTGGCGGTAGTGGATAATTTTAAAGGCGTAAAGCCGGGCCTTGCTTTGGCTGTCCTGACACTTCTTTTTGGCGTGGCCATGGCGGTCGTCTTCGGGGTCGCTGAAGACGCTGTCAAAGGGTCTATTCAGAGTGCGATAGCGCAGCACCCGGCCCTGCACGATGCAGAGAGTTTTGCCGCGGTATGGGGTTTGTGGCGCCTAGCCCATTTTTACGGTATCGGGGGCGGGGCCGTGTCTTTGGCCCTCATATGCGTAGCGGCCCTTTCGAGTCTCAGGCGTCCTTATAAACTGCTGGTATCTGTTCTGACAGGACTTACCGGGCTTTACCCCGTTGCATTGCTGCTGATGGCGTTGCTTGCGCCCTCGGCTGGTATAAGCGGCGCGCGCGGAGCCCTGAGTGTTCAGTTCCTGGTTTACGTCGCCCTGATATCTTTTCTAATAGCTATAACAATGCTGGTTCTAAATATTTTTATCGGCAACTGGTCTACCTGCAATGCGAAGACCTGCGGCCTTGATTAAAGGCTGCTCTAAAGCTCTTCTTCATCCGGCCCTACTATTGATATGACGTAGCTATCAAGCGTTATGTATTTTTTTGCAATGCGCAGGACGTCCTTTGCCGTTATCTTTTCTATTTTGCCTGCGTATTTTTTATAGTTGTCGTAACCAATGCCGATAACCTCGTTTATAGCCATATCGGATGCCTGACTTGAGACCTCTTGCTGACCCATCTCATAGCCGCCGATAAGCGCGTTCCTTGCTCGTCTGAGCTCTTCTTCAGGGACCTCTTCCGTGGTTATCTTTCTGAGTTCATTTAAGATGCCCTCTATTGCCTTGTCTTTCTTCTCCGGGGCGCAACCTATATAGATACCGAAGAGGCCGGGTTCGAGACCAGGCCTTGCAAAGGCGCTTACCGAATAGGCGAGGCTCGCCTTGTCCCTGAGCTCTGTAAAGAGGCGGCCCCCCTGTGAGCTTAAGACTTCGGTCAGGACGCTCATTATATCCTGGTCGTCGCCTTCAAGGTCTGTCCCCATAAAGCCCATACCTATATTGGTCTGGGCCTTGTCTTTACGGTCGCCGGTCTTTATAACCCCAGCGGGCGCGTCGTCTGCTTTGAGTTCGGGCGCCTTGCCGCTTTTGCGGTTAAAGTCCTTGAGCGCGTCTTTGAGCTTAGCCGTAACCTCTGCGGTATCAATATCGCCGACTATTGCTATTACCATATTTTTCGGGGTGAAGATACGGTTGTAGTGAGCACGAAGGTCGCTGGTGGTAAAGGAATTTACCGCAGCCTCTGTCCCTATCGTCTTCATCCGGTAAGGGTGGCTCTTGTATAGTTTCTGATACAGGAGTTTGAATGTATAGCCGGGCAGATAGTCCTCTGAGCGTTTTATTGCGGCGAGCGTGTCTTTTCTGAGCTTTGCTATTTCACCGTCGTCAAAAGATGGGTTAAGAAGAATATCAACGAAGATATCCAGTCCCTTGTCAAAGTCTTTGGAGAGGAACTTTGCCGAGACCCCGGCACTGTTTTTACCGGAAAAGCCGCTCACCCTGCCTGCCAGATCTTCGGTCTCACGACCGATATCCTGAAGGCTTCTGCTCGTTGTGCCGCGCGCGAGCATAGATGCCGTAAAGCTGCCGATACCGTTCGTCTCCGGCGTCTCGTAGCGCAGCCCTCCAAGGACGGTCGCGTAGAGTGCGACGGTCTCATTGGAGTGGTCTTCTTTTATAATCAGTGTTACGCCGTTTTCCAGGGTAATCTTTGCGACATCTGCCTTCTTTATCTTTTTTGCGAACTCTCTGCTTGCCTTTTTTTCTGCATATTTTACTGCTTTTTTAAGTCTTTTTTTGTTTATAAAAGATTTGTGTTTTTCAGGTACAATGACGGATATCGTTAGGTTTTTGGTTGTGAAGTACTTTGCTGCGACCCGCATTATATCGGCTTTTGTAAGTGCCTGTACGCCGTCTAAGTAGTTCTTTTCAAAGCTTATATCGCCCGATATAGTCTCGTAGTACCCCAGTTGGCTGGCCTTACCCTTCATCTTCTCTCGTGAGTATATAAAATCGCTCTCAAGCGAGGTCTTGGCGCGTCTTAGCTCGGCTGAGCTCGGACCCTGGTTGGCAATCCTTATGATCTCTTCGGTGATAAGCTCCGAGGCCTTTTTGACTCGTCCGGCATCGAGCGTTGCTGTAATGAAAAAGAGGCCCGGGTCTTTCGGTGTCATTGAATAGGCGCCGATCGTATTTACAAGCTCGTCGTCCATCTTAAGACGTTTATAGAGTCTGGAGGTAACACCAACGCCGAGGATACCAGAGAGCGCGTCGATGGCGTAGATATCAGGATGTTTGAGTTCAGGTATGTGATAGGCCATGGCGAGCCGGGTCTGGCTGATCGGCTGGGGCGTGATCACGGCCTTCAGCGCCTTCTGCTGCGGCTCGACCGGGCGGGGTCTGTGCTGATCCGGCCTCCTTTTAAAGTCTTTAAAGCTTGACTCTACCTTTGCCAGAGCTTGCTCGGCATTAAAGTCCCCAACTATTACCAGCGTCATATTGTTAGGGGCATACCAGCGGCCGAAGAAGTCGAGTATCTCTTCGCGGCTAAGTCCTTTTATGGTCTTTTCAAAGCCGATTACCGGTCTTTTATATGTGTGTTTTGAGTAAGCCGTATCAAAGATCGACCTGTAGAGCTTGCGCTCGGGTTTGTCTTTATTCATTTTTTGCTCTTCAAGGACGACCTCAAGTTCTTTTTCGAGCTCAACAGGGTCAAAGGCCGAGTTCTGTATGGCATCCGAGATAATATCGAGGCCCTCGTCGAAGTAGCGGCTTGCTACGGCCAGGTGATAGACGGTGTTGTCAAATGAGGTGTAGGCATTTATATAACCGCCGGAGGCCTCTACCTGCTTGGCTATATCGCCGAGGCCGCGTTTTTCCGTACCCTTAAAGAGCATATGCTCAAAGACGTGTGCGATACCGGCTTCTTCTTTCGTCTCGTCGGCGCTACCGACACGCACCCACATCTGGAAGGCAGCTACACGGGCCGAGTGATCTTCTTCAAGGATTACGGTAAGTCCGTTAGAGAGGACTTCTTTGGTGATCTTCCGCTCGCTTGCAAAGCTCCCTGTTGCGGCTATTAACAGCATAAAGACGATCAGCGGTAGTATAAGGGCTCTATTAAGGCGTGGCATTGGTGGCCTCCGTTTTTAAGTGGTCTTGACGCTATAGGATATACTAATATGAGGTTTTTTTCAATGATTAGTCTCTCGGTACGGGTGCGGGGAAGGGGGGACTTGCAAAACAAAACCCGCTTGTCGGGGTGGCGACAAGCGGGTTCGTATACAAGACGATCTGCTAAAGGATCGCCTTTTAAAAACTGATTTACCGGCTGATCAGTTCCAGCCTTTGGTCTCATGAAGCTGTAAGGCCGGGCCGTCTTCAAAGGTCTCAAGGGCCATGGCCTGAGGCTCAACGCCTCTTTCAAGTCCTGCCTCTACTCCGCAACAATAGTCTTTGGCAGGGTGCTCACGAGTTCTGTATGCCTCCCAACTCTTGTTGCAGAGACAGCATTTAAATCTATATAATGGCATCGTTTTATACTCCGCTGATGGATTGCGTCTTGCCGTTACGGTTATAGATATAATGCATAAACCGTGCCAACTTTTTGACCTTAGAGTAAGTAGCTGTTTTAGTTACATTTTCTAGTTTGGGCGTTTTTTGAGTTTTATTGGGATCTTAAAACTGTAAAAAAAACCGACATAGTTTTTGGTTACAACCTTAATAAACAGGATCTTGTCATCCTGAATTTATCAGGCCAGACTTATCTCTGGTGATGATAGACAGTTCTAAGGCTCTGACCAAAAAAACGTGGTAGAAGAAACAGACGAATTCTGTATACTGGGTTTTCTTTTAATACTATGTGACCAAAAAAGCAGATAGTTGCTTCATTATGGCCGCAGCACCTGGGGCCAATGCTTTAATATTTAAGGCAACACTTAAAAATATATCTATTTTACTAAGTACTCTTATATACGATTGGACTTCTTCTGTGTCTTTATTGTTGAGAAAAGAAGAATTGTTAATAGTAATTGTTCCAAGGTTGCTTGCATAAGCATTGCTTAAACTATCGATGCCCACAATTTTGTATTCCAATATTGCTTGACGAATCTGGTTGAGTTGTTTGATAAGTAAAAGTTTGAGTGATTCGTTTAAAGAAGCTGAAACTATTGTGCAGATTAATTCATCAACTTCTTTTAGCAAGTCTGCTAGCTCTTGTTCTTCTATACATGATTCACAATCTGGCATTTTCGACAATTCAGCGGAACAAAATGCAAGACTATCTAAAGTGGCCTCTGTGAGTTTGGATCTGATACTGCCCCAAATAGTGCTAAAGTTATTTGTATTTATAAATTGGTCAACTCTATGTAAGTGTTTGGTGAACAAAGCGTAGTTTTTATCATCAACTTTATTTAGTGTTGCTTTTAATTCATTAAGTGTATTGTTGGTTTTGTGGATATAGGGAAATATTTCAGATAATGGGCCGTTTTCGATTTCAAAGACCTTAAACCATACTTCTTCTAAGGTAAGGTTGTCAGGTTGGCTGAGTGCATTAGATAATATATGATGCAGCCTGCCAGCAGGGTTGTTTCTGTCTACATCTATCTCTGGGTCATACATAGTTAGATATACCTTGTTATATGATGTTGATAATATCTTAAGTGTATGGTATTTGACGTTTTCTGGCAAACAAAATTATACTATTTATTGTATCGAATAAATTACCTGCTATCTGGAGATAATCTTCTTATCCGCACCGAGTGGAATGCTTATAACTATGTGGCCGACCAGGGTCTCGCGTTTTGTACCGTCAATCAGGATGCTGACGGTCTTTACCTCGGGTATGTTCATGGTTATGCTGTTTACTATGGCGTAGATGGTCTGTAGCTCTGCAGAAGAGCCGCCGGGATGGTTTTTATATAGCTCTTTTGAAAAATTCAGCGTTGCGTTAGAGCCTTTTACCCTGACCGATAGAAGCTTTGTGCCCTCTGGTATCGGGTTTTCAAGGTTTGTCGAACCCTTTTCAGGGCCTTTGATCAGCTTATTTATTATGGCCCTGGTCTCGCCTGTTGGCGAGCTCTTTTTGATCTTGACCTTTAGAGCCTTTAGGGCCTTACCGTTGCTGCTGCTTAAGTAGAGTGAAACTCTGCGCGTACCTTTGACGACCTTTACTACAGGGGGTCTTTTTTCTCTGACCTCATCCGGTATCGAGACCTTAAGCCTGTCGCCGAGCAGAATTACCAGGATAATGCCGATTATAAAGGTGAGAATCGCCGCAAGCAGTACAGACCACGGGAAGCCGCCGCCTTTTTTGTTCTTACGGCGCGTAGAGGTCTTTTTCTTTGTTGCGGGTTTCTTCTTAGTAGTAGTTCTATTATTGGCTTTGCCGGTCGCAGCTCTGGTTTTTTTGGTGGTCTTTCTGGCCATTACTTACTACCTGTTTCTTTTATTTTACCGGCGGAGCCGAGGGTAACCAGCTCGGCGTGCATCGAGGCGCGAAGGAATTTGCGTCCGATCTCTTCAAAGCGCCCCGGCGAATCGGTGACAAAGAAGTCGTGTGTGGGTTTTTCCGTGCTTCTGCCCGTGCCTCTGGCCGTGAGTTCTTTCTCTATTAGCAGGCTATCTACTCTGGCAGCCGTCGCAACGGCAGAGTCTATTAAGATTACTTCATCGCCCATTACACTGGAGATGGTCTCTTTTAGCAGAGGGTAATGCGTACAGCCGAGCAGCAGGACGTCAACGCCCTGCTTTTTCATATCACCAAGATATCTTCTGGCCGTAAGCCTTGCTACGTCCGTATCCGCCCAGTCTTCCTCAGCAAGAGGGACAAAGAGGGGGCACGCTTTGGTGTAAACAGCGACCTTCAGGTCTACGGCCTTGATCGCATCGAAGTACGCGCCGCTACGTATCGTGCCTTCGGTCCCTATAATGCCGACCTGACGCGCCCTTGTAGAGCGTGCCGCTATCTCCGCACCCGGCTCTATAACGCCTACTACGGGGATATTAAACCTTTTTTGAAGCTCGGGGAGGGCGTATGCCGTTGCCGTATTGCAGGCAACGATCAGGAGTTTTATATCTTTAGAGAGGAGAAACTCGGAGTTTTGTATGGCATATGCCGTTACTGTTTTAGCCGACTTCGTGCCGTAGGGGACGCGTGCCGTGTCTCCGAGATATACGGTGCTCTCGCCGGGCATTGCCTCTATTACTTCGCGCAGCACCGTCAATCCGCCGATTCCCGAGTCGAATATTCCTATTGGTCTTTTATCCATATTTTAAAGTCCAAGATCTAGATCGTTCCGTCTCTGTGGTTTTCTGGCTAAACCGCGATAGAAAATGTATAATAACACGATATCGGGTAAGTTGAATATTTTTTCTTAAAGGGTGTTTTATGAATAATAAAGAGGTAGTCAGCGTCCTTGTCCGGGTATCCGATCTCCTTGAGATAAAGGGAGAAAATCCTTTCAGGGTGAGGTCTTACCGGAATGCTGCGGCCACTATCGACGGGTTATCCGTGAGCCTTGAGTTGATAGCCGACGCAGGTGAGGACAGGCTCGAAGAGATCCCCGGCGTCGGTAAGGCTATACACGGAAAGATACTGGAGATCCTGGAGGGTGGAAGCTGCAAACTCCTTGACGAGTTGATGGAGGAGTTGCCGTGTGGGCTCCTGGATATGCTTGCGGTACCCGGGCTTGGCCCTAAGAAGGTCAAACTCTTTTACCATTCACTGGGCGTTGATAGCGTCGATAGCCTTGAGCAGGCCGCCCTTGAAGGCAGGCTTAGAGAGCTGCCGAGGATGGGGGAGAAGAGCGAGCAGAAGATCATAAAGGCGATTGACCGTTACAGGCGTACGCAGAAGAGCTCCAGGAGGTTCAGGCTTGGCGCGGCTACTGCACTTGCGCAAAAGGTCAAAGAATATCTTCAGGCAGTCGAGGGAGCAGCGGTCGTAGAGGTTGCCGGAAGTATCCGGCGTTGGCGCGAGAGCATAGGGGATATAGATATACTGGTAACCGGTCGGGACGGGGTAGCCGTGATGGACGCTATAGCGGCCTATCCCGGTGTAACCGAGGTTATAGGTAGGGGGGGGGCAAAGAGCTCTGTCGTAATCGGCGTGGATAATACGAGTATTCAGGTAGACGTACGGTTTGTCGAGGCCTCGGCGTACGGAGCAGCCCTTAATTACTTTACAGGCTCTAAAGAGCACGGCGTCGCCCTGAGGTCTCGCGCAAAGAAGATGGGGCTGAAGCTATCGGAGTACGGGGTCTTTGACGAAGAAACAGGCGAGCAGGTAGCCGGTAAAGACGAGCCATCGGTCTATAAGGCCCTCGGATTGCCTTATATAGAGCCGGAGCTTCGTGAGAACAGGGGAGAGGTAGAGGCGGCGGAAAAGGGCGAGTTACCGGTCTTGATCAACGAGGCAGATATTCGCGGAAACCTTCATATGCATACCCTTGCAAGCGACGGGGCAAATACCATTGAAGAGATGGCACGGGCCGCGATCCAAGAGGGTTATGAGTATATAGCGATAACCGATCACTCGAAGGCGAGCGGGATAGCAAACG
>UOEA01000088.1_pt1 | contig 38429 bp, 34 predicted proteins | sample 1988571 | NCBI WGS metagenome assembly UOEA01 (sample SAMEA4712194, study PRJEB27164) | hydrothermal vent metagenome | biome: marine basaltic hydrothermal vent biome; feature: marine hydrothermal vent; material: mineral | place: Pacific Ocean | collected 2011-06-14/2011-07-23 | depth 1689 m | reverse complement strand
CAAAATAACCAGCGCCCAGCACACCGACGAACTCGTACATTACAAAGAGAACGCCCAGAAGTATAAAGAGCCCGCCTACCGGGTGCATAGACCACTTGCCGATAAACTCGGAGATAACCCCGCCCTTTACCGGGGTCATCGTAACGACCTCGCTTACTATCTTATCTACTCGCGCAAGCCTGAGCTTGTTTATAATAAAGCCGACCGGCTCTGAGTACCTCTTTTGAAGGGCAGTAACGATCTCAAAGACCTTTTTAATGACAGCCTCGTCGAGGTTCTTCTTGACCCAACCCTCCATTGTATCGTCACCCGCTACGAGCATAAGGGATATCGCACGTCTTGAGCTAACGGTCTCGGGCAGCAGGGCCTCGATTGACCTGGCGGCCTTGTCTATCTGAGCCGGGTAGCGGACAAGCTCTGCTATATTTTTCGATAATGAAGGGGTTGCCTTGAGCTTATCCAGCCCCCAACGCTGAGTTGCGATTGTAGGGACGACCTCGGTACCGACAATACCCTTGAGCTTCTCTACATCTATCTCAAAGCCCTTCTCACCGGCCTCGTCGTACATATTAAGGGACAGCCCTACCTTAATATCCATCTCGGCGAGCTGAAGCGTTACGAGCAGGCCGCGCCTGATATTTTTGGTATCCATTACCTGCAGGACACTGCTTATTTCTTCATTTATCAGGATATCTCGAGTGACGACCTCGTCCTCAGAGGTTGGGACAAGCGTATTGGTTCCAGGGCTGTCTATCAGGAGGGTCTTCTCGCCCTTAAGCGTAACCACGCCGCGCGAGACCTCGACGGTCGTCCCCGGATAGTTGGAAACCGTAGCGTATCTGCCGGTAAATGCGCCGAATATGACGCTCTTGCCGACATTCGGGTTACCTACAAGGACGACCTTCTTTGAATATGACTTATCCTGATTTTTTTCTTTTCCGCAGCCCATAGTTAAATGATAATAAACTCCATTTTCAATTAAGAAGTACTATAAATGCCGCCGACCCGGAAGATAGCCTAAGTTGGCGGCTAATGATCATGTAATGATAACAGTTTTCATTTTCATTTGCAAGGAATAGATTATCTGAATTAATACTGAAAGGTCCCGATCAAAGTCCGTCTTCGCTAGCTACAGCAGCCCTTACAGTAGCCGTAGAGTTCCAGCTTGTGGCGCACGACCTTAAAGCCCATCTCGCGAGCAGTCTCGCTCTGGAGGTCTTCTATTGTTTGATTTTGAAACTCGACGATCTTCGAGCACTTGATGCAGATAAGGTGATCATGATGGCCGTCCTGCGGGACGTTTTCAAAGCGAGTCTGACCGTCTCCGAACTGACGCTCCATGGCAAGGCCTGTCTCGGTAAGCAGCTTCATGGTCCTGTAGACCGTGGCGTAACCGATATTCGGAGTCTTACGTTTTACTTTTTTAAGGAGTTCGTCGAGGCTTACATGGGTATTTGTCTTGAAAAAAGTCTCTGCGATAAAGTGCCGTTGTTGCGTAGACTTAAGCCCTCTACTCTCAAGGACTTTCTTAAATTCTTCGATCTTTACTGCGGCCCTGGACTTAGTCATAGAATAATCCATCTCTGAGCGCTACTGGCGGCGCCGTGCTCTTTGGCTGATAATATCTATTACGGCAAGGCGTCAAATAAAGACTGGCCGACCGCTACTTATGACCTGTTCAGGACGACCGCAATGGCCGGCCCGCAAAATTTAAATAAGCTCTGGATCAAGGAGAAGCGCGACGTTAAGTGCAGGGCTGATTCTTGCTAAAGAGCTTACAGGTCTAACAATGCCAGACCTGTAATCTGGAGCGGGAGACGGGATTCGAACCCGCGACCCCAACCTTGGCAAGGTTGTGCTCTACCACTGAGCTACTCCCGCTAAACGCCCACTCACTGCGTTTCAAGCAAAACAGAAAGAAGATTTTAACATAACAGACAGTACTGTCAACAGTAAATACGGACTATGCCCTATGAAATCAAAACAAAAGAAAGGAGCGTTGCAGGGCAGCGCTCCTTTCTTACCGTCTATTACAGGTACGAACCAAAGAACAACTATAATTATCGTCAGACAGCCTTTGAATGTTCTTCAACTCCTAGTTGCTCTTTACTAATATTGCGTTGCGAGCCGTTGTTTTTCTTACTGGATTGTACTTTTTCAGGCTCGAAAGAACCGGCAACGCTCCTCTTTAAAACAAAGCCGTTTACGATCGATTTGAGCTCCTCGGCGACCAGATTCAGGTCCGCGGCGGCTACCGATATATCCCCTACCCCCTCGGATGTTTCATTGGAGACCTCTGCAATACTATTTATATTGGACGATATCTCTTCGGTAGTAGCGCTCTGCTCTTCAGCGGCAACCGCTATCTGGCGCACCATGCTGCTTGCCTCTTCAACGCTGGATACTATCTCGGTCAAAGACTCACCTGCCTGCGAAGCAAGGCTTACGCCCTCCTTGACCTGCGTTGCTGCGCGTCCCATCGACTCCATCGCTCCCTTGGTGTCTTTCTGAATAGTCTTGATCATACCGGCTATCTCTTTTGTGGCCTTTGTCGTCTTCTCGGCAAGTTTCCTTACCTCATCGGCGACGACCGCAAAGCCTCTACCCTGCTCTCCGGCGCGAGCGGCCTCGATAGCTGCATTCAAGGCCAGTAGGTTTGTCTGGTCGGCTATATCATTAATAACCGATATGATGGCCCCTATCTCCTCGCTGCTATTACCCAGCGTCTCTACAGTCCCGGCGCTCTCTTTAACGGTATCGGCTACGGTCAACATCCCGTCTACCGCGCGCTTTACGACGTCTCCCCCCTTTACGGCGACGCTCTGCGCAGTACCTGCGCTCTCAGAGGCGTTCTGTGAGTTCTTTGCCACCTCGACAACGGTAGCGCTCATCTCTTCCATAGCCGTTGCCACCTGCATGGCCTGAGAAGACTGGGCCTCTGTACCGGTGACTATCTGCGTTGCCGTTGCAGACAACTGAACGGTCGAAGTCCCTACCCTATCGGAGGTTGCCTGCACCTTTCCAATTATCGTGTTAAGGTTACCCTTCATACGGTTTAGAGCCGTACTGAGCTGACCTACCTCATCGCGGCTCCTGACGGTCAGTCCCGCGCTGCTAAGATCACCATCTGCTATCTCACGAGCCACACGCGTTGCGCTCAATATAGGCCTGACTATCGTACGGCTTATAATGAGCCACCCTATGATACAAAGCGCTACCGTAAAGAACATAATAACTAACTGGGTATTAACGACTTTGTTTGCGGCCCCTTTGCTGGCAGCGGCTATCATTCCGACTGCGGCATTCATCTCTTTGGTCGTAGCCCCGGAGAGCTTCGCAAGCCTTTTGGTAGCGATCCTGTAAGCAGGCTCGCCGACCTCTGCGCTCTTAATATGCTCTGTCTGCGCTATCAAATCTTTCCACAAGACCTTGACTTCCTTGAGCTTTCCTACAGTGGCAACGTCTGTAACTGCATCAATATGCGTAAATTTGGTCATACCAAGATCAAGAGGCACCTTACCGCCGTTCATAAAACCGGAAAGCGTAGTCTCGAATATTTTCTGCGTCTTTTGGTACGTCCCAGCCCCGTCTGTCCGGGCCTTATCCATAGCGTTGTTCATCTCTACAAAGAAGAACTCCTTTGTAAAACGCTGTATAAGCATCCTCTGACGCCCTGACAAGTTGACCAGTTGTGACCCTGTATTCTGAATGCTTGTCGTCCAGAAAGTTGCGGCTACTATTATAGAAAGCAAAATCACTATAGACGCAAGTATACCTCCAAGCTTAAATTTAATGCTGTTTTTCATGGAACTCCCTCTCACTTAAAAGGTTGCTGGCATAGGCCTATAAGAGAAATTTAGGCGTTGAAAAATCAGCTCAAAGCTCAATAAAGACCCAAAAAACTCTTATTTATGTGTTTGATATAATATTAATATCGGCAGGTAACGCTGGTAACTTTAGATATCTTTTAAACCAATAAGACACACATAGATTAACACTTCTACTTGCAACAACAAAAAAAGGGCGCCGTTTTACCGACGCCCCTTATTTTTACTATATAGGATATATAGTTAGATCAAACTACCTTTAACTTTCCTCTGGCAGTACCATCGCCACCGTCTTCTGTTTTATTCTTCAAAGACCTGACAACTGCGGCGCTCTCGTCCTTATTTAAAACAAAGGCGCTGACTATCTTCTCCAGCGAGTGTGCAACATCTGTAAGATCGTCGGTTGCCGCAGATATATCTTTTACCCCTTGAGAGGTCTCACCCGATACGCTGGCAATATTGTTAATGCTTGTAGATATCTCCTCGCTGGTGGCGCTCTGCTCTTCAGCGGCAACCGCGATTTGACGTACCATATTGCTTGCCTCCTCAATGCTTACAACAATTTCACGCAACGAAGACCCAGCCTCGGTAGCCAGCCCTACCCCCTCTTCGACCTGGGCAGTTCCCTTCTGCATCGACTCCATAGCCCCATGAGTCTCGCGCTGGATCGTCTTTATCATATCGGCTATCTCTTTTGTGGCCTTGGTCGTCTTCTCGGCAAGCTTCCTTACCTCGTCGGCGACAACGGCGAAGCCCCGGCCCTGTTCGCCTGCGCGAGCGGCCTCGATAGCGGCATTAAGGGCAAGTAGATTTGTCTGATCTGCGATATCATTGATCACTGCGATTATCGTACCTATCTCCTCGCTGCTCTTTCCCAGTACCTCTACAGTACCGGCGCTCTCTCTGACCGTATCGGCAACGGCCATCATTCCGGCGACGGCCCGCTCAACAACATCGCCGCCCTTTACAGCGACGTCCTGGGCGTTACCGGCAGAATCCGAGGCCCCCTGAGAGTTCTTTGCGACCTCCATAACGGTAGCGCTCATCTCCTCCATGGCAGTTGCCACCTGAGTGGTCTGAGAGGACTGTACATCTGTATTTGCCACTATCTGAGTTGCCGTAGCAGAGAGCTGAGTGGTCGCAGCGCCTACCTGCGTGGATCTATGTTTCACCTCTGCCAACATCCTGTTCAGGTTGCTCTTCATCCTGTTGAGAGCGCCGCTGAGGACTCCCATTTCATCTTTGCTCTTTATTACCAGATCCTCGCCGCTAAGGTCCCCATCGGCAATTGAACGGGCAAGCCCGGTAATACGAAGTATCGGGCGAACCACGGTACGTCCGATAATAAACCAGCCTGCGATGCAAAGGAGCACTGCCATCACCATAAGTATGACCTGGGTCGTCACAAGCTGCTTAAGACGTTTATCCCCCAGCCCCTTGATCATTCCAACGGCGGTATTCATCTCCTTTGTGGTAGAGCCTGCAAGCTTCTGAAGCCCCATCATAGCACTCAGGTACTGCGGTGAGTTGACTTCCGTCTCCTTTATGATCTCGGTAAGCCTTATGAGATCATTCCATATCTTCTCTACCTGCTTGAGCTGGGTAAGTGTAGCAGGATCGGTTACAGGTTCCATATATGTAAACCTGGTCATTCCAAGGTCGAGCGGGACATCACCGCCCTTTAAAAGCCCTGCAAGGGTCATATCAAAGACCTTCCTGGTATGAAAGTACGGCTTATCGCCTCCGCCAGTGCCGGTTGCGGCAAACCACTTCTTGCCTGTAGCTATATCATCGGTAATCGGGATAGTAACGACTAGCGAGCCCATAACGTCACCTATCCGGTAGTCTTTTTTAGGACTATCGGGGTGGTTATTATGACAGTTCACGCAAGCCTTCGAACCGGCCACATCAGCTGTTGCATAGCGCAAGACGAACTTGCCGTCATACTCCATGAACTTATAAAACGGCTCTTTTGAATTACTTATAAGCTTACCAAAGGCCTCCTTCTCAAAGCCCTCATTTAATCCTTTATTTTTATTTATGTTCCATTTACTAATAAGATCGTAACGGTAGAGCCCCTTTTTATTGATCGAGTCAGCAACCTCCTGAACAAAGGTCGCCGGGAGCGGCAACCCACCGCGGGTGCTTGCCCACTCTCTGGAAGGCCTGAAGCCGCTAAGTTCTTTTTTAAGCTTAACAAGGCCCTCGGTATATTTGGCACGATCTTCAAATACCTGCATCGTGACACTCTTTGCAGCCGTTATAGAGCTGTTCTGAACCTGCTTGGGAATTACCTCGCTAAAGTAGAATTCTCTTGCAAACCTCTGTGCAAGCATCCTTTGCCTGCCTGCCAGATCAATAGCAGTACCGTTTTTCTTCTGCGCACTTGCGGCCCAGAAGGTAGCAATAAGAATTATTGCAAGAAAAAAAACAAAACCTCCCAGAATAATACCAAACTTGAGCTTGATGCTTTTGTTCATCGTGCAAAACCTCCTTCAAATTGATAAATAAACTGCAACAATCAAATATAAGATAGACGAACGCTAAAACTTCTTGAATATACAAAGCCACCGTATCATTCAACAGGTTTAAATATTGTCGGACCAGGTTGTCTTGATATAGATATATCGCCCTTAAAAAGAGAAACTTAAGTTCTTTTTAATGATAAAAGGTAAGTGTAGACAGTGTATTAAGCGGGGATTTGAAATGCGGCTATTTTCTGAAGAACTTTAAAAGATAGTCCATTCCCGAGTAGAGCGTGGCAATAAGGGCGATCCAGAGCAGAACCATGCCTATGGCATGGAAGTTAATACCGTAAAACGGATAGTGCAGGATAAGCGCTATCAGGGCCGCTATCTGAAAGACGGTCTTTGTCTTGCCAAGCGCACTTGCAGGGATAACGACCTTACTCATCACGGCTACCGTCCTGAGCCCTGTAATGGCTATCTCACGCGAGACTATAAGGGCTACCATCCAGGCAGGTACCCGCCCGAGCGGTATCAGCATTATAAGAGCCGAGGCGATAAGCAGCTTATCTGCCAATGGGTCCAGAAACTTGCCAAGGACCGTTATCATATTGGATTTTCTAGCTATATAACCGTCCAACCAGTCGGTAATAGAGGCGAGAATAAAGACAAGGGTCGCAATAATGCTAAGTGTTTTACCGGGGTAGAGCAGCAGCACAATAAGCACGGGCGAGGCCGCAAGCCTTACAGCCGAGAGCTTATTGGGCAGGTTCCAAAGGTCTTCTTTTATATTTTCCAGGTTTTCGTTATCTGGCAATGTTTTTTACCGTCTTCAAGTATAGATCCTTGTATTTATTTACCTTCATCACAAAACGACGCGTCTCTTTATACGGGGGTATCTGGTCGTTATATTTTCGAACCGCCGTCTCCCCGGCGTTATATGCGGCTATTGCAAGGGTTTCACTCCCATTAAACCGCTCCAGCAGATGACTCAAGAACTTCACACCACCCTCTATGTTCTGCGCAGGGTCGTAGCTGTCCCTGACCCCCATAAGCCTTGCGGTTTCGGGCATAAGCTGCATAAGGCCAACGGCCCCTGCCGTTGATACGACGTAAGGATCGAAGTCGCTCTCGGTCTTTACGATGGCCCATACAAGCTCGGCCGGGACCTCGTACTTACGAGCGGTATGATGGATCAGTTCATCATAGGATACAAAGCTTGGCCCTGACCGCCCCCTATCCCCGCCCTCTGCCATGATCCATTTATATTCAAAAGACCTTGGCACATTTGTATAATGAACCGCCCCCTTATCGTCAACGTAAGAGTAGTAATCCGCAAAAGCCGGGGTGGTAAGGCCTAAAAACAAGACAAAAGCGACGATAACCACTGATAATCCGCGCTCTTTGCCTGTTAAATTTTGAATAGATAAATAAGCCATAGTCAAGTCTATATCCAAGAAAACCAAAGTACAAGTTTTTTTTGAAGAAATACCACATTACTATCCAAATAAAGCAGAACCCTACCTATTTAATATCGGCTCAAAGTCGGCTTGACAAAAGTTTTTTATTATCTTAATCTGGAAATTCGCAATATACTATCATGTAATATCGTTGTCCTAAAGGAGACAGACCCTGGAGATACATTTTGATTTTCTGGTAATAGGCTCGGGCATAGCAGGCCTTACCTTCGCACTTGAGGCCGCCAGGCACGGTACGGTAGCAATCGTTACCAAGCGAGAGATCTCGGAGAGCGCCACCTACTACGCGCAGGGCGGCATAGCCTCGGTCTGGAGCAAGGAAGATAGCTTTGACTCTCATATCAGGGATACCCTGGCCGCCGGGGCAGGACTCTCCGATAAAGACGTAGCAGCCGTTGTAATAAAGGACGGCCCCGAGCGTATACGTGAGCTGATAGAGCTTGGCGTCCATTTTACCGAAAGGACGACCGACGGCCACACAGAGTTCGATCTCGGACGCGAAGGCGGGCACTCCAAACGGCGCATCCTGCACTCGCGCGACATTACAGGCAAAGAGGTAGAAACGGCCCTTGTAAAGGCCGCAGAGGCCTCGGACAATATTACTATCTTTGAGGAACACATCGCCGTAGACCTCATAACGCACTCAAAATTCGTAACAAACTCCGCTGAAGAGGTCAAAACCCAGAACAAAGACACCATATGGGGAGCCTACATCCTCAACAAAAAGAGCTCGAAGATAGACAGTTTTCTGGCCCGCGCCACCATACTCGCAACCGGCGGCGCCGGAAAGGTATACCTCTACACCAGCAACCCGGACGTTGCCACAGGCGACGGCATTGCCATGGCTTACCGCGCCGGTGCAGAGGTCGCCAATATGGAATTTATGCAGTTCCACCCGACATGCCTCTACCACCCGACAGCCAAGAGCTTTCTCATAAGCGAAGCGCTGCGGGGTGAAGGCGCATTGCTGCGGCTTGCCGGCGGCGAGAGGTTCATGGATAAATACCACCCGAGCGCCGAGCTGGCCCCGCGCGATACGGTCGCCCGCGCCATTGACTCCGAACTAAAGAGGACAGGCGACGACTGCGTTTTTCTGGATATAAGTCACAAAAGCAAAGACTTTATAAAAGACCGCTTTCCAAATATCTTTGAGAGATGCCTGAGCTACGGCATAGACATAACAAAAGAGTCCATACCGGTAGTGCCGGCGGCGCACTATACCTGCGGCGGCGTTGTCAGCGATATAGACGGCAAGTCTACTATCGAAAGACTCTACGCCATAGGCGAGTCGGCCTTTACCGGACTTCACGGCGCAAACAGGCTCGCCTCTAACTCGCTGCTTGAATCCCTTGTTATGGCTAGAAGGGCCGCGACGTCATCGGCAAAGGCCCTGGCGGATGACCAGGTTACCATCCCCAAGATCGCGCCGTGGCGCACAGGGCGTGCCGTACCGAGCGATGAGATGGTAGTTATCAGTCAGAACTGGGATGAGATAAGGATGTTCATGTGGAACTACGTCGGGGTCGTTCGTACAGACAAAAGGCTGGAGCGCGCCAAGAACAGGATAGAACTCCTTAAGCGCGAGATAAACGACTATTACTGGGACTTTACGGTTACGCCCGACCTGATCGAGCTTCGTAACATCGCAACGATCGCCGAGCTCATAATAGACTGCGCGAAGCAAAGAAAGGAAAGTCGCGGGCTGCACTATAACCTGGACCATCCTGAGACCGACGCGGACTTTAAATGCAATACGGTTATGAAAGAAACCAGTAGCGCCCTTGTCGGCTAACTCCCTCTCTATCAGGTAAGCACGGCGCCGGGCGTCAGGACGAATTTTATCGTAAAGGTAGTCCCCTGTCCTGGACAGCTCTCAACCTCTACCACTCCGTTATGGTCCTGGATAATCCTATAGCTGATCGTAAGACCAAGCCCGGCCCCTGTCATCTTGGAGGTATAAAACGGGTGGAAGATATTCTTTACAAACTCTTCGCTCATACCCACGCCGTTATCGGTAATCTTAAGGGCCAGGGTGTTTTCATCAAGCAGCGAGGTCTCAAGCGTTACCACCCCGTCGTCTTCTATGGCCTCTACCGCGTTCTGGATAATATTAAAGATCGCCATCTTGAGATTTACAGCATCTATACTGACCGGTGGCGCGTCCGGCATTAAGGCGGTATTTATAATAATAGATTTCCCCTTACCGCCATCACCTGCCGCGTCCTTGACAAGGGCCGCCGCCTCTTCTACCGCCCCCCTGACGACCGCGTTTATATCGCCCGGCTTGAGCGTTGATGCGAGTATCCCTTTATACTCATCAATACGCGCCATCATACGCTCCATCCTCTCTACCGAGCTCATAATGGTAGAGGCGTAACGTTTATGAACGTCTTCTTCGGCTGCGTCGTAAAGGCGCCTTGCCATACCCCCGACTGTCGTAAGCGGGTTGCGTATCTCATGGGCTATACCGTCGACCATCTCACCGAGCGCGGCCATCTTCTCGCTCTCTCTAAGCCTTGAATGAAGGGCCCTGACAGCAAGCAGCGCTCTGACGCGCGCCGATATCTCGATGAGGCTATACGGTTTTACTATATAATCCTCAGCCCCTACTTCAAGCCCCATTAACTTATCTTCCAGCTCGCCGCGTGCCGTAAGCATTATCACAGGGATGTAGCGGGTCTCATCCCTGGATTTGAGACGCCGGCAGGTCTCAAAACCATCGAGCTGCGGCATCATAACGTCCAGCAGGATAAGGTCCGGATGCAGATTCTCCGCCTTGCTTATACCCTCCAGCCCGTTCGATGCAACATCGGCCTCGTAACCGTCGGCCTCCATCTTGGCGGTAAGCAACATGCGGTTGCTCTCGTTATCGTCGACTATTAAAATTTTCGGCTTCATATAATATACCGCCTTGCTTGACAGGGAAGATCTAAAGCCCCCACCCGTTATTTAAAAAAAACCCTCTAAAATGTAGCACGAACCATAACGAATGGGCCGCTTACTTTAAAGTCAATCTCGTCATCATCGTCGTCGCCGTGGAGTTTAAATGTCCTTAAACCCCCTGAAAGTAAAACCTGCTTATGCGGCCGGTAACCAATAAAAACCTCGGCGTCATAGATGTAGGCGGAACTACCTGCAGTGATCCCTGTAAACTCGGCCTCTAATATAACATTTTTGGCAAGTTCCGAGCTAAAACTCAGACCTATTGTCGGCAGCGCCGCGCGCACGGAATCGGACTCATCCAGCCCGGCAGCGGCGGCCTTAAGGCCCATATCTACATCAAAGTACTTTATCTCAAAGATAAAACCTACGTCGTACTTATCATTATCGATGATCTTATACTCATAGCCAAGCCTATGGTAATCTATATCAAGCTCCGTCTCTACGCGAGTGCGTATGTCTTACCGCTATAGACGATGCTCTTGCTTATCGCCTTATCACCATCCCAGCTCATTGAGACAAAAGAATACCTTATCTTATGCCTGCCTGATTCGTAAAAGAGCCTGGCCTCGACAAAGTCTTCATCGTCGATATCGAGGTCATCGGAGAGATCTATCTTTGTTCCCGTAATGCTACTATCGGTTATCTTTACCTCACTGTCGAGGGTCGTAAACCAGTACCTTGCCTCACCGCCAAATGCTGCAAACGCATTACTACTAAAAATAAATATAGAAAAGAAAACAAAAGCTAATAGCAGGATCTTTTTCAACTTTAACATTTCCTATCTCCTCTCTTAAAGGTTAATCTATACCTTGACACGTACCGCTTTCTAAAGTAGCTTTATAAGATAATACATCTGCGTTAAAAAAGGAATATACTCCATGTTTGGAAGACTTTTACTCTTGTTTTTGATAATTCCGGTAGTCGAGCTCGCACTGCTTATTAAGATAGGTACCATGATAGGTACGCTTAATACCATACTGCTTGTTATATTTACCGCCTTTATAGGGGCGTACCTTGTTAAGACCGAAGGTCTTAACGTAATGCAACGCTTTCAGGGTAATCTTAACCACGGGATCTTCCCTGCCGAAGAGATCTTCGACGGCGCGATGATCCTCGTTGCCGGGGCCCTGCTAGTTACTCCCGGCGTCCTTACCGACTTCGTCGGTTTCGTCCTTGTAATCCCGCCAACCAGGGTCGTTATAAAAAAATTCATCAGGAAGTTTGTCGAGAAGAGGTTTGTGACTACTCACATAAATTATCCCCCTCCTCCCCCTGGTGACACCCGAAATTAAAGCTGATAAATAATATATCAATTATCCGGTACTGTCGAGATTTTAGACTAATCAAGTTTAGGTGTCAAGGCGATATAAACGCTTAGAGACGTAGCAACTTAACCTGAACGCGCACGAACCGCCCAGGCTACCCACAACCATTCCAAAGTTTAGTTGATAGAAATAAAAAAAGGCCGCCCATGAAAATGGACGGCCTTTTAATTTATATAAAAAGCGACAGTTCGTATAGAGCTAAAGCTTCTACTTTTGCTTCTTCATCGCCTCAACCAGTATCTTTGCGACCTCCGGCCTTGAAAACTCGGGAGGAGGCGTCTTCCCGGCCCTTAGCATCTCTCTTACCTTGGTCCCTGAAAGAGATATATGGTCGTCCTCTCCATGCGGACATGTCTTATAAGACGCCATCGAACCGCAGACCTTACAGAAGAAGGTATAGTCGAAGAATAACGGTGTTATCCCTATCGCCGCCGGGTCGAACTCTTCGAAGATAAAGTGTGCGTCAAAGGTACCGTAATAATTACCGACCCCTGCGTGATCTCTACCGACGATAAAGTGGGTACAGCCGTAGTTCTTCCGCAGAAGCGCGTGGAAGACAGCCTCTCTCGGCCCTGCGTAACGCATAGCCGACGGGTTAACGACCAGCATTGTCCTGTCTTTCGGATAGTAATTAGCCATAAGCGCCTTATAGCAATCCATACGGATATCAGCCGGAATATCATCGGACTTTGTCTCTCCAACAAGCGGATGGATCATAAGGCCGTCTACGGCCTCAAGGGCGCATTTTTGAAGATACTCATGGGCGCGATGAATCGGGTTACGCGTCTGGAAACCAACAATGCGCTTCCAGCCCTTCTCAATAAATATGGCGCGAGTCTCGATAGGATCGAGCCTCTCTTCTTTAAAGTCATCATGGACCGGCCTCTTAAGGACGCTTATCGTGCCGCCAAGGAGGAACTCACCCATCTCATATACCTTCTTTACACCCGGATGGGCCTCTTCCCTTGTGCCATAGACCTTCTGGGCCTCTTTTTCTTTGTTATGCTTAAAGATCTCTTCCAGATGCAAGACCCCGAGTATATCACCTGTTTTATCTAGAAGCGCTACGTCCTCGCCGGCTGTCAGAGTATCCGCCTTCTTCTTTGTCGTTGATAAGGTTATCGGGATAGTCCACGGAAGACCGTTCTTTAAGGTCATCGTGTCCATAACACTATGGTAATCATCCTCGACCATAAAGCCTTCGAGAGGACTAAAGCCACCGATAGCTATAAGTTCCAGATCCGAGGTCTCACGGGTACTCAGGGTTACCTGCTTCAGTCCCCCTACCCGGGCCTGTAGTTCGTCCCTGTCCTTTCCTTCTATAATCCTGTTTATAAGTTTACCGCCGTGCGCTTCAATATTACCTGACATCTATGAAAGCCTCCTTGTTAACAACTCCATTACTACTGCTTTGATATGTGTATACCGCATTCCTTTTTATCGTCTTCACTCTTCTGCCACCGCCACCTACCCGAGCGCGGGGCTTCACCCACAACAAGCGGGGTCGAGCATATTACGCAACCGATACTATCGTAGCCCTTGGCGAAGAGCTCATTTACCGGCAGGTCGTTATCCTTAATAAAGCCGTCTATCTTCTCCAGACCCCAATCCGCAAGCGGGGCGAGTTTCAGGATCTTCCTGCCGTCCTGATCTACTACCTCTGCCTTTTTCACGTCCTGCCTAAAGCCGGACTGATCTCGCCTGAGCCCTGTTATCCATACATTCAGGCTCGCAAGGGCGCGAAGGTTAGGCTCGACCTTGCGCACCTTACAGCAATACTCTTGCTTGACCTTGTCGGTAAAGAATAGATACTCTCCAAACCTCTCGACCATATCCTTGACCTTTGCAGCATCTGGCGTAAAACGTTCGACCTTTATGCCATACCTCTGCTCGACCTTACCGACCATATCGAGGGTCTCCTGGTGAAGCCTTCCTGTATCAACTGTAAAAACGCGGAAGTTATCACGGCGACGCTTGGCAAGCTCGATTATAACCGAGCCGGTAAGTTGAAAACTCGTCCCGATAGCCGCACGCTCGCCGAAGTTCTCAAAGGCCCAGGCAATAAGGGCCTCGGCAGACTTCTGCTCCAGTTCTTCGATGAGAGCGTTATTTAGTTCCACTACCTTCATAATTTAACAAAGCCCTTCTCTGCCAGGTACGCGATTATAGTACGTGTCGCCTCCTCTACACTCAGCTCGGAGGTATCTATTACCAGCTCGGCATTTTCCGGCTCTTCATACGGAGCGGAAATACCGGTAAACTCCTTTATCACACCTGCGCGCGCCTTCTTATATAACCCCTTTACGTCGCGCTCCTCACAGACCTCTACCGGACACTTGACATAGACCTCTACGAACTCGCCGTCATCAAGTAAGGCCCTCGCCTCGTCTCTATCGGCGAGGTAAGGAGATATAAAGGCCGTAATAGTTATGAGGTTCGCCTCGGTAAAGAGCTTTGCCACTTCGCCGATACGCCTGATATTCTCGGTGCGATCTTCCGGAGAAAACCCTAAGTTCTTATTAAGACCGTGCCTGACATTATCACCGTCCAGGATATAGGCGTGATGATCGTTCTCTATCAAGGCATGCTCCAGCTCTACGGCTATCGTAGACTTACCGGAACCAGAAAGCCCGGTCAGCCAGACCGTAACCCCCTTCTGCCCCATCATAGCTTTCCTGTCCTCTTTGGATATCTTGCCTGTGTGCCACGTTATATTCGTACTCTTTGTCTGCGTCATATTAAGACCTTCCTTATAGGTTAATCATTACCTGTATCTTTTTCAGCATCGAAGATCACGACCTCGCAACGTGCCTGCTGCTCAAGCTCTGCGCACATTGACCGGGAGAAGTACTTTAAAAAGCCCGTGACCTTGGAGGTCTTACGCCGAACAACAACGGCCGTAGAGACCTCGCGTTTTTCCATAACCTTGAGAGCCTCTTCCACAAAGTCCCCCTGAGCCGTTACGGCATCAAAGTCAACCCCCTGCTCCATGGCCTTGACCTGCACCCTGCCTATCTCCTCGTAACCGCGCTGACGATACTCTTTCATCACGGCCTCTGTCAACTCGGTCGAGGGCTTATCCCCTATAAAACCGATATCAGTAAACCTATCAAAGACCTCATTGGTAAGCTTGCTGTCGATTATATAGAGGGCGATAAGGCCCGTGCCGTCTGCACGGGCCTTATCGACCGCAAAGTCAACAGCCTGCTCCGAGGTCCGTGAGGTCGAGAGTATAAGTAAAACCTTGTTCATATCTTATTCCTTTACTGCAAGAGCGGTTACCGCCCTTAGCCCTGCACACCGACCAGAGGCCAGTAAAAACGGGCAACGAGGTTAAAGACTATCCATGCGCAGATGCTCATGATTATACCGATCTTTGCCATATCACGTACGGATATATAGTTCGATGCCACAACTATCGCATTGGCCGGCGTCGAGAGCGGCAGGCAGAATGCAAGCCCCGCCGGTACTGCTATCGCATACGCAACGACCGTCGGGTTCATACCAAAACTACTGGTAAGGCCTACCGCAACCGGTAGTAAAATAGCTATAACCGCTGCGTTGCTGATCCCGACCGTAAAGAGCAGGGTCAGGAAAGAAAAGAATGCCACGGCTGCCCACGGGCTCGATATCCATCCGCCTATGGCGCGGTCTGCCAGCCAATAGGCCGCACCGCTCTGCTCCAGCGCCGTACCGAGGATTATAGCCCCTCCGTACATGAGGATAATACCCCAGTTGACGTACTCTTCGATATCCTTCCACCGCACGAGCTTGAAGATAAAGAGCACCACGACCGAAAAGAGCGCGATAGTCGCAAGCCCCTGCGAATGACCCCATAATATCCAGGCAAAGACCGTCAGGACAAGTACCGTTCCAACGGCGTACTCGTTAACGGTTATCTTCCCCATTGCGTGTATACGCTTTTCAAGGACTGCGTGGGCCTTTGCCACACTCGTGATCTCGCACTTAAAAGAACGGGTAAGGACGACGTAGCCGATAGCCAGCATTATAACCGCTATAGGCATAACAGCGACGCTGTACTCGAAAAACCCGATCGTCGCCCCTGTCGTCTCCTTCAAGATCCCGACGGCAAGAGGCACTCGCGCCCCTCCGAGAAAGGTCGCTATTCCGCCGATTATGCAGCCCCACGCAAGCGAGAGGAATAATAACTTACCGTAGCCGGATTTACCCGGACGAAGATTTAATCCCTTTGCTATCTCAAAGACGATAGGAAAGAGCATAGCGGCTACGGCGTGCTCCGACATAAAGCACGAGAGTACGGCTGAAAGCAGGTAAATACGCAGCAGCAACCCTTTCGGAGAATCACCGTTTCGCTCCATAATGGCAAGCGCTATGCGGTTAGATAGCCCCGAATGCATTACAGCGCCGGCTAAGATAAAAGCTCCGAGGATAAAGAATACGGCCTCGTTACCAAAAAGGCCATAGACGACCTCCCTTGGCATAACGCCAAGGAGCGGCACCAGCACAATAGCAAAGATACTCGTTACTGCAAGAGGGATTACATTGGAGACCCAGAATACAAGGCAGAGAAGAAATATCGCAATAGCGTTCTTCCCCTCAGGTGTGAGCCCCTCGGGAAGCGGCATCCAGACGACATATAAAAAGGCCGCAAAGATGGCAAGGAAAAAGAATGTCCTCAGCCCTTTAAGGCCGAGAAGCACCCATATCGGCCTTCTGTCTATCTTTACACCCACTGGAATCTCTCTCTTTTATTTCTTAGAGGAGTCCACCAGGCCTTTCGTATCCCTGACCCTGAGTTTCCTCCTTAGTGTCGACAAACCCCATGCCGTCTTGGCCCCGAGCTTTGTCTTATAGAACTGCTCATAAAGGGACGTCAGTCCCTTGCTCTCTTCTCCGACAAGGGCGCGGCCCTCGCTCGGCGTAGTGACGACACTTATATCGCGCACCCAGAGCATATTGATCTCATTTTCTTTTACGGCCTTATATAAATGACGATAGACCGGTATTATTATCTCGGCTGTTAAGGGCTCTATCCTTAGCGCACGCCCGGGTCGCGGCCTGTATATCGGCAAGATCGGCACGACCCCCATACTCGTTAGCATATCTATTCCCTGACGAGTCGAGCCCGGAGGCTCTAGCCCTACGATCAGATGCGAGGCTACCGTGCCGTTAGGGAAGATCGTCGCCGCATACTTCAGGGCCTCGATATACCTGTCTCTGCCAATGGTCTTTGCAAGGCCGGGGCATATCGCCTCGAAGAGTTCTTTATCAAAGAGCTCAAGATTATAGAGCACCGAATCGGCTCCCATGCCGTAGGTCTCGTCGATCCACTTATTACTCTTAGGAGGCAGCGCCTCTACAGCGACCAAACACCTAAAGTGCTTCTTCAGGGCCTTTATATAAGGCGCAAGAAACTCAATACCACCGTCGTCACAGTCGCTGTAGCCGATCGAGAGGTATATAATATCCGATGCGCCTTCCTTTAAGATAGCCTCGGCGGTCTCCAGAACCTCATCAACCGTATAAATGACAGGGTTTGCTTCGACCTTATCAAAGCCGCCTGCGCAGTAGCGGCACTCTGCGTTTTTATTAAATAGCTCGCAGACCGGCTTCGGCGTTATTACGGCGTAACTACCGTGCAGCGTCGCTATATCAGAGAAGGCCTTACCGCTTGTCGTAGCCTCGGAGTAAAATTTTGGCGGCGGAACGACCTTGACCGGCACCCCTCTGCCGTCCTTTGGTGCAGCTATGACGTAATGCTTCCCGCTGCTATGCAGAAGATAAGGCGAGGCCTTTGTAAATTCATCGCCACATGGGACGTTTACCAGCCGCTCTTTCGGCAAGATAATATCCACGCCCCTACCGGCACGTCCCATAAAGAGCGGGTGCCCCTCCAGAGCGTTGTCCAGACGTATGCCCCGGAGCATCAGGTCGATCTTCAGAGCGCCAGGATTATCTATATATATCTTATCTGCCATATTTAAAAAAACCCGTTACACCTAAAAGCGCAGCTCGCAGACGGCTTCCTCGTAGGCGGTAAGCTCCTTGATGGTAGCGGTAGGACTACAGAGCGCGCACTCAGGGTCCTTCATTACCCTGACCTTCCTGAAGCTCATCTTTAGAGAATCAAAGAGCATGAGATACCCGGCAAGACTATCGCCAACGCCAAGTATTTCCTTTATAGCCTCTACGGCCTGAAGCACACCTATAACACCGGCTAACGCGCCGAGCACCCCGGCCTCTCCGCAGCTCGGAACCATCCCCTTTGGCGGAGGCTCCGGATATAAGCACCTGTAGCAAGGCAGACCCTCGTTACCCTTAAAGGTCGCAACCTGGCCCTCAAACCTGAACATACTCCCGGATATTAGCGGCTTATTCTCAAAGTAAGCGGCGTCGTTCATAAGAAATCTGGTCGGGAAGTTATCGCTTCCGTCCAGCACGACGTCGTAATCACGCAATACCTCTTGAATATTATCAACGGTCAGACGCTCGTTTATGGCATTTACCTTTACATCCGGGTTCATCTCATTAATCGTCTGCTTTGCCGATTCGACCTTTGCCTGCCCGATCCTCGAATTATTATGGATAATCTGACGCTGAAGGTTACTAAGGTCTACGACGTCGGCATCGGCCACACCAATGGTACCGACCCCAGCTGCGGCCAGATACATAAGCGCGGGTGAGCCCAGCCCTCCGGCTCCGAGGATAAAGACCTTTGCATTAAGGAGCTTTTCCTGCCCCTTACCGCCGACCTCGGGTAATATTATATGCCTTGAATACCGTTCTATCTGCTCTTCTGAAAAATCCATTTCCAGTCCCTCTTCTTTTTTATTTCGATCTTTAATATATCTATTAATCAGTCTTCTATAACCAGTTCTTCTTCTGCGAAGAGCAAATTCATTACAATAAATAATATACCCTTCAAATAATGGTTCAACTAAGTGAATCAATCACATATTTTCAGTTCTTCTTCCCCGAACGGCGCGTCCATTTCAGTAAATGTCCAGCTCTGCGACCAGGTTTTTTTACCGCCTTCTACGGCTACGATTACATATGAATAGTCTGGCCAGCCGCGGTCTCTATCGAACTGCGAAGGCTCGGACGGATGATCAGGATGCGAATGATAAAAACCCAGGACGTCCAGCTTACGCGAGGCAACGTCCTTCTCTATCTTTAGAAGCTCGGCCGGGTCTACCTCGTAACGGTCGTTCGCACGCTCTGTATTAAGGTTCTTAAGGGCATGCACCTCGGTAACGGTCTTTACCTCACCAGTACCGAAAGCACCGGCCAGCACACCGCAGCATTCATGAGGATAGGCCGCCTTTGAATGTTCAACTATTTTATTATATAATGTGCTGCAAACCTTTATCATAATTAAAAAAATAGGGTCTTCCATATGACCGGACAAACCCCAGAACTCCCCCCATTAATAATAAGTAAAAATCAAAACAATTAGTCGTCCCAGAGCCTGGTCGAGAGATACTTATCTCCGCCGTCCGGGAAGATCACTACGATAACGCCCTCTTTAAGGGTCTTTGCCAGCTCCAGCGCGGCCCACATAGCCGCCCCCGATGATTGCCCTACCATCAAGCCTTCTTCACGGGCCAACCTCTTTACCAGTTCATAAGAGGCCTCGGTCGGCGCAGGCATCTTCATGTCGTACTCTTCCTCGTGATAGATCCCCGGGACAATCGACGACTCCATATGCTTTAGGCCCTCAAGGCCGTGAAAAGGATTATCAGGCTCTATCGCGATAGTCTGAATATCCTTGTTATACTCTTTCAGCCTTCTACTCGTACCCATTATCGTACCGCCGGTACCGATAGTTGCCATAAAATGCGTGATGCGCCCCTCTGTCTGCTCGTATATCTCTACCCCTGTCGTATCGTAATGGGCATCCGAGTTCGACGGGTTATTATACTGGTCGAGCTTACAGTACTTATCCGGGTTATCTACGTATAGCTTCCATGAAAGCCTGATCGCCCCGTCCGAGCCCTCAAGCGGGTCGGAGAAGATAACATGTGCGCCAAAGGCCTTCAGAGTCTTCTTGCGCTCATCACTGACGTTCTCAGGAACGACAAGATCGACCTTATACCCTTTATAAGAGCCTATCCATGCGTATGCAATACCGGTATTACCCGAGCTTGAGTCCAGGATTATCTTGTCCTTGGTAAGACGTCCGGCCTCTTCCGCGTCCTCTATCATACGAAGCGCCGGCCTGTCCTTTACAGAACCACCCGGATTAAAGCTCTCGAGCTTTGCGTATATCTCAACGCCCGAAGGAAGGTCTTTGGTAATCTTATTTATCTTTAAAAGCGGGGTATTACCTACCAAACCCAGGACCGAAGAGGTCTTGGGCCTCACCCCCCCCTTTACTTTCATATTCATAGTAGAAAATGCCTCTTATAAACCGTCATCTACCTAACGTATCTATGCGTCTTAATGCGGCAACCCGTCAAAGACGGTACGAAAAAACCGGCTGGCCGTAATGCATAAGCCTTTACCGGTCTGGTACTTTCAATAAAAGACACAAAGACACTAAGAGCCTTAATACCCTAGTAGTATTGTCAAGTTTATAATACATTACTAATTTTGTCAAGAACTTTGACGCACCTCTCCCTTGGGGGTAAGGTGTTGTTATTACTCGATAACGTCCAGTTCTATCGGCTCGACCTTGACCCCTTTCGAGGTAAGATACTCTATTGCCTTATCTATTGCCTCGGGGTTGCCGTCCAGTTCGACGGCAACGAGCCCGATCGTATCGGAGATAGTCGCCTGACGAATATTGGTCGCCACCTGAAAGTCCTTACCTATATTATAGATAAGCGGCTCCTTGATGAGCTCTTTTGGATAGGTCATGTAGATACGCTTTTTCAACGTATTGCTCCTATAACTTTATTGTTTGGTGCTCGCCACACGGCATATTATTACAATATAATCCTTTGCCGCGCACAACTCCTGACTATCTATTAAACTTTAGCCCTCACGCAGGTACTGCGTACGGCTAAATTCATGAATATGATTCTTTACTACGCACAACTCCTGGCTATCTATTAGACTTTGCCGCAACGCAGTTGCCCGCCGGCTATGGCAGGTACTATCGAGAGTTCGTCGCCCTCTTTAAGGGAGGTCTCCATATTATCCTTAAAACGGATATCCTCATCGTTTACGTAGAGATTTACGAACTTCCTGAGCTTTCCGTCCTCTTCGCAGATACGCTCTTTAATACCCGGGTGCGCTGCCTCAAGTGCTGTAAGCACCTCTGCGATATTACTACCCTCTATTTTTACTTCATCACTACCGCCTGTAATCTTGCGAAGCGGTGTTGGGATCCTTACCGTAACAGTCATCTTTTGACCTCCGACCGCCAAAGGCGGTTTTAATTAGTATGCAAATCCTTAAATCAATAAATCCGGCCGCCAATCAGCTCTTCTGAACCTTAAGCCTGAAGAAGCCGTCTTCTTTCTTGACCTCTACTATTTTGTGGCCCTCGTCCTTTATGCTCTTCGGGACGTTCTGGATCGGCTCTCCGCTATCAAGGACTATCTCGAGCACCTCACCGGCCTCGATTGCTTCCAGCTTAAGCTTAGCCTTTACAAAGTTCATCGGGCACATAACGCCCCGAAGGTCTATACTATCTTTCACCTTTATATCATCGCTCATGACGGGTCATACTCCATTGGTTTTTTGGGAGAAAGCGCGAACTCTCCGAATACAGGCTTCATAAAATCAACGTAATGATCTACGCCGAGACGCCTCAGTACCGTTCCTATACGCTCGCCCCTCTCTCCGTTTGTGGTATACCACTCTATAGTCTTCTCTATTGCCTCCGGCACCAGAGCATCCGGCAGGAACCTTGCAACCTCAAAACCGTTCTTAGGCCGCCTTCCGTGCTTGCCGCCGACCCTTACGATCTGCCCCTGACGCTTTGCCTTCCATGCCTCGGTCGGGCACGCCCTTATGCAGTCGCCGCAGTATATGCAGTTAGCCTCGGTAAAGATCGGCTTACCTGTCTCAGGATCGGCCAGGATTGCGTCTTCCTTGCAGACCTCGGCGCATATCGTACACCCTGTGCATAGGTCTTCTACCCACTCGGGGTCTACTACGCCTTGAAAGCCCATATCCATCTCGTTGGTTCTGGCGCAATCTATCGGGCAGCCGGAGAACGATGTCTTGAACTTATGCGGGGTCGGCGTACCGAAGTACTTTTCATCGACCATCTTCGCAAGTCCCTGCGTATCGGATAGACCGTTCGGGTTATACTCGCAACCGCCACAGGCCGTCGGCACCCTTACGCGCGGCCCGCAGGAAGCGACCTTAAGCCCTAGGGCTTCTATTTCTTTTACTATTTCGCTAAAGTCGTTATAGTCTACGTAAAGTATCTCAAGCGACTGGCGGAAACTAAAGTGAACAACGCCTTCTTTACTGTACTTCTGGGCTATCTTGCTGACCTCGACAAGCTTTTCCGAGTCCATCCTACCGCCCGGGCAGCGAAGCCTTACGGTAAAGAGGTCTTTTTGCTTTTGCTTGATAAAGCCGCCTGTCTTCAGGTCGTTAAAGTTTATAGTCTTTTTAGGGGCATCCGCGCCCGTTATATCGACATCAACCTTTTTGGTCTTATCCTCTACAAATCTATCTACCATTGACTAAACTCTCCAAAATTAATCTCTACGAAAATCGGACAAGCCGGAGCTACTCATTATATTCGCAGGAAGAAGCGAGCCCTTACTTAAAAAACACTACGTTGCAACGGCTGCCGTTAATTTATTATTTTAACAAAAAAACCATCTTGATGCAAAGACCTTTAGTCTTTGGTCGTAAATTTAGACCCGCTCTCCTTTACAAGCGTATCGAAGTCCCCGAGACTGGCATTTATGACCGGAGGATCCGTAAGATAGCCCTTTAGAGCTTCCTGAGTCTTAAGGCCGTTGCCTGTTATCGATATTACGATCGATTCGTCCCTCGGAATCCTTCCCGACTCGATAAGCTTTATCGTAGCACCTAGGGTTACGCCGCCTGCCGTCTCTGCAAAAACGCCCTCGGTCTCGGCCAGAAGCTTTATGGCGGAGACTATCTCCGGGTCGCTCGCGTCTTCTCCCCAGCCGCCGGTATCGCGCATAACTCGGGCCGAATAAAAACCGTCTGCCGGGTTGCCTATTGCCAGGCTCTTTGCGATAGTATTAGGCTTTACCGGTTTTATAAGCTCGCTACCGGTCTTTACAGCCGTAACTATCGGCGAGCACCCTGTTGCCTGCGCTCCGTAAACCTTTGTGTCCAGATCCGGTACGAAACCGAAATCATGGAACTCTTTAAAGGCCTTCCATATCTTTGTAATAAGCGAGCCGCCTGCCATCGGGACGACTATGTGCTTCGGTAGTTTCCATCCGAGTTGCTCGGCTATCTCGTAGCCAAAGCTCTTTGAACCCTCTGCGTAATATGGCCTTAGGTTGATATTAACAAAGGCCCAGCCGTACTTTCCGGCTATCTCGCTACAGAGCCTGTTGACCTCGTCGTAGGTCCCTTTAATACCGACTACCTTTGATCCGTATACAAGCGTACCAGTGATCTTGGTCTGCTCCAGGTCGCAGGGGATAAATACAAAGTTATCCATGCCGCAGGCCGCCGCGTTAGCAGCGACGCTGTTTGCAAGGTTTCCTGTAGATGCGCAGGCCATAACATCAAAGCCAAGCTCTCTGGCACGGGACATAGCGACCGATACGACCCTGTCTTTAAAGGATAGAGTCGGGAAGTTCACCGCGTCGTTCTTAAGGTAGAGCTCTTTCACGCCTATTGCCTTTGCAAGGTTGTCGGCCTTTACAAGCGGGGTGTACCCTACCTGCATACCGACCGTTGGCGAGCCTTCCAGCGGCAAGAGCTCTTTATATCGCCACATATTCGGCTCGCGGCTCTCTATCAGTTCTTTAGTAAGTACCTTCTTTATTGCTTCGTAATCATAAGCGACCTCCAGAGGGCCAAAGCAGTACTCACATACATGCAGGGCCTCCTTTGGATATTCCTTGCCGCATTCTCTACATTTAAGCGAATGAATAAAACTCATCTATAATCCTCCCTGTGCGGTAATCCGTCTGTCTAAGACCTTACTGCCGAATTATTTATAGTACTGGACTGACCGGAGAGCCGGAGAAAAGACACAAAAAAACCCCTTCTGTCTGCGTTAAGCCTGAAAAATGGCTTGGAGAGATAGAAGAGGTTACATTCAACACCCTTCTTATCTCGCAAGATCTCCGGCCTGACCAAAACTTGCGGTCGACCTTGCTGGATTTAGCACCGGGCGCCCCACGCTACTGTTAAGTATCGTCGGACCGGTTGCTGTGGCTTCAAAGGGCCAGTTCCCTCCACCACTCTCGATAAGAAGTAATCTTATTAAATTGTATTGTATTTATAATACATGAGATAACCTATGTCAAGGTCTAAGTGCCAAACAAATCACGGACAAAAGGATTTACATTCCGGAGCGGCTGATATCAGATCGAGTTAAATGAAGTTTTTCCTCTGATTTGACGATATAAGATTGAGACATATAATAGAATATCTACACCTAATTCTACAGCAACACAACCCGACAAAGAGTAGAATATGCGCAAACCAAGTATAAAGACGATCACTGTCAAGACGCTGCTTACGGTTATCCTTATAGCGGCTCTTGTCATGATGATCATCATAGGTCTGAGCTTCAGAAGCCTTTCTAACAGGTTGGTTGAAGACAAGGCGCTTGCCGCAGCCGAGCTCATCAAGGCCGGGCTTACCTCCCATATGAAGGCCGGGATAATGGATAAGCGCGAATACTTTATCCAAGAGATACGCACAACAAGAAACATCGATAAGATAGAGATAATACGCTCTAATGAGGTAAACGCGCAGTTCGGAAAAGGGATTGCATTGGAGCAAAGCATAGACAAGGTCTCACGTAAGGTCTTTAACTCGAAAAAACCGCTCTTTATCCTCGACGAATACAAACTCAAACCAAAGATACATGCTCTCGTCCCCTACATCGCCTCTACAAAAGGACGCCTCAATTGCCTGACCTGCCATAACGTAAGCGAAGGCACGGTGCTCGGCGTCGTCAATATAGAGATGAACGTCTCTGAATATAGAAACACGGCGCTCGTCATCCTTACCCTGATACTCTGCACCTCGGCTGTTCTGGTGGTACTCATAATCATTAACACATTCAGAACCATACAGACATACGTCAAAGACCCGCTGGAGAGCCTTGTAAACAAGGCCGAAGAGGCATACGAGAAAAACATCCCGCTGGATACCGAGTACTTTAGAAGCCTCGAATTCCAGAACGTCGCAAAAGAGATCAACCTCTTCAACAGCGATATCATCAAGACTCAAAAGATGCTCAAAGACAAAAACCTGGAGCTTGAACTCTTAAACGACGAGATAGAAGACACTCTAAAAGAAACGGTCTTTACAATGGGCGTGATAGAAGAAAAACGCTCAAAGGAAACCAACAACCATACAAGACGCGTTACCGGTTACTGCAAACTTCTTGCCGAAAAGCTGGGAATGCCCGAAAATGAGATAGAGCTTATCGGAGACGCCGCGCCGCTCCATGATATCGGGAAGATCGGCATCTCGGACTACATCCTTCTTAAGAGCGAAAAACTTACCACCGAAGAGTTCGAGATAATGAAGAATCATACGACGATGGGCTATGATATGCTCAAGCACTCGGAGAGAAGAGTACTCAAGGCTGCGGCTATTATCGCCTTCCAGCACCACGAGAAGTGGGACGGCACGGGATACCCAACGAACCTAAGGGGTGAAGAGATACATATCTACGGCAGAATAATCGCACTGGCCGATGTCTTCGACGCACTCTCCACGGCACGCTCCTACAAGGCGGCATGGCCTATTGACGAAGTAGTTAGCGAGATAAAAAAAGAACGCGGCAAGCACTTCGACCCGAAACTCGTCGATATCTTCATGGATAATATCGATGACTTTGTGGCTATCAAAAATAAGTTCCGAACCGATTAGACAAAGGCCTTACCTCCAGACTCATCCCCATTAAATAAAAGTTGTACGATAGCGTAAAGTTATGTAAACTTCATATATACGCTATCTCATATAAACGTACGGCAACCGGCAAAGCAGGCGGCACCGCCGGCCTAAGACTGACGGAGTAAAGAGATGAAACACAATACGCATATATACCTTGCTGCAAAGGCCATCGAGTTTATGCGGGAAGGCCTGGGGAATATTCGCCATGCCAAGAGTAAAAAAGAACCTAAAAATAAAAGAAATATATCTGCGCAGGGAAAGACCCTTCAACGCATGCTCATGCATTACGAAGAGGTCATCAGCGAAGCGAGCTGGGCGCCCGACGATATCCTCAATGACAAGGCGCAGTTCCATACATTTAAATTATTCACCGAGAGAGACTTCCCCGGCGCGAGCGCCTTCGCAAAAGAGACGCACAAAAATAAAGACAATGAAAACTACTACCGCATAAAGGGCGGCGGAGGCCTGCCGTATAAGATAGACCATCTGGCCCGTGTAATAGCGGATATGGATAAGCTTAGGAGGTATAACGACCGCTGCTCAATGCAGCAGATAATGTATCAATATCTAATGATCTCTCACTATATAGTTGACGCGCACGTACCTATGCACTGCGATATCAGAGACGACAAACCCAGCAAAAAAGACAAGACAAAGCCAAAGAACGGAAAGTATTATTCAGGCTCCCTGCACGGAAAGATAGAAGGGCTATGGGATAAGGCCGTAACTCCTGTTGCGATTCGAGAAGAGATACTGAAACCTACAAATAAAAAAGAGAGCGCCAAGGCCACCGAGCTCTCGGAGGCGGTCACCTTTGATCTAAAGAACAAAGACCACCTCGCCGAGATAAAACCTCTATTGATCAGCGACAAAGACGTTCTGGGCTACATGATAAATACATGCATCAGGACCAAAGACAGGTCTCTCGACCTCTTCCCCGTAGCTTCCCCCGACAACTGGAACGAGGCCGGCTTCCCTGCGATGACCAGAGAAATATTTGCGGAGACCATCGGTACCCTTATCTCGGTCTGGATATGGATCTGGCTAAAGAGCCACCCTATCGATAAGAAGAAGTAGCCCCCTCACCCCGGTTATTTTCCATCACAAGAGGGGAAGAAAAAAAGATATTCACTTTACCGGAGAGCTCGCCGTTATCCGTATAGCAGAAGGTATTAACGCTGAAGAGCCTGGCCTGCACGTCATAGGGAACCGTAACGCTGCTCAGCTACACCCTGTTGCGCTGTTGACATCAAAGGTATAGTGACCAATATTAACGGCATTCTTTATGACGTCTGTGAGCCTTCCTGCGGTGTCGGCCTTAGCGGTTATACGGCCGAGCTTATCACGGGTATACGAGGTCGTAAAGAAGCCGGAACCAGAGTAGCTCGCCGATAGAGTTTCGTTATGATAGTAAGGGCAAGAGCCTCTGCAATCTTGTGCAAAAACTTTTACAATTACCTTTTTTTACTAGCAATGCCCATCAAAAACACTCAACAACTCTTTGACACAATCGTGCAAACTCTTAGACTTTCCTTTAGGTTTCTCACTTGTTTTTCCATCTATAAAGTTTTGAAATTTAGAGCTCCACCACCAATCTATATAACGTTTAAATTGCCTCTTCGTTGAACTAACCTTAAAAGTATCTCCTCCAAATAACTCTTTAACTTTTTTTGCGTGGTTCACAGCCAATTCTGTTACTTTTTTGTCACTTAACGATCCAGGCCTCTCTTCCTTTTCCTTCATAAGCAATAGCAGGTACAACTCCGCCAGACTAGCGTGGCCCCAGACAACCTGGCCTTTTCCTACGCGAATATCTATATCAGCCGACTGTTTGGCTGTATGCCAATAACCCATATCATACTCACAACGCACAACAGTTGATAAACTCAGATACTGAGTGACCAACCAGTGTACCGAGCTCTTCAACTTGCCATTATTTTCTCGGCTCATTAAGGCCCTGTCTAATGCCTTGGAATAATACTTCCGTGACTCTATTAATGCATCAAAACTCTCTTCAAAGGAGCCGATTTTAGAATAAAAACCTCCCTTACGCTTTTCCGCACTACCCTGCAAGCCAAGAACCTCGGCCAGGTAAAAATCATCATCCGGGAACTTCTTTGCTATAGCGTCTACAGCCTTAAACATTTCCGTATACTTCAGTTTTAATTCTTTTATTGAGGCTTTATCTTCTTTATCTTCTTCATCTTTCTTATCAATAAAATCATCTGCAGGGCCCAAAATGGCATCTATTGCCCTACGAGCCTGCATATATCTGGTATCCAATAAAGACTTTTCCATAGATCCATCTAAAGATTCATAGACAACAAGGCTCGCCCAGTCGTGATTATCATTTGATTTCAATGCATAGAGTTTCGTACGCAAGTTATGCAGTACCTCAAAAGGATCTTCTCCCCAAAGAAATCTCCCGTAGACCTCCTCGACCATCATAATAGATCCTCTAAAGGTTAAAGGAAATTGTGATGCTACAACTAACGGAATTCCTTCTCTATGCAGATCATAAGCAAAACTTGCCCCTGTTGACTCAACGACCGAGCTTACGGCGCCGCTATTACAACTTGCCACGGTAACTACCGCAAGTCCTAAATTATGACTTAACGGGCAGATTGCCTTTGCAAGCCGCGTCCCCGTAACCACATCAATTTTTGAAGGATTATCAATATCATGCATAGCAAGACCGTAAGGCTTGCCTGGATCTTTATCATCCTGCATGCCATGAGCCAGGATATGTATATGCGTATATTCATTATTGCTGCAAGCCTCCTCAATATCTTCAACGCTCGCCTGCGGCAATATTGTCATCATTTTTTTTATCTCTTCAACCTTAACGCCTTTATCTTCGCTATATTTAATCCATGGCTGAATAGCCTTTATTAGCGCCTGAATATGATTATCCAGCGGTATACCGCCACCAGGAGAGGCTGCAATAAACAAAATTCGTGGCTCTACCGGCCACTTTATCTTACGTGGCGAGACATTGCGCACCTGCCGCGTCATAAAGACGGGCTTTGTGGTCTGAAGCGAAAACCAGTTTTCTTGACCACCGGGAATACCCTCGATATTCTTAGATAGCTCAAAGGGCAATAAAGCAAGTTCAGCCGCAGAAATGACCAACCTGAGGTGCGTCAACTGTAGATTTTCATCCTTTGTGCACCCCGTTATCCCTTCCGCAAGGCCTGGAATAGAGCCAAGTATTAAAGCAACTTCCATGGCCAGTTCATTTATTACCTGCTTACGCCTGTGAAGATGTGTTAAGACCTTAGCTCCTTTATCATACGGATAAAAAAGCTCTCTTACCTTTGAAATAAACTGGGCATGCTCCCAAGGGACATTAACTACTGTTGTTCCAAAGTTGCCACAGAGAGATAAATATTCCGTCAAAGGTGACAGAAGCTGATTATGTGGAGGTCCTTTCCTGAGAAGTTCCAGGGTTACCGTCCTGATTTTTTGCATACCATCCTCCTAATATTCCGTTCCATCTACAGGCTTAATATTACCGTTTTTATCTACAGCCCCAAGTTGGCCGTATGTCTTTACCTCACCGCAAATTATCGATACGACATGCGAGGTATCGTCTTTTATAAGAGGCCTTACCGTTCCATCCGGCCCTGGTATTTTACAGTTATCTAAAGCTCTAATATCGGATTTTCCAAATGCCTCATAGACTTTTTTAAAAGCTTCTTCTTTCAAGGCCTCATCTGTTAACTCTATTAGCCTTATCCATGACCCGCTATTATAATAAGCTGACTTTCCTCCCATCCTACGAATAGCCCTTGCCAAATGCGTATGCCCTGCCACTAAATAATGGACATGCAATCCAACCTTGTCATCAAGTCCTTTAAAGGTATTATCTGGACCTGTGAACTCAAAAGAATCATCGTCACGTAGAATTTTTTTAAGTGATATCCTCAAAAGCTCTTCCTTGTCAAAACTATTTTTTAATTTATTAAACCTGCCCTTCAACCTTTCCATAGAATCTCCAAGCCAGGACAACGTATCGTCTGATGCCGTAGTCTTTTTTGGGTCAACTCCCTTATCGATATTTTCGTATGCACCTCTTATAAGGTCATCTACATTGCCTGAAGCATCTTCATTAATAAGCTCTTTGAATGTCTCGTGAAAAAGAACTTCAAGCTCATCACAAGCTTCCATATCTTTTTCACCCAACTGCTCGGATTCAACCCCAAGGAGTTCTGCTGCTATCTTCCTTTCATCGGCTTCTTTACGCTTATACATACTGACCAGCTTAAATATATTATCCGACTGACTGGGATCAAGAGATGCTACAATCGGGGCCACTGCCTTTATTTCAGGCTTTAACAAATCTACTACGGGATATTTTCTCTTTATACTGTTCATCACATCAACAACCAGCCTGGTACCCGCATTTGCATCCCATTCCTTAGGCTTGCTGCCACGATTTAAATATCTGGCTACCTTCAAAAGCGCGAAATAATCGACAACATTCCACCCGTCAACCTCATTACCATGAAGGCATAAAACCCGTTTACTACCAACCTCGCACGTATACCCTGCCCCGTCCATTGCAAAGGTTATCCTTGACATGTAAAGCTTTTCGCCGGAACTTAATTTTTCTCTTAGCCACCACTTAACCTCCGGCAGCGCAAGTTCCAGGTCATGATTGCCCAGGACAATCACCAGTTGCCTGCGTTCTTTACTAACGAAGTTTTCAAGCGCCTTCCAGACCATTGAAAATGACTCGTCTTCATAAATACGTTCCAATGTTTTAATTGCATTTTCCGTGTTTAAGTAAGACGCATGTGGCTCGGCCAGGAAATCAACGATGTCTCCGTTAAGAACAAGACCTACCACCTCGTCAGGTCTATGTGTTGAAAGATTATCAATGAAATTCTTGAGTCTGGCACCCCGATTAAATATCTGAAAATTTATTTCCTTATTCTTCACCCCGCCTAAATGCAGGTCGGAAATAATATGAAGTTCGTCATAGTTATCCATAGTCAGCTTGCCCTCCTCTATACATAATATTATAATATTGCCTCTAACCATCGCAGATAAATTAATAAATTCAACAAGAACTACTATGCTACCAATAAACACTGTATGTATATCATACGACCTGCACTTTTCAAACCCCTATCTATAATTTATTGTTAGATATTGTTTCTTTTTAAAAATTAAGAGCTTCTAATACAATCTCCCCCCTTCTCTATTCCACTGTGAGCTAAAAAACTTGAAATCGAAGATATCTTAATATAAGGTGATCTGGCAGAGGAGGTTAACAATATGAATAATAAGACTAGCCCCATATCAAGACAACGCGACCGCGTTGTCCGTGTCTTTATATGTTCCGCATTTAAGGGTAATTCTTTGTGGGTTACAATATGAGTGCTAATTCTTACAACGTTTTTATCAGCTACCAGTCAGCCGACTTGGAATTCGCCGAACAACTTAACGCTCGTCTTGTTGACGAGGGTTTTCAAGTCTGGTTCGACAAAGCGCGTCTTGAAGCAGGTTGTGACTGGCACTCTGAAATAGAGGCAGGGTGCGAGTCCAGTCGTATATTCCTGCCCGTACTAACCCCGCATTGGAAGGGTTCCGAATGGACCCGGTACGAGACCTACGGTGCTGAAGCCGTAATACCTCTGCACTACGATGGGGAGTGGGACGAGGTAGCCACACCACCACTAATGCGGTATCAAAACCTTGCTCTTAATTTTAAAGAAGATACAGACGACGAATGGAAAAAATTATTTGACTCTATAAGAAGACTTCTTGCCCAACCGCTGCCTGAAAAGGTCGAGCGCATTGCGAATCTCAGGTACAGCGCCAACCCCTATTTCGTAGGGCGTGAGACCGATCTAAATAAGATACACGAGACCCTTCACCGAAGACCCACGGCAGCACTTACGCAGGATGGCACCGTGCAGGCTATCACCGCCCTTGGAGGCGTCGGCAAGACTACCATGGCAAGGGAATATGCCGAGAAGTTCTGGAGGCTCTATCCTCAAATTTTCTGGATTGATGCTCGTATAAACCTTGTCTCAGAGTTTGCAAGGCTTGCCGAAATCCTCGTCCCCAAACTCTATACTACTGACGACCAGAAAAAGGCAGAGGAGGCATTTAATCTTCTCAACGACCAAACGGAACGACTTTTGATAATAGACAACGCCGTAGACGAGGAGTCCGTACAGACTTGGATACCCAAATCCGGTGGGTGCAGGACTATTATAACTTCGCGCTTTGCAGACTGGTCTTCAGCCATTAAAGTATGTCCCATAGACGTTTTGAAGCCTGAGCCTTCAAGAGAGTTTCTGCTCCTACGTACCGAACGAGAACCAACCCGGGAGAATAACGATAAGTGCGACCTGCTAGCGGAAAAACTCGGCCACCTGCCTCTTGCCCTTGATCAGGCCGCAGCCTACATCCACGCCCAGGGTCTAGATTTCGGTTTTGACGACTACCTGCGCCTATACGACAAGGCACACCATGAGTTGCTTAACAAAGGAGTGCTCGGCTCGACTGAATACCCCGACTCAGTCATTACCACCTGGAAGGCTACCATTGCAAAACTCTCACCCCCAGCCCGGGCAGTGCTACGCCTTATCGCTTTTTTGTCGAACGAACGTATCCCAACAGAGATGTTTATTAAGGGAGCAGAAACGGTAACCAGGGGAGCCGGTGAGTTCGATGGCAAAGACGAAGACAGCCGCACCAACCGGTCTTTAGACGAGTTTTTTATTCGTGACGCTATAAAAAACTTGGCCTCTTATTCCATGATCACCACCTATGGTAATGACTTTACGGTCCACGCCCTAGTTCAGACAGTCGAACGTCTTGATATCTATGACAAAAGAAAACAGGCTGATTGGATTGAAAGAACTACAGAATTAATAACTTCTCAAGGACCACTTAATGCACACGATACAAATACCTGGCATATCTGGGACGCGCTAATGCCCCATGCAGAGCAGTTATTGGAGCACACATTGATAAACACCCTTGTGCAACCAAATATCAAGCTTCCATCAAGGCTCGCTAATCTCTATTTCGGAAAAGGTATGTATTATAAAGCTATTCCTCTTTATCAAAAAATAATTAAAATTATAGAAAAAAATCCACACCAGACCAAGATGATTTAGCTTACTCTCTTTTAAATCTCGGTGAAACATTGAGAGTTGTGAACCATATAGAAGCAGCTGAAAAATACTTCAGGCGTTCTCTTAAGATTACAACAAAACACTATGGCCCCGACCACCAGGAAGTCGCAAGAGACATGAATTACCTGGCCATAGTTTTAGATGATTTAGGCAAAACGAAAGACGCAGAGAAACTCTACCGTCAAGCTCTGAAGATATACGACAGCACAAAAGAACCGGATCAACATAACTTATCTAAATGTCTTAACAACTTGGGGAGGCTGCTTCAACACAAAGGCAACTTCGACGATGCCGAGCAATTTATTCGCAGGTCACTAGCCATAAATAAAAAGGTGCTTGGACTGAAGCACCTCCATACAGCCCTAAGCCTCAAGAACTTGGCAGAACTGCTTAGTAAGATCAACCGCCACGCCGAGGCCGAGCCGCTCTATCGCCGAGCACTTGAGATTATTGAGACCTCCTTCGGCCCGGACCATCCGAACGTGGCAACAACCCTCAACAACCTAGCATTGCTGCTTAGTGCAACCAACCGCCACGCCAAGGCCGAACCGCTCTATAGGAGGGCCCTTGAGATTGATGAGGCCTCCTTCGGCCCGAACCATCCAAAGGTGGCAACTACCCTCAACAACCTGGCAAGGCTGTTCTTTCAAAAAGGTGACAGTCAGGGTGCTGTGCCGTACTATAAGCGCTCTCTTGAGGTTTTTGAAAAAGCAATAGGCCATTCCATTGACGTCACTCCTCAATACCTGACTACAATGGCTATAAACCATAATCAAATTGCATTACACGGTAATGTCCCTGCAAAGAACTGGAAAGAGGCTGAGTATCATTATCGTCATGCGATTGAGTTATTCGATAAAGCAAAGAAACCAATAGAAGTTGTCAATACAGAACTCAACCTCCAGACCATGTCCCATCTATCAGGACAAGAGGTGGATATAGAGAAGGTAAAAGAACTGACTAATACCCTTGAAGAGGCTGGTGATAACCGAGCTGAAAAGGGGCACAAACTCTTAAAAGAACTCTCAATGACATGACATATACCCACCCAATAAATAGATATCAATATCAGCGACCTTTTCGAAATGCCGATATTATTTGGTGCTATGGGTTATTTTATACCCCGCTAGCCTCACTATCGTTGGATAGTTTCTGACTGCGTTACGATCCTTCTCTCTATCCTCTTTACTCAGGGCCTTATATGGAATTAGTGCGGGATGGATCTTCCTGCCGTCATCGCGCTGCGTACCGTAAGTCCAACCACTCTGCTCCTTTTGCTCCATCCAGCCCTTGTGCTCGGCCTTGGCCAGGACCTCGATATTATCTTCCAAGGCCTCCTGAGTTATGGCCGCGCCAGGATCGTCGTCAGGCACCACCGATAACCCGGCACTACTTAGAACCTTTGGTATCCGCGTGGCCGCAGCCAGATTGTCTGCCTTTATCTCGCCGGGCAACTCCAAGTAGTCCATATCATACTTAACAGGCCAGCCTTCCTTTTTACATAGTTCCCTGTAAAAATCATGAACCGCAACTGCCATTTTTTCTTCCAGTTCTTTGTTGAATTCACCCTTTACCATAAAAATCTCCATATTTCTTGTTAACCAAATAAATACAACGACGCTATTAGACTACCAAAAGCTTCATTTGTCTTAAACGTTAAAACCCTAACATCAAAAGGAGCTGCGTAGCCTGATTTAATTGTACTCTTACCTCCAACTCCGAGTCAATATTTTTACTTTTAAAAGGGGCGGGAAGATCTATCTACTAGATAGATCTTCCCGCCTCTTACCGATGATATCCTCCAATCTAAAATACTTCTTACCAGTAGCTTGCCCCATTTCTCTTACCCGTGATTATAATGCACAGCTGGACCTATTTTCGAAAAAAACATGCATGAGCCTATAAAACCATTCCTTACTTCTAATATTAAATAGATATAAATACTTACAACATAAGATAGCTACGCTCTTTTAATTAAAAATTGTTTGACATAATAAAACAAATATTGTAAATTCTACTGCTTAGCAGGGGCATCCTTTCGAAACATCCCGCAGTAAATCCTCAGTGCATGCTTCTCCTAAAAGTTACGGCACATAACTCTACTACATTTATTATCTTAATAACAGTACACCTATGGTAATGCACCCAAGTAATTAGATTATAAGGAGGTATTACAATGACTTCAGGCGATGGAATAGATGTGGAAGGTATGGCCGAAAGAGGAGTAGCAGTACTTGACCCGCCGGTTAATCCGGCACTTAATAAACTAAAAATTTTTTTTAGTCACAAAGCTAAAGATACAACCATAGCCCAGAACATTAAAGATGAACTGGAATTTGCTGGAGCCGGCCGCCTTGAGATTTTTCTCTCTCAATCCATTAATTTTGGTGAAGATTGGTTATCTACAATAAAAGAGGAACTGCACTCCTCTGACTGGCTAATACCCCTCTATACGGACCCGTCTGATAACTGGGAATGGTGTCTATATGAATCAGGTTACTTTGACGGCAAAAAAGACGAAGGACCCGATAATAACAGACTAATCTGCCTACATAGCGAACATGTCATACCTCCTGCTGCACTGAATTGCTATCAAAATGTTAAGACGACAAAAGAGAAAATAGAAAAACTATTAAAGGAGATCTACGGCAAGCCTCCACGTGTCGGCGTAAGTGAGATCAATCCTCCGCTGGCAGAAAACCCGGAGCGTCTAAGTGAGCTGTCCAACGAGATTATCAACAGCATTAACGTCATCGACCCAAGATCAGAAAAAGAAACCCTCAGCGATTATATCTTTATTAACCTTAAACAATCAGAGCTCAAAGAATTAGAGAAGAATAATACAGTTCCCGATACGTCACTGATCGGGTCAAATGCTAAATCAATGGCTTTATTTGGACTGACGAAGAAAAGCTGCACCTGGGAAAAACTCACTGCCAAGCTTAAAGAGAACAACCCTAATCTTCTCTTCTCCCTGAACGAAGCCATATCTATAGCAAACAAGGGAGATACTGTAGAATCTTCATTACCCACCTTCCGCCCAAACAACCAAAAAACACCTTACCGACCGGTACTCTACCAAATAGATAAGATGCCGGACAGGTCTCGACGCTTTAAGGTTATCTTTACTCCCATATATGACTACGACTACTCAAATCCTGGATTCAATTTAGGTAAAATAGTTACTCTACTAAAGATGTGCAGAATGTTCAGATGGGGAGTAATCACCAAGTTCATCAATAAATTAAATGCCCTTGAAAAGTGCAACCCTGAGGAAGCTGAGACTAAAGTTGAGATCGCAAACTCTCTAAGAAAACTATGGAATGAGGTCTTAAAGGTAGAAAACAGCGCATGCCTTGAAGGCTTTGAAGGCGAAGATAGTATTATACGCCTCTTTGAGACGCAAGAAAGAAGAGATAAAATTAAAACACAATTTAGAGCATGGAATGAACTCCGCAAAGCACTCATGGATGCCACAACCATTAAAGACGACGCTATGGATATCGAAACTATGAAAGAAAAAGCAACTAATGCCCTGGATGCTCTCGAAAAATGCAAAGAACTCAATAAAGATTTCATGGTAATGGCTGCAAAAAAAATATGCCGAAGAACTGGAAAAAATGGACTAAAGAGGTATGGAGATTGTTTATTCCTTATGCAGGAGATCAAACCTTGGCCAGACCTCTCTGTTTTGTCTTGATGCCTTTTGAAGAAAAGCACGACAGCTCCGGTGAGGTGGTGAACTTTGATTCAGCCCCTGCCACCTAAGCTACTGTCTTTGACAACGACAGAGAGGTCGCCGAGAGAGCGTTTAACCATGCACTCTATTTATTAGGCAAACGATTTGAGGCAGATACAACCTTACGCAACTTGAGACTTATCCACAAAACAAGAAAGAGACGCAGAACCGTATAGCTGGTAATCTAAGGGAATAGACGAAACACTCATGCATGGAACTTATGATAAGGTCCGCTCAAAGACTAAGCGACCTCTTAAGCGAAGGCCTTACAGGTATTAACTACAAACCTATAAAATACTAATCAAACACACCTAAAGTACTAAAGGAAGCAACAATGAACAACGCAAATATCTTCGTAAGCTATAGTCATAAAGACAAAAAGTGGAAAAACCATGTTGTAGCCTTTCTGGAACTAATATCCAGGGCCAGCGGCTTTAAATATCAGACATGGCACGACGATGAAATAGGGCTGGGGAAAAAATGGAAGGAAGAAATAGACAAGGCCATGACCAGTGCTCAGGTCGCCGTACTTTTAATATCTCCGGACTTCCTCAACTCAAAATTCATCCTTGAAAATGAAGTCCCCAAGTTACAGAAATACGATAAAGAGGGCTCTCTTTTAATGATCCCCCTTATTGTAAGACCCTGCCCGTGGGAACTATTTGACTGGCTCTCTCCAATTCAAGGCTACCTTGATGACAGCGTAATACTCTCAGGCTGCAATGAACACGAGATGGAGAAGATACTAACCAAATTCAGCCGAGAAGTTAACCGGATTATTATTGACAGGGCAAGCGAGACCGAGGCAGAAGCTGAAAAGGAATTGAACGAAGCAGGGACAACTACAAATGCACCAAAATCCTCTCAACTCAATAAATCAGAAAAGCTATTAAATATAGCCCCTGATAAAACCCGTAAATTTTGTCAATCCAGCATAGATCAAGATCCTTTTACAATGGAAAATGAATTAAAAGGCAAACTCACAGACTCTAACGGTTTTCTTACCAGGGCCGGTATAATAGACCTTATTAAAAAAACACCCAAAAATACTTCAAGTGAAGACGTAGTTGATATCATTAAAATCTTTCAGACCCGCAAGCAACGTACCTGGCTTGTTGCGACGTGCTCTTTACTCCTATGTGTTCTCGATGACAAAAAAACAGCTATGAGTGGTCGCAGAGTTCAGTGGAGCCTGCCACTTACAGAGGCATATCCTATTGTTATAAAAGCACGTCCTGCCCGGGTTACGGGCCTGGTCAGCATCGGGCCCAAACAAAACTGGCTCTACTCGCAAAAGATGCACCCTGATCCCGCACAGCTAAAGACAAAGATCAAAGAGCTTGTTGAAAAGAGCAGGCTCTCGTAAAAACCCTTACAAGATCAACCTGTAATCACCAGCAAAGTATATTTAGAACTCAAGTTCTTATGAATACTCGTTTCAATAATAAGAAAACCCCTTGATACGCCTGTATTTTCAGG
>UOEA01000087.1_pt1 | contig 40655 bp, 37 predicted proteins | sample 1988571 | NCBI WGS metagenome assembly UOEA01 (sample SAMEA4712194, study PRJEB27164) | hydrothermal vent metagenome | biome: marine basaltic hydrothermal vent biome; feature: marine hydrothermal vent; material: mineral | place: Pacific Ocean | collected 2011-06-14/2011-07-23 | depth 1689 m | reverse complement strand
AACAGCGGTAGAGGCTGATAAAGATGCCTCTACAGACGTTTCGGTCTCCGGGGTCTCTTCGGGCTGTGGAGTTTCTTCGGATGTTTCGGTCTCCGGGGCCTCTTCAGGTTCTGGAGCCTCTTCAGGCTTCGCGGCCTCTTCAGGTGCAGCCTTTTCAGCGTTAGCCGAGGCAGTGGCCTCTTTTGACGCGGCCTCTTTAGCCATGGCCTTTCTTATCGTCTCGGTCAGTGATTCCTGCCCTGCCTCTGGTGCAATCTCCGCAGGTTTGACCGGTGCGATCTCTTTGGCAGTCGGTGCGGCTTCTTTTTCTGTCTCCGCTGCCTTGCCAGGGTCGGCGTCCAGCAGTTCTTTTATCTTCGCTTTGAGCTCTTCGCTCTCAAAGGGCTTTATAATATGGCCGTCCGCACCGGCCTCGGCGGCCTTTTCTTCGTCTATACCTTCAAAGGCCCCTGCAAGCAGTAGTACGGGAATATCCCTTAGGCCATCTTCGTTCTTAATATAGCGGCAGACCTCGTAGCCGTTTTTGCCGGGCATTATTATATCGGCCACAATGAGGTCGGGCTTGCTAAGCTTTATCGCCTCTATAGCCGCAGTTCCGTCGCCGACGGTCGTGACCTCATACTCCCCGCCCGTGAGGGTAAGGAAAATGACCTTCTGAATTGTAATGCTGTCGTCTGCTACAAGTATCTTTTTTATCATATAAAAGTCTACCTTTTAACACTGTAATTATTATCATAAATTATCCTTAATTATTTAATAAGTCAAGGATTTTTTGAATTCTGAGGCCTCCTGCAAGGCCAAGATTTACGTTGACTGCCCTGAAAGTTATCTGATAAACTGACCTATTATGTACTCATCATTATTTTCACCACAGCAACTGCTCATAATACCGCCGATACTCCTCGCTCTTACGGTACACGAGTGCGCCCATGCCTGGGTCGCCGATAAGCTTGGCGACCCCACGGCAAGGATGATGGGTCGCGTTACGCTTAATCCGATAAGGCATCTGGACCCGGTAGGGACGATAATGCTCTTTTTATCCGGGATGTTCGGCTGGGCAAAGCCGGTACCGGTAAACCCTATGAACTTTGCCGATCCCTCTCGGGGCATGATGCTTACGAGCATCGCCGGTCCTGCCGCCAATCTGTTCCTGGCGGCTATAAGTGCGCTTATATTAAAGCTTTTTACAGATACCGGGCTTGGTTATATAGTAGTCGAGTACCCTATCCTCGGGGCATTCATATATATGTTGTATAAGAGTATCGTCATAAATATCTCGCTTGCGGCCTTTAATCTCTTTCCAATACCGCCGCTTGACGGCAGCAAAGCGCTTATGCACTTTCTGCCGCACAGGCAGGCCATGAGCCTTATGAGCCTTGAACGTTACGGCTTTATGATCCTGTTGCTGCTGGTAATGACGGGTGTGGTCGGCAGGGTGCTTGGTCCTATAGTGAGATTTACGGTAAATATCCTTGTCTAAGGGGGAGTAGTATAGATGTCAGCAGCTAAGAAAAACCGCCGTATCGTAAGCGGAATGAGGCCCACGGGAAGGCTCCATATGGGCCATTACCACGGGGTACTGGAGAACTGGTTAAGGCTTCAGGAGGATAACGATTGCTACTTCTTTGTAGCCGATTGGCACGCCCTTACGACCAATTACGCCGATACCAAAGGGATCCAGGACAATATAACCGAGATGGTCATAGACTGGCTAAGCGTAGGTATTGACCCGGCGAGGTCGGTCATCTTCCGGCAATCCGGGATAAAGGAGCATGCAGAGCTCTTTGTGCTCTTATCGATGATAACCCCTGTTAGTTGGCTTGAGCGTAATCCGACCTATAAAGAGCAGATGGTAGAGCTTAAGGATAAGGAGATACATACCCACGGTTTTCTGGGTTATCCCGTCCTGCAGACAGCGGATATTATAATCTACGAGGCCGGCGCCGTCCCTGTGGGGATAGATCAGGCCCCGCATATAGAGCTTGCCCGTGAGATAGTACGCCGTTTTAACTTCCTATACGGAGATACCTTTCCCGAGCCGGAGACCCTTATGACGGCGTCTCCCAAGATGCTCGGTACCGACGGGCGTAAGATGAGCAAGAGCTATGATAACTCGGTCTATCTCTCGGACTTGCCCGAGGTCGTAGATAAGAAGATACGCACAATGGTCACCGATACCGCAAGGCAGAGGAAGACCGACGCGGGCAACCCGGATATATGCCCGGTCTTTATAACGATGCATACGCTCTACTCCGACGAAGAGACAAAGAACTGGGTAAGAGAGGGATGTACAAAGGCCTTGATAGGCTGTATTGAGTGCAAAAAACGTGTTATTCCGAAGGTCCTGGAGCGGCTTGAGCCTTTTGGCAAGAGACGCCGCGAGTTAGAAAAGGATAAAGGTGCGATCACCGAGATGTTAGCTGAAAATACAGATAAGGCGCGTCTGGTCGCACAGAAGACGATGAAGCGGGTAAGACGCGCTATGGGGCTTGCGTAGATGAACTCGTCGTATAATGTAAAGCTTGATATCTTTGAAGGGCCGATGGACCTTCTGCTGCATCTGATAAAGCGTGAGAAGGTCGATATCTATGATATCCCTATCTCCCGTATTACAGAGCAGTATATAGAGTATCTGGATATGCTAAAGGGTATGAACCTGGACATGGCAGGTGAGTTCGTCCTTATGGCGGCGACCCTTATCCATATTAAGAGCAAGATGCTTTTGCCGGTGCCAGAGGCCGGTGAGGAAGAAGACGAAGGGGACGACCCGAGAGGGGAGCTTATAAGGAAACTCCTTGAATATCGCCGTTATAAAGACGCGGCCATTCAGCTCTCCGGGCGTTATATGCTTGGTAAAGACGTCTTTACCCGCGGTATACCGACCGATCTTAAGGGGCTGGTCGACGAAGAAGAACGTGAAAATGCAGAGCTTAAGGCCTTCTCGGAGCTGTCTCTATATGACCTTATGGAGGCCTTCCGCGATATCATCAAGAAGATACCCAAGGTCTATGAGATAGACCTGACCGAAGAGAGGTTCAAGGTCGCCGATAAGGTAAACTCCATCCTCGAGAGATTATCGGGTATGGAGTCCATGAGGTTTGAGCAGCTCTTTGATCTGGCGGCCTCAAGGGGTGAGGTGATAGTGACCTTCCTTGCTCTGCTTGAGCTTGCAAAGATGTTTATGGTCAAGATCAATCAGAGCGACGACGGTGTGATAAGGGTCTATATTCCGGCAGAGAAGGCGGGTATGAGCGGAGATCTTTTAGGGGTCGGCTCTGGCAGTGATAATAATATTGAGGAGTATGAATGATATGGATAGGAATGCACTGAAGCCCGTGATAGAGGCCGTTATCTTTAGCGCGGATAGTCCTATGAGCTTTGAGCGTATAGCGGGCGTTATGGAGAGTGAGGACCGCGAAGAGCTGCGGGCCGCGTTAAAAGAACTTGTAGAGGATTATCAAGATAGCGGGCGCGGAATATACATAGAAGAGGTAGCCGGAGGCTTTCAGCTTCGAACACGGCCTGAGCACGCGCCGTGGATAAGGAGGCTCTTTAAGATAGGAGTGCAGAGGGTGAGTCGCGCAGCTCTTGAGACCCTGTCTATCGTTGCCTATCGCCAGCCGCTTACGCGCGCCGAGCTCGAAGAGATAAGGGGCGTCGATAGCGCGGGCGTGCTGAGGACGCTTCTGGAGAAAAGGCTTGTTAAAATAGTCGGCAGGCAAGACGCACCGGGCCGCCCCGTTGTATACGGGACGACAAAGGAGTTTCTTGAGACCTTCAGCCTTAAGGACCTTTCATCCTTGCCGACCCTGAAGGAGATAGAGTCGCTTGAAGAGGAGATAGTAGGCAGTGAGTTCGTCCAGGGCGAGCTTGGCGAGTACGCGGCCTCTGGTATAGTAGAGATAGACGCATCCGAGGCAGAGGCCGCCCTTGAGCAGGCAGCCGCTGAGGCCGATGCACTGGTAAAGGCCCAGAAGCGCACAGAGGACGAGGCCAAGGCTATAGAGGCCGCAGCTTTAGCAGGTGAAGGTAGTGTTCAGGGAGAAGGGGCCGGTATTAATGAAAACGACGTAAATGAAGAAGGTAAGGAGCAAGATGGTACAGAAGAAAACAGCGCAGAAGCCGGGGCGCAAGAAGGCGGCAGCGACGGCGAAGCCGAAGAGGCAAACAGCAGCAAAACCGAAGAGGCAGTCGTCAGCGAAGCCGAAGAAGACGGAGAGGAAGAGCTCTGCGAGATCACCGAAAGCGAGCTCGACAAAAGCGAGCTCGAAGAGATCGAGCCCGACGAAATCGAGACCAGCGAAAGCGAGCTTGAAGAAATCGAGCCCGAGGGCCCAGAACCAGAAGGGTCCCCAGAGCCCGAAAAATCAGGGAACCCGGAGTCAGTCTAGCAGGTCTTCTGCTGACGGGGGGGCTAAAACCTCAGCCAGAACGTCGACAGCCGGGTCTACCAGACCTTCTGCCAGATCCGTCGGTAGAGTTGCAGGCAGGTCTACTGATATGGCAGAGAGGCCGAACTCCGGTAGGGCGAGGCCGGGCGGTCTTAAGAGTTCCGGGCGCAAACCAGCCGCAGCCAGGCCCTTCAGAAAGAAAACAACCCGAGCGAGCAAGCCTGCAGCCTCAAACGCAGCCGGTGAGCGTCTTCAGAAGATAATGGCCAGAGCGGGCATAGCATCTCGGCGAAAGGCCGAGGAGCTTATAACCGATGGGCGCGTCTTTGTAAACGGCTCTCCGGTAACAGAGCTTGGCGCAAGGGCAGACGTTGCTGTCGATAAGATAGAGGTCGACGGAAACGTAATATCCTCAAAAGGGCCGCGCGTCTATATCCTTCTCTATAAACCGACAAGTACGATAAGCGCCGTTTCCGACCCAGAAGGCCGTGCCGTCGTTGTTGATCTTATAAAGGGCGTAAAGCATAGGATCTTCCCTGTAGGCAGGCTTGATTATGACGCCGAGGGTGTGCTTCTTTTGACCAACGACGGTGAGCTTACTAATAAGCTTATTCATCCAAGGTCGAGGGTACCAAAGACCTATCTGGTAAAGGTCAAGGGCAAGCCGGATCAGAACGATATCAAAAGACTCGCCGAAGGCGTCTACCTTGACGACGGGCGTACACTACCTGCGCGCGCCAAGTTCGTAAAGGCAGCGCTTGAGAATTCGTGGATAGAGCTTACCGTTACAGAAGGCAGGAATCACCTCGTTAAGAGGATGTGCTTGAAGATCGGCCATCCTGTGGCAAAGATCCGCAGGACGGATTTTGCGGGCATAAAGATAGGTTCCTTAAAGCCCGGCGAGTTTCGCGTCCTTACAAAGGCCGAGGTCGAGGCCCTTAAAGATCTAAAGGAAACTACCATAAAGGCTCGGGCAAGAGGGGGGCGTCCCCTTGCCAAGGGACGTAGTAAAAAAGAATAAGAAAGGTTAAGAGAAATAGTAGAGAGGAGCTGATGCGGTTCTTTACCGCGCTCTTTACGGCCTACGGGCCGCAGGGGTGGTGGCCGGCAGAGACCAAGTTCGAGGTAATTGTCGGCGCGGTACTTACGCAGAATACCAACTGGGGTAATGTAGAACGCGCGATAGCGAATCTAAAAGAAGCCGGTGTCCTAACCCCAGACGCAATGCACGCTCTTACTCAAGACAGTCTCGCCAAACTTATAAGGCCAGCCGGCTACTTTAACGTAAAGGCCGGGCGGCTCGGAAACTTTCTGGAGCATCTGTTTAATAACTACGGCGACGGCGAGAAGAACCTAACGGACTTTTTGAAAAAAGATACAGAAGTCCTCAGGGCAGAACTTTTATCTGTAAACGGCATTGGCCCGGAGACCGCAGATTCTATACTGCTATATGCCGCGCGTAAGGCAGTCTTTGTCATAGATGCCTATACAAAGCGGATTCTGACCAGACACGGCCTTATCGGTGACGACGCCGGGTATGCAGAGATGCAGGCCCTTTTTATGGACAATCTAGAAGAAGACTCTATACTCTTTAATGAATATCATGCCCTTATCGTAATGACAGGTAAGGACTACTGTAAGACAAAAAAACCTTTGTGTGATGAGTGCCCGCTTGGGAGTTTTTTGTAGGTTTAGTTTTTTATGTTTAGGGGTGGGACGCACCGAAATATCTCTAAATCCCCCTCAGTCCCCCTTTTCCAAAGGGGGAGGTGAAAGACTAAGCAAGTTGTATTTAAGTAGGAGACAATAAGGTGGCACTTTTAGCGGAGGAACTAGTTGAAGAATGGCTTAATCGTCAGGGTTATTTTACTATTAGTGGCATTAAGTTAGGTGTTGATGAAATTGACCTGTTGGCTATAAAAACTTCAGAAGACGGTACTGTCAAGTGTCGCCATATAGAAGTGCAGGCATCAATAAATCCGATTAGCTATCTCACAAGTGTATCTAAAGAGATGCAAAAGCAAGGCAGAAAACTAAACAGTGCTAAGAAGCGAACAAAAGAAGAGTTGCTTAAAAGTGTTGAAGAATGGGTGGAAAAGAAGTTCTTTAAGAAGCGTAAGGTTGAGTTAAAGAAACAGTTGTCTCCAAAAGAGTGGACGACTGAGCTAGTAATTAACATTGTTAAGCATGATGAAGAAATTGAAGCTATTAGAAGTAAAGGTATAAGTGTTTTTTATTTGAAAGATATAATCCGTGAACTTAAAGAAGAAAAGTTCTTGGTGGCTTCTGCGAGTGGAGCAGATTTTGTAAATTTAATTAATATGAACGTCGCAGTAGATGAGGATTGAATGTTTTTTTAGTTCCCCCCTTTGGAAAAGGGGGGTTAGGGGGGGATTAGGTCTTTTTGGTGATGGCAAAGATACCTTATAATAGTAGATTGCAAGGACTTGCTAGGGCAAACAGAAAGAATATGACTGATGCAGAGTCGCTTGTATGGTATCGAATTAGAAGAAAGCAGCTGAAAGGTTTGCAGTTCTACAGACAGAAGATTATTGCTGACTTTATTGTAGACTTTTATTGTTCCAAGGCAAAACTTGTAATAGAGATAGACGGAGCACAACATTATAGTGAAAAAGGTTTGGAGAAAGATAGGTTAAGAGATGAATATATATCGAGTCTTGGTCTTAAGGTTCTGAGGTTTTCAGATACTAGTGTTTTAAAAGAGATAGAGGGTGTTATAGAGTCTATATATAATAATCTTTAAAATCCCCCTCAATCCCCCTTTTTAAAAAGGGGGAGGTGAAAGAACTAATTGTTGGTAGGTTTTTTTATAAAGGTATTTAATTATGGCAGATAAGATAAAATTAATGGACGAGCTCTTAAGCTCCAAGATCGCCGCCGGTGAGGTCGTAGAGAGGCCCGCCTCGGTTGTAAAGGAGCTTATAGAGAACTCTATCGATGCAGGCGCAAAGGCCATCAATATAGAGGTCGGCGAGGGCGGCAGAAGGCTTATAAAGGTCTCGGATGACGGCTTTGGTATGAGCAAGGCGGATGCCGTCATGGCCTTTAGCAGGCATGCTACGAGCAAGGTCTACGAAGAGAAAGACCTGAGCTCTATACGTACTATGGGTTTCAGGGGCGAGGCATTGTCAAGCATAGCCTCGGTCGCGCGCGTAACGCTTATCAGCAGAGATATAGACGCGCCTTACGACGCGCCGGGTGTGAGGGTACAGGTAGACGGCGGCTCCGAGCCTATGGTTACCGGCGACTCTCATCCAAGGGGGACGGTCGTTGAGGTCCGCGATCTTTTCTATAATACGCCGGGGCGGGGTAAGTTCATGCGTACGGCCCGGACCGAGTACGGCAGGATTCTTGATATCGTAAAGAAGATAGCGATCGTGAATCCGGATATAAAGATGACCCTCTATAACGGTTCTGCATCGGCGCTAGAGGCCGGGCGCGGGACTCTAAAAGAACGCATTCTGGATATCTTCGGCGCCGATATTGTCTCGGAGCTATCTGAGATAAAGGGAGACGCCTATCAGGAGCGCGGTTTTATAGTTAAAGGATTTGCCTCAAAGCCAACTCTTAATTATTCAAATGCAAACCATATCTACCTGTATGTCAACGGACGTCCTGTCAAGGATCGTACAATAACCAGGGCCGTGATAGACGGCTACTGCGGCACACTTCAAGGGGCGGGACGCAGATATCCCTTTGTTGTCCTTGATCTGACGATGCCGCCGCAGGAGGTAGACGTAAATGTCCACCCGGCAAAGACCGAGGTTAGGTTCAGGGATAATTCTTTTATATACCACCTTGTAAAGGGCTCGGTACGTAAGACCGTCGCAGGCGAGGGGACAAGCCTTCCTGATGAGGTCTTTGGCGGTAGTACCTCTCCGCCATACGACTCCGCCGATAGTGGTAAAGGGGAGGATCGAAAGAACCCTCTGTATCTGGTGGGTGCAAGGGTCGGTGAGCAGGGGGGCAAGTGGAAGCCCGACGCCGGAAAGCCCGGTTTTTCTGCCGAAGAGCTTGAGATAGAAGAAAAGTGCACGAGCGGCGAGTTTGGCTTTAAGGGGCCTGTTGCCGCTCTTATAAACCCCGACCTCTCTGAGATGGATATCGTAGGCCAGCTCTGGGGTGAGTTCCTTATAGTACAGCGCAGTGAGGACTTTTTTGTGATAGACCAGCACGGCGCAGCCGAGAGGGTGCGCTTTGAAGAGTTAAGGAAGAACTACTTCAGGGGCTCGGACATCCCTTCCCAGTACCTGCTTATTCCGGAGCGTATCGAGACCACGCCGCAGGAATGTGAAGCCGTCCGGGAGAGTATGGCTTATCTGAAAAAGATGGGATTCGACCTTGAGCCCTTCGGCCCTTCCTCAAAGTTTGGCGGGGAGACCTTTCTGATAAAGGCCGTTCCCGAGATACTCTCGGGCAGGACCAGCGTTGCACTCGTAAAGGAGCTTGCCGAAGAACTCGCCAGTATAGGCGGCAGTCAGAGGATAGAGGCCATGATCGAGGCGGCGCTTATGAGGGTAGCCTGCCATAGCGTTATAAGAGGGCCCAGAGGGCTCTCCGACGATGAGGCAAGGGCGCTTCTGCGCCAGATCTCAGGTGTGGATTTTTCCGGGTATTGTCCGCACGGCAGGCCGGTTGTAAAGAAGTTTACAAGGGCCGAGATAGAGGGCGTCTTTAAGAGGACTTAAGTGATTACGAGAAGGAAGTTCATAAAGATTCTTGCTTACAGTGCAGGCGGATTGACGCTGGCCTCCGGCGGAGCTGTCGCGCTCCTTGCCAATAGCCGTTACTACGCGCCAAGGCGTATAGTGGTCGAGAACGTTACCATCCCTATTAAGGGCCTTCCAGCCGAGTTCGACGGCTTTAAGATATGTCAGATAACCGATATACATCATGGCTACCAGGTAGAGATGGAGTTTGTAGATAAAGCGCTAGATATCGCCATGCGCCTGAATCCGGATATCTACGCCCTTACCGGAGACTACGCCTCGTATAAGACGGAGTTTGCCGATGCCGTTATTGGCAGGCTCGCGATGCTCAAGGGCGTTTACAACACGGTAGCCGTCCTTGGCAACCACGATCACTGGGTGGGTTGGCACAGGCATGTACATAAAGTTATAAGAAAGAGCGGAATAGGCCTCCTCAATAATACCCATATAATGCTTGAAAAGGGCGGAGCAAAGCTCTGCATCGCAGGGGTAGACGACCTTCGCGTAGGGCGTCCCGACCTTGAAAAGGCCCTCTTTGGCGTGCCAGAGGATGTACCGAGGGTACTGCTTTCGCATAACCCTGATCTTGCCGATGAAAAGTTAGGCGATAACCGTGTTGATCTTATGCTCTCTGGTCATACGCACGGAGGGCAGATAAGGCTACCTTTTTCTTTATATGCCCCTTATACGAATTCCCGTTACGGGCAGAAGTATACGGGCGGGATAGTAAAGATGGGTGAGACGCAGGTCTATGTCTCAAGGGGGCTAGGCACTATTACTATACCTGTACGTTTTAACTGCCCGCCCGAGATAACCCTGCTGCGTCTGGTGAGGGCGTAGAGGCAGCGGTCTTTGTCCGGTGGTCTAGTTTATTATGAATAAGATAAAGTTACTGGTTATAGTCGGCCCTACCGCCAGCGGTAAGTCGAACTTGTCTCTGGAGGTGGCTGAAAGGTTCGATGCCGAGATCGTCTCGGTCGACTCTATGCTTGTCTATAAGGGGATGGATATCGGGACCGCCAAGCCGACGGCTGCCGAGCTCTTAAGCGTACCTCATCATATGATAGATATAGTCGAGCCCGACGCAGAGTTCAGCGCAGCGGACTACATGAAGAGGGCAACGATTGCTATAGAAGATATAACGGCCAGAGGTAAGCGCGCGTTAGTAGCAGGCGGCACAGGGCTTTATCTTCGCGCGCTTTTAGAGGGAATATTTGAAGGGCCGTCCAGAAGCAACGAGCTGCGCCGTGAGTTTGCCGAGGCGATAGAGAGGGACGGTCTCGCTGCTCTGCACGTAGAGCTTGCTGCGGTTGACCCGGAGGCTGCCGCGCGTATACATCCGAACGACGCAACCCGGATAGTGCGCGCCCTTGAGGTATACAGAATAACCGGACGCAGTATATCGAGCCTGCAGAAAGAGCAGGCCCTAACTGAGAGTCCGTATGAGACGCTGAAGATAGGTCTTACGAAAGAACGCGCCGAGCTGTATACCGGTATAGACCGGAGGGTCGATGCTATGATGGACGCGGGGTTGCTCGAAGAGGTGAGAGGACTTCTCCGTAAGGGCTACTCCTCGCAGCTGCGCCCGATGCAGGCCCTTGGTTATAAAGAGATGGTCTCTCATATCGAGGGCGTCGTCGGGCTTTCAGAGGCAATAGAGGCCCTTAAGAAGAATACCCGTAATTTTGCCAAGCGTCAGTTTACGTGGTTTGGTAAGGATAAGAGAATAAGGTGGTTTGCTCCGGGAGAGAAAACTGCTATAATGGCGGCTGCCGCCGAGTTTTGGCCGTCTAAGACGGGTTAACGCCAGCCTAAGGCTGGTTAATGTTAGTCTAAAACGGGTTAACGTCAGTCTAAACGGTTTAAAGTTATCCTTAAGACCGGCAATAAAGGCATTATAAGCCCGGTTCGGGTGGTTTTTTATAAATAGAAGAATACTAGAGGCAGGTCATTTGATGAAGATATTATTAGTTATATTCACGTCCTTTCTTTTGCTGGCTATGCCGCAGATGGCAGGGGCCGGTGAGGTATCGGTTTTAAAGATGGAGGGCTCTGCTAAAAAGTCAGAGTTTGAGGCCGATACTAAAAAAGAGGCCCTTGAGAGGGCCTTGAGGGGCTCGGTCGAGGCGGCTGTCAGAGAGGTGATGAAGGGTGAGGATATTCTCGAGAATGCCGAGTTGATAGAGGAGCGCATATACCCGAACCCGATGAACTATATACTGAACTACAGGATACTCTCGGAGGGATGGATAACGCACTTTGATCTGCCAGGTGATAACCCCGAGCCGGAGGGGGCGGAGGGGATAGATGACGATGCAATGGAGGGTGACGCGGGCGTTGGCGTAGAGTTAGTGGTAGGAGCCGACGGCGAGCTGGTCGCGGTAGCGACCGGGGAGGCCGTAGAAGATATGCCCGTTGAAGAGGTTGGAATAGAAGGCGGGCTGGAAGCAGGCAAGGACGCGACTTCGCTGGAGGGTCGAGACGCCGCAATTGACGAGAAGCTGCCGGCCCCTGAGACGGTCACGGCCAGACGTCATCGTAAGGGCAGCCTTGCCGAGTCGAGTTTCTTTACCCCATCGGCTGAGGATATAGAGGAAGGCGTCGCCGGCGGTATCGGCGAGGGTGTTATGGGCGGAGAACTGCTTTATCATCTGTGGGTCGAGATCCGTCTCGATCTAGACAGGCTCAGGGAAGACGTAAAGGGCTTTATTGATATCGTAGAGGTCGAGACCTCTACTGTAAGTATAGAGATATTGGGAGTAAGTGACCATCAGCGTTTTGAGGAGCTAAAGAAAGGGCTTGAGGAGACCGAGGTGGTCAAAGAGATCGGGTATGAGAGTTTCTCGCGCGGCAGGTATGTTCTGCGGGCTGTAGTCGCAGGCACGGGCCATGATCTATATGATAGTCTTAAGGGCAACCTTGGCAAGGATCTGGTGCTTATCCCCGGAGGAGTCGGAAGGGTTATTATAAAACTTGAGGAGAGTGCATTTTAGGTCGGCTTATGAAAAAAAATATCATCTTTGCTTTTTTAATTCTTATATTGGTAGGTTGTGCTCACCCTGTTAAGCACAAGCTATATAAAAAATACTCTGATGCAAAGCCGCGTACTATCGCGGTCTTGTCGGTCGGCGGCGACGTTGATACCTTTCGGGTCAAGGAGCTCTTCAGGGCGAGCACTATCGAGAGACTCGGGGCGGCGGGCTACGATGTTATGGCCCCCGGCGCGGTCGATGACGTCTTCTTAAAGGGGTTAAAGAAAAGTCCTGAGGGTATGACCCCCAAGGAGCTTGCAGCCCTTCTTCCAACCGACGCCGTAGTATATATCTATATAACGGACTTTGATAAGGATAAGATCTTTGGCTACGCCTCGCTTAGTTTTAGCGCAAGGTTCAAGCTCATATCACGCAGCGGAGATCTCCTCTGGAAGGGTAAGCACAAATCCAAAGAGACGGGAATGGGTTTTGATAAAAAGGCCCTTGAGCTTGGCGTGCTGGAGACATATGAGGCGAGGATAGAAAGGCTTGTCGATAACGTCATCTCTACCCTGCCGGGTCCGAGTATTGCGAAAGCCGCGAGCGGTGAAGAGAAAGAAGAAGAAAAGAAAGAGTTCTTTCAGTGGCTTCCTTAAAGCCGGTTTTTTTGTTTAACGGCCGCTCTGAAGAGGCAGCGGTGAAGTGTTTTTAATTATATAGCCCCGGGCATATCCGCAAGCTCGGCCAGGCTAAAGACAGGGCCGCACTGGCAGACGTATACCCCTCCTATCAGGCAGTGACCGCATTTACCCAGAGCGCAGCGCATCCTGCGCTCTAAAGATAAAAAGGTCTTTTCCGGTGCAACTCCCTTTTTGGCAAGCGGCACGACTATGAACCGGTACATCGCAGGAGGCCCTATTATAAAGGCCGTGGTATTCAGGCGGTCTATCTTGAGCGGGGCTATAAGGGTCGTTACTACGCCTTTTCTGCCGCGCCATTCTTTATTAGGGGCATCGGCTGTGACTATTACCTCGGCGCCCTGGCCTTTCCACTCGTCTATCTCTTTATCAAAGAGCAGGTCCTTCTCAGTCTTGATCCCGTAGAGTATTGTTATCTTTCCGTATGACTTTTTTTTCTTCAGCATGGCCTTTATAAGCGAGCGTGCCGGGACCAGCCCCATTCCGCCAATTATAAATAACAGGTCTTCGCTTTTTGGCGGCATTTCAAAGCCCCTTCCCATAGGTCCGCGAAGCCAGACGGTATCGCTCTTTACGAGGGCGCAGAGCCTTGCCGTAAGCGAGCCTGCGTTCCTTATGCAGAGCTCCAGTGTTCTTCCTTTTGAAGGCGGCGAAGTGATGGATATAGCCGCCTCGCCAAAGCCCGGCAGGCCTGCCATCAGGAACTGGCCCGGTTGGTACCCAAGGGCCTCGCCCGCCCTGATCGTCAGGAGGGTGTCGCGTTTGGTAATTCTCAGGGACTTCGTAACAACGGCCTTTATAGGCAGGTAGGGCGAGCTCTTGCCTGCGTCTTTATCTTTTTTTGTCTGCACAGATATCATTTGTTACCTCTGATATATTTATTCCGACTAGACACGTCCTGCTGCACCGGCCGCAGCCGACGCAGAAAAGCGAGTTGTATTCTTTGACAGGGTACTGGAATTTTCGCCTCATGCGGTGGCGGAGCCTGCCTGCGCGCGACCCTCTAAAGTCGTGGCCTCCGGCGACCTTTGCAAAGTCTTCCAGGGTACAGGCGTCCCAGTGCCTGCTCCGCTCGCCGGTCTTCAGGTCCAGTGAGACCTCGTCTTTTATATCAAAGCAGTAGCAGGTCGGGCAGACGTGGTTGCAGCTGCCGCAGCCAGTGCATTTCTCGCCTATCTTGTTCCATACAGGATTGTCTTCGCTATTGGCGTAGAGCCCTGGCAGTTCTTCGGGAGCGGCATTAAGCTTTGTTGCGATTTTTTTTATCCTTCTTGCCTCGGTCTTTTCTACCTCTGCGATCTCGTCTTTTGTGGCTTTTCTTGTCGTGGCGTATCTTTCAAGGACTGCTCTGCCTTTTTTTGTCCCGACCCGTACGAGAAGGCCGCGCCCCAGGATATGCAGGAAGAGGTCAAAGCCTTTTTCCGCCTGAGACGTTTTTACGGAGCTGCAGAAGCAGTAGGCGTCCGGAGTGCAATCAGCGCCGATCAGCAGCGTCTGTCTTCTTCTCCTGGTATAGTTCGGGTCGGCGGGAGAGGATCTGAAAACATTATCCATAAGCGCGGTAGCGTGCAGGTCGCAGGGGGCAAGACCTATGATGGCCTGCTTTGGGGCCTCTGTTACTGTGCGTGCTGTTTGTTCTTCAATATCAAAGGTCAGGAGTTTTTCTTCCGGCAAGAAGGTGAACCCTTTAGGGGACAGGTGCGTAGGGCGTTGCCCGAGTTTCAGTTCTTTAAAGTTGTCGATAGCGGCGTAGGCAGGGACGTTGTCCTTTAAGACCGTGCCGTATAGGGCGTAGTCCGCGATGAGGCCGTCTATTAGTCTTCTGAACTCTGTTTTTGAGAGAAATTCCACTATTCACCCTTTAAAGTTAGAAAAATTATACCAGAAAGCAGTTTGCCTGTCTAACACGGGTAGCGTCGCGTTGCTTTTACCCGGGATGGTCGGCTTGATAATGAACCGGCGGTATGTGATAATCTTAAGTCGTCTTTAGGCGAATGTATTAATTGAGTTAGTATAGAATGGGTTTTGCGGCGAAGCCGCTATGCCCCACCGCAGGTGGTTGATATTTCCTGGAGTATAAAAAAGAGGTATAAAGAGCGGTTAGCGCGTGAGTCCGGGACCATCATAAAAGATCCCGGCGGTAAGGTAAGGGTCTGTCTTATCTACCCCAATACTTACTCTGTCGCGATGAGCAACCTCGGGCTGCACTCGGTATATGCCCTCTTTAATAACGACCCGCGATATCTATGCGAGCGTGCCTTTCTGCCCTCCGGTTCAGAGGGCCTTAACCGTAGAGACGAGGCCGAGGAGTACGTGAAGTCAGGTACGAAGCTGCTCTCTCTTGAGAGCCAGAGCCCGGTACGCGACTTTGATATCATTGCCTTTACGGCATCCTTTGAGAAGGATTACGTTAATATTCCGGCTATCCTGAAGCTCGCCGGAGTCCCTGTCTTTTCCGCTGACAGGGACGAGGGCCATCCGCTCGTGATCGCCGGCGGCTGCGGGGTCTCGCTTAACCCGGAGCCGGTAGCTGAGATGATAGATGTCTTTCTGCTCGGCGAGGGTGAGGCGTCCGTAGGCCCGTTTATGGAGGTCTTCGAGGCGTCAAGGGACTGCGGTGCGGGTGAAGGCGACCGGGATGAGTATTTAAAGGGATTTTTCAGTGTGCCCGGCGCTTACGTCCCGGCTTTTTACGACTTTGAATACGACGATAATGATGTGAATGGCAAGGTCGTCTCTATCTCTTCCAGAGGCGGCGCTCCAATGCCTGTCAGGAAGGCAGTTATAGATAACTTGAGTCTGGCTCCGATGCCGGTAAGCGTTATTACGACCCCTGATACGAGTTTTTCAGATACCGTCCTAATCGAGGCGGAGCGTGGCTGCCCTCGGGGCTGCCGTTTCTGCTCTGCCGGTTTTATATATCTGCCGACGAGGTGGCGAAGCTACGCGGTAGTAAAAGAGGCGATAAAGGACGGCCTGCAACGTACGGGTAAGGTCGGGCTTGTGGGGGCGGCTATCTCAGAGCACCCGGACCTTAAGAAGATGCTCGGGTTGGCCGCAGGGAAAGACGAGGAGATAACGGTCTCGTCTCTGCGGGCCGATATGATAGACGTAGAGCTCCTGGAGCTTTTAAAGGAGGCCGGTTATAAGACTATAACCGTCGCTCCGGAGGCAGGAACCGAGAGGATGCGGCGCGTTATCAGTAAAGATATAGCGGATGATTGTCTGGTAGAGTGCGCCCGTCTGGTAAATGAGGCCGGGATAAGGAGGATGAAGCTCTACTTTATGGTGGGGCTGCCGGGTGAGACGCAGGAAGACGTTCGCGCCATAGCCGAACTGACGATAAGGATAAAGGACGAGCTTAAGAATGGCTCGGTCGCTATAAGTATAAATCCGTTTATACCGAAGCCTGTAACGCCTTTTCAGTGGCACGGCTACGAGGGCGCTGCCTCTATAGAGAAGAAGTATAAGATAATAAAGTCGACGCTTGGTAAGGTTAAGGGCGTAAGCTTTAAGACCGAGTCCGCAAAGGAGGCGGTTTTGCAGGCGTGGCTTGCGAGGGCCGACAGGAGGGCCGGGCGTGTTATCGTTGAGGCCGCAGGCGCAGGGGAGACGGCAGGCGTCGGTGAGGGCGTAAAGATAGGCCTGAAACGTGCCGTAAAGGCCCTGGCCCCCGGTGCGCTGCGCAATGCCGAGAGGCAACGTAGTGAAGGTGAGGCGCTGCCTTGGGACGTAGTAGACCATATTGTTACGAAGAATTACCTCTGGAAGGAATATAAAAAAGGGGTAAAGGAGTTGGTGTAGTCGCTATCTTTTATTTTAGATGGGACCCCTCACCCCAGCCCTCTCCCCAAAAGTAATGGGGAGAGGGGGTTAAAACAAGGTGCCTTGAAATTTGTCATGCCGTCTAAGAAGAGTCGCTGCCTGAACCTGTTTCGGCATCTCTTCCTGTATTGTATTGGTTTTCACCTCCCCCTTTGTAAAAGGGAGAATTTAAAGGGGGATTTTAAAAAGATTAATTATGGGAGTATTTAAGAAAATATGTCAAAGTCGAATATAGAAGATTATCTGCCGCTGGTAAGAAGGCCTGCACGTTATATAGATAGCGAGCTTAATTCCGTGAGGAAGGATCCGACGAAGGTGAGGATGTCATTTGCCCTTTGCTTTCCCGATACCTACGAGATGGGGATGAGCCATCAGGGTATCCATGTACTTTATCAGGCCGTGAACGCTGTAGCAGACCTTGCCTGCGAGCGGATCTTTGCCCCGTGGAAGGATATGGAGGAGCAATTGGTTATCAGAGGGCTTCCGCTCGGAACCCTTGAGTCAGGTAGGGCTCTCAGCGAGTTCGAGCTTGTGGGGTTTTCTCTTCAGTATGAGCTTTCATATACGACGATCCTGATGATGATGGACCTTGGCGGCGTGCCTATTATGGCGCGCGAGCGCAGCGAGCGTGATCCTATAGTCATAGGCGGCGGGCCGGGGGCATTTAACCCTGAGCCTGTAGCGGACTTTTTCGATTGTATCTTGCTCGGAGACGGCGAAGAGGCGATAGTTGAGATATGCGAGCTTGTAGCAACAGCTCGGGAAGAGGGCGTAGAGAGGGCCGAGATATTAAAGAGACTGGCCGCAGTGGCAGGCGTATATGTGCCGGGCCTCTTTGAGGTCAGCTATAAAGAGGACGGGACTATTGAGGCTACAACCCCTCTTATGGAGGGTTACTCCAAGGTGACGAGACGTTTCCTTCCGGATCTGAATGATGTGCCTTTCCATTCAAAGCCGGTAGTCCCTTTTGTCGAGGCCGTCCACGACAGGCTCGCCGTTGAGATAGCCAGAGGCTGTACGCGCGGCTGCAGGTTTTGTCAGGCTGGTATGACCTATCGTCCTTTAAGAGAGCGCGATCCGGCCAAGGTTATGGAATATATCAGGGATGGCCTCGAAAATACCGGTTATGAGGACGTATCGCTTCTGTCCTTATCTACCGGAGACTATACCTCTATCGAGCCGCTTCTTTGTTCGGTGATGGGGGCCTTTGCTGCTGATAAGGTCTCGGTCAGCCTACCCTCGATGAGGGTAGGGACCCTGTCCGAGACCCTTGCAACCGAGATAAAGAAGGTCAGGAAGACGGGCTTTACCATGGCCCCTGAGGCAGGGAGCGAGCGTCTGCGGGCCGTGATAAATAAGGGTATAAAGGAAGAAGACCTTTTAAAGGGCAGCCGGGATATATTTAACCTTGGGTGGCGGGCCATCAAGCTCTATTTTATGATGGGGCTGCCGACAGAGACCGACGAGGATATAGAAGAGATAATTAGGCTGGCCTTTGAGGTACGCAGAGAGGGACGCAGGGCCGGGTTGCACGCAGCAAAGGTAAATGTAAGTGCCGCGGCCTTTGTGCCAAAGCCCTTTACACCCTTTCAGTGGGAGGGTCAGATCAGCCTTGAGGAGAGCCGCAGGAAGCTTGCGTATCTGAGGCGCAATACGCGTGACAAGAAACTCGGCTTTAAGTGGCATGACGCCGAGATGAGCGAGCTCGAAGGGGTTTTCTCGCGCGGAGACAGGAGGCTTTCTTCTTGTATAATAAGGGCTTATGAGAAGGGCTGCCGTTTCGACGGTTGGAGTGACGAGTTCAGTTGGGAGGCCTGGCAGGAGGTCTTTAAAGAAGAAAATATCGATACCTCTTTCTATGTATCAAGGCAGCGGGGTAAGGATGAGGTCTTGCCGTGGGATCATCTCGACTGCGGCGTTACAAAGGAATTTCTGTGGAATGATAGGGAGGCTTCATTTAAGGGTGAGGCTATCCCTGATTGCCGCGTCGATAGGTGTACGGACTGCGGCGTCTGCGATCATAAGGTCCTGAAGAACGTAGTCTTTAAAGATTATAAGGACTTACCTCTGCGCCGCGCCAGCCGGGCCGGGGCCGAGCAGGCAGATAAGAAGATAAGGGTAAGGCTCGAATTCTCAAAGAAGGGCAGGCTTAAGTACTTAAGCCATCTGGAGTTGAACAAGGCCGTCTTCCGTGCCATTCGCCGCGCCGGACTGCCTATTGCCTACTCCGTTGGTTTTCACCCTCAGCCCAAGATAAACTACGCCACCCCGCTTCCTGTCGGCATGGAGAGTGAGCAGGAGTATATGGATATGGAGCTTACCGCGCTTGGAAATTTCACTCCTTCGCAGATAGTTGAGAGATTAAACGCGGAGTTGCCGGCTGATATCAATTTTAATACTGCAACTTTTATACCCTTGCAACTTCCATCGCTCTCTGCTATTATGGAAAAGCAACGATATATCATATATTTGAAGAATAGCCTTGTAGGCTTGGATATAGGGTCCGATGACATGGAACGGACCGTTAGGGATTTCTTACAGAACCGTTTAACCGAGGTAGAATTTGAACGTGCAGGCAAGAAAAAGGTTGTTAATTTGAAGCAGCAAGTGGAAACCATTGAATTTAAAGATGAATTCACTTTAGACCTAACTCTGCGGAGTAGTGCGGGCGTCTCTATCAAGCCCCACGAGGTCATGGCGCTTCTATTTCAACTTCCCTCGGAGCAGGCATCCCTTATACCCATCCTGAAGACAAGGACTGTTCTTAAATCACATTAGGCCGAGATTGCGGGCTGCGTCTTTTAAAAAGACGTGATATTCCCGTGGTTTGTCAGGCATGGATTTAATGAGCAAGGCCATAGTAAAAGAGATATTTCTAGATTCCAACCCATTCGAGACCCGTATTGCCATTCGCGAAGATGACAATCTAGCGGAGTTCTACGTTGAGCGTAAGGGCGACCGCGGGCTGACCGGCAATATCTATAAAGGTAAGGTTGTTAGGGTTCTGCCCGGCATGCAGGCTGCTTTTGTAGAGCTTGGGCTGGACCGTACCGCTTTTCTGCACGTATCCGACGTTACCGACCCCACAAATACACCAGATGATGACGCGCCTTATGAAAAGGGCAGGCGTCGCGAACGCTCTGTTGAGAAGATACAGGACCTTCTAAAGTCAGGTCAGGAGGTTGTGGTCCAGGTAGAGAAGGAACCTATCGGGACAAAGGGCGCGCGTCTTACCTCCTACGTATCGATACCGGGCCGTTATCTCGTCTTTATGCCGACCTATGATAAGGTCGGCGTCTCGCGTAAGATAGAAGGCGACCGTGAAAGGCGTCGCCTTAAAGATATAGTCGCAAAGCTTCGTCCGAAGGGCTCCGGCTTTATTATAAGGACGGTCTGCGAAAAGCGCAGTAAAGAAGAGCTCGGCTCGGATATGGAGTTCCTCCTAAAGCTCTGGCATAAGATACTCTTTAATAAAGATACCCTGCCTAACCCGTCGCTTCTTTATGAAGAGCTGGATATTACGCTTCGCACGGTTCGTGATATTTTCACAAAAGACGTTAAGCGCTTTGTCATCGACTCCGAGGTCGAGTACGAAAAGGTCATAGCCTTTATGGACGAGTTTATGCCCGACCTTAAGTCGCGTGTCGAGCTTTATAAGGGAGATACCCCGGCCTTTGATGCTCTTGGTATCGAGGTTGAGCTTGCAAAGGCCCTGGAGAAGAACGTCTGGCTGCCCTCGGGCGGCTCTATCGTGATAGACCAGATGGAGGCCCTTACCGCGATCGACGTCAATACCGGCAGGTACGTCGGTAAGAAGAACTCCGAGCAGACCATTTTTAAGACCAATATGGAGGCCCTCGAAGAGGTCGTCCGTCAGGTAAGGCTCAGGAATATCGGCGGTATTATCGTCATTGACTTTATAGATATGGGCAAGATCTCCAACAGGGAGATGCTCTACGATAGGCTGAAAGAGGCCCTGAAGACCGACAAGGCTAGAACTAATATCCTTAAGGTCTCGGAGCTTGGTATAATCGAGATGACGCGCAAAAGAACGCGCGAGAGCATTACGCAGAGCCTTCTGGAGGCCTGTCCTTACTGCGATGGCGACGGGCTGGTTAAGGGTAAGGATACCGTTATTATGGAGATATACCGCGAGCTTTTAAAGACCCTTCTCGCCAAGAGAAGAAAGGCTATCCTCTACGTCAATCCGGGTGTTGCCGAACGCATAAAAGAGCCCGGCTCCGTGATCCACGAACTTGCCAAACGTTATAAGAAAAAACTCGTCGTCAAACCGGTCGAGAGCTTTCATCAAGAAGAATACGAGATCGTTTGAGCCGCTACGCGGCCTTTAAATCCAGCAGGTAAGCCTAGAGTAATTTTAAGTTGATCTAGTGAAATATAGTTTTTGCTTGTCGAGATCGTTTGAGCCGCTACGCGGCCTTTAAATCCAGCAGGTAAGCCTAGAGTAATTTTAAGTTGATCTAGTGAAATATAGTTTTTGCTTGTCGAGATCGTTTGAGCCGCTAAGCGGCCTTTAAATTCAGCAGGTAAGCCCAGAGTAATTTTAAGTTGGTCTAGTGAAATATAGTTTTTGTTTGTTGAGATCGTTTTAGCCGCTAAGCGGCCTTTAAATTCAGCAGGTAAGCCTAGAGTAATTTTAAGTTGGTTTAGTGAAATATAGTTTTTGTTTGTCGAGATCGTCTAGACCTGTGGCAGATTAATTGCTAAAGGTTCTTTGGTTTTTCAGGGTGTTATAACGTAGACTTATTCTGATATATATCTTCGGTAATGCTTCGGAGTTTTTATGACCTACCTTAATAAGACCCTTCTCTTGATAGTAGCCTTCTCCTTGTTTATCATTATGCAGTCGTCCATGCCCGCCTTTGCGCAACCTGCGGGCAAGGGTAAGGCTATCTTTACCTCAAAAGGCTGTGCTGCCTGCCATTCGGTCGTGCGCGGTAAGGCCAATAGTAAGGGCCCCGACCTGTGGTACGCGGGCAGTAAATTCAACCCTGATTTTCTCAAGCAATGGCTCGCAGAGCCGACGCTTATAAGGCCCATGGCCTACGGATCTATCACCGAAGAGAATAAGGCTGAGCATCCTGTGCTCAGTTCCGCAGAGGCAGTTGCGGTGGCGGGCTACCTCGCCTCGCTCAAGAGTAACCGGGTCCGTGCGCTTGGCATTAAGGCAAAGCGAAGTTCAAGGGGGCGGGTGATATTCGAGAAGAAGCTCGGCTGTTACGGCTGCCACGAGGTCAGGAAAGGGAAGCGCATCCTTGGCGGCAAGAGCGGGCCAAGGCTTGAGGACGCAGGCAGCAGGCTTCGTCCTGACTGGATATATGCGTATATCGCAGAGCCCCTTTATTTTAATCCTGCAACGGCTATGCCTTTGTATCATAAGAGCCTTAATAAGGCCGATATCAGGGTCTTGAGCGCGTATATTGCATCGCTTAAGGTAAGGAAATAAGGCAGGTGAAAAATGGCATTTATACTTAGCGTGCTCGGGGTAGTGCTGGTAATAGAGGGTGCGCCGTACTTTGCCTTTCCTGCGAAGATCAGGGAGTGGGGGCAGAGCCTTACCGATATACCTGATAAGAGCCTCAGGCTGATGGGACTTGCCTCGATGGCCGTCGGGCTGGTGATACTCTATATCGTAAAGAGTTTTCTCGGATAAACCGGATAAATATGACAAAGAAGAAAGATTTCAGCCTCTCCGCTTTTTTTGGTTTGGCCTTTATAACGCTCTTGACCGGTTTTATCTTTATCGGTTGTGCCGCTACGTCCGGGTCTTACGGGAAGACAGGTAAGGATAAGGACCTTGCGAAGCAGACTATTCGCATCCTTGTAAAGGAGGGGAAGAGCGGTTTTAAGATCGACGGCGCAAAGGGCAGCAGCCGTCTGAACCTGGAATATACCGGGGGCAAGATCGTTACCTTAAACGGGCAGCTAAAGAAGCTGCCTCTGAGGTTTCATCCGAAGTGGCGTTTTATCTATATAGATAAGAGGCCGTACAGAGGGGTAGTTGAGATAAGGGAGGATAAAGGGGCCCTTATCGTTATAAACGAATTAAGGCTTGAGGACTATATAGCAGGGATAATAAATAACGAGATATCATCGAAGTGGCCTTTAGAGGCTATAAAGGCACAGTCGGTGATAGCACGGACCTACGCGATATATCAGATGGAAGAGAGGAAGGATAATCTTTTTCATATGACAGGCACTCATATGGATCAGGTCTATACAGGGGCAGCTGTTGAAGATCGCGCGTCGTTCCGTGCCGTTAAGAAAACAATAGGCGAGGTGCTTTATTATAAAGGGCAGCCGGCGCTTACGCTTTATCATTCTAATGCGGGCGGTATTACAGAGTTTGCAAGGAACGTCTGGGGAGCAAACGAGCCGTATCTGAGGACCGTAAAGAGCCGTCATGATAAGGACGCGCCGAACTTTCGCTGGGAGCTCGCGCTTTCAAAGGTCGGTATGGGTGAGAAACTCCGCGCCGCGGGCTATGATATAGGGCTTCCGGTCAAGATAAAGGTTAGAAAGAGGACAAAGACGGGCAGGGTGACGGCCCTTTTGATAAAGGATAGAAAAGGGCGCACTCTATCGATGAAGGGTGAGGATCTCAGGAAGGTTCTGGGTTACGCAACTCTTCGCAGTACGCTCTTTAAGGTTAGTCGCAGCCGTAAGGGTTTTGTCTTTAAAGGGCGCGGCTCGGGCCACGGCGTAGGGCTCTCGCAGTGGGGGGCAAAGGGTATGGCAGAGGACGGCGCCAGCTATAAGAAGATACTCAGGCATTACTACGCAGGGACCTCGATCAAGAAGCTATATTAACTCACTGCGTGAGGGCTGAAGCTCCTTCGGAGCGGAACTAGTAATTAAGTAAATGAGACTTCTTTGATTATTCTTGCGTAGCGCAGGTTACTCGCAAAGACTAAAGATAAAAATAAGTATCGTAGGTTGGGTAGAGCGCAGGGGCTGTGGCCGCCGCAGACGGAGAAGCCCGTAAGCGAAACCCAACGGTCTTTAAAAGAACTAGTTTTAAGACCATTTCTTTGTAAATGAAAAATAAGTGCTGAGATAAGCCGCCATAGACGGGGTAAGCTTTAGCATGATAATAAATAGAATTCTATTAAGGTTGTTACCTCAGTATGCGAGCAGAAGATTTTGATTACGAACTTCCAGAAGAGCTCATAGCGCAGTACCCTCTTAAGACGCGAGAGGCATCACGGCTGTTGGTCCTAGGTCGCAGCGACGGGACAATAGCCCACCGCGCCTTCCCTGATATAAAGGACTATCTACACGCAGGCGACCTGCTTGTCTTTAACGATACCCGCGTTATCCCGGCTAGGTTATTTGGCAGGAAGGAATCCGGCGGTAAGGTCGAACTGCTTATTACTCACAAGCTTGGCAGCAATCCGTCAGAGACGGATTGCTTGAAAAGCACGCAGCGGTGGCAGGCGATGGTGCGCTCTTCAAAAGCCCTGAAAGAAGGCGCGCGTATTATTATCGGTGATAATCTTAGTGCAGAAGTAATCAATAAGGACAGCGACGGCCTCTGGGAGGTAGTTCTTACGGGTAGTGACGTAAGCGCTGCTATAAAGGAATACGGAGCCCTGCCTCTGCCGCCATATATCAGGCGCGAGGCAGAGCCGCTCGATAGCGAGCGGTATCAGACCGTCTTTGCCAGTAGCGATGGTGCGATAGCAGCACCGACTGCCGGGCTGCACTTTACGCCTGGAATAATAGATGAACTAAAAAGGGCGGGCGTTGAGGTAGCTTACCTGACGCTCCATACAGGGCCTGCGACATTTTTGCCTATCAGGGACGGCGACCTCGACGGGCACAGCGTACCCAAAGAGCACTACGTAATACCGGAGGCCACGGGGCTTGCAATAGTAACGGCCCGTAGAGAAGGCCGCCGCGTCGTAGCCGTTGGTTCGACATCTACCAGGACGCTTGAGGCGGCCTTTGCAAGAGGTCTTGACGAGCCGGTATTAACCGGCGCGACCGATATCTTTATTCGTCCGGGCTATGATTTTAATATCGTAGACGCTATCGTTACTAACTTTCACCTGCCAAAGTCAACGCTGCTTATGATGATGAGCGCCTTTGCCGGGAGAGAGAACCTCTTGAAGGCCTATAAAAAAGCCGTTGAGATGCGTTACAGGTTTTTTAGCTACGGCGACTGTATGTTCATAGGGTAGGAAATAAAAATGGATTTTAGCTTTGAACTTATAAAGACAGACTCGGGGGGGCGCCGCCGCGGTCGTATCACTACGCCGCACGGCACGATGGAGACCCCTGCCTTTATGCCGGTAGGTACGAAGGCAACGGTAAAGACGATGACCCCGGAGGAGCTCGTAGAATGCGGGGTAGAGACGATACTCGGCAATACCTACCATCTGATGCTTCGCCCCGGCCATGAGCTTATTAAAGGGTTCGGAGGGCTGCACGGCTTTATGAACTGGCAGGGCCCGATCCTTACCGATAGCGGGGGTTATCAGGTCTTTAGCCTTGCAAATCTCAGGAAGATCACCGAAGAGGGCGTTAAATTCCAGTCCCATATCGACGGCTCGGCGTGGAATCTGACGCCGGAGTTCTCTATTGAGGTGCAGGAGGCCCTTGGCGCCGATATTATAATGGCCTTTGACGAATGTCCTCCACACCCGTCTACGGAGAAGTATACAAGGGATAGTATGGAGCTCACGCTGCGGTGGGCCAGGCGGTGTAAGGACGCCAAAAAACGTAATGACCAGGCGCTCTTCGGGATAGTGCAGGGTGGTATGTACCGTGATCTTCGTGAAGAGAGCGCAAGGCGTACGGTTGAGCTCGGCTTTGACGGCTATGCCATAGGAGGGCTGAGCGTCGGGGAGAGTAAAGAGCTTATGGCCGAGATGGTAGAGGCCGCTGTGCCTTACCTGCCCGAAGATAAACCGAGGTACCTGATGGGGGTCGGTATGCCCGTGGATCTGGTCGAATCCGTCCGGCGCGGCATAGATATCTTTGACTGCGTTATGCCCACAAGATGCGCTCGGAACGGAACTCTCTTTACAAGTAAGGGAAAATTAGTTATAAAGAACAGTCAACATAAATCAGACCACAGCCCGATAGATGAGGACTGTGGTTGTTATACGTGCAGGAATTATTCAAGGGCGTATCTCAGGCATCTCTTTATAGCAGGCGAGATACTGGGGTTAAGACTTAATACTATTCATAACTTGCACTACTATATGACCTTGATGGCGCAGATGCGCCGTGCGATAGAAGAGGATAGTTTTGAAGAGTTCAGGGCTGGTTTTTACGAACAGACCGGAGCAGATAAGGTCGTAAAGTAAAAAATAAAATAGAAGTAAAGGACGCCCTTGCCAGCAAAGGACGAGCGTGTCTTATAAAATGGAGGTAGTATCGTGTTATATTTGTTCCCTGTTTCAGTAGCTCACGCCGCAGGTGAGGGCGGATTATTAGGAGGCGGCAGCGGCATAGCCAGCATGGCCCCTTTTGTATTGCTTATAGTTGTATTTTATTTTCTCCTTATCAGGCCGCAGCAGAAGACGGCCAAGAAGCATAAGGAGCTTTTGGCCGCTATTGCTCAGGGCGATAGGATCATTACCAAAGGCGGTATACATGGTAGGGTTCAGAACGTAAAGGACGACGTCATATCCGTAGAAATAGCCAATAACGTAGTAGTTAAGCTCGACAGGGGCGCGGTCCTCGGTATGCAGACTTCAGGTGACGGCGACGGAAAGTAGTAAAAGAGTTATGTTTTTCACCTTCCGTCCTCTTTAAGACGGATTACAGTTGTTTTTATTAGATAATAAACGATTTGTAGGCGGGCCGTTCTAACCTCGGCCCGGTTTACTTTGAATATCGGAGTAGTTGATGAAAAGTATTCTCTGGAGGGGCGTAATGCTCAGCGCCTTTGCGCTGGTAGCCCTCGTGCTATTTCTGCCCTCCACCCCCATATCAAAAAAATTACCGTCTTTCTGGGCCGACGGCATATCCAAGATAGTCCTTGGCCTCGACCTTCAGGGGGGCATGCACCTTGTCCTTGACGTCGATAGGGATAAGGCCGTCGAGACCTACGTCCAGAGGATGGCGGACTCGCTAGAAAATACCCTTAAAGAAAAGGGCGTGGCCTATGTCAGCGTCGGTGCACGCGGTCAGGATAAGATCGCCATTACATACGAGTCATCGGATGTGCCCGCTGCCGTAAAGGAGATAGTCGGCGAAGAGATCCCGGTGCTCGTTTCTCCGAGGGACTCGGGCAGTGAGCTGGTCTTTACCCTTGATGAGGCAGAGCATGAGAGGATAAAGGAGTGGGCCTCTTCACAGGCTCTAGAGACTATAAGGAACAGGATAGATAAGTTTGGCGTAACAGAGCCTCTTATCCAGAAGCAGGGCGATCGTGAGATAGTTATCCAACTTCCAGGCCTTAAGGATCCGGCCCGGGCTATAGCCCTTATAGGAAAGACGGCTGTTCTTGAGTTCCGTATGATAGATGAGGATAACGATCCGCAGGAGGCCGTAAAGTACGGCCCGCCCTTCGGCTCGGAGCTTGTCTACCAGGACAGGGGCGATGCGCAGACCGGAAGGATCACGAGGATACCTTATCTTGTAAAGCGTGAAGTGCTCCTGACCGGAGATCTGCTCTCGGATGCCAGGGTCGCCTTTGATTCTCAATTTAATGAACCTTACGTATCGCTTAACTTCGACTCGACCGGCTCGCGTATCTTCGAGCGTATTACAGGGCGTAACGTCGGTAAACGCATAGCCATAATACTGGACGGCAAGCTGCACTCGGCCCCTGTTGTACGTGAAAAGATAGCGGGCGGCAGGGCGCAGGTCTCGGGCGGCTTTACGATTACAGAGGCAACCGATCTGGCGATCGTGCTTCGTGCCGGTGCGCTTCCGGCGCCTGTCGATATTATTCAGAACGTCACGGTCGGCCCGACACTCGGTAAAGACTCAATCGAGGCGGGCATTAAGGCGATCTTAATAGGTGCCGCGCTGGTACTGATCTTTATGCTCGTCTATTATAAGGTCTCAGGGCTTATTGCAAATATAGCTATAACCGTAAATATCGTAATGCTTTTAGGGGCTATGAGTTGGATGAGCGCTACGCTTACGCTACCCGGGATAGCCGGAATACTCTTAACCATCGGTATGGGTGTGGACTCGAACGTCCTTATCTTCGAACGCATCAAAGAAGAGCTAAAGGCCGGGCGTACGCCTCGCTCTGCCGTAAATGCCGGCTATGCCCATGCATGGTGGACAATCGTTGACTCGCATGTAACGACCCTTATAACAGCGGCCGTGCTCTTTCAGTTCGGAAGCGGGCCGATCAAGGGCTTTGCCGTTACACTGAGCCTTGGAATACTTATAAACCTCTTTACCTCGCTTGTCGGTACAAAGTTTGCTTTTGACCTGCAAAACGACAAGTTCAACATAAAGAGGCTTAGCATATAAGGAGTTTTCTGGAGAAGAGATGGATATTTTAAAGAGTAATTATTTTGATATATTAGGAAAGCGCAAGATAGCATTTATTATCTCGGCGATCTTCGCGGTAGTCGGGCTTATCGCGGTATTTGCTATTCCGCTTGGTAAGGCTAACCTTGGCACCGATTTTTCGGGGGGGCTCTCGGTACAGCTCCGTTTTGAAAAGCCCTTTGAGATGGATAGCATGAGGGACGCGCTCAAGGCCGGAGGCTTTGAGGATGCCGATTTGCAGGAGATTACAAGCGGTCATAAGTTGATCGTGCGCCTTAAGAGGAACATGGATGTGTCAGGGACAGGCACGGCTATCGGCGAGGTCTTTAAGAAGGATATGCCTGATAACCCGTTTGTGGTGGACTCTACGACAGAGGTCGGGCCGACGGTCGGTAAGAAACTTCAGAAAGACGCTCTCTGGGCTGTTATTATATCTCTTGTAGGTATATTTCTATACATCGCATGGCGCTTTGAGATGCGTTTTGGCGTAGCAGCCGTTATTGCTACTTTTCATGACGTCCTGGCTGTCCTCGGTATCCTCTATATCATGGATAAAGAGATTAACCTTCTTATAATTACTGCTCTGCTGACGCTTGCCGGTTACTCCCTTAACGATACCGTCGTTGTCTTCGATAGGATAAGGGAGAATATGAGGAAGGGGAGCAAAGACGGCTTTGAGGTACTCGTAAACAAGAGTATTACCGAGGTCTTGAGACGTACGGTAGTGACCTCGCTTACGACCTTGCTTGTTCTGATAGTGCTTATGCTTATCGGCGGCGAGGTTATCCATGACTTCTCTCTCACGCTCTTTATGGGTGTGCTTATCGGTACGTATTCATCTATATTTGTGGCAAGTCCGCTCCTGCTGCTCTGGAAAGGCAAGGGCAAGGGGCAGGGCGCCGGTAAGGCAGTAGCGGCAAGTACTGCAAAGGCAAAGGCTTGAACTTAATACCGCCAGCAACGGTTTAAGGTATGTAACCTTAGATACTTTCCCTTTATTGAATCTATTATAGAGTTTGCATATGGCAGATACCGGTATTGAAAAACGCAAGAATGCACGGCTCAGAGTCAAGTTTTGATGTTATGATAAACGGCTCTGTAAAGGCAGACGCCCTTGATATAAGCGAGGGCGGGATGTTTATCCATACCTCCACGCCTTACCCCGAAGGCTCTGAGCTCAGGCTTAGTTTTACGCCTTTTCCCGGCTCTTCTCCTGTAAATGTTCTGGCGCGTGTGCAGTTTCTGCATGCCGGTCTTGCCATAGGCGTCATCTTCCTGAACCTCGATGAGATGGACAGTGCGATGATCAAGAAGCTGGTCGAAGATTCCCTGAAAGATAGCGGAACTGCGGCCGATGGGGTCGCCGTTGACACAAGAAAGAAGGTCCTTATAGCGGACGCTTCGCCTCCGGCCAGGATGATGGCTAAAAATACCCTTATGTTAAAGGGCTTTGCCGTTATTGAGGCGGAAAACGGCGTCGATGCCCTCAAGGCCGTCAAGGCCGGTAGGCCTGACCTTATAATCTTCGACTCAATGATGGAGGGTATGGACGGTGAGAAGTTTATGCATATGCTCAGGAGCAACGAGGAGTGCAAGGATATTAAGGTCGTGCTTATGAGCGGCAATGTAAACCCAGAGGTCGTTGCAAAACTTGCCGCCTTCGGGGTGGCAGCGATACTTACAAAGATGACGACAACGCCTAAGAAGCTCGCCGAAAAGGTCGAAGAGATCCTTGGCAAGAACGATTAGCAAGTCGGAGCCCGGAGCTATTTATTATTTTTACTGCCTTGTCCGTACCCGTTACTACCCTCCTTTGAATATCCTGAAACGCTCTAACTATGAATAATATAACAACTATTGCAAGTAGCACTTAGCCTTTCTTTCCTAAAGAAACCTTGACCAAATGCCTCTAAATTGATAAAATATCTTAATATTTCTTTACGATTTATTTGAGTACTATTGTGCCTATACGGGGGCGGTATTAATTTGAATTCAACCGGGGCGAGGCTGTGGTGACGGAGAAACACTGGACGATAACCAGGGCAGACGAGGAGTTGCTTTTATCGCTTCAGGGCGCTCTTGATATTCTGCCTGTTACGGCTCAGTTGTTGGTAAACAGAGGCTTTGTCGATAAGGCAGCAGCCTCTTCTTTTTTAAGTCCCGGCCTTGGTGACCTTTATGATCCTTATCTTCTAAGCGGTATGCTGGACGCCGTTGACCGTCTGATAGAGGCGGTCAGAGACGGCGAAAAGATCGCTATCTACGGCGATTATGATGTTGACGGTACGACGTCTACGGCCCTTTTGTATCTTTTTTTCAGAGAGATAGGGGTAGAGACCGTATGCTACATACCGGAGAGGCTCAAGGAGGGTTACGGCCTTAATAAGGGTGCTATAGAGAGTCTTTCAGAGGACGGAGTCAAGGTGATTATAACCGTTGATTGCGGTATCTCCGACTGTGAAGAGGTGGCCTACGCCGCCTCTATTGGTATGGACGTAATAATTACCGACCATCATGAGGTCCCGGAGGTCTTGCCCGAGGCCGTGGCAATAGTAAATCCTCTTAAAAAGGACTCCGATTTTCCCTTTAGAGGGCTTGCAGGCGTGGGCGTGGCCTTTAACCTGGTAATTGCCATGAGGTCGGGCTTTAAAGAGGCCGGTATTATAGAAGGTGACGGCCCGAACCTCAAGAGGTTCCTGGATATTGTAAGTATCGGCACGGTCGCCGATGTTGTGCCTTTAGTTGACGAGAACAGAGTTCTGGTCAGGTATGGTCTCGGCGAGCTTAACAATACGCAGCGCCCCGGTCTTCGGGCGCTCGTTGATGTATCGAGCGCTCGTATGGGGCAGATAACATCAGAGAAGATCGCCTTTCAGTTAGCACCGAGGATAAATGCAGCGGGTAGGCTTGATAGGGCTGATCTGGCTCTGCGCCTTATCATAACGGAAGATGAGAAAGAGGCTGCTGAGCTTGCAGCAAGGCTTGATAGCGAAAATACCGCAAGGCAACGGATAGAAGAACGCATACGCATAGAGGCCACCGAGATGGTCGAGCAGGCCGACTGCTTTGCAGGAGATAAGGCGATAGTCTTATACTCCGATACGTGGCATCCGGGTGTGATAGGGATAGTCGCCTCGCGTCTGGTCGAGAAGTATCATAGGCCGGTGGCCCTTATAGCGATAGACGGCCAGGTTGGTAAGGGCTCGCTTAGAAGCATTAGCGGAGTAAGTGTGATAGACGGTCTGCATGCCGCCGCCTCGATCCTGGAACGCTACGGCGGGCATAAGGCCGCAGCAGGTCTAACCGTCGATAAAGAAAGGGTTGAAGAGTTCAGAGAGGCCTTTATCGGGTATATGAACAGCACCCTTACTGATGACGATCTCAGGCCTGCCCTTAAGCTCGATGCAGAGGTGGCTCTGGACGAGCTTGATACGCGTTTTGTTCAAGAGATAGACAGGTTCTCGCCCTTTGGGCGGGCCAATGAAAAACCGCTTTTATGTGCCTCGCGTGCAGAGGTGATAAATAGTGAGATAGTCGGGGCGAAGCATCTTAAGCTTCGTATTCGTCAGAACGGAAGAAAGAAAGACGCGATAGCCTTTGGCAAGGCCGCGCTTCATCCGCTCAAGGGAGTCTTTGATATAGCCTTCTGTCCTTATATGGACGAGTGGAACGGAGTGCGCAGCCTTAGACTCAGCGTTAAGGATCTAAAAAAAATATAGAACAGCTTTGCTGCAAGGCGTTGGTTGTAAAGAGAGGGTAGTCAAGAATTATGAAGATCACGGGGGAGAGGATGGGGTTATTCAGGGGAAGAAGAGTAAAGCAGTTATCAGAGCTTGCACCAAAGTTAAACGAGACGGTGGATGTATCACCGCCTACCGGTAGTAATAAGAGGCGCCGCACGGTTATTAAGAAGGCCGCGCTGGTGGCCTTCACAACTGCCGCAGTTATGTTCGTCTTTGTTATATCCAGCATATCTGTGCCGGCAAAGTGTACGGATACGAATCGCGCTCAGCACTGTATAGATAAGTATTACGTTCTGGACGTCCTCAGGGGGCATCACACAGGGCTTGATCTTGCCGAAGAGCTTAAGCTCTCAGGCGTTATCGTCGAGGAGAGCCGGCGTTATAAGATAGAGCCGGCGCTTATACTTGCGCTGATAGAGACCGAGAGCACTTACTATAACTGGGCGAAGTCCCGGGTCGGTGCCCGCGGGCTTATGCAGGTCAGACCTACGACCGGCAAGTATATAGCAGAAGAGTTGGAGCTTGAGTGGGAGGGCATAAAGACGTTGCACGACCCTTACAAGAACGTACAGCTCGGCGTATTTTATCTGGCCGAGCTTCTTGAGAGGTTTGGCGGCGATACGGATAAGGCGCTTGCTGCCTATAACAGGGGCCCTACCTACGTCGCAGCCAGGATAAGGCGAGGGCAGACAGTGCCTCAGCGGTATAAAAGAAAGGTAATGGTTAAGTATAATAATCATAAAGAAAACATCCTTTTCTAGGGTTCGTACTCATAAATGACCTGCTGCGTTGTCAGGACTGCGGACTCTACCCTTCACATACTTACAAGTATGCTCAGGGATAAAGTCCTTGCCCTTCCTAGCATCAGGAGCATTTCTGAGCACGAATAATATTAAAGTTAAGACGATGGACTTTGCCTCCGGTGCAACCGGGCGCTTGCCGCGCGGCAAAAGTCCATCAATAAGATTTCTTGCCACGCAAAACTCTTGGCCTTTTGCTTAACTTTGCCTCCGGTGCAACCGGGCGCTTGCCGCGCGGCAAAAGTCCATCAATAAGATTTCTTGCCACGCAAAACTCTTGACCTTTTGCTTAACTTTGCCTCCGGTGCAACCGGTAAATATATTAATATGATATTATACTACGTATAATACGTACCTTCTTGATGGATTTTGCCCCGCGGCGAGCGGGAGGAGATAACTTTGGCAGATAAAGATACTCTTATAAATTTCGCAGGCCTCGGCTCAGACGACGACCTGTCGTCTCCGGCAACCTTCAACCCTTATGACCAGAACCCGACTATCACGACGCGGTACGCGGTCATCTCGGCCCCTTATGAGGCAACGGTATCTTACGGCAAGGGCGCAAGTCTTGGCCCTGCGGCGATCTTAGAGGCCTCGACTCATATGGAGCTCTACGACGAAGAACTGCAGAGCGAGCCGTGGAGGGCAGGCATTGAGACTTTGCCCCCGCTTGATATTTTACGTCTACAACCGGAAGAGATGGTAGATGCCGTCCATAAGGCCTCAGCCGTGGTTATAGCCGACGAAAAAATACCTGTATTGCTTGGCGGCGAGCATAGCGTTACGCTCGGTCTCTTCAGGGCACTCAAGGAAAAGCATCCAAAATTATCGGTCCTGCACCTGGACGCGCACGCTGATATGCGCGCGGTCTATGACGGGACTCCCTTCAGCCATGCCTGCATTGCGCGTAGGATGGCCGAGGAAGGCGCCCCGCTGGTGCAGCTGGGTATAAGGAGTATGAGCCAGCTAGAGGCCCTGTTTCTCGGCGACGGCGGTACCGGCGACATCCTTAATGTCCGCTCGTATCAGGCCCGTCAGCTGCGCGCGGGTATAGATATTAAAGAGGTCCTGGCACATCTCTCCGACGAGGTCTTTATAACGATAGATCTCGACGTCTTTGATCCGTCTATTATGCCGTCAACAGGGACGCCCGAGCCGGGAGGCCTTCTCTGGGAGGAGGTTCTGACAATACTGCGCAGTATTATTTCCAGGAAAAAGATAGTTGGTTTTGATATAGTGGAGCTCAGCCCGGTTGAGGGTAACGCGGCTCCTGATTTTATGGCGGCACGTCTAGCCTACAGGATTATGGGGTATATCAATAAGTCGATCGATAGCATCAACCAGGAAAAGCATAATAAGGAGTAATTAGTTTAATGTACGTTCCGACCAAGATATTTTTTACCAAGGGTGTGGGTATCCATAAGGATGAGCTGCATTCCTTTGAGTTGGCGCTTAGAAACGCGCATATAGAAAAACTTAATCTCGTTCAGGTCTCAAGTATCTTCCCTCCGGGCTGTAAGATCTTGTCCAGGGCGCAGGGGCAGAAGTATCTATCTCCGGGGCAGATTACCTTCTGCGTTATGAGCAGGCTATCTAGCAACGAGCCCAGAAGGCTGATGGCGGCCTCGGTCGGATGCGCGATACCGGTGGATAAGGGGGCCTACGGATATCTGAGCGAGCACCATGCCTACGGCCAGACCGATAAGGTCGCCGGTGATTATGCTGAAGATATGGCGGCCGCGATGCTCGCATCGACGCTCGGTATAGAGCTTGACGACGACCTTGGCTGGGATGAAAAAAAAGAGATATACAAGATAAGCGATAAGATAGTGAAGACAACGGACTGTACGCAGAGCGCGATAGTAAAGGGTGACGGCAAGTTCACGACCATCGTTGCCGCAGCGGTTCTTCTGCCTTAAAGGTTTGCCTCTTGCATAGTGTGAGGTTTTGAGCTAAGATATTGACTGGATTTATTAGCTTTTTTTAAGAAAATGATTGAGAAGTAATCTTTATTAAGATATATTTAGTATATTGGAGTACTTTGGATATTCATAATATATTGATAAACCATCAGGAGCGGTAAGTGGAGATAGAGTCGGTCAAGAAGATATACGCGGGTTATTCCGGGGTCTATGATGCGTTGTTTAAGAGGTTTTTTCATCCGAGGATAGAGCACGCTCTGGCTTCGATGAATATAAAGGCGGGTGAGAGGATTCTCGACGTCGGTGTCGGCACAGGGCTTTCTCTCTCTCATTACCCGAGGACAAGCAGGGTTGTAGGGATTGATCTCTCCGGCAAGATGCTTGGCAAGGCGCAGGAGAAGGTCAACGACAATAATTATAGCCACATTCGCCTCTTTGAGATGGATGCCATGAACCTGTGTTTTGCAGATAACAGTTTTGATAAGGTCTTTATCTCGCATGTAGTAAGCGTCGTACCGAACCCCTATACCTTGATGTCCGAGGTCAGAAGGGTCTGTAAGCCAGGAGGCGAGGTCGTTATCGTCAACCACTTTAAGAGTAAAAATAAGATGCTGGCAGGCTTTGAAAAGGTCATTACCCCTGTTAGCGAGAAGATAGGCTGGAAGTCGGATCTCTGCATGGACGAGTTTATCTCAAAGGCCGGGCTTAGCGTAAAGAGAAGCTTTAAGCTTAAGAAGCTGGATTTCTGGTCGTTGCTCTTTACTACAAACGTAAAAGATGCGGAGAGCGAGCGTATTTCGTCCTGCTGATTATTTAATTACTTCGTTTTAGGCGGGTCGGCCACTCCGGGTGGCTTGTGCTGCCTCATAGACTTATGTCCTGTTATTCCTTTAAAATATGCCGTCTGTCTCAGACGGACCGCATCGTCTCGGACGGATTGTACCGCCCGAGGCGGTCTTAGTCGCCGCCCTTGCATGCCAAAGAAAATATACCGGCTGAAATAAAGATATTACCAATGACAGAAGACGACCTCGACGGGGTCGTCGCGATAGAGAATATATCTTTTACCAAACCCTGGTCAAAAGTGATGTTTCTGGGCGAGCTCGCAAACCCTGTCTCTAATTTATTTGTAGCAAAGGCCCCGGGCAAAACAGATAAAACAGGTAAGCCCGGTAAGGACGCTAAGGAAACGCAAGACGTTGTAGTAGGGTATGCCATCTTCTGGGTAGTCGTCGGCGAAGGCCATATTATGAATATCTCGGTCGCACCCGAGTTTCGCAGGCAGGGTATAGGCCGAAGGATGCTGCGCTTTACCATAGAGTTTATGGAGCAGGCGTGCGTAACCGTTATTTTTCTTGAGGTACGCCGCACTAACCACACTGCGATAAAGTTATATAAGGATTACGGCTTTGAAGAGGTCTATGTCAGGAAGAATTACTACGGAGACGAGGACGCTCTGGTAATGAGGCTTGATCCGGGGGGCTTTGCCTACCCTGACGAAGATTACGGCGACTAAGCCCCCTTCAGGCTTTATGCTCCACCTAAAGCTTTTTTTATTTTTTTTCTGAGGTATATGGTATATGAAAGAAGCTATCATCATAGAAAATAAGCCCCTCGGAGCTGATTTCTTTTTGATCTCGCTTAAGTGGGGGGCGGCGCGCAAGGTGCGTCCGGGTCAGTTTGTGATGCTAAGGGTTACCGGCTCTATGGATCCGCTCTTGCGCCGGCCTTTCAGCGTCTATAACGTAGAGGGCGATACAATAGAGCTCCTCTATAAGGTCGTTGGCAAGGGTACTACTATTCTGTCTTCGTTAAATCCGGGTGACGGAGTAGACCTTCTGGGTCCGCTTGGTAAGGGCTTCCCTATACCCGGCGGAATGCTTGGCAATGGGCGTCTCTTGATGGTAGCGGGCGGTGTGGGCATAGCCCCTTTTTATCACCTCGGGCGCAGCATTAACCCCATTCGGGGCTTAAACTGCGATAACCTGCTTATCTACGGGGCGCGTACAAAGCGCGATACGGTCGTTGTAAAGTCATTTAAGAATATAGGTGTCAAAAGCAAGGTAGCTACCGAGGACGGTACGAGGGGGACAAAGGGGCTTGTTACCGACCTGCTTGAGCGCGAGATGCACTGCGGTGATATCGTCTATGCCTGCGGCCCTTCTCCTATGCTCAAGGCCGTTGCTAAGTTAGCGGAAGCCAAAGGGATAAGATGTCTTGTCTCGCTGGAGAGGGCTATGGCCTGCGGTATAGGGGTCTGTCTGGGTTGCGCTATAAAGACCGTTCCCCACAGGCCGGGCAGGGTTATAAAGGACGATAGAAGTTATCACATGGTCTGCTCGGACGGCCCGGTCTTTGATAGCCGGGACGTGGATTGGGACCGGTTATAGGTATGGGAATATGACAAAGACAAAGACAAAAAAAACTCAGGCGGCAATAAAAAAAACGTCCGTAAAGAAGGTCTCGACAGGGATCAACCTTGGCAGCGGCAAGAGGGCGCTGAGGCTCTCAAACCCTGTAATGACGGCCTCGGGGACATTTGGTTACGGCCTTGAGTTCAGCCCGTATATGGATTTGGCGAAGCTCGGTGCGATTGTAGTAAAGGGTTTGTCACTCAAGCCCCGCGACGGCAATCCGCCGCCGCGCACCGTTGAGACCCCGTGCGGGATGCTTAACGCTATCGGCCTTCAGAACGTCGGTGTTGAAGTATTTATAGATAATAAGCTTCCAAAACTTCGTAAATATAAAACAAAGGTCATTGCCAATATCTTCGGCGAGACCGCCGGTGAGTACGCAGAGCTTGCAAAACGACTGGACGACGCTCGGGGCGTAGATGCGCTGGAGATAAATATATCGTGCCCGAATGTAAAAAAGGGCGGGATGGCCTTCGGTACGGATCCGCTGGAGGCCGCGCGCGTAGTAAAGGCCGTGCGGGCTGCGACCGGCAAGCACGTAATGACCAAGCTCTCGCCGAATGTCACCGATATAAAGGTCATGGCAAGGGCCGTAGAAGAGGCCGGGAGCGATTCTATCTCTCTTATCAATACGCTTACCGGCATGGCGATAGATATTAATAAACGCCGCCCTGTCTTAACTACAAAGATCGGAGGGTTATCCGGCCCTGCGATAAAGCCCGTGGCCCTTCGTATGGTCTGGGAGGCGGCAGGTGTTGTTAAGATCCCTGTTGTTGGTATCGGCGGGATCGTTACGGCAGAGGACGCAATAGAGTTCCTGCTTGCAGGGGCGAGTGCCGTACAGGTCGGTACCGCCAACTTCCTCACACCCGATGCCTCTGAAAAGGTCGCAAAAGGCATCGAGGCCTATATGAAAAAAAATAATATCGGTAGTGTGAGGAAACTGGTAGGTGCGTTGCAGTAGTTTTTCGTAGGGCAAGGCTTTAGCCTTGCAGGAAGGTTGCCAACCTATGAAAAACAACTTTAAGATCTTCCCTGGTCTTGTAGGTTTGGTAGAGCGTAGATGCGAAGGCGTCTCAGACTGGTGTACCCTCAAAGTTTAAGCTCGATTTTTTCTGTCATTGCGAGCGTAGCGAAGCAATCTCGTTCTTATAAATTGCTCTCTCGGTGCGTCCCCGACCCGTAGCGAAACTCAACGTCTTTTTTAAATCCCCCTCTTTCCCCCTTTTCCAAAGGGGGAGGTGAAAACAAAAAACAGATTGCTTCGTCGTTTTAAAACTCCTCGCAATGACAAAAACTGGATGTTTCGGTGCGTCCCCACCCTGAAACCAAGTCTTTTCTGCGTACGCCATTAACAGGCCTTTCACCTTTACCCTCCTATTTCCTTAAAACCTTTTTGACTACCCATTTCCTGCCCGCTCATACTTTTTTAAGTGTCGGTTTTCTTTACACTTTTATTTAGTGGGGTTTTAGGCGATTTTCAGTGAGCCCTTAAATGGATAAAAAGGTCTTGGAATACAGCGGTTTAAAATTTAACATCAGATAGTGTGTATTTATGGCGCGGTTCTTGCACATACTTATAGTTGATTCACCTTCGAAAGTTTTATTACCCACCACATCATGATCTCTTTTTTAGCCTAACCTTATTAATCTAAGATGGTAATTGTAGAGGAGCGTAAAGAATGAGGACTGATCTTTCCGTAATCAAGAAATATTTGGGGAAGGGGTTGGTAGCTGTTGTAGCAGCTGTAATTATACTGGGGGCTTCTCAGAGGGCTGAGGCTGGATATACAAATATAGCCAGTCCTGACTGGGAGATAGAGATCGACGATTTTGGGTACTCTGATTACCTCGGTGATCTGCGTACCGGCTTTGAAGGCCGCGATTATCTCTCGGGTGAGTGGGGAGGGGCGGTGGGTTATACGCTTGGGACTGCGCCTGTAACTACACCTAAATGGCTGACGCCGCTCTTTGAAGGACCTACCTGGACAACAAACTCGGACTTCGGTGTAATTAGTTCTAACGCTGCCACAGGCACGAACGCGGATAATTTTACTATATACAAATCCACTATAGGCAACGCTGACCTTGAGATTGAGCTTACCTCTCAGGTGATAGACACTGGTTCCGGCGGCATAGCCATGGGCTTTGATCCGGCAAGTAGTGGTGGTGCAGGGACTAGTCTAACCAGTGATAGGTATGTCTTTAAGCAGACATATGCTATTAAAAATATTACAACTGAGCTTATTACAGATCTGAAATTTTACCAATTGCTGGTAGGTGATAATTCGACAGAGTCGTTATATGATGATAGGGATTACGGCGGTGCATACGGAGATTATCGCTATGATTCAACGGTAAACGGAGTCTCTTATGGTTGGAATGGGGCCACTGGAGAACTTTTTGTGCATAATGACGCGCTTACCTTACATTCAAATACTGCGCCAACCGCTTATGAATCCGGTGAGTATATAGATTCGGGAGATTTTAGTAAGCCAGCTACAGGCGTACATCTTTCGGTCGAAGACGGCTCGCTCAATGGGGTAGATGACTACACATTATTAGACCCTGAATCACGTGGAGCAGTTGCGCAGGAGCATACCCTTTCGCCTAGCGGGGCTGATCTAGATCCTGGCGAAACGGAGATACACGACATCCTGCTTAGTATTAATAGCGCAGATGATCTATGGCCATGGCGGCCCGGCAAAGATTTCTCTAATCCGATTATGCCTGCAGATCAGAATACAGCCAATGATACGTGGTCATTCTGGTTTGGCGCTCCTGCCGGTGAGATGACCTTCATAGACCCTGAGGTGGCCATTGGTTATGATTATTTTCATGCTGATATTTTTGCAGATGCCGATGATCCTTATACGCCGTATAACCCTGATCAGAATTTTCAGAGCGTCCAGCTGCCGGACTTTGGGGACGGGTTCTACGACCTCTATCTATTTGATACACTGACAAATCAGTGGGTCTTTGAGGCTATTCTGGAGGCAGAAGTAGAGTATTACTTTGCTCTAGGTGGTGTGGATCGTTTCAGGATCCTTGGTATAGAAGCGGGTGCGGGCCTTGATCCTAACGATCCTATGGCCTTTGTTACGGGCTTGACCCTTGTTGTTCCGGGTACGATCGCGGTTACTATGCAATCGATAACCGCAGCCCCTGTTCCCGAGCCGTCAACCTATCTCCTTCTTGGCTCGGGGTTGGCAGGGCTTATCGTTTGGAGAAAGCGACGTAAAAAGGGCTAGGTTCTTTGATGTGTTTTTTGTTACAGGGCACAGCTCTTTAGAGCTGTGCCCTGTTTTTTATTTTGAATTTTACAGGTTGTCTAGAACTGGAAAAGATGCAACCCTGAAGGGTTGCCTTGCATAGACTTTTTTTTAGCCAGCCGCCAAACCCTCTATCTTCCCTGCGACCTTCTGTGCGATATCCATAAAGGTCTTTGCTTCTGACGAGTCGGGAGCTGCCGTTACGACGGGTTTGCCCTCGTCTCCGCCCTCGCGTATCTTAATATCTATCGGAAGCTTACCGAGCAGTTCTACTTCGTAACGCTCGGCGGTGGCTTTGCCGCCGCCGCTGCTGAAGATATCTGTCGTCTCGTTGCAATGCGGGCAGCAGAACGAACTCATATTCTCTACTATACCGAGGACCGGGACCTCGACCTGCGAGA
>UOEA01000045.1_pt1 | contig 40772 bp, 33 predicted proteins | sample 1988571 | NCBI WGS metagenome assembly UOEA01 (sample SAMEA4712194, study PRJEB27164) | hydrothermal vent metagenome | biome: marine basaltic hydrothermal vent biome; feature: marine hydrothermal vent; material: mineral | place: Pacific Ocean | collected 2011-06-14/2011-07-23 | depth 1689 m | reverse complement strand
GGCGGGGCAGCGGCCTACGCCCTGAGCCAAAATGCGCAGGGCAAGAAGATAGTCGTCCTTGAGCGCGGCGAGCTCTATACCTCCGACGACTTCAATCAGCTAGAGCGCGATATGGTTCCGGCCCTCTACAGGACTCCGGGTTTTCGTCCGACCGATGAGTTCGGGGTCGTGGTTCTTCAGGGTAGCCTTGTAGGCGGTACGGCTGTTTTGAATCACGCTATTTGTTATGAGGTCCCGCCGAAGGTCACACTTGATTGGAAGGTCAAGGACGGCACGGACGAGCTTGATATCTCCGAGCAGTTAAAGGCCGGTGGTTATTATAAGAAGGTTCAGGAGATGATCCACTATAAGGAGATTCGGCATTTTTCTCTGAATAAAAACGCACAGGTACTTTTAAGGGGAATCAAAGAGATGAAGGCTGATGAAGGCCCGGAGGGTCTGCACGGCGTCTTTGAGTATCACACGAGAAATACCAAGGCAAAGATAGAGCCCGACGGCAACGCCGGTGAGAACTACCATGAGCTTACGTGTACGGGCTGCGGCTGCTGTCCGCTCGGGTGTCGCTATGACAGGAAGCAGACCCCGCTTATAACCTTTATTCCCGCTGCTATCCAGAACGGTCTGGATAAGGTCGGCGGCAATGAGGTGCGTATTTTTAAAAATGCCGAGGTCAGTGAGGTCTTGCACGAAGGCGGCGAGGTAACGGGCGTGCGTGTTGGCGGTAAGGTGATTCAGGCAAAGACTGTTATAGCTGCGTGCGGCGCGCTTAATAGCGCACGTCTTCTTATGAATAGCGGTATTGATAATGCGCAGCTTGGCAGGAATATCGCGCTGCATCCTTCGCCCCTTGTCTATGCCCTCTTTGACGAGGATATCTACGCCGACTGGGGCGTGCCAATGGCCGCCTCTTATATTGAAAATCAGTTCCCGGATAAGGACGAGACCTTTCCCGACGGCTTCGGCTATATACTGGAGACTATCTATAGCCATCCTGCTACGGCAGCGCTTACCATGCCCTTTGTGACCATGAAGGAGCGCATGAAGGATTACAACAAGATGTCGAGCGTCGCTATCATTCTGCATGATAAGCCCGTTGGCGTGATAAAGAATCCGAAGAGCCCGCTCACTTGCGTCTCTTATAAGGTAGACGCGGAGGATAAGAAAAAGCTCAGGCACGGTATAAAGACGGCAGCCCGGATATACCTGAAGGCAGGGGCGAAAGAAGTATTTACAAGCCACGAGAAGGAGGTAGTATTCAGGAGCGAGGCCGATCTGGATAAGGCCGATGCCTGCGACTTTGAGCCCGGCGATATACTGCTGGCCTCGGCGCATCCTCAGGGGGGTTGTATGATGGGGAGCAAGGGTAAGGGGGTCGTTGATTATAACGGGCACTCGCATGATATAAAAAACCTCTACGTCAGTGACGCCAGTCTTTATCCGACGTCTCTTGGCGTTAACCCGCAGCTAACTACGATGGCGATGGGGATGAAGATAGGCGAGTATATCGCTAATAAGCAGTGATCTCCGTATAAAATTTTGTTTTAGGGTTTAAAAAATGACTGGGCGATAAGCCGGGGGAGGGTAATATGTCACCTACTAATGTCTTGGATAAAAAAATAACTCTTGATGATACGTCGCTTGAGGGTTGTAAAATGACCGCGCGCGTCAAGGGGCTTAAGAAGGCATACTTTGATGCCATGCCAGAGCTTTGTATAGATAGGACGAGCCTTGTTACGAAGTTTTCCATAGATAATAATTACTTTGCCAAGGAGCGGATAACCGGACTGGAGAAGGCCAAACTATACAGGTACGTCCTGGAGAATCAAAATGCGGTTGTCTTGCAAAATGAGGCCTACAAGCAAGGTAAGGGCAGGCAAAAGCCCAGTAAGTTTACTGTAGAACAGAACTCGCTCTTTGCGGGTTCAACTACCAATAAATTTAAAGGTGTTCCTCTATATCCCGAGTTTATGGCGCTCGCCCTCTGGCCCGAGCTCTGGACTATATCGACGCGTAAGAGCAATCCGTTTTATCTGAGCAGCGAAGACGCCGAGAACCTTAATCTGGAGATCTTTCCCCACTGGATGAACTCGAATATAACCGAGCTTGCAAGGAAGAAAAGTTATGAGATAAACGGCGAGGAAAAGGCCCCAGAGATGAGCCTTATGGAGCTGCTGGTTTTCTTTATAGATAGTAAGCCGAACTGTATATCTCATACTATCCCTGACCTGACAAAGGCAATCGACGACGGTCTGAGAAGCGTAATAGACAAGGCCGCGGCAAAGGCCGAGGCTGTGGGAGTTGACGCCCCCGGGAAGGCGGAGTTCTATCAGTCGTTGGTAGAGGTGATGGAAGGGGTGATCGCCTACTCGAATAATCTGGCGACCGAGGCCGAGGGGCTTGCGGCAATTGAGGAAGATGCAACAAAGAAGAAAGAGCTGCTGGATATGGCCGAGATACACAGAAGGGTTCCAGAGCATCCGGCGCGGAGTTTCCGCGAGGGGCTTACGACTTTGTGGGTTTGCTGGATGTCCCTGCACGTGGAGAATCCAAACCTGGCGATCAGCCTCGGGAGGATGGATCAGTACCTTTTGAAGTTATATCAGGATGATATCGCATCGGGCGTCCTCACGGTAGACGAGGCGGTCGAGTTGTTATGTTGTTTGTGGCTAAAGATCGGCGATCATGTCCCGTGCATACCCGAGGCCGGAGAGAAGCTCTTTGGTGGCGCCGGCTCTAATCAGGCGATAACCATCGGCGGCGTCGATAGCAAAGGTAAAGATGCTGTAAATGATCTTACCTACCTGATGCTTAGAAGTATAGAGATGATGGGGCTGAGAGACCCGAACCTGAATGCGCGGTATTATCCGGGGGTAAGCGACAGCGGCGACCCTAATAAGACTTATCTTAAGAGGCTTGCCGAGGTTAACGTCAATACAGGCGCGACGCCTGCCGTGCATAACGACAGGGCTATAATAGCGGCGCTTACGCGCAGGGGCGAGACGATAGAGGAGGCGCGGGACTACGGAGTTATCGGGTGCGTCGAGCCGGTTAGCGTGGGCAGGACGTACGGGCATACAGGGGCTATCTTACTGAATCTGACGAGCGCCCTTGAGCTGACTCTCTTTAATGGTTGTCACCGCCACACCGGCACAGATCGCCTGATAGGGGAGAAGACCGGAGCGTTGGATAGTTTTAATAATTTCGGAGATTTTAAAGATGCTTTTACCCAGCAGGCCGGCTGGCTCATCAAGCAGGCCGTGACCCTGAATAATATCTACGGCCAGACGCATCAGGAGTTCTATCCGACCCCCATCATGTCGGCACTATTTGAGGGCCCTATGGAGAAAGGTATGGACGTCATAGACGGCGGCGCAAAACTTAATTCATCGGGCGCGGCTATTATAGGGCTTGCCGATGTCGCCGATTCTTTAAGTGCTATCGAAGAGGTCGTATTCAATAAGGGTGCGTACTCGCTTGCAGATGTTGTAGGGGCGATCACGGATAACTTTAAAGGTACTCCGGAGATCCACAATGCCCTTCTGGCTGCTCCTAAATACGGTAACAACAGTAAAGCCGCAGATAATAACGTAGCCTTTATTATAAAACTTATGGAGAATATATTCAGCGGATACGAGAATTATCGCCACGGTAGTTACAGGGTCGGTTACTGGACGATGACCAACCACGCTGGTTTCGGCAGGATGATGGGTGCGACCCCGAACGGACGTCTGGCCAGAGAGAACTTTACCAGCGGGATAACCCCGGTATCAGGGGTGACGCCGCGGCTCACCGATACGTTGCGCTCTGTAGGCGGTATGCCTGTGGAGCATGTATCAAGCGGTATGGCCTTTAATATCAAGTACACGCCCGACAGCGACGAGAAGGCGATGATCAATTACTTCTCCTCTTATATGGAGACGTACTTTGAAGGTAAGGTGGACGGGGCAGGTAATGTTACTCCAGGCGGTATGGAGATACAGTTTAATGTTACCAACCACGATACCTTTATCAAGGCAACAAAGAACCCTGAAGACTACAAGCAACTCCTGGTGCGTGTCTCCGGATATACGGCCTACTTTAAAGACCTGAATCCGCAGATGCAGATGGAGATAATCAACAGGACTGAATATGATGTGAAGAGCGATAAGGCCGTGCCGTATAAGACCTATAAACTTCCAAAGACCGAGAAATGCCCGGTAGGCTAAAGGAGGCTGTAATGGACTTTGATGATTTGAGTAAAGAGATCAGTGGAGAGCTGACCGATGGTTTTTTGCATGTCTTGCTGGAGAGTATGAGTTTTTGTTTTGATGCGCCTTTGATAGGCGACGTCTTCAAGGATATAAAAGAGTTCAGACGAAATATAGACGGCTTTGAGGGCAGGTATCTTTTTGTTAGTGAGGACGGTGCGATCTGCGAGGCGGCGACCTTTAAGAAAAATAAGATGAAGGTAAAGAAAGATATTGATCTGGAAGACCGTAAAATTAATAACTGGGACATAATCGTGCGGTTCAAAAACGCAAGGGCACTTAGGAATTACCTCTTCTCTGAGGACCAGGACATACTGAACCTGATACTGACCAATGACGTTGAGGTAGAGGGGAATCTCAACTATCTCTTCAAATTCGGTTTTATATCGAAGGACCTGTTGCGTAAGACAGGTCTGGATAAATTGCAGTTAAATTAATGAATACCACACCGCTGATCGTTGATATAAAAAGAGACAGCCACGAGGACGGGCCAGGAATAAGGAGTGTCGTTTTCTTTAAGGGATGTCCTCTGCGGTGTGTTTTTTGCCACAACCCCGAGTCGCAAGAGACGTGGTTTGAGATAGCCTTTTCAAAGAAGGATTGTACGTTCTGCGGTAGATGCGCAGAGGCCTGTCAGAGCGAAGCTATCGACCTGGCTCACGCGGGACGTATAGAGAGGGATAAATGTCTTTATTGTGGAGACTGTATAAAGGTCTGCGAGCCCGGAGCCCTCAGGTGTATAGGGAAAGGATACACAAGAGAGGCCCTTACCAAGCTGCTCCTTGAAGATGAGGCCTTTTACCGCAGCTCGGGCGGCGGCGTGACCTTCTCCGGTGGGGAGTGCGCGAGTTACCCCGATTACCTTGAGGGGGTGCTTAAGGGACTCAAGAAAGAAGGTATTCATATAGCCGTAGAGACGGCTGGATATTTTGATTACGAAGCCTTTCGAAAAAAGATATTGCCGCATCTGGATCTGATCTACTACGATATAAAATTCGTAGAGCCGAAGATGCACCGCAAATACACAGGTCGGTCAAACGAGCTGATTTTAGCAAACCTCAGACGGTTGGTGAGTGATCTTGATCTGTTGGGAACTGGCGCACAGGTTCAGGTAAGGGTGCCCCTTATCCCCGGTATAACGACAGGCAGGGAAAACCTTACGGGTATTGTGGGTTTTTTAAAAGAAGTAGGGGTCGGAGAGGTCTCGCTCCTTCCTTATAATCCACTGGGTCTTGAGATGTTGACGAAGCTTGGAAGAGAGCCGTCTACCTTGCCAGAGGGTTTTATGAAGCCCGAGGAAGAAAAGGAGGTCTTTCGGCTTTTTGAGGCCATACTTGGAGAGGCGTATTAGAGTTATGAACTTGAAGATAACAGCGAAGGGAAAGACTTGCTGAGCGATCAGTGATTCTGATAGATCTGCCTGGGGTGGCGATTTAAATATTGTAGGTAACTTTTAAAATAACTGGAGGTTTTTATGTCGAATATTGATCTGGTTCGTGATGATACGAAAAAACGTAAGCGCAGTACAGAAGTCAAACTTGACCGTCCGTTTACCTTTGTAAAGGACTACGACAAGAAAGCGCCGTTATTTAAAGAGATCATAGAGAAGGATATGCAGGGGATGACCAATCCGCTGCAGTTAATGAAGAGCTACGAAGAGAGGCTTAGCAAAAAAATATCGTATGGCAATATCGATAAGAAACTGGATTGGTTATTCCAGAACGGCAAGGTTCCCAAGACGCTTGACGGTTATTATCACGGGATAACCGTCGGAATGAAGACAGGCTTTGATAGCTATACGCTTCTGGATACAATACGCAGTAAATTTAAGATTGGGAAGGATGTTGATCCCACGCAGCTCTTTCACGCAACGCTGCTGTCAAAGAGTACGCCGTGGGCCGGCAAGAACTTTAAAAAACTGACACGTGAGAAGGTCTCGGAGCTTACAAGCGGCTTTGACAAGGGTAATAAGACGACCTACCTTGGTATAAATTCATTTAGAAACGAAGAAAAAGGAATCCTCAATAATATAGCCGTCTTTTTGCTTCCGGCCATCATAGAGACCGATAGTGTGGCAGCCCCGATCGGCGAGAAGCAGAGCTCCTATATATACGGCAAGGGCGGGCTCTTTATCGCAAAGAAAGAAAAATCCGTGGATCCTAAAGCCCCTGATAAAGAGGTTATGTCGCTTAACTACCGTTGGACCAAGCTGGATAATAAGCTGCCCAATACTCTGCTTGTCGATGAGATAGTAGAGATAGCCAAGGGGCTGTGCCTGGGGAAGCTTTACTTTTCAACGGCTGCAAGGTCGTTTGTGAAAGATTATGATCCGAGTGTTGATAAGAAGGATTATAAGTATCGTAACTTCGGTTATTTTCTCCTGATGGACGATACGTGGCTGCACGAGAAGAATATGCTCTTCCCGAAGCTTGCCTATAAGATGGCCGACGATCTCCCTAAGAAATTCACGACCTTCTGCTTTGAGGATAAGAAAAAGGGTAAGGCGATAAAGGCAAAGGCAAAGCTTTCTAAAGAGAGGACTGTGCTGCATTATCTGCGTGATCTTTCCAACGGTATTAAGGAAGGGCCGGCGACAGAGGATAAGTATTTTAAGGAGGTACAGAACCTCTTTGTTAGCGCGGAGCGTCCCGACGGAGTAGAGGGGTATCTGCGCGGCGGGGTAGTTGCCCTGAAGCGCGGCGGCTTTATGCGGAAGTTCGGCACGAACCTTACCAATGATATCTATCCTGCGGTCAGGCTCTTTTCACCGTGGACGGGTAAGACCTTTACCAACGTAGGTATGGACGTGGCTAAAAAATATATAGGAAAGGACGCCGAGTATTATAAGGATAAAGGTCAGATAGTGCTGGGCACAAATACCTTTAAGAAAAACTTTGATCTGAGCCGTCCGGCTACGGCCTTTATCGAGCAGCTCGATAAGATAGGGATGGTCGTTGAACAACCGACAAAAGAAGAAAAGGCAGAGGGGATAGATCTAAAGAGTTTTTACTTTATGGCGCACTATGAGAAATCAATAATACCGGAGTGTAAGGGGAAAGGGGTACTCCAGTTTAACTACCGTTGGCCGAAGTTCCACACCATGGTGCCGGATTGTTACTGTATCGACGAGCTGGTACGTGTCGCAGACGGGCTTTATCTGGGGCAACTTTTATATGCCACGGACTGGGAGGTGCCCTACGACCCGAAGACTAAGCCTTCTAAATATAAGTACGATAACTTCGGTTATTTTCTCCTGATGGACGCTGAGTGGCAGGCGATAAAAGAATTTATGGGCTTTGATATGAATCAGGTTCTATGATCTAACCCTAAGCGCCGCCGGGGTAATGGGGCGGCGCTTTTACCGGTGGGGTAAAATTATGCAGTATTATGAAAAACAGGGGTTGAACCTTAAACGAGGGGATAAGGGGGCGGATGTTCGAGAGCTCCAGAGTGACCTTATAAGTCTTGCCTATAATATTACAGCGCCCCCTGACGGTGATTACGGCTGGCAGACAGAGAAGGCCGTCAGGTCTTTTCAGGCCATAGGCGGCGCGGATGTGACTGGTGTCGTAGATTACGAGGTGGCGCGCGCTCTGCACAAGATGGCCGTAGACCCTCCTGTTACAGATACGAAGTTTGGCGGCGTGCCTTTTATAATCTGTCCGCACTACAGTTCTCGTAAGGGGGAACCTGTAGATATGATCGTTATTCACTATACCGCCAGCGGTTCGCTCGACGGTACTACCAGTTGGTTTCAAGGCCCTGAGAGCAAGGTGAGTGCGCATTACCTTGTGGGAAAAGACGGTTCGGTGGTTCAGATGGTCAAGGAGGCGGATAAGGCGTGGCACGCCGGTACGAGCGAGTGGATGGGGCGTTCAAACTGCAATGTATTTTCTATAGGAATAGAGATTATAAATTGGGGGATCCTTCAGAAAAAGGACGACGGCTTTTACTGTGCCATTAATAATAAATATACGCAGAAATACAACGGCGAAACGCCTGTAGAATCGGGTGACCATTTTTGGGAGCCCTATACGGGTGAGCAGTACGAGGCTTTGGCAGAGCTTGTGCGAGATATAATTCAGAGACGTGGAATAGAGGTTGCGAGGGTGGTCGGGCATTCAGACATTGCGCCGGTCAGGAAGACCGATCCGGGTGCGCACTTTGACTGGGCGAGGTTCAGGAAGTCGTTGGCCGTTGAGCCGGTTTGAAATCGTCAGTCGTATTCGGCAGTGTTTAGGGAGATATTCAGGAGATATAAATGGGCAGAATTTTTTTAAAGGTTTTTACGGTAAGTCTGTTTGTCTTGATGGTTTTAGCGCCGGTTGCAAGGGCGGATAGAACAGAAGAGGCTATAGAAAAAGCCGCGCATATGAATGCCTCGGTCGTGCGGATGCATAAAGAGGGACGCATCGAAGAGGCCCTGGAGGCCGGAGAGCGCGCCTATAATGCAATAGCGGAGATGCTCGGTCTTAAGCATCCAAGTACGGCAACCTCCCTGCATAATCTGGCGGCTCTGTTTCAGGAGATGGGGGAGTTGAGGCGGGCCGAGACCTTCTTTAAGCGGGCCCTTAAGATAAGGGAAGCAACGCTTGGCGCCAGGCACAGGGATACGATAAACTCGCGCAGAAAATTGACGGCCATACAGAAGATCCTCTCTGGCCCGACTGCTGCGGGGGAGCATAAACCTTCTACTAAAATAATCAAGAATGGCGGCGGGCGCGCAGCTCCCGTAAAGACTACAGCACCGACTGTAAGGGTAGCGCCCGTGAAACCTAAGATTGTCGATACCAAGACAATAAAGACCACCGGTAAGCCACGCGCTAAAATCTCGCCGAGGCCTACAGCTCCTGTAAAGACCACAGCACCGACTGTAAGGGTAGCTCCCGTGAAACCTAAGACTGTCGATACCAAGACAATAAAGACCACCGGTAAGCCACGCGCTAAAATCTCGCCGAGGCCTACAGCTACTGTAACGGACTCGATCGGCCGCGGCGTAGGGCGTGCTCCGGCCAGCGCCAATGGAGAGAGGGAAGTCAAACCATCTGCGAAGATAATAAAGAACGCCCCAGGCGGTACATCTGGGACAGTTAAAGAGATCAATGCTGAGATCGTGGCCGTAGGAGAGGAAGAAGAGCACCCTGCCCTTGTGACACGTTCTTTACCGATAGTGATCGCAGAAAATGGTGAAGAGTCGGAGCCGGCCATGGTTAAGGATGCAAAGTTCGATGAGTATAAGGTGAAGCTTGGTGTCGATGCCTTAATGAAGATCCCGGGGTCGGTAGGTGTCTTAAGGGTCTGGATCGGGGCGCCTGAGTATACCCCCGAGTTTCGCGAAGGTATGAGTGAAGTTACAGGAACGCTGCCGAAGGTAGGAGAGACGGCCAGGGTCAAGGCTTTTGCTCCGGACTTTGAGATAGAGCCGGCAGATAGTATCTGCATTAAGCTTCACCCTACCGGCGCTGATGCGCTCTTTGAACTGCGGCCAAAGAAGAAGGGGCAGTTCAACGTAAGCGCCGTTGTGAACCTTTACGAATCTGATGATTGCAGCGGGGCTGCCATACCCAGGGCCGTCGAGACTCTGCAGGTTACGGTAAAGGTAGATACAGGTAAGGTGGCCGTTGAGCATGCCGGTGAGATGTGGAAGGTCTTCTGGGAGAAGTTCCTTGATTTCTGGGGTGCGATTGTTGCTTTATTCTTTGGTCTGATATTATTTCTCTTAAGAGGTAAACTGAAAAAAATATTCGGCTTTGGCGGGGATAAGAGTTAGATAAGTTTTCTTTATTGTATACAACGTAAGAGGAGGGTTGTATGTCTAAACGTTTTTTTCTAAGTGATATTCACATGGGACCGAGAAGGGACCCTGTGAGCCCGAGGTTTGTCTATGATTGGTTGAGTAAAGCTGAAGCAGAAAGACTGGCGAATTTTCTGGACCATATAAAAGATAATGAGGCTGCCGATACAGAGGTTGTTTTGGTCGGCGACGTACTGGACAACTGGATATGTCCTTATGACGAAGAGCCGCCTACCTTTAAGGAAATATTTGATGCAAACCCTGAGGTAGTAGCGGGAATAAAGGGATTGCTCGGTAAGGGTATGAAGGTAACTTTTTTAGAGGGCAACCATGATATGTATCTTTCTCAGGCAGACCTGGACGCAGTCTTTGGAAGTCACGCTAACCTCAAATGCTTGGAGAGTTATAACGAAAGAGGAATTCACGCAGAGCATGGCCATAGCTTTGATTCTTTTAATGTTAAAGCGCAGGGCGGCGGCGCTAATAAAGATCTGCCGCTGGGTTATTTTATATCACGCGTGGTCGCGACAAAGCAGGCAAATGAAGATGTTTCAAAGGAGCCTATCTGCAAAATAGTTAAAAAGGTAGCAACGGCCCTTGTCGACGGTGATAGCCTTGCAGTAAGTGTCTTTGATGCAATAATGGAGGATGCTGGTATTAACAAAAATGCCGCCTTTATAATGCAGGGAGGAGACGTGGTAACGGTTGCAGAGGTGCGCGACGCTTATAAAAAGACCAAGTTAGGGTTAAGCGTAGCTGACCTGAGACCGAAGGCAGAGACCTTATCTCTCGGTGACGATGACGTAAAGCTTGTGATCTTTGGCCATACTCACGGCAAGGTGCTTGACCCGCTTGATCTTGAAAATGAAGCCGACCCCTTGTTCTCTCCGTATACAAAGGTCTATGCAAATAGCGGGACGTGGATAGAGGGTAGGGCGCCGACCTATATCGAGGTTGATGTGGATCAGAAGGACAGCCGCTTAAATTATATTAGCCTGATGGAGTGGAAGGACGGAGCCACGCGCAAGGTGCAGGGTAGATTTTTTAATTATTAAAGATCACCTTATGATTTCATTAAATATCCAGAGGGCTGCGCCGTATGGCGCAGCCCTCTTTTACATTTCCGAGTAAGCGGATTATTCTAAAATTAAATTATTTTTCTGGCCTCTGCCTTTGAGTTAATGGGTGGTATAATAAACTAGGATGATAAGTAGTAAATATAATTTATAAGGACGTTTTATTTATGGACTGGGAAGGACGTATATTAAAGACGGTTGGGTTGGTTTTGTTGATAGCCGCAGCAGGTGTTGCAGGCCTTATGGTTATCGAGGGTTGGTCGTTTGTCGATGCCCTGTATATGACCGTCATAACGATATCTACTGTAGGTTTTGGTGAGGTGCATCCGCTCTCGGAGGGCGGTAAGCTCCTGGTCATTATATTGATAATTTTCGGGGTCGGGGCTTATATCTATATTATTTCGATCGTTGCGGAGTACCTTGTCGCAGGGGCGCTTATCGGAGGCATAGGGAGAAGGAAGATGAAAAAACAGATAGAGGAATTAGACAGGCATTGCATCGTCTGCGGTTACGGGCGGGTGGGTTCAGAGGTGGCCATTGAGCTCAAGAACGGCGGTGTCGAAGTTGTCGTGATAGAGAAGGACCCTGAACGACTCAAGCTCTGTGCCGCCAGAGGGTATTTGTATGTTGAAGGGGACGCATCAAGCGATGAGGTGCTTGTAGAGGCCGGAGTGCACAGGGCCCGGGGGCTTGTTTCGGCCGTTGACTCCGATGCCGCGAACGTCTATGTGACGCTTAGTACCAAGAGCCTGAATAAAGATATCTTTGTAGTTGCCAGAAGTGAGAGGGCGGACTCTGAAAAAAAACTTCGCGCAGCCGGCGCCGATCGCGTGATATCCCCTTCGGGTATAGGCGGCAGGAGGCTTGCCAGCCAGCTCTTAAAGCCTGCGGTACTGGAGTTTCTTGATGTCGTTATGCATAGCGCTGATATTGAAATATTCATGGAAGAGGTGAAGGTGAAGCAGAGCTCGGTCTTTGTCGGAATGACGCTGGTGGAGGCGAAAAAGAAGTGTCTGGAAGATGCCAATATCCTTGCGGTCTTAAAGGTGGACGGCGGCAATATGGATGTAGAGCTATCGGCTGATACCCGCATAGAGGGAGGCGATATGCTTATAGTAATCGGCACACGGGCGCAACTGCGCAGTCTTGAGGGACTGGCCTGAGTTTATTATGACGACGTTGGTAAGCGAGGGTTGTTTGCGTGCGGTCAAGACGGATAAGGGTTATCCGAATATTTTAAAGCCGCGAGTCGAGAGCCAGTTCTGTTGTTCTGCGCTCAGGCGTTTTTCGCATGTATAGTACTGTGAGTTCTGGACGCGCACCCATCCAGCGTCTTCAACCTCGGGTACTTCGTAGCCGAGTACGAACTTTGCCAGATGATCGTGATAATGCCAGGGGCAGCCGAAGAAGCGTCCGTCTCTGTTTAACCACCCGGCGTTCGAGTCGGGCCTGTGCAGCCAGGTATTTGACCAGTCAAGGAGGAAGGTCTCTTCGGTGTCGATCTCGGCGCAGAGTTTTATATCGTCACCCATGGTCTTAGGACACCAGACGCCTTTGACAAACTGAACCCAGTTATCGTTATCTTCACTTTCTCTCATCCAGTAAAAAAAGCTCTTTTCTTTCTTCTTTTCTTTCTCGGGCGAGACTAAATAGTACCTTTCCATATGGGCACTCCAGCTAGTTTTAATATTGATAGTATACAGCTTTTTGTGAGAAATATCAAATAGTCAAAGACCGGTTGCCTTACTGTTTTATGGCGTTAACGGCACGGGCGTCTTTTCTTTACTAACCAGTACTGCTGTGTTAATTTTATAATGTTGCGGTTTTGAATAATTTTTATAAATATTAGTAGTTAAGAAGGGCGGTAGATGACTAATTTTTTCAGGGGTATCGGCGATTTTTTTGTGGGCTGCAAGATGGTTGCGACCACGCGCGAGCTCTGGCCCTACGTTTGGATTCCGCTGCTTATTAATATCGTTGTCTACGCTATTGTAGTTGGCGTTGGTATTTATTTCTACGGCGATCTGATGGCGTATTTTATGCCGACGGGCGAGGCGTGGTATGTCGCTATATTCAGGTTCTTTGCGTGGATCATCTTTACCGTCGTAATAGGGCTTGGTATCTTCTTTACCTTCTTTGTCGTTGCCTCGACGATAGCCTCACCCTTTAATGAGCGGCTCTCGGCAAAGTACGAAGAGCTCATAACCGGCAGGCATGTCTCCGAGGGGTTCGGCGTTACGGCTGTTATTACTCAGGAGATAAAGCGGCTTATCGTCTACGTGATTATCTTTGGTCTGCTGCTTTTTCTGACCTCTATCATATCTTTTATTCCGTTTGTTAATTTCTTGGTCCCTGTGCTCTGGCTGCTCTTTGCGGTATATGTCGCGGCCTTTGAGTTTATCTCTTACGTTCTGGACCGCAGGGGGCTTTTGCTTGGCGAGAAGTCCTCTTATTTGAGGTCGAGGCTTTTGAGGTGTGGCGGCTTCGGGCTGGCAACGGCATGGGGAATGCTTATCCCTGTAGTTAATGTCGCTGTTATTCCGTGCGCGGTCGTAGGAGCAACGCATCTGGCGATAAAGTCCGGAGTGCCGCAGGGCCGTGCGGGCAAGGACTCAAGGTCTATTAGAGGCCCTGGCAAAGATCCAGGCAGGGCCCCTGAATTCGATAATCTCCTTGAAGAGAGTAGCGGCGATGAGGTAAAGTAAGAATAGAAGTTTTTATCAATTTCCAGAGTGCATGAGTTGTCTTTAAGTAATAAATGGCAGAGGAGCGAATACCACAATGGGGCGGCATTTTAAAAAGATAATATTATCGCTAGTCCTGATCGGTTTTCTTGTAGCCTGTGCCACCACGCCTATCACCAATAGAAAATCTTTGATTTTGATCCCCTTTGATGTAGAGCTTTCGCTTGGCGAGAAGGCCTTTCGCGATATACTTAGAAAAGAAAAGTTGAGCACGGAAAAAGAACTAAAGGCCATGATTCGTAGAGTCGGCAAGAGGATTGCCGCGGTCAGCGATATGCCGGACCTTGATTGGGAGTTCAAGCTTGTTGATTCTGATTCGAAGAACGCCTTTGCCCTGCCCGGCGGTAAGGTAGCTTTTTATGAAGGGATACTTAAGGTATGCAAGAACGAAGCAGGCGTTGCAACGGTAATGGGCCATGAGATCGCGCATGCTATAGCAAGGCACGGGGCCGAACGTATTACTCAGCAGTTGATCCTGACAGGGGTTATAACGGCAGCCGCGATAAAGTATGAGGATGATAAAAATAAGAAGTATATTCTGGCCGGCCTTGGCGTCGGCGCTACCGTTGGCATAACCCTCCCGTTTAGCCGTCGTAACGAGAGTGAGGCCGACCATATTGGGTTAATATACATGGCGCGCGCCGGCTACGACCCGAAGGAGGCCGTAGAGTTCTGGAAGCGCTTTGACGATGAGAAGAAAAAGAAAAAAGGTTTTAAAATGCCGGCCTTTCTCTCGACGCATCCCTCTGATGAGAAAAGGGTAGCCGAGCTTACAGCTCTGTTGCCCGGTGCAATGGAGGAGTATCAGAGGGCTGGAAAGAAGTATGGTAAAGGGCGTGTGCTGGATCTAAAGGGACTTGAGGACGAAGAAAAAGACGAAAAAAAGAAAAAGAAACATCGCCATTAAACGTGGCTCTAAATAGGAAAAACAAAAAGGCGGTCCTGAGGACCGCCTTTTTTAATGTGATCAGATCCGGTACGAAGTTATCTCCAGAAGACAAGCCATAGAACAAAACCAAGGATAAAACCTACCGCTATCTTTAGAAGCCAAAGAGGGCTTGTCTCACCTGTTGCTCCGCACTTTGGACACTCGATGGCCTCAGGATGTACCTTTTCTCCGCATTTAAAACAGACCTTTTCCTTAACGATCGTCTTACGTTTTTGCTTCGGGTCGCCCGGATGGCCGCTGCCGTCTGTACTGTTTTTATTTGCCATTGAATTACTCTCCTAAAGGTAAGGGCGCGCCTTACCGCTCGTGCTGTCTATTTAAATTTCTTGCTTAGTATAGTTCATTGAATAGGTTTAGCAGGTGCGGGGCGACCTGCTTTTTTCTGGATAGTACGTTTTTAAGTTCGTATACGTTATCTTCGAGTTTTGGATATTCAAGCGCCTCGATCGTCTTACCCTCGCCCACTGCCATTAGTAATGACGTCCCCTTACCGATGTCGGTGATCAGGAGGCATGCCATTGTAAGATCTTTTGTTTCACGGGTTTGCTCAAGTTCTTTTTTGATATTAGCTTTTTCGGATTCGAATTCGTCAAAGCCGATTGTCTCGACCTGACCTATGCCGAAATCTACGCCCTTGGCCGTATATACCTTGAAATCTTCGCGGACAACGGCCTTTGCTCCTCTTGCCTTCATGCTCGAGTTTGCCGAGAATATCTCGTTGCCAAGCGCCTTGTGATCCAGCCCTGATTTTATTTCGAGCCATTTAAGTATCTCTTTGTCTTTATTTGTCGTTGTAGGGGAGCGCAAAATTACCGTATCAGAGAGTACGCCGCAGAGCAGCAGGCCTGCAATATCTTTGTCGATCTCAAAGCCCTCGGCCTTGTATATGCCGGCTACTATCGAAGAGGTGCTGCCTATAGGGTCGCACCTGAATGTTATAGGCCCTGTCGTATGAAAGTTTCCGAGACGGTGATGGTCTACGACCTCGACGATGTCTACGTCTTCTGCTCCGTCGACTGCCTGAGATATTTCATTGTGATCAACGAGGATCAGCTGGACGGGCGATGGCTTCAGGAGATCGCTCTTGGTAAGGATGCCTTGCATAGCGCCGTCTTCATTGATTGCAAGGACTCCTATCTCGGCGAAGTTCTTTATCGTCATCTTTATATCTTCTACGCAGTCGTCCGGTGAGACCTTTTTATATTTTGTATTGCATATTCTTCCTGCCGGCGCGCTAAGCCTTACGAGCTGGCTGGTAGTGGCCGTATCATAGGGGGAAGACATCACCGTGACGTTATTTTCTTTGGCGGCCTCAATGAACTCCGGTTTTATGGCAAGGCCTCCGCTGATGATGATAAGCCCTATTCCGAGCTTTATCGCCGATGCCTGAATAGTCTCTCTGTCTCCGACGACTACGACGCATTCCTGCGGCGGGGTATCGCCAATGGTACTCTCAAAGTGAGTGGCCATCATCGCGCCTACATATAGAGACAGGACTTTTTGATCATTGCCGATAGAATTGGTCAGTACCTCGCCGCCGAGTGTGGCGACCAGGTTCGGTATGGAGGTAAGTACCTTTCTGGACGTCTCGGTGCTGGTCTGTGATACCTGCCACTCTGCTATATCCATAAGCGTTACTACGCCTAGTGGTTTGTTGTTGTCGTCCAGGACAGGGACTATGCGTATTTTTTCTTCTTCCATGCTCTTCATGACATTGAAGATAGGGGTCTCTTTGTCTACGGTAAAGATGTCGCATGTCATTATATCTTTTGCGCGAAGGTAGACGTTAGAGAGATAGAGCGGAGGATCTACCCCAAAGCGTTTCAGAATGAAGGTCGTCTGCGGGTTGAGATCTCCGGCACGGGCGGCATAGATGTTTTGCTGGCCGCGGGCCTTTTTAAGTTCGGCCAGAGCAATGGCCGAGCATATAGAGTCGGTATCCGGATTTTTATGTCCGATAATGTATGTGATCATAATATCGTGTCCCTTGGGAGAGAATCCTCTTGTAGAGGTTATTTTGTTTAAGATCGCCTTTGGCGGCTTTTCGCTGGTTTATCGTCACAGTAATCAGCTCGGTCAACTTATTATATTATTATAAGTGATAAAGAGTGGTTGAGTCAAATTGAATTATAATAGGTGCAGGCTAAGGAGGCGAGTTTTGCAAGGCTGCGCACCTGCACCTATTATAAAGCGGTTGGGTAAGTTCGGTTAAATAAGGAGGTCAGGCCGTCTAAGACGGATTAGCGCTGGAGCGCAGGAGCTTCATTTTTTTTAAGGTCCTAAGCGTAATGTATATAAAAAGATTGAATACAAAAATAATCAGCCAATAACGGTCTATCTCTATAGTATTACTGGTGAAATAATCGCCTAGAACTTCCAGGAAAAAGAACGATGTGATCGTTGCAAAAAAGCTGGAGTACTCCATCTTTAGCACTCTTTTAAAAGAAAACCTGGTTGATGAAGGTTTCCACCTTCTAAAGTTCGGTATAAAGGCAGGTATTTTTTTAGACCATTCGGTGTATTCATCTCTGAATTTGTCGCGTAGAAATTTTTCTTCGGCTATCATGATCCTTTCATAGTATATCCAGAATGCAAGGGCGATAATTATGTTGAACCACCACAGCCTTACAAACATGGATACGCCAAACCAGATAAGGAAGTTGCCCAAATAAAGGGGGTGTCTTACTAGAGAATAAATGCCTGTGGTATTTAAGCTTTCTGCCACCTGTCTTTTTGTGTTTCGCCCGGATGTCCTTCGTGGTGTTTGTCCAATAGTGACGGCCCTGATACCCAGCCCGATAAACGATATGGAGAGGCAAAATAACTCCCATATCAGGTCGAAATGATGGTCGTTGTAAGGGTAGTGGAAGTCTTTCATAAGCACTATCATAACGATAAGGGCGAACAACGGCAGGTAGCTTCTCCACCTGAATAACCATGCGCCGCTACTTTCCATCTCTTCTATTAATGCCATAACTTGCCTCTCTTGCATTCGTTTTTTAAACTATAGCTGCCTGTGAATTGCCATAAAAAATCAATAGATAGCAGCCACGCATTACCGGTCTGGTGCCATAATGCGCGGCGTTACCTTTATTGGAGGTGGTTTCTAGAGACCGTTAAGATGTGTATTCGGACATTATTTTTGCCTGTTTCAGGAGGCCGCCATCGACCAGAGAGGGCTTGAATTTGTTTATAAGGACGAAGAGTTTTTCAGGGAAGCCTATAAAGACCTCGTTTGCTTCATTTTCAACGCTCTTTACGACTATGGCGGCGACCTTTTTAGGGTCGTCCAGGTTCATCTTCATCTTCTTTGCCATCTCGAAGAACTCGCTTGTCTGCGACGTCCTGGTCGCGCGCGGGGCGATATATGTGACGCCGACCCCGGTGCCGTGAAGTTCTCTGCGAAGCCCCTCGGAGAAGCTCTTTATCGCGGCCTTGCTCGCTGAATATATACCGAAGTACGGAAAGGCCAGGCTGCCGAAGATCGAGCCTATATTTACTATCCTGCCGCTGCCGCGCGAGCGCATTCCTGCCAGGACGGCCTGGGTAAGGCTTATCGCACCAAAGACATTGACGGTCAGGGTCTTCATTACCTCTTCCTCGGTGTGTTGTTCGATGGATTTAAATATCATTATGCCTGCGTTGTTTACGAGTATATCTATAGGGCCGAGCTCTGCCTCTGTAGTCTTGATTATAAGGTCGCGTCCTTGTTTTGTCGTTATATCTGCGCTTATCCCGACGGCCTTGACCCCTAGTGCCCTTGTTTTTTCAAGGACCGGGCTGAGGGCCTCTTCATTACGGTCGACCAGAGCCAGATTTGCGCCTTTTTCAGCGAAGGCGACGGCAATACGACTCCCTATTCCGCCGCCCGCACCTGTTATGATTACCTGCTTATCTTTTAGCTTCATGGCCTTTTAATACCTCCTTCTTAAATATTTCCAGCATATTGTTGCGTTCCTTTGCCGTTACCATCGTCGACCAGTAGCAGCCCTTGCAGCTCTTGGCATCGTTATACCAATCGGCGGCAAATTGGTCGTAAACGCTACTGTCTTTAAGGTCAAAGATAGAGTATTTATCTGTGACCTCGCCTCGCATATTAATACAGGTAAGGAGCGCCCCGTCGGCATCTACAATCAGGCGCGTCGGCGCCGACGGCGTGGTCTCTGAGAAGCACTTCCACGTAAGGCTCGCTCCGTAGACTGGCAGGTCTCTAAGGTACTGCTCTGTCGGGAGTATAAGGGCACCGCTTTTTTTAAGAGCGATAAGTTCTTCCGCTATCTTTTGAAGCTTGTCTGTGTGTTCCATGGTCAGCCGGTAGTCGTTGTCCGCCTCTTCTACTTCCTCCCACTTGTCTCCTCTCCCCCATATCACAGGGCAGAGGTTCACCCAGATGCCTTTATTGCTAAGCGTCTCGGTAACGCGTACAACACTTGCCAGGTTCTTGGCCGAGATCACTATATTGGCGCAGAGGTAGGGGACGTTGAGGGCTCGGAGTTTCTCGAGCGTCTTGATGCCCGCGCCCGCTTTTATAATGTCGTCCTCTTTTGAGCCGGCGGTGTCGTCGACGTCTATGCTTGCGACATATGCCTGAAGTCCTGCCTCTACGAGGCCGTGCAGCATAGTGTCGCCAAAGAGAGAGTTCGATACCAGCGAATGGGCCATAGTGGTCTTCTTCGATATGTGGGATATAAGGCGCGGCAGATCTTTAAGTATCGTCGGCTCTCCGCCTGCGATATTTACGAACCTCACGCCCAGAGACTCGAAGACGTCCATGGCTTCTATCCAACGGTCCATACTGAGTTCACTGGGGAGCTCGGTCTTAACGATCTTGCAGTACTGGCACTTCAGGTTGCAGCGTCTGGTCAGGTAGACAGAGCTCTCCAGAACCTTAGCGTTAAGAAGTATCTCTGGTTTGAGTTTGAATTCGTTCCAGAGAAGGTCGGCTCCGCTCTTTATATTATTATTATTTTTGTTGGTCATTTTTTAGTTTCACTCTTTTGGGTTATTTTCCGGATATCTTTTCTTTTAGTAGTTGTGCAACTTTTTTATCCTGGAGGTCTTCGACCTGTTTTGTCGGATTGACCTTGGCTATCAGGATATAGTCGATCTGCCTGAGGGCCTTTTCTTTATCGCCGTTTGCAATGAGAGTCTCAGCCAGGAAAAGGTGGTTCGTCAGGTTTGTAGGCCCGATCTTTATAGCCTTTTCCAGATAGCTTTGCGACTTCTTGTTGCTTGGCCAGGAAAGGATAAAAGGTATGCGCGGGGCCTTAAAGTGCAGCCTGCCAAGGGTCCTGTATGCGCCGCCTTCTCCGTAGGAGGGGTCTATTTTTTCTGCTGTCTCACCGAACTCTTTTACTCTGTCGGCAACGCCCTGCCGCGCTGAGGCGAAGATACCGTTGACCTCGCCCCACTTGCCCCAGGCGCCAGCCATCTGGTAGTTAAGGGCTACGCTCTTCGAGTTTTTTTTCAGTGCTTTCTCTCCAATTTCTATTACCTCTGTCAGTGCTTTCTTTTGTTTGGCAGGGGTCTTCTCCGCATAGGCTGCATAGAAGTAGGTGGCGCGCATTAGTTTGACTACCAGCTCCTCGGAGTTGTCGCCGAGGGCATATGCTTTATGGTAGGCGGCAAGCGCGTCATTTATCATTGCGGGATCGACCACGCCGTCTTTGTAGCCTTCGGCTCTTTTGGCGTAAAAATCATCGCCGATCTTTTGATACCCTTCTTTTGGCGCTTTCTCAGAGATAAAGGCCTTGCCCGCGGCCTGTGATTCTGCGCCGGGCAGCGCCATCAGTATCATCATCAGTATTAGCGGAAGTATAAGGTAGTATTTTTTTCCGGTAGTCCTCGGTGGATTGCTCTCCGCCTTAGACGGGTTGTTGTCTGTAGATGGGTGCATTACTTGCCTCCTTTGAGTAAACGAGTTTTTGCGTATCTGCATATCGTTTTAATATTAATTTTCTATTGAGCGCGCCAGACGGCCCTACCTCACCGGTCTTTTTTGTAAATGGAGACTCGGTAAAGATGAACTCTTTGACGGTCGCATATTCCGGAAGCGACTGCATGGATAAGTTAAGCTCCTTAATTAATATCTCGCGTATCAGAGGTTCTTGCAATAACTCTTTTGACTCTTTTCTCTGTACTGCAATTTCCTGGCTTGCTCTTTTCAACCAACCAATCTCCGGCACTATTATTGCTGAAGGGTGGTCAAGTCCTGCTCCGAATACAAGGGCCTGGCTGACTGCATGGCTAGATAGCAACTCCCCCTCGATCCACTCGGGTGATACGTTTCTGCCTGCACTTGTCGCGAAGGCCGAGTCCTTTCTGCCGCTGACATAGAGAAAGCCGTCGTCGTCCATATAGCCGAGGTCTCCGGTGGGCCATTCATTTATTTCTTTACCGTCATTGTTAAGGTAGCCGGTCATAAGCGCGTTGCTGCGTACTATTATTTCTCCGTCGTCTGCTATCCGTATCGTGACGTGAGGAAGCGGGGTGCCAACGCTGCCGGGGCGGTTATTTTCCGGTGAATTAAGTGATACCACCGTTGTGCACTCGGAGAGGCCAAAGCCCTGATATAGAGGAATGCCCAGCGCCTTTGCCCTCTCCATTAAGGATGATGGCAGAACCGCGCCTCCGCATGCTATAAAGCGTAAGCTCTTCGGTATCGGTCTTTTCGTCTTTTCGGCTACTTTGATCAACCCTTCAAGTATAGCAGGTACCAGGTTGAGCGTGGTCACACGTGTCTTGCGGATGAGTTTCGCGTTCTCAAGGGGTGATCTCATTATCGCCATAAGGCTCGCCTTGTTTTTGTTAATCTCAGGATACATTATCGTTGCTCCGGCGTAGAGCGGTACATACAGGCCGCCGATAGTCTCTATTAATGTGGCCAGCGGAAGCAGCGTGAGATGCCTGTCTTCGGCGCATGCCCTAGTTTTTTCTGCAAGGTTCATTGTTACAACGTCAATGGCTGCCTGCGATACCATAACTCCCTTGGGCGCTGCGGTCGTCCCTGATGTATAGATTATCTTTGTAATGGCCGAGGGGTTATACCTAGGGGTGATAGCCTTCAAAGGTATCTCAGCGGCATTGCCGCAGGGTTTTTCCAGTAAAGTATCGGCCTTGATAAGACGCATCGTCATAGAGTCTGAGAACACCTGTTCGTCTTCTCCGGAGAAGTCTTCTTTTATAAGCAGTTTAAGCTGCGCGTCGTTTATTATGTGACGTACCTGCGTCTCTGAGAAGAAATGCGCAACCGGTACGACCGTTGCTCCCTTAAGCGTAAGGGCCAGATCATATATGGCCCAGAGTGGACGGTTGGAGATCATTAGCCCAACGCGCATGCCGGCAACCTCCGGCAGGGAATAAAAACATCGTTGCACTGCGCGTACCAGGTCCAGGTAGCTTACCTTCTCGTAGCAAAGTCCTTCGAGGATAAGGGTATTGAAGGCATCTTTGTTAGGGGTAGAGTCGGCGTGTTTCTTTATCTTATTCCATAGTTTCATTGTAGTTTGTTTAAAACCCCTCGACTTTTTTAAAAGATTCTTCGGTAAAGGCCTTTTCAAGTGTGAGTCCTTTTATGAAGAGTTGCTTCATGGCGCGTCTCATCTTTATCTTGGCCTGAGCTGCTCTGGCCAGAGGTACGGCGGTGCTGGCATTATTCATTAGTTCCCTGAGCGCAACCCGGCAGGACTCTATATCTATCATGATGACCTCGGGAGAGGCGTTGTAGTAGCTTCCCCACTTTGAGCTATCCTTAACCTGCGTTGCTCTGGCTCTGGCAAGTGTTGTAAAGGGGACTTCAAGGTTAGTAAGGGTATTCCTGAGCGTCTTTACGGCTGTAAAGACAAGGAATTTCTTCTTTCTTTTTACTAGCACTCCTGCCAGAGCGGATATTATCATGCGGCAGGTACTCTTTGACCGTATCGCCAGAGTGCCTATCTCTACGATTTCCTCTCTTTCTACGCTGCGCCGAGTAATAGCGGCTATCTCCCTTTCTATTGGTCCCCCGATGTACTGCTCTAGATAGAGAGGGGAGATAGCCGCAGACGTTATACCTATGCAACTTATAATTTCTTTTGTTCCGTATGTGATGGCCAAGAGCTCATCCGGGAAGGTCGTAAGCTCGGCGCTGTAGAATCTTCTGTAGATATTCTTTGAGAATTCTTCTACCTCGCTGCGACGCGCTGCGGATTTGTCTATCAGAAGAAGATCAAGTTTTTCAGGTGACTCAATATGCATGATTTTTTTGTCCTTATTGTCTCTTGGTTTTAATCCGCCTACAACTTCATTATGCAGTTGTGTTGGCTTACCTGGATTATAATGCAAGAAGTGTGCCACTTATATGAAAAGCCGGCATTAAAGATAAAAGGTCTTTAATTTCAGTATGTTGAGGGTGGTTGTATCCGTAGTTGAGAAGACGTAAAAGGCGCGCAGGGGGTCTTTTATACAAAAATTTGCATCGTGGAAATAAAAAAATTTGAATTATTGGAGTTTGTACTTTCCAAGCTTATACTGAAGGTTTGTGGGGCTTATACCCAGAACCTTAGCGGCCTTTGTCCGTACGCCCTCGGATTCTTTAAGGGCCTTGATTATAAGTTGTTTTTCAAAGTTGTCTACGGCCTCGGGAAGTGTGGCGCTCTGCTCCGGCGTATTGTCAGGCGCGGCGCCTGTTTGCGTACCGGCCTTGAGTTCGGCTGGAAGGTCGTCTTCGGTAATTACCGAAGTTTTGCTTAAGACAACGGCACGTTCTATGATATTGCGCAGTTCGCGGACGTTGCCGGGCCAGCTATAGGCGGTAAGGAGCGCAGAGGCTTCGGCGGATATGGAACTGACGGCCTTGCCGGTCTCTGCCGATAATATTTTGGTAAAGTGCGCGGCGAGCGGGATAATATCAACGGCCCTTTTCCGAAGTGGCGGGATCTCTATCGCAATGACGTTTAGCCGGTAGAAGAGATCTTCCCTGAAAAGACCTTCTTCAACGAGTCCTTTAAGGCTTTTATTGCTGGCGGTAATGACCCTGACATCAACCTTTACAGGCGCTAAACCGCCGACCCGTTCAAAGCTCTGTTCTTGAAGAACCCTGAGGAGTTTTACCTGCAGGGCCTCTGATGTCGTTGATATTTCATCGAGAAAGATAGTGCCTTTATCAGCGGCCTCAAAGAGTCCGATCTTACGCGCTATAGCCCCTGTGAAGGCCCCTTTTTCGTGACCAAAGAGTTCGCTCTCAAGCAGCGACTCGGTCAGTGCGCCGCAGTTGACCGTGACAAAGGGTTTGCCCGAGCGGTCACTGGCCTTGTGTATAATGCGGGCAATAAGCTCCTTGCCCGTGCCGCTCTCGCCTTCGATAAGCACGGTACTGCGGGTAGGGGCCACCTGCAGGGCAAGCTCTTTGACCGCTATTATCTCAGGGCTTTCAAAGACAGAGTCTTCAAAGCCGAGTCTTTTGGATAGTTCTTTGGTAAGACGTCCTTTCTCACTGGCCAGGGCGTTCATCTCTAGAGCGCGCTTTACGACAAGTTTCAGTTCCTTGTTGCTGAAGGGCTTTAGTATGTAGTGGAAGGCGCCGGCGCTCATGGCCTCGACCGCGGTCTCGATTGTACCGAAGGCCGTCATTATAATAACCGGCATCTCCGGCATGTTTTTTCTTACTTCTTTGAGCAGCTCGATCCCTGTATATCCGGGCATGTTAAGGTCGCTTATTATAAGCTGGGGGTTTTCCTCAAGGGCAATGGCTGCGGCCTTCTTTGGATCCTGACAGGTCTTTACCTGATAGCCTTCACCGGAGAGCAGGGCGTCGAGTACAAGCAGGTAATTTTTTTCGTCATCTACTATTAGTATGGTTTCCATTTTAATTTGTCCTGTATTTCCGGGCCGCTTTTAACGGCCGTTTATTCGGATTCGTCTTTTCCTGTTGTGTCAGCCTCTGTCGGTAGATATATCTTAAAGGCCGTTCCGTGTGGTTTGACGTTGTCTATGTTTACCCATCCGCCCAGGTTCCCTATGATGCGGTAGACGATGGTAAGTCCGAGGCCCGTGCCTTTTTCTTTGGTGGTGAAGAAGGGGTTGAAGACCTTGTCTTTGTCGTCCGGTGTTATGCCGTATCCGGTATCGGTGATATTGATGATAATCACCTTCATCTGACGTGTCGGGTTGAAGGGAGGGTACTCGGCGGATTCTTCGGTAGAGATGGAGATAGTTCCCCCCTCCGGCATGGCCTGAACCGCGTTTATGATTATATTGACGAGTACCTGGTTTACCTGGTTGTCGTCGGTGTAAACGCTTGGCAGCGTGTTGCCGAGCGTCTTGACAAGCTTGATCTTGGCGCTCTCCATATGCCGGCTTAAAAGCGGCAGGGCTTTTTCTACTATTTCGTTTATGCGGTACTTGCCCATCTGTGGAGGCATGGGTCTTGCAAATTGCAGGAAGGTCTCAAGAAATTTTTCCAACCGTGCCGATTCTTCGGTTATGGCCGCGGCAAGCCTGCCGGAAGATTCGTCCTGGTCAAGCTTAGTAGAGAGCAGCTCGGCAGAGCTCTTTATTATTCCGAGAGGGTTTTTAACCTCATGGGCCATGCCTGCCGATAGCTCACCGAGGGCAGAGAGTTTGTCGGCGCGGATGAGGTCGTCTTCCATCTTTCTTATCCTCTTTACGTAGAGGTTTACCTCGCTTATCATCCTGTTAAAGGCCGCAGCAAGTCGGCCTACCTCGTCCTTGGATGACGAATGCGCCGAGAGTGAGAAGTCTTTTGTGTTGGCAATGAGGTCGGCTGTGTGAGAGAGCTCTTTGAGCGGCCTTGTTATCCTTCTGGCAAAGATAGTGACCAGCCCCAGTATGAGGATAGTGCCTGTAAGTCCTATGGCGATGGATATATGTTGAATCCTCTTGATAGGGGCCATGGCACTGGCCTCGTCGATTGCGACTATCACATTCCAGTTAAAGCCGCTGAAGTCCGAGTTGCCGCGCGTCTTGGCTACGGCGGCTATGTAGCCGGGGGCTGATATTACTCCGCCGCTTTTAGAGTAAAGGCCGTGCTCTGAACCGGTCTTTCCCTGCGCCCGGGTAAAGGGGTTCTCCGGCGGGTAAGCCGATACGACCCGGCCTTCTTTGGTTAGTATTGATATGACGGTAGAGTCGCTTTTGTATGCCAGCTTTCGCAGATCTCCTACCCGGTACTCAAGGAGCAGGCCTCCGATGATATCGAGACCCTGAAAGCTGGATGAGACCGGCACTATGAATGCTATTACGTCTTCGCCCGTTATAATCGACGGGTGTACGTCGCTGGTTATTATCCCGCCGATCAAGAGTTCGTGGAGCCACGGCGCCGTAATGGTCGCTTCGGTGGCCTTCATGTTGTTTGACGCAACGACCTCGGCCTTGCGGTTGATTATATAGATATCACCCGCTATATCGTAGTCCTTCATAAGGGAATCAATGAGTTTGCTGATCCTGTTGTCTACGTCATCGGTGAGGATGTCGTGCATCACCTCAAGGTCGGCCCATGCAACGGCATTTGACCTTAAAAGAGAGACGCGAGCGTCAACAGCATCCCTTATAAGCTCGGTCTTGGTTTGTAGGCTGCTTGCTATCTCGGCGGAGAGGGCGCTTCTGGAGCTTTTGTAGTAGAAAAGGCTGGCAAGGACAAAAGGAACCATCGCTGCAATCAGGAAGATCACGGTTGTCTTTAAGACGAGGCTCTTCTTTAGTTTACTTGCTATCATCCGGGCCGTCCGTCCTTTTCTCTTTTATGGTGTATATAACGCGCAGGTCCGCTTCGATATTTTCAGCTCGGATATATCCGACACCGCCCGGAACTTTTCTAAGGAACCTTTTGACGGCCTCTTCTGATTCAAGGACTACGGGCGGGCTTATGCCGTTAAAGTGTTTGCCGTTCCAGTACTCAACGAGGGTTCTGTGCCCTCTTCTGAGGATCTCTTTTGTAAAGACTTCTCTGAGGGGGTCTGAGGCCGAGAGATTTATAGGGACGATCCTCTTTCCGTTTTTCCAGAAGATCTTTCTCTTCATATAGATCTTCTCGATTGTTTTACGGGAGATTTTTTCGGTAGGCGCCTGGTCCGTAGACGTCCGGGCTGTAACGACTACAATATCGCCGGCGCCTGCGAGGGTTGCGAGACCAAGGGTAGATGTAAGGGCTATTATTATAAGTAGTAGGATCTTCATTATTATAACAGTATCGAGAATGACGCCAGCCATATATCGGCGTTTTCTATATCGTTACTATCCGGGTCGATGAAATCGATGCTACCGCTTACTTTTTTATACTCCACCTTGAAGACGATCTGCGGAACTGGTTTGTATACGGCCCCGAGACTTAGGGCCTTGTATTTTCCGGCGTTTATACGAGCCCTGAAGTATTCGTGGCGTAGCACCAGAAATATATTATCGCGCAATACCGGGTGTGTGCCTTGCAAGTAATAGCCGTATTCCCTTGACCACCCGCCGTCTTTAAGGTCTATCCGGCTATAGGTCGTCTCGCTCCTTAGCTCAAGGTCTCCGGGCCTGTAGGTGAATTCAAGGCCTGTAAGGTATACCCTGTCGTTTATGTAGAGCTCTGTGTAGTAGGCTGCCGGTATACCTATTTCTAACTTCGGCGAAGCGAGCCACTTAATCTTTGCGCTGTAAAACAGATGAGTTTTACGGAAGCCGGTACGCTCGTTTATGCTCTCGTTATTTTGCATTACGGCGACGTAGGTCAGGTCCTGCTCTCCCCATGTGAGATCGCCAAAGAGCTGCGTGCCGGTTATGAACTCCGGAAAGGCGGCGTAAGTGACAAGGGGGCGGGAGACAGTCCATGTAAGCGGGTCTGCGTGCAGCTCGTTCCATGAACCTATAGGGGTGAGGAACTTACCGAACCTTATATTGAGGCCTTCTTTGTAGAGGTGGTCTATGTAGAGGCGCTCTACCTGCCAGTTTTCTTTTGTTGTGGTCTTGCCGTCCTCTTCTATCTCAAGGAATTTGCTGTTTTCAAATTCAGAGAAGACGCTGGTCTTCACTCCTATATCGCCGTAGATAAAGATGCTGAAGTCCTCGAAGGTTATCTTTCCTTCTTCATTCTCGGCGTCCTCAAACTCGATACTGGAGTAGCCGCCAAGGCGAAGCCGTGACTTGGCGATGGGAATGCCCTTGCCAAGCTTGTATGCAAAGGAAGAGTCCTTGCGCCCGTCCGCGCCGGTTGCAGGCGCGGTCCAGAGAAAGATAGATCCGAGAAAGATAGCCCCGATCAGCAGCGTTAGTACACTTTGATGTGATTTTTGAGTATTCCTTAAAGACATAAGACTCCGGAATTTATATTGTGTCGTGAAGAACAGACCGTCGAGACGACTCTATGCCGTCCTCAGGCCGCCTGAAATGGCCCGTAAGCCCACCCAAGGTGAGCTTGCTGATTTTTTTATTATAAGGACGACGCGTAATTATGTCAATCGGAGTTACGGGAGGGTGCTCTGGAGCCTGGCCGGTCTGCAACTGCAAGGGCCTTTTACAAAAGCAGGTTGCCTTCTTTTAGCAGGGTGGTTTCCTCTCCGTCTGTCTCTGCGATCATGGTCGGGTTATAGAAGACAAAGTCCTGATGAAAGGGGACTCGCACCTTGCCGCCGAAGGTCGAGTTGTCTCCGAGCGCTATGTGGATAGTGCCGAGGATCTTCTCGCTCTCAAGGACGCTATCGGGGCGGGACGCTTTGTCGTTCGTCCCTACCCCAAGCTCTGCGATATTGCCGCAGAGCGGGTTATTGTCTATTGTAGCCTGAAGCTGCGCTGCATAAGGTTCGTCGCCGGTGACGCTTACGGCACGACCGTCTTTTACGGTAACGGTTACCGGGGCTGTTAGCTCTCTGGTCGGAGACCAGGCAAGGATGAGCTGGCCGTTGGCGGTCCCTTCGAGCGGGGCGCAGAAGGCCTCGCCCGCCGGCAGGTTGCTGAAGCTGCCCGGCTCTGTCAGGATGCCGGTATCCGGCTTTACGGGACGGCCTTTTATAGAAAAGCGGATATCCGTGCCGCTCGGTGTGGTTATGTGGATATTGTCGGCCTTGCCAAGGACCTTAGCGAGCTTTATCGTGCGCTCGGCGAGGGCGGGCCAGTCCGCTGTCATAACGCCGTCGAGCATAGACGCCTCAAAGGACGGCATGCTAGCGTAGCGCACCCCGGCGCACCTTGTTACGAGGTCTCTGAATTTTGTATGGCTCGTTGAGAAGTTCGCAAGCCCTATAATTGCCTCTACTGTCGACCCTTTTGCGTCTGTTACGGTCTCTTCGGCCATTTTTATGTCATCAGGGGTTGTTTCTTTAGCCAGTATTCTCTCGAAGCCGCCGTTCTCTTTGAGTTTTTCAACGGTAGCGGCCCCAAGGGCCGCTACCCATATGACCTCAGGGGGTTCGGCGCCGTTGTCTTTGGCAGCCGGGTAATCTACGAAGACTACCTCGGCGAAGTTCTTCCCGGCCTCTGCGATGCGCTCGGCTACCTTACTCATCTCTATGCGGCGAGTTCGCAGGTCCTCGGTAATATCTTCGTCGTCGCGTATCCTATCGGTAAAGATAAGGACTCGCTCGGTTTTTTTAATGCCAAGGTTTATCTTGAATATATTATCTATCGCGCTCTGCATGGAGTGCCTCCGCAGTTATCGGTCATTATTTGTCTTTATATAGTTTAATATAGTCGTCTTGTCTTTTGTTGTCAACATGGCATGGGAGATATGGGGGTACGGGCGGCCCTTGTTTTATCTGGACGGGCAGGTTATCTGCGAGGAATACAGAAACAAATTGACATTGGTTTGTACTTTGATAATATTTTAAGACTTGGCTATGGTTTTGGTATTGAAGTAATTTAAGGTAAATGATCCGGGAATGATTCAGGATTATTTATACCGTCAATGACGAAGGAAGTTATTATGACGAAGGAACTCAGGAGAACGCCTCTTTTTGATCTGCACAAGGCACTCGGAGCCAGGATCGTAGATTTTGCCGGCTGGGAGATGCCTGTTCAGTATGCGGGCCTGATCGAAGAGCACAGGGCTGTGCGCTCGGGCTGCGGCATCTTCGACGTAAGCCATATGGGAGAGATCGAGGTCTCGGGCCGAGAGGCAGAGCTTGCCTGTAATATGGTAACGACCAATAACGCAGAGACCCTCGTAGACGGTAAGTGTCAGTATACGATTGTCTGTAACGAATCGGGGATGGCCCTTGACGATACTATCCTCTACCGTATAAACTCGGAGAAGTTCATCTTTTGCGTTAATGCCTCGAACGTTGAGAAGATATATAAGTGGATAAGCGCAAAGGTCGGCCAGCTTGCGGATGTAGTAGATCGCAGCCCGGAGTACGGACTTATCGCTATTCAAGGGCCGAAGGCCCGGGCCGTACTCTCAAGGATCACCGGTGACGATACCTCCGGGATAAAGGGCTTTCACTTCGCTTTTGTCGATCTATGCGGCGCTGCGGTCATGCTCTCGCGTACGGGCTATACCGGCGAAGACGGCTTTGAGATCTTCTGCCCGGTTGCGAGTACCGTTAAGATATGGAATGCCCTGATGGAAGCCGGGGCCGTCGACGGAATAACCCCGGTAGGGCTCGGCGCCCGTGATACGCTTCGTTTGGAGATGGGTTACCCGTTATACGGCCACGAGCTTACCGAGCAGACGACCCCTGCAGAGGCGGGTCTTAAGAGGTTTATATCGCCAGATGGTTGTGATTATATCGGTAAAGAGGTTATAGCAGGGCAGTTAACAGGCGGCGTGACGCGCAGGCTTGTTGGTATTGAGATGATAGATAGGGCGATACCGCGTGCTGGTTATTGCGTGATGAAGGACGGGGTAAAGGTCGGTGAGGTGACGAGCGGAACTTTCTCGCCGAGCCTTGAGCGTCCTATCGCAATGGCCTATATCGCCTCGGCCATGGCCGAGACGGGTACAGAGGTGGAGATCGATGTGCGAGGCAGGATGCGTAGCGCGCGTGTAGCAAAGCTGCCTTTTTACAGGCGTCCTAAAGCCTGAGGCCGGGCAGCCGCCACAGTCCCTTACTGGACTATTAAAAAAGAGCTTGCAGCTCATTACAATGGCTTTGATTTTTTCGGTATTTTGTATATACTATATGGACTAATTGTCTTGGTTGTTTGGATGATTCGTTAAATATTAATATCAAAGAAACTAAAAGAGAGGTATTTTTATGGATTTCCCTCAGGATCTTAAGTACACAAAAGAACATGAATGGGTTAAAGAAGTGGGCGGCTCGGTCGTCGTCGGTGTAACCGACTATGCGCAGGACTCGCTCGGAGACATCGTATATGTCGAGTTGCCTCAGGAAGGCGCAGCCGTTACAAAGGACGAGCCGTTCGGTGTTGTCGAGTCGGTAAAGGCCGTATCGGACCTTTACTCGCCTGTCAGCGGCAACGTGGTTGAGGTAAATGACTCGATCGTGGATAGCCCAGAGGTCATCAATGACGAGCCTTACGGCGATGCCTGGATGCTTAAGATAGAGCTTACCGATCCAAGTGAGCTCGACGGACTTTTAAGCGTTGAAGAGTACAAGAGCTATATAGAGGAAGAGAGTTAAAGTTGAGCACCCTTGGCCAACCCTACCTCCCGCATACCTCTGAAGAGATAGAGCATATCTGTAAGACAATCGGGGTAATTTCCGTAGACGAGCTTCTGGAGGTCTTTCCTCGTGAGCTGAGGCTCACGTCTGCGCTCGATCTGCCCGCCGGCCTCAGTGAGCAAGAGGTCCTTGGTCTTCTAAGCGGGCTTGCCTCCAGGAATACCCCGCAAGACGGGCTTTCGTCTTTTCTCGGAGCCGGTGCGTATAACCACTACATACCCGCAGCGATTGGTAATATTACCTCGCGTTCAGAGTTCATCACTTCGTATACGCCTTATCAGCCGGAGATCAGTCAGGGTACGCTGCAGGCGATCTTTGAGTATCAGTCTCTGATATGCCAGTTGACCGCGATGGACGTTGCAAATGCCTCGCTCTATGACGGGGCAAGTGCTATGGCCGAGGCTGTACTTATGGCCAGGCGCGTTACCAGACGCGGCAAGGTCCTTATAAGCGCCGGTGTGCATCCGGAGTACTGGGAGACAACGGCGACTTATCTCAAGGGTACGGCAGAGACGCCGGCCTCTGTAGCTTATAGCAAAGAGGCAGGGACGACCCTTTTTGCGGAGGTCGAGCAAGCTTTTGACGACGATACGGCATGTCTTGTCGTTCAATACCCGAATTTTTTCGGGGGTGTGGAAGATATAAAGGCTCTGGCCGATCTTGTCCATAGCAAGAAGGGATTACTGATAGTTGTAGTATCCGAGGCCTTATCGATGGGCGCTTTGACCGCGCCTGGAGAGCTCGGGGCCGATATAGTCGTTGGCGAGGCCCAGTCCTTTGGCAGCCCTCTAAGTTACGGCGGGCCGTACCTTGGGTTTATGGGTGTCAGGCAAAAACACCTTCGCCAGATGCCGGGACGCGTCGTCGGGCAGACGCTTGATAAGAACGAGAGGCGCAGCTATTGCCTGACGATGGCTACCAGAGAGCAGCATATCCGCAGAGAAAAGGCGACCTCGAATATCTGTACCAATCAGGGGTTAGTAGCCCTGACGTGCGCGATATACCTGACGCTGCTTGGCAAGGGTGGGCTTATGAAGCTTGCGCGCCTTAATATGGCAAAGGCTGTTTTTCTAAAAGAGAAACTTAAAGAGGTGGCGGGCATTAAGATAGCCTTTGACGCACCTAACTTTAATGAATTCGTTATTGAGATAGACGGCGACTCGAAGGTTTTTTTAAAGGCGCTTTTGGAGAAGGGTATCGCAGGCGGCGTAGAGCTTGGCAGGTTCTATCCTGAGCTGAAGAACCATATATTGATAGCCGTAACCGAGATGAATACCAGAGCCGAGATGGAGGCTTACGGCGCGGCAGCGGCTGCGCTTGTGAAGGCCTAGACCATTTTAACTACGACCGAGACGATAATGGAAAAGAATATTAAGATAGAGAACCCGGCCGAGCCCCTTATATTTGAGCGGTCTTCTGCGGGCAGGGTCGGCGTAGAGCCGCCGAGTTTTGACGTGCCGGATATTGACGATGCGTCTCTGCCAGAGGGCCTGCTGCGCTCTGATATCGAAGGTTTTCCTGAGATAGGCGAGCCGGAGACGGTCAGGCATTTTACCCGGCTCTCGCAGCTTAACTTCGGCGTTGATACGGGTTTTTATCCGCTCGGCTCCTGTACCATGAAGTACAACCCCAAGATAAACGAGACAACGGCTGCAATTCCGGGTTTTGCCGGGCTGCACCCGTATCAGGACGAGTCTCTCAGCCAGGGCGCGTTAGAGCTTATAAGCGAGCTGGAGGAATATCTAGTTGAGATAACCGGAATGGATGCGGTAACGCTTCAGCCCGCAGCCGGTGCGCAGGGCGAGCTCTGCGGTATGCTGATGATAGCCGATTATTTTAAGGGTAAGGGCGAGAACCGTAAGAAGGTCCTTATCCCTGATACCGCGCACGGTACGAACCCTGCGACCTGCCATCTTGCGGGTTTTGAGGTAGTGCGCGTCCAGACCGGCCCCGAAGGGGTCATAACCCCCGGCTGTATCGAGGGGCTGATGGACGACGGTGTTGCGGCCCTTATGTTGACCAATCCGAATACGCTTGGTCTTTTTGAAGAAAACATCAAAGAGATCGCCGATATTATTCATGCAAAAGGCGGTATTGTTTACTGTGACGGCGCAAACCTGAATGCCGTTATGGGGCTTATGAAGCTCGGGGATATGGGGATAGATGTTGTGCAGCTTAACCTGCATAAGACCTTCTCGACGCCGCATGGCGGCGGCGGTCCTGGCTCCGGGCCCCTTGCCGTTAAGAAGATCCTTGAGCCCTACCTGCCCGTGCCAAGGGTAGTAAAAGAAGGCGATACCTATAGCCTCGACTATAATAAAGAGAAGAGTATAGGGCGGCTCAAGGCCTTTTACGGTCATTTTTCCGTGATGGTCAGGGCCTATACATATATCAGGCGCATGGGGCCTGAGGGACTAAGGAGCGTAAGCGAGCTTGCCATCCTGAATGCCAATTATATTAAAGAGAGGCTCAGGGAAGACTTTCATCTACCCTATGACCGGACCTGCATGCATGAATGCGTTTTGAGTGATAAGTTCCAGAACGAACACGATGTGACGACCCTTGATATGGCAAAGCGTCTTATTGATTACGGTTATCATCCGCCGACGATATATTTCCCGCTTATCGTCCACGGCGCGATGATGATAGAGCCGACCGAGACCGAGGATCTGCTCACCATAGATAGTTTTATTGATGCGATGAAGTCGATTGCAAAGGAGGCGCGTGAGACCCCGCAGCTTGTCAAGGGCGCGCCTTATAGCACAAAGACCTCGCGCGTCGATGAGACTCGCGCGGCCCGCACGCCTGTACTTCGCTGGAGAGCGCAGTAGTCTGCGAAGCGTCGTATCCTTTTTCTGCGCCAACTCCACTTCTGTCTACTACCGCTTATCATCTTTATTTTATTGTACCTGAGTCAGAATATATTTAAAGCGTGCCTTGACGTTCAGTTCGTCTTTTTCAAAGCTATCCGGTAGCGGGTTAAGCGGAGAGCAGAGTCTGAGCGCGTTTATCACGGCGTCGTCGAGGGTCGGGTATCCCGAGGACTTGACGAGCTTGATCTCATAGATAGTACCGTCTCTCTTTACCTTGAATACGGCCCTTAGCGTGCCTTGTTCTCCTCTTCTGGCGGCTGAGGCAGGGTAGTCCCAGTAAAGGTCGAGCTTACGCTTAAGGTCGAGCAGGTAGCGGGCGTCTTTAAGCTCCGTGGCGTTTATCTGTAGCTGCTTACTAAGGCGACGCAGGTAGATGCCTCCTTGCGACCGCGAGCCGGTGCCCCTGTTTTTCCTGATAACCCGTGCTATCGACTCGTTAGATGGGAAGAGCGAAGGAGGGCCGACCTCTCCTGCGCCGTTGCCGTTACCTGTTCTGCTGCCAGCGGCAGCAGAACCGGAGCTGCCGCCTTTATTGCCGAGGCCGTTGCCTTTATTGCCCGAGCTGGCTGCGGCCGGTAGTTCTTCTATTATTATCGCGCCGTCTTTTACCACTGCTTTACTTGACGACAGACTGCTTTTCTTTGTGCCTTTCCCTGTGCCTTTTTCAGCCTTGCTCTGGTTTCCTTTGTTCTTTCCAGTGTTTTTTCCGGTCTTGGAGTGTTTGGTCTTATTTGAACCGGCCTTGGCCCCGGCTCCGCGTAAGCCGCGCGAGCTGCCGCTACCTTGTGAAGTAGGTGACGGTCTCGGCGGAAATAGGTTTAGTCTTTGAGCCTGTTGAGGCCTTTGAGTCCCGGGCCGGCCTTGGCCGACGATAGGCACGGGCGAGCCCTCAACATCAACGCTGCGCGACTCGTTGGCGAACCTGGTAAGTTGCTTCGGGGTTATTTTCATGCCCGCCGCTCCCGGAGGCAGGGTGATGACCTCTACATAAAAGGGGTTCTGGCGTTGAACCGCTATTTTTTTGTGAAGGTCGGGCGTGATTAATTTGAGGGCCTCCGGTGAGAAGGAGAAGACCAGAAGCGTTAGGTGCATCGCAATCGATATAGCAAGGAAGATGATCCAGTTGCTGCCTATTTGATATGTTTTTATTGACATTGCCCTCTTCTTCTGCCAGAATTAAGTAGTTATCCAGTTAATTTTACACTATTAATACAGCAACTCACAAGATTTAAAAAGTTTTAAGAGTTTCGGGTTGTTTATTATACGGCATCTGAAACTTGCAGGGGGGGGATATGTTTGGTCTAGGCACTACAGAGCTGATAGTAATTCTTGCTATAGTCCTCATTGTATTTGGCGTTGGTAAGCTGCCGGAGATAGGCGGCGGTATGGGTAAGGCGCTAAAGAACTTTAAGAAAGCCACCAGTGATGAGGAAATAGACATTACTCCGAAGAAGCAGTAGTTACCTGTTCTGTGCGGAGTTTTGCGGATAAATAACTGCTTGCTCGCTGCGGGGTTACGTATTCAATAAATCTTTGCGCATGGTGCGATAGCAGGGTCCTGCTTGAAATATAATAAAATGAAAACTAAAAACCGACCTTTTGGTCGGTTTTTTTGGTACTGCGTACGGCTAAATCTGTTAATAAGACATTTTACAACGTATAGTACAGAGTTATCTATTGGATTTGCCCCACCGCAGGTGGTGCGTACGGTACTACGCATAGCACAGAGCTACTTGTTGGACTTTGCCCCACGTTAGGCGGTTATCTTCTGTATACCTCTACGCCCGCCCCGGCAAAGCCTTTTGGCAGTTTTGTAAATATTATCATTACCGGAATAGAGCCCTTTGGCGGTATACTGCCGCCCGGCACTCCGCTGAGTTTCTTGCGTAGTTCGTTGCGGGTAATAGTCTTTAAGGCCTCTTTTGATATTATCTTGCCGGGTGTAACCTTCTTTGCCGCTATAACGCGTCCCTGGCTATCCTCAAGCACTCCCCTTATCATGCTTATGCCCTGAGGTTCTTCGGAGAAGTTCCGTATCCTGCCTTCAATAGTGAAGATCCTGCCCATCTCTTTGTTTTCTATAAAGACGCCGCGTATCCTCTCTACGCGTATCGGTGATAGCTCTACTGTTCTGCTCAGCGGCGGGCCTATCACGGCGGCGGAGTATAGGGCAGCGATACCGCCGTATACTATAATAGCGAGTATTATTAGCGGCAGCCACTTGGAGTTTGCGCCTTTCTTCCCGCCGCTACTTGTCGGCGTCGGCAGGTACTCACCAGAGTCGTCTTCTTGCGGCGTGGGCGTAAAGGTCATCTCGGGCTTGGGCGAGCTTGGCGTCTCGAACGGTAGAGGCTGTTGCGGATTACAGTTGGCCTCTATTGGCTCTTCTGCGAACTCCGCCGGGGGAATGTCTTCCCTGGCATACGGCTCTTCGGTATTAATTTCCGGGGCTTCTTCTTCCGGGGTATCGGTCTCAGAGGTATGGGGCTTAGGGGCTTCGTAGGGTTCTGAGTCCTCGTCGGCCTCACAGGTCTCGCTGGTTTCGTCGGCCTTGCTGGCCTCGCAGGTCTCGTTTATTGGTTCATCTGCAAAGCCTTTAAAGACTTCTTCGCTATCGGGGGTCGGCTCTGTAGCAACCCCAAAGTCACCACCGGTCTCACTCTCGGATTCCGTTTCTTCAGTAAGGCCAAAGTCGTCCTCTGTTTCGTTTTCGGGCTCTGATCCTTCCGGAAGGTCAAAGTCGTCGTCTGTTTCGTCGGTCACCGGTTCGTCTTCTTCTGTCTCGTCCTTTGTTTCATCGGTTTTAGTTTTAGCTTCGTCCGAAAGAGCTTCATCTTTGGGCTCAGTGCCGGGCTCGGTGGTGGACTCTGAGTTAAGCTCGGAATCAAAGTCGGGAAGTTCTGTCTTGAACTCCGAGTCTTCGTCCTCCTGTAGTACTGGGAATTCGTCTATATCCTTGGTAAAGTCTTCATCTGTATCGTCCAGAACTCCTCCCAAAGAGAAGCCAAAGCCGCTTTCCTCAAGGGTATCTTCAATAGAAGATTCAAAAGATCTTCCTTCGTCGCCCTCTTCGAGGTCTGGGTCAAGGGTAATGCCCGCACCTATCCCCAGGTCAAATTCGTCGCTATCTTCACCGTCTTCTATAATATCTTCGGGCGGCGCATCCTCCGGGATGAACTCTTCTGAGGTGGGGGCGTCATCATTCGGGTCGAGGTCGAAGTCGTCCGGTGAGAAGTCGCCCGAGTCGGGTGTTTCTACTTCTTCTCCGTCTACCAGGACTGAATCGGAGCTTAGTTCCATTGAAGGCCCTTGCTGAGAGTCGTTATATTCAAGTGCTTGTTCAGCCTCGTTTTCTTCGTCTGTGACCGAAGGGTCCGCGACCGAAGGGTCCGCGGTCAATTTGTCTTCTACCGAAGAGTCTTCACCAAGGGCTGCGTCGATGCTAAGGTCGAGGGACGAATCGGTAGAGTCGTCTTCATTGACCTCATCGGTTTTATCTTGTGCAGCCGCGGATAACCCTGTATCTGTGTCTTCGCTGAGGTTGTCTTCGACGTCGCCGAGTGAGAAGTCAGTCGCACTGTCTGCATTATATTCTAAAGAAGGCGCCTCTAGGTCGTCGTTTTCAGGTCTTGACAGGTCGCCGTTCGAATCGTTCAGCTCCGGTGCGTCGTTAAGGTTCGGGGCCTCGCTAGTCGGTTCTTTTTTTTCTTCCGGTTCTTCACCGCGAACGGTAAATGGCTGGTGGCATCTGGCACACCGGATCCTTACGACCTTACCCTTTACCTTGCTGTCGCTTATCTTGAACTTGGTTAAACACTTATCGCATTGAACTATCAACTTATGGGCCCCTCTGATCTTTAGCCCGGCTCGGGCGGTAACCCGTCTTGGGCGGTAACCCGTCTCGGGCGGTAACCCGTCTTGGATGGCGGATTTTAGCGGATTGCTGCTCTTCTATATCTATATATAGGTCGGTCTATCGCTTCTATAACTTTAACAAAAGAGGGGGCTTAATTCAAGATGAACAAGGATGTATTTCGTGGTTTATTTTCCTGCCCATACCCTGGGTGGCCTTCTTTCCGTCTTGACACCTCAGGCCACTAAATATATGCTAAAGTTCTCTACGGAATAAGGGGCGGTATGGAAGATAGACTGGAAATATTATTATCTGCGCAGGAAATATCGGTCATAGTGACGCGTCTGGCAAAGGAGCTTCGCTTGGCCTATGGTTTTGGTGAAGAGCCCCTTGTTGTGGGGGATAAGTCGCCTGTCGGCGAAGGAGAGCCTCTTGTTGTCATCTCTATACTTAACGGGGCCTTTGTCTTTACAGCCGACCTTATCAGGGCTCTCGCCCTGCCCGTGGAACTTGATTTTATGAGGCTCGCCTCTTACGGCAGGCGTGATGCGCCTGCGCAGGTTGTATCTATCCTTGAGGACGTCACTATAGATATAAAAGGCAGGAACGTCCTTATTATAGAAGATATAGTAGATCGTGGACTTACGCTTATGGCCGCCAGAGAGCGTCTGGAGACCAAAGGGCCGGCTGATATAAAGGTATGCTCTCTTTTGCTTCGCAGGTCCGGGGCCGGCGGCAGCAGTGAAGAGGCGGCGTCGGTGGATTTTGTCGGTAAGTATCTCGCCGAGGGCTTTGTCGTTGGCTATGGTATGGACTTTAAAGAGCGCTACAGAGAGCTGCCCGGGCTTTATACGCTACCGGCGGAAGCGTCAGCGACGGCTCCGTCTGTGACGGCTCCGTCTGTGACGGCTCCGTCTGTGACGGCTTCGCCGCTCGGTGGCGATATGAATAAAGACGGAGGCGACTGTGGTTCATAGCCCGCTGGTAGATGCCTTGCTCTGCGGCTCGGCCTATCCCGATAGACCGGAGGCGGTAGAGCTTGTCCAGACCCATATATCTTACGTCTTCCTTCTCTCCGGGGCGGACCACAGCCCGTCTGAGACGGGTCGCGGTCCCTCCGAGTTCGTCTATAAGATAAAGAAGCCCGTTGATTTTGGTTTCCTGGATTTTTCTACGCTGGAGCGGAGAAGGTTCTTTTGTCTTGAAGAGGTGAGGCTCAATTCGCGTCTTGCCCCGGATATCTACCTTGGCGTCGTGCCGGTCTTTAAAGAAGAAAAAGAAAGAGGCGCGGTCTTTAGGGTTGGGGAGGTGTTTATTCGCGAAGGCGATGCAGAATGCGCATCCGCGGTTGCTGCTGAAGCAGCTGGGTCGGTGGTAGTAGAGTATGCCGTAAAGATGAGGCGTATAGCCTCGGATACGATCCTTGATGAGATGCTTCGCCAGGAGCGTGCTACAGCCGAGACTCTGCAGCGCGTGGCCCGCTCTATCGCGGCCTTTCATCAAAAGGCCGAGCCTCTTTGCAGGGCCGAGCAAGTAGATACCATAGCCTATAATATAATGGACAACTTTAGCCGTATCGAGTCCTTTGCAGGGGACGAGCCGGGGGCAACGATAATCCGGAGGCGACTGGAAGGGCTTCGTGAGTTTTCAGCGAAGTTCCTTGCCGAGAATAGAGCTCTTCTGGAAGAAAGGGTAAGGGGCGGCTTTATAAGGGATTGTCACGGCGATATGCATGTGGATCACGTCGTGGTTACCGAAAATATAGCGATCTTTGATTGTATAGAGTTTAGCGAGCGATTACGGCTCTGCGATACCGTAGCCGATGCAGGGTTCCTATCGATGGATCTGGAATATCTCGGTAGAGGCGATCTGGCAAAGGTCTTTGAAGCGGAATATAAAAAGGTCTCTGGCGACGCAGCCCCTGACGCGCTGTGGAATTTCTATAAATGCTACCGCGCCGTAGTAAGGGGGAAGGTGGCAAGTCTGAAATCTATAGGCAGCGATATAGACGAGACAGAAAGAAGCGACGCGATTCGAGATGCAATAAAGCACTTCCATCTCGCAGACCTTTACGCAAAAGGAGGGGCGAAGCCCGTGCTTGTCGTAGTCTCCGGGCTGACCGCAACCGGTAAGAGCACGCTTGTCCGGGCATTAAAAGGCACAAGCAGTATGAAGGTCATATCTACCGACGCGACAAGGCGTGATATTTTTAATATCCCTATAGGAGAAGATCGACGCGCCCAGTTCGGTAAAGACCTGTATACGGAGGAATCTGTCTCCAGGGTCTATGAGGCCGTCTTTAAAGAGGGTGAGAGGTGGCTCGGGCTTGGGCGTTCGGTGATTCTCGATGCGACCTTTTCTAAAAAGAGATATATAGATAGTGCGCGCGATATCGCAGAACGTTGCGATGCCCTTTGCTTTGTCGTTGAGTGTGTTGCAGGAGAGGCATCGGTAAAGGCACGCATGGAGAAGAGGTCGAAGGAGAAGGACTCTCTCTCGGATGCGACCTACGAGACCTATAAAAAAATGAAAGAAAGTTTTGAGCCGATTGAAGGGGATTGCCTGCGTATCAATACCGACGGCGATCCGGTGGGAATTGCCGGACTTCTTATAAAAAAGGTCTTTGGCGTTATGCAGTAAC
>UOEA01000015.1_pt1 | contig 41275 bp, 34 predicted proteins | sample 1988571 | NCBI WGS metagenome assembly UOEA01 (sample SAMEA4712194, study PRJEB27164) | hydrothermal vent metagenome | biome: marine basaltic hydrothermal vent biome; feature: marine hydrothermal vent; material: mineral | place: Pacific Ocean | collected 2011-06-14/2011-07-23 | depth 1689 m | reverse complement strand
ACGCGATCTTTTTTTCCGCTCTGTAGAGTATTTCATAGGCCCTCCCAAGTGATATTCTATGACTCTGCGCTACGACCTTCATATGTGTATCCCAATAATGATACTCGACAAAGACTGCTCTTTCTCTTGGCGAAAGAGTTGCCAAGGGCCACAAAATATCCCTTATCCCCACCCCCTCATCCTTTAACTCCTGATAAAATGCATCCGCCTCAACCCTTAATGACTCACTCAATAACAATACCCTCCATTTAAGAGACAGCTAAGCGACGATCCGCCCTCTAGCGGGCGGCGCCGCGCCGTGCCTGAGACATGCTGCGACCTGTCTCAGGTAATGTGTGCGCACCGCACACACCCATATATAGACGCGTTATGCCTATAAAGTTCTGCAAAATATCTTTCGGATTTAAAATAAGATAGGATAAAAGTGCTTTCAAGAATATAATCCTTAAAAAACAAAGTGTTAGCTCATCAATAGATGCACGCGACAAAATAAGACTTTTTATCCAAGATGACACAGCTGGAAACAATGCAAATCACAAGCAGTTGAGACATTATACATAAATTTTATGTGCATGTCAAGAACTATATGTTTACATCCACATATTGTGGACGTATGGCATTACTTAGATATATTGTGAGGTAAATAATAGAAAACCGGGCAAGACGATCACACTAATAAAATAGACCGGAAAATCCCCTATATAGTCGCCGGGCACCCTTAAAACAAGACCAAGGCAAGTGAGTTAAGGCAGGGTCATCTAGTGTTATTTAGAGTCGGCTGCAGGGAGAAGTTCCCCCCTGACGTCGCCGAAGAAAAGGACGTCTTTTGCAACAGCATAGGTAACGACCATATCAGGGTTGAAATAGATCTCCATCAAACCGGACTTTGAATCGAATAGTTCTTTATCGAGCGAAGCATCTGCAAGAAAGCCTTCGCCAACCCCCATTGCGCCCCGCCGCGCCTCTGTCTCCTTGCGCCCGGCAAAACGTACCGTCATATCTATATCCTTACCCTCATCGGTTGGAAGTGTCTTTATGGTAAAGGCCGCAGCATCCCGGACAGAACCATACGCGCCGTACCTCAGGTTATAAAATGCCGTTAGCGGATCGTCATATACAACTCCCTCGGGTATAGGTTGTTCACCGCTCTTGCGAAGTTTTCCGTTCTTCCATTTCCGCCATCTCAGCACACCTTTACCGTAATCTATCTCAACGAGCTTACGCCTGACCTTGCCATCGAGTTTAGATACCTTCTCAAAGCTCAGAGTACGCAGCCTCGCGCCCCCAGGGACGGCCTCCATCCTGGCGACAAAGGTATCTTCGCGCCGGCGCACAAACCGCGCAAGCCCGGTCGTATGCGCGCTCAAGGAAGCCTCGTAGATGCCGTCCTTACCCTGAAAGGTAAGGCGGCCTATAGCTACGTTATTAAATATCCAGAAGCCAACCTTGTAATTGAGCTCTTCGCCAAGAAAACTCTCGCCTATCGAGAGATGGCCCCCGGTCTTTGCAGAAGCGGCAACTGCCTCGCCTGCGGCAAAAACACCGGAGCCAAACAACAAGAAAGCAAATGCCGATAGAACCGACAGGAGCCGTATATATCTTTTATATTTCAGGTTGAATATCATCAGGACATACCGCCAAAGACAGTATTACGATCTAAATTAAGAAACTATACTGATCAAGAAATAGATCAGTCCAGAAGGAGTACGGGCTCGGGTTTGCCGAGGTGATAGCCCTGCGCATAGTCAACGCCCAGCTCTTCGAGCAGCACCAGGATCTCTTCATTTTCTACGAACTCGGCAATTGTCTTGATCCCCATCCCCTTTGCGATATCCGCTATAGCCTTGACAAAGAGCTTGTCGTTATGGTCTTCGGTTATCTTTTTAACAAAGGCTCCGTCGATCTTAATATAATCGACCTTCAGCTCTTTCAGGTACTGAAAAGAACTGAGCCCCGAGCCAAAGTCGTCCAGAGAGAAGCGGCATCCTATGGCGCGAAGCTCCTTAATGAATTCACAGGCCTCGCTCATATCATTTATCGCAGCGGTCTCTGTTATCTCAAAGACGATACATCCCGGATCCACGCGAAGCTCCTCGATCTTACGGCGCAGGAACTCAAGGAAACTCTCGTCCCCCATGTCCTTGCCCGAGAGGTTAATGCAGAAGGTCAAGGCCCTTCCCTGATCGCTCAACTCGACCTGCTTCCTCATAGCCTTCTCGGTCACGACCTTATCTATAGCCGTAATAAGACCGAAGCTCTCGGCGACCTCGATAAAGGCCCCGGGGATAAGGATCTTGCCGTCCTCGCTACGCATACGGACAAGCGTTTCATAGTGATGTATCTTCTTATTCTCGATGTCATATATCGGCTGATACCAGGCCTCAAAGCGGTCTTCTGCGAGGGCCTTAAGTATACGCCCCTTCCACTGCAGGCTTGAATGCAACTGCTCAAGTACCTTGTCCTCATCTCTGTAGAGATGCACCCTGTTACCGCCAAGCTCCTTTGCCCTGTAGACAGCGGCATCAACCCTTGCAAAAAGGTCCCTTACCCCTGTCGCATGTTCCGGATAAAGTGCGATACCGGCGCTTATGGTCATCTGCACATCCGTATCCATAAACCTGAATTCATCCATAACCTTCCTGATAAACTCCGCGACCTCCAGGGCATCTTCTTTACTGACCTCCGGAATAAATACCGAGAACTCATCGCCTGCGGTACGTCCGATTATACAGTCGTCTGCCACGGCCTTGACCGCAGCATTCTCAGAGTGCTTAAGGGTTATCTCAAAGAGCCTTGCCGTATGGCGCAAGAGTTCATCGCCCAGACCGTGGCCATAGGTATCGTTCAAAAGCTTAAACTGGTCCAGATCCATCATCAACATAACGCCGCTACTATCGGTAGCGTTTGCCTTTACAAGCCAGCTATCCAGAACACTGACAAAACTTTTCCTGTTAAATAAGCCGGTCAAGGCATCATAGGTGGCAAGGCGTTCTATTTCTTCTTCTGAACGTATCTTCCCTGTTACATCCTCCTGGACGGCAAGGAAGTTTGTTATCGTGCCGTCGTCATCCCTGACCGGGAAGATACTACCATTGCCCCAGTAATGCTCTCCGCTCTTCTTCTTATTCTGGAATGTACCGTGCCAGGTGTTACCGCTGATAATAGTACTCCACATTTCTTCATAGATCTCAGGAGCGGTATGGCCGGAGGCCAGTATCCTCGGGGTCTGCCCCAGCGCCTCTTCTCTGGAATAGCCCGTAACTATCTCGAACATAGGATTGACATACTCGATAACACCATTCAGATCCGTGATAAATACCACGTCAATACTATTGTCTATAACAAAATTAGATCTCTTAAGCTCGATCTCGGCAAGCTTACGCTCGGTAATATCGGCTATAAAGCCTTCGAGGGCCTCTAGGTCTCCGCCCTGCATAAAGACCCCGCGCCCACGCTCCCAGACCCACTTTTCTTTACCGTCCTTCGTAGTTATACGGTATGTGAACTCAAAGGTTTCGCGCGCCGCCACAGCCTTCTGCACGGCGTCCCAGATACGCTCACGATCATCAGGGTGCATGATATCGTTATAAGATACTTTTGAATTATCAATAAGGTCAGCCGACATGAAGCCCGTTAGCTCAAAAGCGCCGTCACTTACAAACTCCATTGTCCAGTTTGGATCGTTCAAACACCTGTAGGCCATCCCCGGCAAGTTTGCTACAAGCGTAGACATAGCCCTGCGGCTCTCCTGAAGCTCAAAGTCACGCAGCCGTATATCCTCAGACATCTTATTAAATGACTTTGAAAGCTCTCCCATCTCATCGTTGCCGCCCTCGGGAAGCTCTACACTGTAATCGCCCTCGGCTATCGCATTGGCCGCGCCTGATATCCTCTCGATATTCGAGACTATTCCCCTTAAAAAGGCAACAAAGAGCAGCCCTATCAGCCCTGTTACTATAAGTCCGGTTGCGATGGCCCCGGCCTTGATCTTACCCAGAGGAGAAAGCACGTCCTTAACATCTATCTCAACGAGAAGAACCCAGTTCAAATCCTTGAGACACATCGCCGAACCCGCGACCTCGCCGCCCCTGTAGTTTTTATAAAAACCGGTAAACTCACGTCCTTGGACGAGACAACCCACTACAGGCGGGGTATCTACAACCTGCCTGCCAACCGCATCCTCGACAAACTTGGAGTCGGTTATCATCAGCTTCGTGCTGCTTACCAGATACGACTCCATTGACTTGCGCCTGCCCCTGCCCCATGAGATAGCTCCAAGCTCCATCTGGAACTCGCCGTTCAAGACCTTATTGACCTCGCCGAGGCTCACAAAGTTAACCAGGACACCCAGCGCGCGTCTGCCGTCTACGCTATATAGCGGAGCAGAGATAGTTAGCTCTGCCCCTCCTTCATATAAAAGCGAAGGCTCTGTTATAGAAATACCCTTAAGGCCCTTCTTAAAATAGAGTTCATCGGATAAGTCCAGCCCTTTTTGCAAAGAAGAAGACGAAGACGAGACTAACCTGCCATCAAGTGAGATCACATCTACATGGCGGATAGTCTCATCAAGGGTAAGCTTATTTTGAGATAGATATTTATTCAGAGCGGCGATATTTTCATCGTTACCGTCTACAATGCCCTCGAACATGTTAATTATAAAGCCGTCGCTTGCAAAGTCCTCAGCCCGCCGTTTACTCATCTCAAAAAACTGATAGACCTGCCCCTCTATTGACTCAGAAAGGGCGGTAAGGTGCTCAAGCTCAAGATCCTTGAGGTGATCCCTGTTAACCTTATATGTAACCAAAAAAGTCACAAATATGGGCAGCAGTATAACCACAACCGCGATAAGTGCCTTATATTTTAGGGAAAATCTCTGTTTATTCATAATCGATCAAGAGTAGCACCAGCTACTTTAGCAGTCAAGCAAAAAGGAGATAAAAGTAGTCTTAAATAGCAGACCTATCTATATATATACTTTATCGGAAAAATCAACAAAAACAATAAGTGTTGGAGGATTTTTTTTTAGATTAAAAAGGCAGGAGGTCTTCGATTCTGTCTATAGTTCTGATATCAAGGATGAATTTGTCTTTACTTACCCTGCCAAGCACAGGCGTTGCGCCGTCGAGAAAGAGCCTGAAGATCTTCTCTGGACTCGTTGATCCGTGGGTTATCTCAAGTACCCATGTAGGTATAGTATGGCCGGGCAGCGAGCCGCTGCCAACGATAGACTCGCCTCTTCGCGGCAGAACGCTATAGCCGGAGCCGAGCCTGCCCTTTAAAAGATCTGCCGCTGCCGTAGCCGTAACCTCCAGCTCGTCCAAAGGCCTGGAAAGATGACGTATGGTAGGCAGAGCTTTAGCAAGCCCCTTTGGATTCAGATAGAGCCTGAGCGTAGCCTCAAGTGCGGATAACGTAAGTTTATCGACCCTTAGAGCCCTCTTGAGCGGGTTTCGCCTTATTCTATCAACAAACTCCTTCTTGCCAGCTATAATACCGGCCTGCGGCCCGCCCAGAAGTTTATCCGCGCTGAAGGTAACGACGTCCACACCGGCGGCTATACGCTCACCAACGACCGGCTCTTTCTTCAGGCCGTAGACCGAGAGATCCACCAACGAGCCGCTGCCCAGATCCTCTACGACAGGCAAGCCACTATCATGGCCAATAGCCACAAGCTCCTTTAGGGGTACCTCTGCGGTAAAACCGGTAACCTTATAATTGCTGGTATGGGCCTTAAAAAGGATGGCCGTAACTTCAGTAATAGCCTCCGAGTAATCACGGGGATGAGTCCTGTTGGTGGTACCGACCTCTTTGAGCACGCAGCCGCTCTTCTCTATTATCTCAGGCAACCTGAAGGAGCCGCCTATCTCGACGAGCTCGCCTCGGGAGATCACGACCTCTTTATCTTCTGCCAGAGTATTTAACGCTATAAGCACGGCTGCTGCATTATTGTTTACCACGCACGCTGCCTCTGCGGAGGTAAGCGCCACAATAAGTTCTTCTGCGCGCGAGTCTCGCTCGCCGCGGCTACCGTGGCCCAGATCAAATTCAAGGTTAAGCGGCCCGGTCGCTGCAAGGTTAAGCGCCTCAAGCGCAGCCTGCGGCAAGAGCGCGCGTCCGAGGTTTGTATGCAGAACCGTCCCACTGGCATTTACTACACGCACCAGCGAGGGCGACAAAAGACTACGAAACCTCGCCTCGATAGTACCGGCGAGGGCATTTAAAGACTCCTCACCTCCGCCACCAGAAAGCAACTCGGCCCTTAGTTCATCCACAGCCTTACGTACGATACCCGAGGCAACGGCCGTTGGCAGCAATGCAGCAAGGGCTGAGATCTCGCCGCCTCTTAAGAGCTCGTCAACAGACGGTATTTTACGTAAAAGGTCACTGGACATAATATAAAATCTATCACAGTAGAAGACCAAGGGCAACATCAACCGTCAAAGACGATTCAAGCCGTCCGAGACGGTTCAAGCCGTCCGAGACGGTTCAAGCCGTCCAAAGCGATTCAAACCGCCTGAGGCGGTTCAAGCCGCCTGAGGCGGTTCAAGCCGCCTGAGGCGGCAACCAATAACAAAAAAGATGATATAATTGATTTAAAGACCATAATGTGCCAAACTGAAAATTATGCATAAGAAAAAGCTCCTGACAATATCTCTCTTATTAATGCTCGCGCTCTGGAGCTGCGGCAGCGAGCCGAAAAAGTCCTCGGAGAAAGAGGCCAATAAGCCCGAAGGCGAACCAATGGCCACTGGCGAGATCATAAACAGGTATGTCAATACCCTTGCCACGGCTCAGGACAAGGCACGCGTAGCCGACAAGGCCACAGAAGATAGAACAAAAAGACTAGAAGAAGCCATCGGTGACTGATATTGCCCTCCCAATATAACAAAGACCAAATTACAGGAACAAAACTTACAGAGCTAACCGAACTGATGAAGCTCCTGCGCTCGCCCCGGGGTTGTCCGTGGGACAAGGTACAGACGCGCGAGAGCATAATTCCTTTTGTGCTGGAAGAGGCCTATGAGGTCGTCGGTGCGATCGAGAGCGGCGAGGACTCACGCGTAAAAGAAGAACTCGGCGACCTGCTCCTGCAAGTAGTCTTCTTATCCGAGCTTGCCAGAGAGGGCGGAAGCTTTGATATCGACGACGTGATCGCGGGTGCCGTCGAGAAGATGACGCGCCGCCACCCGCATGTCTTCGGGGACGCCCGTGCCGAGACACCGGAAGAAGTACTCAAAAACTGGCATGAGATCAAACAGGCAGAGGGAAAGGAAGAAAACGGCTACCTCTCGGGGATATGCTCTGCCCTGCCGTCGCTCTTGCGCGCCCATAAAATCAGCAAGAAGGCCGCAAAGACCGGCTTTGACTGGAAGGACGCGGACGGAGCCATTCTGAAATTTGACGAAGAATTGGCTGAGCTTAAAGAGGCCGTTAAGAAAAAAGACCCTGCAGGTATTGAAGAAGAGCTCGGAGATCTCTTATTTACCGTAGTAAATATAGGTAGATTGCTCGAGGTTAACCCTGAAGAGGCCCTCAGAAAGACAACCGACAAGTTCACTCGACGCTTCCACTTCATAGAAGATAGCCTCACTGCCAGAGGCTCGTCTCTGGAGCAGGCAACGTGCTCTGAGATGGAGACGCTCTGGGCGGAGGCAAAAGCCTCTCAGAAAAAACAAGCAAATACGGACGGTTAAAAGGATGTCCCCATAGGGTGTGGATATCTTGTTGATAATGCAGTGGATGGAGATAGCCAAGAGGCTGTCTTTAGTAGGATTTGCGGATATTGCTCATTTTTTAATCAGTACTTTAACCACTAAAAACAACTACTTACGCCATTATCAATGATTATTCATTTAGCACTCTTTTTTGTGCCCTTTCCGGCAAGCTTTTCCCACAACATAGTCTTTAAAAACGCCTGCTCAGGCACCTTCAGGATATAAGAAAACCCCATATAAACAACCACCCCAACGCCAATCACGACGATGAGGGCAAGTGCCTTGAACGCAAGCTGCAGCTGCTCCCACGGAAGCCAGGACAACCCCAGATAAATAACTATCCCCATCAAAAGGGCAGCCACAGAGGATTTAAGGCCGGATGAAAAGATAGAGACAAGCTCAAAGCCGCCCAGACGCCTCCTAAGCATAACGCCGAGAAAGACAAGGTTAACCAGCGATGAAATAGAAGTCGCAAGCGCCAGCCCTCCGTGCGCCATCGGACCAACAAGCAGAAAACATAAAACAATATTAACCGCAAAGGTGATAAGCGCACCTACCAGCGGGGTCTTTGTATCCTTTAGCGAGTAAAAGACCGCTACAACTATACGCGATGCCGCAACCGGCACGATCCCCAGAGCATAGAAATATAGGGCATAAGAGGTCATAATCCCGTCATTTGTACTGAACTCCCCCCTGACAAAGAGCAAGTCAATAATGGGAATACTCAGGACAAAAAGCCCGACCATAGCCGGAATATTAACGAAGTTCACGAGCCGCAGGGCAAAAGACAACGAGCTTTTAAAGCTTACCATATCGCTATTTACGACATGGCTGGAGAGAGAGGGCAATACGGCCTGTGCAATGGCCACGCCAAAGACCCCAAGAGGGAGCTCCATAAGCCGCCCTGCATAATAGAGATAAGATATGCTCCCCTGCGGCAGATGAGAGGCGAAACGCAGGGTAACAAAGATATTTAGCTGGTAAACACCGATGCCTAGCAGAGCAGGCCCCATCAGAAGCAGTATACGGGCAACAGGTTTGTCAACCGAACTACCAATGCCGGTTGACGAAGTAGAAGTGGTTGTTTTTAAAGCGAAAGACCTGGGTATCATCCCGTATTTACCAAGAAATGGGAGTTGCAGAACAAACTGAAAGAAGCCGCCTATAACCACACCTATTGCCAGGGCATAGATAGGACTCTCCATAAAGGGCGAGACTACCAGGCTCATGAATATTATAGTAATATTAAATAGTACAGGAGAAAGCGCCGGGGCCGTAAAGTGCCTGTAAGAGTTCAGTATCCCCATGGCAATGGCCATAAGTCCGATAAAGACGACGTAGGGGAACATAAACCTTGTAAGCGTAACGGTCAGAGCAAACTTACCAGCAACGTCCACAAAGCCCGGGGCCATAACGCGCACCAGCCAAGGCGCAAAGAAGACACCAAGAGTTGCAAGGACTATCAAAATACATGAAAAGAGCAGAAAGAACCTTAAGACAAAGGCTCGAAGCTCTTCCTTTGAACGTACCGTTATAAGCTCTGTGAATATCGGTATAAATGAGCTGGTAAGCGCTCCCTCGCCCACCAGCCTACGGAATAGGTTGGATATCCTGAATGCCACAAAGAAGGCATCGGCAGGCACGCTCGCACCGAATATATAGGCGATAACGGCGTCCCGGATATAACCGAGCACCCGGCTGAGCATCGTAGCCGAGCCCATTATAGAGGCAGCGCCTACTATTCCGTCTTTATCTGACATCTTTTATATCCATTAAAAACACCACGGGCTGATAACACCTCAGAATAACCTGAAAATCCAGCTATAATGCCATTACTATATAGCCCTAACACTCCCTCTGTTTTTCCCTTCACCCCAAAAATTAACTTCGCCGTTAGCACAAAAAACTTGACAACGCCCCTTTAAAAACTTATCATATCTCTTTTAGATAACCAGGAGGAAGTAAAAAATTGGCTAACCACCGCTCAGCAGTAAAAAGACACGTTCAAAGCGAGAAGAAAAAACAGAGGAACAAGGCCTGTAAATCGGCCCTAAAGACCGCTACCAAGAAGGTAAACGACGCCACCACCAGCGGCAATAGTGAAGAGGCAGCAAAAAACCTTAGTACGGTAACAATACTGCTCGATAAGGCAGTTACAAAGAACGTCCTGCACCGCAACAACGCTTCTCGCAGGATTTCGCGCCTTACAAAGTCGGTCAACGCTATCGCCGCCAAGTAAGCACGCAGCTCAATCACATTCGCAGATCAAAGACAGGCCGGACGCGTTATACCCGCTCCGGCCTTTTTTACGCCCTGCAGGTATCCATTACAAGCCGCAGTAGCGCCATATCTCCGGGGAGCTGCCCCGTCTTTATCGCTGTATCGGCAGCGCCCAGCCTTTTGATGACCATTAGCAGCTCGGCCTCTGAATAGTTACGGCAACCGGCGAGATAACGCCTGAGGTTAGCGCCGGAGACTCGCAGACGCCCTGAGAGCTTATATGGATCAAGCCCCTCTCTAGACAACGATTTAACACGCAAGAGCTGCCTGAAATGCCACCCCAGCGCCCCTATTACCATGAGAGGTTCCTCACCGGAGAGTACCTTTAGGAGTGCCAGAGCAGCGCCCAGTTTCCTGGCGGCCATGGCATCTGCCAGATCGAATGAGTTATCATCCTTTATCTGAAGGGCCGACTGCTCTACGTCCCGCTCTTCTATAATATCCGCCGCGCCGACATAAGACACGAGTTTATCGAGCTCTCCGCGAAGATCCCTCAGCCGCGTACCGGTTATACCGATAAGCCTTTTTGCCGCAGTGCCGGATAACCTCTTACCGCTCTCGCCAGCGTAGTTCTCCGCCCAGCGCGCAGCCTCGTCCTCAGAGAGCTCCCTGAAGAGCTTAGCCCACCGTTTTGAGTTTATATATTTAAACAGGGCCGCTGTCTTATTTACTTTATAGGTTCTCGCGAAAAATATCAGGGCGGTAGAGGGCGAAGGTTCCTTTACGTAGGCAAGCATTGCTTTCTGCTCGGCGGCCTTCATAGACTCGGCCCCGGCGATTATAACAATCCTCATCTCGGAGAAGGCCGGCATGGTATTGGCGACCCCTACGGCATCAACTGGATTAAACGAGTTACCCTCATATACCTGAAGGTTCATCGATTCAAAGCCAGGAGAGAGGTACTTCCGCTTTATAGCCGTTATGGCCTCTTCTATCAAGAGATCCTCGTCGCCGTAAAAATAACAGACAGGAGGTGTTTTTTTATCCATTATTAGCTCAAGACCCCGCAAGAGGTCATAGTTTGATTAAAAAGACAGACCATGGGGCTCTGATACCTGCTAAAAACGCCCCCGCCTTATAAAGCCTATAGACGGTCAAGGGCCGTCACACTAACTTAATTAACTTTAAAAACCTTCTATCATGTATTCCCTGACGAGCCTTGCCATATCCTTAGACAGCTTTTTAAAGGCTACCTCCTCGGCGTCCCTTGTAGCAGCGACGTCCGAGCTTGAGACGATAAAGTCCTCATAGTCGGTAAGCCTTGCGTCTTCCCACAAAACCTCATCCTTCTGGCCTTCACCGCCTCTGCGGACAAGGCGCAAAGACAAGACAACCGAGAGCCTGTACTCGTTTGCAACGTCTCTACCAGTGTAAGATACCGTATTTAAAGAATAATTAACAACAATGCCCTCAAGAACAACATCTGCACTGGCCACGCTTCTTATGTCAACCGCATTTACAAACTCGTCGACAATAGCATTGGTAATAGTAGATTCGACATCCGCCCTTCTCGTCTGGTTAGTAAATACAGGTATCGCCATTGAATGGATACCGGTAAAGAATGAGTTTCCGCCTTTGCCTGCGACGTGATAACCGCAGCCGCCAGCTACGAACAAGGTCAAGGCCAGAACCGCTAAAACAAACTTTGACGTACGATATTTTTTTATAATTGGCATTTTTCAGCACCTACCCCACTACAATGTTAAATATCTTACCTGGAATATATATCATCTTCCTTATATCCTTGCCGCCGAGCCACTGCGCGACCCGGGGATCGTTCTTTGCCATATCTTCCACCAGATCCTTGCCAGAGTCAACAGGAAGATTCATCTTGGCGCGCATCTTGCCATTTACCTGCACAATAACCGTCATTTCTTCGGCAACAAGCGCCTGCTCTCTATATCCGGGCCACGGCGTAGCGTAGAGCGGCTTATTATGGCCAAGCCTTTGCCAGAGCTCTTCAGCCAGATGCGGCGCAAAAGGAGATACCAGAAGAACAACCCCTTCCAGAGATTCACGCAAGACCGATAATTCAACCTTATCGGCTTTATCTCCTTTCCCCTTATTTCCTTTCCAAAGGTAAAGACTATTAACAAGCTCCATCACAGCGCTTATAGCGGTATTAAAGTGAAACCTCTTCTCTATATCCTCGGTAACCTTCTTAATGGTTTGATGCAGCAAGCGGTGCACCTCTTTAAGAGGACCATCAAGGGGTTCGACACCGCCGTAAGCCTCCACGCCCTCCACAAGCGGCATATTCTCAGTCACAAGCCTCCAGACCCTTCCTATAAACCTGTACGCCCCTTCGACTCCGTCCTCACTCCAGTCCAGGTCGCGCTCGGGCGGGGCGGCAAAAAGGGTAAAGAGCCTTGTCGTATCCGCGCCGTAACGCTCTATTATCCTGTGCGGGTCGACCGTGTTCTTCTTACTCTTGCTCATCTTCTCGACGGCGCCTATCTCTATCGCCTTACCGCAATGCACGCACGCCCCGTCGCTATTTTCTTCGGGCGAAAGGTATCCATGCTCCGGACATCTCGTTATCTCCTTACAGACCATCCCCTGAGTAAGCAGGTTCTTAAACGGCTCGCCACAGTCGACAAGCCCCATATCTCGCAAAGCCTTTGTAAAAAACCGGGCATACAAAAGATGCATAACAGCGTGCTCTATGCCGCCAATATAGCGATCAACCGGCACGGCCCTTGAGGCCTCGCCCTTATCAAAAGGAGCGCTCTCAAGCCCAGGCGAGGCGTAACGCAGAAAATACCATGAAGAATCCACAAAGGTATCCATAGTATCTGTCTCGCGCCTTGCGCCGCTGCCGCACTTAGGGCAATCGACACTGGAAAAACTATCTGCTTCTAGCGGTGAGCCGCCCTTGCCGTCAAGGCTGATATCTTCGGGCAGAACAACCGGTAGTTGCTCATCAGGCACAGGGACCGCGCCGCATTTATCACAATAAATAATAGGGATAGGACAACCCCAGTAACGCTGCCTTGAGATGCCCCAGTCCCGGAGCCTATAGGTAATACTCTTCTTGCCAAGACCGTCTGCCAGAAGCTTCTCGACTATCTTTACCTTTGCATCAATACTACGTAAACCATCAAACTCGCCGGAGTTGACAATAATGCCCGGCCCGGTAAAGGCCGCTGTAAGCGGCTCGGAGTCGGCTTTCGCGGCGTCTGCCCCGCCGCTCTCAGAGGCGTCCTTCTGCGCCCTGATGACCACCTTAACAGGCAGGTCGTATTTCTTCGCAAACTCAAAATCGCGCTGATCGTGAGCAGGAACCGCCATTACAGCCCCTGTGCCGTAGGCCATCAAGACAAAATTAGCGACAAAGACCGGTATCTCGCCGCCTGTTAGCGGATTAATGCAGTACGCACCGGTAAAGCAGCCTTCCTTAGGAGGCTCTGCACTCCGGTCACTTACTGCCTCAGCCTCGGCCTTTGTCTTTTCGACAAATGCCCGGACATCACCCGCTCTATCCGGGGTTACGATCTTCTGGACCAAAGGATGCTCCGGCGCGATACTCATAAAGGTCGTACCGCAGAGGGTATCGGGCCTTGTGGTAAATATATCTATACACTCGTCACTACCCTTGACCTTAAAACCGACCTCCGCGCCTATGCTCTTACCTATCCAGTTGCGCTGCATAACAAGGACACGTTCTGGCCAGCCCGGAAGGTTATCCGTGCCCTCAAGAAGCTCATCAGCATATTCAGTAATTTTAAAAAACCACTGCTCCAGGGATTTCTGCTCTACCGTCGCCTCGCAACGCCAGCAGAGCCCTTCCTCTACCTGTTCATTGGCAAGGACTGTGGCACAGCCCGGGCACCAGTTAACAAAAGACCTCTTCTTATAGGCAAGCCCCTTTTCCAGAAGACGCAGGAAGATCCACTGATTCCACCTGTAGTACTCGGGCGTACAGGTCGCTATCTCGCGCGACCAATCATAGCCAAGGCCGAGCCTCTTAAGCTGATCCCGCATACTTGCTATGTTCTGATGAGTCCATTTGGCAGGGGGTATCTTATGCTCTATAGCGGCGTTCTCTGCGGGCAGGCCAAAAGAATCCCAGCCCATCGGGTGCAATACATCATAACCTCGCATCCTCTTGAAGCGCGCGACCACGTCGCCAATGGAATAATTCCTGACATGCCCCATATGGATCTTACCCGAAGGGTAAGGGAACATCTCAAGGACGTAGTATTTTTCTCTATCAGAGGTATCGACAGAAGCGGCTGCGCCATCAGCGGATGCTGCATTCTCAGCGACGGCTGTGCCATCAGAGGATGCTGCGCCGGAGTATTTAAAGGCCCCTGCCTCTTCCCAACTCTTCTGCCACTTCTTCTCGATTATTTCGGCATTATATTTCTCGGTTTGCTTCAATCAGACCTCTTATAAACTTATAATAAAAGCTAACCCTCGCCAGCAAGCTTCTCTACCGCTGCTGCGACGTCCTCTATCTTTACGAGCCTTGAATCATCCGAGGATCGCTCTTTTATCTCGACAGAACCCTCTTCAACGGTCTTCGCGCTTATCGTGATCCTCGCCGGTATACCTATAAGATCGGCATCCTTGAACTTAAAACCGGCCCTTACCTTCCTATCGTCGAAAAGAACCTCAAGTCCCTTTTCCTGAAGTTCGCTATAGAGGGCCTCGGCGACCTTCATCGTTGCTTCGTCCTTTATATTTACCGCTATGATATGGCAATCAAAAGGTGCAAGAGGCGCAGGCCAGATAATACCGCCGTCATCATGATTCTGCTCGATAGCGGCGGCAGCGGTCCTGCCAATCCCTATGCCGTAGCAGCACATTATCAGCGGCTTTTCCTTGCCGTTCTCATCAAGAAAGGTCGCACCCATCGACTCACTGTACTTTGTGCCAAGCTTGAATATATGCCCAACCTCTATGCCGCGCCTGAGTTCAAAGACCCCGTCGCATCTCGGGCAACCGTCGCCTGCGCCTGCAACCCGTAAGTCCGCATAAGTCGGATTGAAGTCCCTGCTCGCAACGACGTTCTTGAGATGCGTATCCAGCTCGTTGGCGCCGGTTACACCGTCGCTAATACCGGCCACTCCCCAGTCGGCATAGATCGGAATCTCAAGCCCCACAGGGCCTGCAAAACCAACAGGCGCACCTGTTATACGTTCAAGGTCTGCGTCCTCTGCAAGCTCTACGCTACCCGCAGCCAGAAGCCTAGCAAGCTTTGCTTCATTCAGATCACGATCCCCACAAAGCAAGACCGCAATAAACTCTTCTTCTTTATCTTTTTCACCTTCTTTAGTAACCTTATATATAAGCGTCTTTATAAGCCTTGCTGGATCGACCTTTAAAAACCCGCTCACCTCTTCTATTGTCTTCTGTCCGGGTGTCGAGACCTTTTCGATCTCAGAAAGACCCTCTGTACTGCCAGACTTGAGATTATCTGATACCTTGATCTCGGCCCTTTCGACATTTGCCGCATAGTCACAAGAAGTACACGAGACAACTGCGTCTTCACCGGTATCGGCAAGCACCATAAACTCGTGCGAAAATGACCCGCCGATAGGGCCGGCCTCTGCCTCTACGGCACTAAACTCCAGACCGCAACGTTTAAAGATATTGGTATAGGCTTTATAGATATCACGGTACTCACGCTCTGCGCATTCTTCACTTGCGTGAAAAGAATAAGCATCCTTCATGACAAATTCTCTGCCACGCATCAGGCCGAACCTCGGCCTGATCTCATCGCGAAACTTGGTCTGGATCTGATAGAGATTAAGAGGCAACTGTTTATAAGAGCGCACCTCGCCCCTGACCATATCGGTTATAACCTCTTCATGGGTCGGCGCCATGCAGAACTCTCTATCGCCCCTGTCCCGCAGGCGCAGCATCTCTTTGCCGTAATCGTCCCAACGCCCGCTCTCAAGCCATAACTCGGAGGGCACGACGACCGGCATCACGACCTCCTGGGCGCCTGCGCGGTTCATCTCGCTCCTTACTATCGCCTCGACATTTCTCGTAACGCGAACGCCAAGCGGCAGAAGGCTATAAATACCTGCGGCGACCTTCCTTATCATCCCCGCTCTGAGCATCAACTTGTGGCTTACGACCTCGGCAGAGGCCGGCGATTCTTTGAGCGTTGGCAAAAACATTCTAGTAAGACGCATCTATAGAAGCTCCTCATTTATCTCTATCAAGGCCTTACTCCTCAGCTCTTTGACCCAGGCCGCGTAAGTATCCTGCCTCTTCTTATCGAGCAGCCTCTGATGCAGCTCCATCCTGCCCTGTTCAAAGCCTGAAAAATCAGCGGCCTTTACTTTCGCTGCCCGCAAGAGATAGAAGTTCCTTCCGTGCTCTATAGCCTCTTTGTATATATCGCCCTTATCCATCTCAAAAAGATCGGTACGATCGCCGACAAAGATGCCGATACCCGGAATAAAGCCACTTGACAAACTGACGTAATCCGTAGACTCGACCTTAAAGCCGGCCTTTCTCATTAAGCGTTTGAAGTTCTTACCACTTGCGGCGTCTTTGCGAAGCTCCTCTGCCTTCTTCGATGCCATGGCGAGCGCCTCTTCGCGTTTAAGCATAGACGCTACCTTCTTTGCAACCTTCTCGTAAGGCGGCACATGGCTGTCGACCCTCTCTGCTATCTTTATTATATAGAACCTCTTGGGCATATAGATAATACCGCTTACGCCGTTTACGGGCAGCGAGAAAGCAGTGTCTCTGAGCTTCTCCGCCCTTACCAGCTCTATCTTGACGTCGCTCTCCGTAAAGAACGGCGTCTGATTCGTCTTTATACCGCGCTCCTTAGCGGCCTTCTTTATAGTCTTAAAGGTCGCACCCTCGGCCTTAAAGGCCTTGTGCAACTCGACCATTCTGGCCCTGGCCGTCTCCTCCGACCTTCTGACCGTGATCTGCTTCTTTATCTCGTTCCTTAAATCTTTAAAGGTAGGAGTACCGCCACCCTTTATATTCATAACTTTGATTATATGATAACCATAGTCCGTCTCAACGACCCCGCTTACCTCACCCGCAGCCAACGTGAAAGCAGCATCCTCGAACGGCTTAACCATCATACCTTGGCCAAAGAACCCCAGGTCTCCGCCTTTAACGGCGCTTCCGGGATCATCGGAGTATTCAGAGGCGAGTTTACTAAAACCCGCGCCCTTCTTTATTTTGGCAAGAACAACCTCTGCTGTTTTCCTGGCTACCGCCCGGGCCTTATCCTTATCCTCAATACTCTTATCGGGACGGATCAGGATATGGCTTGCCCGTACCTCTTTAGGAGTTGAATAAGTAGCCTTACGCTTCTCGTAAAATGCCCTGAGCTCGTCTTCGCTTATCTTAACCTCAGCGGCGAACTGGTCTTTATCAACGTAGGCGTAAAAGGCCTTTACCCTGGTCGGCGTCATAAATAAAGCCCCGTTATCCTTAAGAAAGGCACGGCCTTTTTCCGCGCTGACCTTTACCTTATCTTCAAAGCTCGCTGGAGTGACCATTGCATACTCAAACTTTATCTGCTTATTTTCTTTATCAAAAGCGGCCTTTGCCTCATCGTCGCTAAGGGTAACGCCTGCAACAGCGCTCTGCTGCATCTTGCCTATTAAGATCTCGGCGCCGATGCTCTCCTCAAACTCGGCAGGCTTGATACGGTTTTGCTGTAAAACCGCAAAGTAAGTCTCTTTATCAAAGACTCCGTCCTTCTGAAATACCGGGTACTTCATAACCCGGGCCTGTATATCTTCACGTGAGGCCTTGAACTTACGACTGTTCGCCTCCTGCAGGACAAGCCTCCTCTCTATGAGCGCCTCCAGGGCCTTCTCGCGCAGATTAAGCTGCGCAAGCATCTCGTCATTTAAGCCGTCCTTGAAGATATTCTTATAATAGTCCAGCTGCCTTTTATAAATATTAGAATATTCGCCCGAGGTTATCTCACTGCCATTGACCCTGGCTACTACCTGAGAGCCCTCGTCGCCACCCTGCTTACTACTCGGGGCTACACCAAAGAAGACAAAACCGAGAATTATTACTGCGAATATAACAATGACAAAAAATGAATTTCGCTTACTCCTGAAGACCTCAAGCATTTAATAAACTCCTCCTTACAGTTGTATGCCCCCACCCGCCTAACTATGCGGGATGAAAAAGTCCACGAAAGAAGATCCGAAGCTCCGGGAGACGAGAGTATATTAATAGATTTTCTTCATAAATTCAACCTTTTTGGCTCATTTTCGCTTGCTATGGTTCAATATTTTCTGTTAATATACGATATGAACCAGAGCACACCTGTATCAAGATATGCTACCCCCTGCTAAGAAAGATAGAACGGAGGAATAAAAATAAATGTTCAATTATATTCTAGGTCTCTTCTCTAACGACCTGGCTATAGATCTTGGAACCGCCAGTACACTTATATATGTAAAGGGTAAAGGAATCGTCACAAACGAACCTTCTGTCGTAGCCGTAAAGAAAGACGGCAAGGGAAAGCGCGTACTTGCCGTTGGCAAGGAAGCCAAAGCCATGCTCGGTAAGACCCCGGGAAACATCGCGGCGATACGCCCGCTTAAAGACGGCGTCATAGCGGACTTCGAGATCACCGAGGAGATGCTCAAGTACTTTATCACCAAGGTGCATAACCGCCGCTTGCTGGTTCGCCCGAGGATAATCATAGGCGTACCGTCCGGCATCACCCAGGTCGAGATGCGCGCTGTGCGCGAATCAGCCTACTCGGCAGGCGCAGGCGAGGTCTTCCTCATTGAAGAACCAATGGCCGCAGCGATCGGAGCGGGACTGCCCATTACAGAGCCCTCGGCAAATATGATAGTCGATATAGGCGGCGGCACCTCAGAGATAGCCGTTATATCTCTAGCCGGGATCGTCAGGGCAAAGTCCCTGCGCGTTGGCGGAGATAAGCTCGACGAGGCGATAGCCCAGCACATAAAGAGAAAGTACAACCTCTCTATCGGTACCGGCATAGCCGAGAAGATAAAGATAGAAAGAGGCCTGGCCCTGCCCGATGACGACGACGAGACGATGGAGATAAAAGGCTCGAACCTCGTCACCGGTATTCCGACGACACTTAATATAAGCGTCAAAGAGATCAAAAAGGCCATGACCGAACCGATCAACGCACTGGTCGAAGCGATAAAGCAGGTCCTTGAGACGACCCCGCCAGAGCTCGCCGCCGATATGGTAGACAAAGGCATAGTACTTGCCGGCGGAGGCGCGCTGATAAAAGGACTGGACGTAATAATACGGGAAGAGACAAAGCTGCCCGTAACGATAGCAGAAGATCCTCTTACATGTGTCGTCAAGGGTGCAGGCAAGGTCCTTGACGAGATAAAACTCTTAAGAGAAGTAACCATACCCGCTAAATAAATATGCTCTCGTTCGTCAAGAGACACCAGATAATTTTTGCAGCGATCGTTCTCTGCCTCTTTTCTCTACACCTGGCCTCCTCTTCGCGCAAAGGCACAGGCGGAGAGGTCATAGTCCGTACTACGCTCACCGTCCTGACCCGCCCTGTTCAAGGCCTCTTCCTTGGCATTCGCGGGGCTATAGCAGGCAGCTGGCAGAACTACATCTACCTCGTCAATCTAAAGGAAGACAACCAAAAACTTCAGAGCACTATCCACGAACTACTTGAGAAGAACAACCAGTTAACCGAAGAGCTTGCGCTCAGCGCAAGGCTCAAAAAACTCCTTGAATTCAAAGAGCGCGAGACGACAAAGATCGTAGCAGCAGAGATACTCGGGCTTAGCAACTCGGTGCTCGGCGGCGGCTGGACGCGTACGATGATAATAAACAAGGGCACCCGGGACTCGGTTCGCGTGGATATGCCGGTTGTAAGCCCCACAGGGGTCGTCGGCAGGATAATAAACTCAAACCGCTTTACCTCGACCGTGCTGCTTATAACAGACCCCCGCTCCAACGTAGATGCCACGACCCAGCGCTCACGGGTAAAGGGCATAATAGGCGGCAACGGCGCAAAAGACCTTACGCTGAAATACATAAGAGAGCTGGACGACGTAAAAGAAGGCGATCATATCGTAACGGCCGGTCTTGGAACAATATTTCCAAAGGGGCTTCTGATAGGCACGGTATCAAAGGCCGAAAAAGGCAGCGACAACTTCTTTAAGGATATAGAGGTAAGGGCAGCGGCGAGTTTTGAGACGCTTGAAGAGGTCCTCATAATTACAGAGAACGCCAACCGCCTGAGCAAGTTCAAGGCAGAAGACAAAAACAAAATAGAAAAGAAAGGCACAGAGGCCTTGAAAAACCAATGAAAAACTATATTATATTCCTCCCCATAACTATCATCTACCTCTCAATGAAGAGCACGCTTGCCAGTACGCTGCCGCTGCCCGAGCTAACCGTAATGATAACGATCTTTATCGCCTACGAAAAAAGCTCACTTGACGGAGTGATCCTGAGTTTTATCCTGGGTTATATCGACGACGTATTTACAGGCGGCGTTATAGGCTCCTCGTCATTTTCACTGGTCCTCATCTATATAATCATCCACCTGCTTACGCAGAAAGTAGAGCTCTCAACAGTAACAAGCAGAGCGGGTGTGGCCGCGGCGCTCACGCTACTGAAGATGATAACAGTATGGGTAATTATCAGGGCAACCGGGCTGGCAGTCCCTTTCTCGTTCCAGATACTGCTGACCGCTATCGTCACCGGGCTCTTTGCGCCTGTGATCATAGTCGTCTTTCTACGGCTTAAAAGACTTGCAGGCGCAGGGCCGCAGACAGAGAGAGAGGGCGGTCTTTGAAAGATTACCTGGCAGATAAAGACCCCTCGGATTTAAAGGAAAGGCTCTACCTCGCCCTTGTCGTGATCGCCCTTATCTTCCTCATCCTTATAGCAAAGCTCTGGTATCTGCAGGTAATGCGCTCGTCTCACTTCAGCGAACTCTCGATGAACAACAGGATCCGACTTACCAAGACCCCTGCGGCGCGAGGGCTTATTTTGGACAGGAACGGCAAACTCCTTGCCGAAAACAGGCCGGGCTTTGACCTCCTGATAGTCCCCGAAGACGTCAAGGACATGGCGAAGACAAAAAAAATACTCACCCGCATCGTTGACATAGATAATAAAACGATCAACGCAAAACTCAAAAAGGCAAAAAGACGCGCACCGTTTCGCCCTGTTAAGCTTAAAGAAGATATATCGTGGGAGGAGATGGCAAAGGTCGATAACTATAACTACGAACTGCCGGGCGTACTCATCGAGGTCATGCCAAAGAGGACGTATCCTTACGACGAGGCTACGGCGCACCTGCTCGGGTACCTGGGCGAGATAAGCGAGCGGGGTTACCGCAGATCAAGAAAAGAAGATCAAAAACCCTACCGGCGTGGCGATATGATAGGAAGGTCAGGGGTAGAGTCCTCCTTTGAAAAGACGCTTAGGGGCACCGACGGAGGCAGGCAGATCGAGGTCGATGCGTCGGGCAGACTCATTAAGGTGATGAAGGAGATACCTCCTTACCCCGGCCAGAACATAAGGCTTACGATAGATCTCGCCACTCAGAAGGCTGCGTGGGACGCCATGAAGGGCAAGACAGGCGCGGTCGTGGCGATAGACCCCAGGAACGGCAAGATACTTGCCCTGGTAAGCACCCCGTCATTCGATTCCGACCAACTCACGCGAGGACTCAGCAGCAAAGAGTGGCAGGAACTGATACAAGACCCTATGAAGGTCTTCAACAACAGGGCCCTGCAAGGCCTTTATCCTCCTGCCTCTACCTTCAAACCGATAACCGCGATAGCGGCCCTTGAAAAAGGCGTAATAGATAAAAAGAAAAAGATAATGTCAGGGCCTTCCTTCAAGCTCGGGCGTAGCCTCTACCGCGACTGGAAGCGCGGAGGCCACGGCAAGATCAACCTGCACACGGCCATAGTACAATCATCCGATACCTTCTTCTATCAGCTAGGCCTTGAGGTCGGTATAGACGATATCTCACATTACGCAAAGTCTTTTGGCCTGGGCAGTAAGACAGGAATAAATATAAAGAACGAAAAAAATGGCTTTGTCCCGTCGCGCGCGTGGAAGTTAAAGGCCAAGGGCGAGCCCTGGTACAGGGGCGAGACGGTCATCACCGCAATCGGTCAGGGCTTTATGTTATCCACCCCCATGCAGCTCGTTAATGCCTACGCGGCCATTGCCAACGGCGGCACTCTTTATACCCCTCAGTTTATCGAGGCCGTAGAGAGCATAGAGGGCGAAAAGGTAAAAGACTTTCTGCCTGTAATCAAAGGGATGGTCGATGCAAAGCCCGAGACCCTTCAGTTCATACGAGAGGCCCTCAGGGGCGTCATCTCCGAAGAACACGGTACGGCACGATGGATAAACAGACGCGGGCTTAAGATCGCCGGAAAGACCGGCACGGCCCAGGTCGTGAGGATGAAGGAACGAATAAAAAATATAGAGGATATACCCTATAAATTTCGAGACCACGGCCTCTTTGCGGGCTTTGCCCCGTTTGACGACCCGAAGATCGCCGTCGCGGTCGTGGTTGAGCACGGCGGCTTCGGCTCAAGCTCGGCGGCGCCCGTGGCTCTAAGGGTAATAAAGACCTATCTTGAAGGGCTACCAAAGCCGGAGCCAACGCCGAATGATAACGAGTCCCCTGAAAAGGCCTCGACTACGGATAAGAAAAAAGGCATATGATAGAGAAAAGATATATTGCACAGACGGACTGGCTGCTTCTTGGCATCTCGATGCTGCTTGCGACGATCGGTATCGTCTGCATATACAGCGCCACGCGCGGCTTTGAGTCCGCCTTTTACGTGCGCCAATTTTACTGGCTCCTGATAGGACTCGCGATACTCGTGCCAACGGTAATAATAGACTACGCGATCTTTAAACGGTTTGCCTACCCCCTCTTCGGCTTTACCCTGATACTCCTTATAATAGCCCTCTTCGGCGGCCATACGATGGGAGGGGCGCAGCGGTGGTTATCGCTGGGCTTCGTCTCCTTCCAGCCCTCGGAGCTTGCAAAGATAACCTTCGTCATAACACTTGCAAAGGTCCTGAGCACAACGCAGAGCGACAGGTGGGGGATGAGCTGGCGCGAACTAGCCCTGCCCGCCTTGATACTCTTTGTGCCATTTATGCTGGTAGCCCGCCAGCCGGATCTCGGCACTGCCATGATCTTTGTATTTGTCTTTACCTCTATGGTGCTTATAGTCAAGATCAGGCTTCGCACGCTGATAGTCCTCACGGTCGGAGTACTGGCAATGATACCTACCGGATGGTACGTTATAAAGGATTACCAGCGCGCAAGGCTCTTAAGCTTTATAGATCCTGCGATGGACCCGCTCGGTTCAGGGTATCAGACCCTGCAGAGCCAGATAGCCATAGGCTCGGGCGGCTTTATAGGCAAGGGCTTTACAAAGGGCACTCAGGGCAGCCTCAGCTTTCTCCCTGCCCACCACACAGACTTTATCTTCCCGCTACTGGCCGAGGAATGGGGCTTTATAGGGGGTGTGGCGGTCATTGCGCTATTTATAATACTGATACTGCGCGGACTCGATATAGCCAGTAACTCCAAAGACCGCTTCGGCTTTCTGCTGGCCTTCGGACTATCGGCCCTGCTCTTCTGGCACGTAGTCATCAATATAGGAATGGTGATCGGCTTTTTACCGGTCGTCGGAGTACCGCTGCCTTTTTTAAGCTACGGCGGATCTTTTCTATTGACGGTACTTGTCAGCATCGGGCTGCTTTTAAACATAAGCATGCGTAAATATATCTTCTAACAACCTTAATAAGACGGACGCGACGCAGCGACCAAGACCGGTAAGATTGAGACAGACAAAAAGCACAACAGACAATATTGTATTACTGCTGGCTACGGGGACATATCTCGGGAACTCCCGCTTCGCCCCCGGCACGCTCGGCACGCTCTGGGGAGTGCCTCTGGCCTACGCCATCAACAAGGCGGGCCTAGCCACTGGCGGCGGTATACTCGTGGTAGCTATAATATTATCAATAATTCTATCTTCTCACGCGAGCATTCTAATAGGAAAGAAAGACCCCGGCAGCGTCGTAGCCGATGAGATAGTAGGCTACTGCGTGGCCATATTTGCGCTTCCTTTTACCCCTGTTACCGTTATATTAGCCTTTATTCTTTTCAGGATTTTTGATATTCTTAAGCCGTTCCCTGTAAGCTATCTGGACAAACATATCGGCGGGGGTCTCGGCATTGTCCTCGACGATCTAGCCGCAGGAGTTATGGCCGCTATTGTATTAAATATTATTATGAGGATCATATTATGACCCCGGTTATGAGCCCGGATAATCAAGGAAATATGGATATGCTCGCCCGAATCTCCAGTGCGTTCAACGAAAAAGGGCTGACCCTTGCCATCGCTGAATCCTGCACCGGCGGCCTGCTCGGCCATACCATAACCTCGGTACCGGGCTGCTCGGATTGGTTCCTGGGCGGGGTCATATCTTACAGTAATGAGGTAAAGGTCAAGCTTCTTAACGTCTCGGAAGAGACGCTCAAAGAGCACGGGGCCGTATCAAGCGAGACGGCTCTGGAGATGGCCGAAGGGGTACGCCGAAGCCTTACAAGCGACGTATCTGTAGCGGTAACAGGGGTAGCCGGCCCGGGCGGAGGCTCACGCGAAAAGCCCGTGGGTACGGTCTATCTGGCGCTGGATTTCAGTAAAAAAACAGGGCTCAAGCCTATAGTTAAAAAACTTGAATTATCAGGGACAAGGGCAGAAATAAAGGATAAGACGGTGAAAGAGGCCATTGCGTGCCTCTTAAACGCTCTTTCTTAAGGGTCTCTCTCTAAAAAATCCTCAAAAACGGATGTCAAGAAAGAATCATCATATATGTTAAGGGCATTTATAGCCATCCCTCTACCGCCGGAGGTGAAGCGCCTGCTAACCGACGTTCAGGCAGAGCTTCAAGCCGCGGCGACGGGGCAGATAACGTGGACAAGGGCCGAGGTCATGCACCTGACGCTACGCTTTATCGGCAACATTGAAGAGCGGCAGATCCAGACAATAGCGGATGCCATGGCACATGCAACTCAGGGCGTAAAGGGCTTTAAATTAACTACTGACGGTATTGGGGCATTCCCAGACCTTAAAAACCCGAAATTAATATATATAGGGCTCGGTGATAGTTGCCAGCTTACGGCTTTATCTGATAGAATTAACGCTGTAACCAATCCCGGGACGGATGAATTAAAAAAACCGCCCCTGATCAAAAAATACCACCCTCACCTGACTTTATGCAGGGTGCGTAAAAAGGGCCGCATAAATGGACTCAGCGGTTTTACCGAGAGGTTTTCAGGCACCGAAGGCATCACCTTTAACGTGAGTGAGATCGTTTTATTTAAGAGCGACCTTACGGGCAAAAGCCCCGTATATACGACGCTAAGATGTATCGCACTCGGGTAGAGAACCATCTGGTACGGACAATAAGATAATAAGGTAAACGGTAAGATAAAAGGAGGAGTAAAAAATGGCAGGGGCAGCAAGTGATAATAAGAGCAAGGCAATAGATCTGGCGATAAGCCAGATAGAGAAGCAGTTTGGGAAAGGCTCTATAATGAGGCTCGGCAAGGACGCGGCCCCCGAAAAGATACCCTCAATATCTACCGGCTCGCCAAGCCTTGATATGGCGCTTGGCATAGGGGGGGTCCCAAGGGGCAGGATAATCGAGATATACGGCCCCGAGTCCTCAGGAAAGACGACCCTTACGCTACACATCATCGCCGAGGCACAGAAGGCGGGCGGCACAGCGGCCTTTATTGACGCAGAGCACGCCCTTGATATGGAGTACGCCAAAAAACTCGGCGTCGACGCGGACGAACTACTCCTGAGCCAGCCCGATACAGGTGAGCAGGCCCTTGAGATAGCCGATATGCTCGTGCGAAGCGGCGCTATGGACGTCATAGTGATCGACTCGGTAGCGGCTCTCGTACCGCGAGCCGAGATAGAAGGCGAGATGGGCGATTCCCACATGGGTCTGCAGGCGCGTCTTATGAGCCAGGCCCTTAGAAAGCTCACGGCAAATATCAGCAAGAGCAAAACCTCGATGATATTCATAAACCAGATACGTCACAAGATAGGCGTCTTCTTCGGCAGCCCCGAGACAACGACCGGCGGCAACGCCCTTAAGTTCTACGCCTCGGTAAGGATGGATATCCGCAGGATCGGGCAGATAAAGCAGGCCGATGTGGTAATAGGCAACAGAACCAGAGTTAAGGTAGTCAAAAACAAGGTAGCCCCGCCCTTCAGGGACGCAGAGTTCGATATAATCTTCAACGAGGGCATCTCTAAGGTCGGTGATATTCTGGATCAGGCCGTAAAACTTGAAATCGTCAATAAGAGCGGGTCGTGGTACTCATATAATAGCGAAAGAATAGGCCAGGGCCGTGAAGCAGCGAAAAAGTACCTGAAGGAAAACACCAAGACTGCCGAAGAGATAGAAGATGCTCTTCACGAGCACTACGGACTGAAAGACAAAGATAAAGAACCAGAACCCGTCTAAGACGACGGACAGCCGCATGAGGCTGTCCACCGCTTAAGTTTAGGCGGCACACATCCGTCTGAGACGGTTCACCGCCGTCTGAGACGGATGCGAAACCACCTATGCAATGAGCCTGGGGTGGCAAGGAGGATTTAAAGATGGCTGGAATAGATCTGAGCGCAATACTAAACCTCGCAGTCAAGGAAGAGGCCTCTGACGTACACATAAAGGCCGGCTTGCCGCCGATCTTGCGGGTATACGGCAAACTTATACCCATCAAGAACCACCCCCGCTTAACCCCGGATAGCGTCGCCCAGTGCGCCATGCGCCTGATGAACGAACAGCAGAAAGACACCTTCAAAAACAACCATCAGGCGGATATCGCTTACAGCGTACCGGGGCTTGGCCGTTTCAGGGTTAATATCTTTCAGCAAAGGGGTGCCGTCGGCATAGTGCTCAGGGTCATTCCGATGATCATAAAAAACTTCGAGGAGCTAAACCTCCCGGACGTTCTTAAAAAGGTCGCCAGCGATATGAGAGGGCTGATACTCGTAACCGGAATTACCGGAAGCGGAAAGTCCACGACACTCGCGGCGATGGTCGAACATATAAATAACTCGCGTTCCTGCAATATTATAACGGTTGAAGACCCGATAGAGTTCCTGCATAAAGACAAACGCAGCATAATCAACCAGCGTGAGATCGGCGTTGACGCGACTAACTTCTCAGAGGCGCTCAGAGGCGCGCTCAGGCAAGACCCTGACGTTATAATGGTCGGCGAGATGCGCGACCTTGAAACAATAGAGATAGCAATGACTGCGGCAGAGACCGGTCATCTTGTCCTCTCAACGCTCCATACAATAGACGCTATGGAGACGATAAACAGGATAGTATCTGTCTTCCCTCCTTATCAGCAGAAGCAGGTCAGGATCCAGCTCGCAGGCGTTATAAAAGGCATCGTCTCTCAGAGGCTGCTGCCGACAAAGGACGGCAAAAAGAGAGTACCTGCCGTCGAGGTACTGGTCTCTACTTCCCGCATAAGGGAATGCATAGTAGACAAAGAAAAAACCAAAGAAATACCCGACTCGATAAGCAAAGGGCACACTACATACGGCATGCAGACCTTTGACCAGTCTCTAATGGAGCTGCTCAATAAAGGACTCATCGTCTATGACGAGGCTGCAAAGCAGTCCTCCAACCCCGACGACTTCGCACTGAAGGTCAAGGGCATTTCAGGGATCAGTGACGAGAGCTGGAAGGACTTTGAAGGCGACGGCGAAAGCCAGGGCGAAGAGGACTCCGGCACCGACGACTCAGGCGGGGGCATCGAGAGGTTCTAACGTCCTTAAAAACAAGCCGTAAAATCCTATGAAACAGAGCACGAACGAAGAACTAAAAGAAGATAGCAGCGAGGCCGGGAAAAGCGCAGCCCTTCCTGACGCAAAGGATATGGCGACGAGCCTTATATCCTATAAAGAATGGACAAAGAGCGCGCTTACTCAGCGCCTTCTAAAACGCGGCTGCATCCAGGCCGATATAGACGTCGCCATGGTCTGGCTCGAAGAGCAAGGCCTTATCGACGACCGGAAATACGCCTTTGAGTTCGCCTCCAGCAGGATGCGCACGCGGCTCTGGGGTATAATCAAGATCAGCGCGGAGCTTAAAAAACGCGGCATCGATGCGACGCTCGCCCAGGAGGCAACGACCTCTCTTAAAGGCGAAACCGAGGAGGCCGCAGCCCTTGCAGCCCTCCAGAAATGGCTCAGGATAAAACGCTTTACCCCTCCCCTCTCCAGTGCGGTAGCTTTCAAGGCCTCCAGCCACTTGCGCTCCAAGGGCTTTACAGGGCAGGCTATAGGCTTTGCAATGAATAACAACAACAATGAATGCCCGGAAGAATACCCGGTAGTTTATGAAGACCAATAAAAGTCATTAAAAAGGATCTCTGTTAAAAAATATGAAATCAAACGATATAAGGAAAAGCTTTCTCGACTACTTCGAAGGTAAGGGCCACAGCACGGTCCCGTCCTCAGGGCTGCTGCCGCAAGACGACCCGACGCTCTTATTTACCAACGCAGGGATGGTGCAGTTCAAACGCGTCTTCCTGGGCGAAGAAAAACGCCCGTACTCAAGAGCGGCAAGCTCGCAGAAATGCCTGCGCGCCGGGGGCAAACACAACGACCTGGAGAACGTCGGTCATACAGCGCGCCATCATACTTTTTTTGAGATGCTCGGCAACTTCTCCTTTGGAGATTACTTTAAAGAGGACGCGATAAAATACGCATGGGAATATCTGACCGTAGTCCTCGGACTCCCTGAAGATAAGCTATGGGCAACGGTCTTCGAGGACGACGACGAGGCCGAGGAGCTATGGCAGACCAAAACAGATATCAGCCACGACAGGATAAAGAGGCTCGGCGAGGCCGATAACTTCTGGAGTATGGGTGAGGTCGGCCCCTGCGGGCCTTGTTCGGAAATTTTAATAGATCAGGGCGAAGAACTCGGCTGCGATAGCCCCGACTGCGCCGTTGGCTGCGACTGCGACCGTTATCTTGAGATATGGAATCTTGTTTTTATGCAGTTAAATAAAGACGCCGACGGCAAGGTTACTCCGCTTCCACGCCCGAGCATCGATACGGGTATGGGTCTTGAACGCCTAACAGCCGTATTGCAGGGTAAGCTTAATAACTACGATACAGACCTCTTTGAGCCGATCATAAAAAAGATCGAAGAACTATCTGGCGCGGTTTATCACAGCTCACCGGAGACCGATTCTTCTATCAGGGCGATAGCCGACCACGCGCGCGCCGTAACATTTCTGATCAGCGAAGGCCTGCTTCCCTCGAACGAAGGACGAGGCTACGTACTGCGCCGCATTATAAGACGCGCCGCGCGCCACGGAAAACTTATAGGCATCAACAAGCCCTTCCTCTTTAAGGTCACAGGAGTCGTCGCCGAGCATATGAGCGGAGTCTTCCCGGAGCTTAGCCAGGCCAAAGAACTCGTAGAAAAGGCTACCTTCAGCGAAGAAGAGCAGTTCTTCAAGACTCTGGAGCGAGGCCTCGGAATGCTCGAAGAAGAGACCCTAAAACTCAAAAAAACAAAGAAGACCATCATCTCCGGCGAGTTCGCCTTTAAGCTATACGACACCTACGGCTTCCCGAGCGACCTAACGGCAGATATAGTTCGCGGCGAGTCGATGAGCGTGGATGAAGCCGGCTTCAACAAAATGATGGAGGCCCAAAAGGACAAGGCGCGACTTTCATGGAAAGGCGGAGCAATCGGCGCCTCAGGTACCGAGCTCTATGCAGAACTTCTGGAGGAAGGAATCAACTCTGAATTTGTCGGATATACCGAAGACCGTGAAATTTCAGAGGCCGCCTGTATTATAAAGGACGGCACAGTAGTCGACAAGGCCGCAAAAGGCGATAACGTTGAGATAATATCCGAGAAAAGCCCCTTCTACGGCGAGAGCGGCGGTCAGGCCGGAGACCTTGGCACAATAAGCGGCAATGGGTTCAATGTCGAGATTAGTGATACAAAAAGACCTTTACCCGACCTTATCGTGCACCACGGCAAGGTTACCGAAGGGACTATCGAAAAGGGCCGCAAATTAGTTTTGGCAATTGATACCGAGGCCCGCGACGCTACGCGGCGTAACCATACGGCAACGCACCTTCTGCACGCGGCTCTCAGGCGCGCGCTCGGCGAGCACGTCCGCCAAGCTGGCTCTCTGGTAAACAAAGACGGCCTGCGCTTTGACTTTAATCACTTCAACCCTTTAACCAATGAAGAGATCACAAAGATAGAAGATGACGTAAACAGTGCTATAAGAAAAAATATAGCCGTCACTACAAAGACGCTCCCTTACAAAGAGGCCGTCAAGCGCGGCGCACTGGCATTTTTCGGCGATAAGTACGGCGACGAGGTTCGCATGGTGCAGGTCCCGGAGGTCAGCACCGAGCTCTGCGGCGGCACTCACGTAAAGATGACCGGCGACATCGGTCTCGTTAAAGTAACCTCGGAGAGCTCGGTCGCGGCAGGCGTCAGAAGGCTGGAGGCAGTTACAGGAGAGGCTGCCCTGCGCCTTCTCAACCAAACATATCAGACCCTGACCGACGCGGCCTCTCTCTTAAAGACGACAAAAGAAGACGTCCCTAATAAGATACACCGTCTGATCGATAAACAGAAAGAGCTGGAAAAAGAACTTACCCGCATAAAAGAACACGGAAAGAGCGAGAGCGCAAAGGAGCTTGCAACGGACGTTCAGGTGGTTGCCGGGGTAAATGTCCTAGCGATAAAGGTCGGCCCCGACGATGCAAAAGACCTGCGTAAGATGGCGGATCTCCTGCGTGATAAGATCAAATCAGGGATAGTCGTCCTTGGCTGCGCAAGCAACGGTAAGGCCGTCCTGCTGGCAGCCGTCACCAAAGACCTGACAACGCGCTTTAGCGCCGGAAATATCGTCAAAGCCATCGCCCCGGTAGTCGGCGGCAGAGGCGGCGGCAAGGCCGATATGGCGCAGGCAGGAGGTAAGGACGGCACAAAGATTGACGCGGCCCTGAAAGAGGCCCTGAACATCATTAAAGAGACGGCAGGAGAGAAGGTTTGAGAAGAAACTTTGTTGGGTTTCGCTTCGCGACTCCGTCGCTATGCTCTACCCAACCTACAAAATCCCCCTCAATCCCCCTTTGAAAAAGGGGGAAGTTAAATCAAGAAATAACACAACAAAAATAGGGCAAGGCTTTAGCCTTGCTAAAAATAAAAAACCATTGGTGGGCACAGCCCACCCTACAAAAATGACAGCAGAAGAACCAATAAAATACCAACCTAAACTTCCAGATGAACTAAAGTCTGACCTCGCTACACACTTTTTTTATGTATTCATGCGCTTTGAGTATACCCTGAAGGCATCTAATTATTATAAGGGAAAGATAAATGAAAAAGTAGAACCCGATTGGGATAAATTTGCCGTAAAACTGGAAGGTATATTCCAAAATCCATCTCTTGATAAATTCGAAGATGCAGTAAATTACTTCAAAGAAACCCCTCCCAAAAAACAAATTATCAACAACAACAAAGAACTTGACTGGAAGCCAATGCCCATTAACACTAATGCCCCTCTCGCCAAAGAAATATTAATATGTGTAAGAAGAGTAAGAAATAATCTTTTTCACGGCGGAAAGGCTTCTAAAATATCATTATTTGAACCCAAAGATGATGACTTGCTAAAACATAGCTTAGTAATTTTAGAGAAGTGCTTATCAGAAATGAGTGAACTTAAAACAGCTTTTGATAGATAATTGCTCCTGTCATTGCGAGGAGCAAAGGGACAAAGTCCCTGAGCGACGAAGCAATCTCAAAAGAACCCAAAACAAAAAAACGACCTATTAAGGTCGCCCAATTCGAGTCATATAATATTAGTTGAAAGACAGATTGCTTCTGGCGACGCCCTCGCAATGACAAGCCGTCGATTGCTAGCTCTTGGCCTCTTTATCCTTAAGGAAGTTCAGGTACATATTGGCCATCTTATTATTGGGGTCTTCGCGCGTGATCTTGAGCCACTCGGCCTTTGCGCGGGGTAACTCACCCATTGCGTGATAGGTAAGACCAAGCTGGAGCCTTGCGCCGGTAAACCTTGAATTATTCGTTACGGCCTCTTCAAGCATCTTAATCGACATGCTGTAGTCCTTCATATCCCTGTAGATGACGCCCAGCTGAGTTAAGACGTCAATAAGGCCGGGCTTCATCTCCAGCGCGCTTTTGAACTCGTAGACGGCCTTCTCGAATATTCCGAGGTCTTTATATATAGCGCCGAGCTCGGCGTGCATATTAGCTAACCGCCCGCTCACATACGGATCCAGATAACTTTCCCTGCCGGCAACAACCTGTAGTCCCGTTGCCTTCTTGGCAAGTTCATAGACGCTCTGCGCCTTATCTACCTTACCAAGCTCATTATAGACGACGACCAGATTAAGCGAGGCCTCGGAATAGGACGGGTTTATGCGAAGGGCCTGCTCAAAGGCCGCTGCCGCCTCGCTCCTGCGTCCAAGACCGTAATGAATAAGGCCCTTCATATTATGGACGTCGGCAAAGCCCTCGTGCTCATCAAGGAGGCTCTCTATCTCTTTGAGCGCGCCGCTAAAGTCGTTTTCCTTGTAGGCCTTCTTCGCGGCCTCAAAGTGCCCTCTCCATTTACTGGCCATCTGTATCTCCGGGGAAACTGCCTGTCATGCCCTATATATTCTCTAGCCTTTTCTTTGCATCCTTTACGTACTTGCTTTTTGGGAAATCAGCTACCAGAACGCTATAGGCCTCTTTTGCAAGCTTTGCATTTCCCAGCTCATAATACGACTCTGCTGTATAAAACAAGACTTCGTCTACGAACTTGGCATTCGGGTATTTACTGAGTATCTCCCCGTAACGAAGCAGAGCGCCTTTGTATTCCTCTGTAATAAAATAAAAACGCGCCACATAGAGCTCGCTCTCGGCAAGCCTGCGCTTCAAGAATACAACCATCTCACGGGCCTTCTGCGTATAGGAATTATCAGGATAATCCCTTATAAGATCCTGAAAAGCAAAGAGAGCGGTCCTTGTCGCCGTCTGATCACGATCCTCGCTCAGGACGTCTTTAAAGTTGCTCATACCCTTCTGGAAAAGCGCGTAAGGTGCTCTGGGGTGTGCCGGATGATAGGTATAAAAAGTCGTGTAGTAAGATGCGGCGTCCTCGTAACTACCCTGCGTATAGAAAAGGTCTGCGATAAGGAGCTGTGCGCGAACGGCCTCGGGGGTTATGGGGTAGTCCTCCATTACCATCTTAAAGGCCTTCTCGGCCTCTTCGTACTTATAGAGCTGGTATGCCTTAACACCCTGCTCCAGGATATCTCTGGCAGTATCCAGCCTGGGAGCGGCCTTGGCATGCTTCTTACCCATAAAAGGTATCCAGGAGCCTCCGGACTTTTTGGTCGAAGAACAACCAGCAAGCATACCAAAGAGCATCACTGCCGAGAGCGAATAGGCCCCGTATTTAAGTATCTTTGTTGTATTTATCAACTTTGACTCCCCCTGTTAAAAATACTTAAAACATTCTACCTGTTAAGAAGATAATTTTAAAGGTTAAAATGCAAGAGGCCGCAACCGGGCGCTATAACCCGTCTGAGACGGAAGGCAAAGTGCCTGCAACCGGTAACGGCCTCTCTCTCTAAAACTTCATCCAGGGCTCAGGCGAAGACCTGCTCCGCCAAAGCTCCTAAAACTAACTATACTATTATGTACCCATCTCCCATGAAGAAAGGTAGATCTCCTGCTCCTTGGTAAGCTTATCCATCTTGATACCAAGGCTCTTGAGCTTCATCTTGGCTATATCGGCGTCTATCTTCTCAGGGACGACATAGACCTTCTTATCAAGCTTTCCTGCCGTGTTGACCAGATACTCGGCGCCCATTGCCTGGTTTGCAAAGCTCATATCCATAACGCTTGCCGGATGCCCCTCGGCGCATGCCAAGTTTACAAGCCTGCCTTCAGCGAGGACGTGGATCCTGCGGCCATTGCTCTTAAGGGTATACTCCATAACGGCATCCCTGATGAGCTTCTTTGACTTTGAAAGCGCCTTGAGTCCGTCCAGATCGAGCTCGACATTGAAGTGACCCGAGTTACTGACGATCGCGCCGTCCTTCATAACCTTGAAGTGTTCTTTCCTTATAACGTTGATATCGCCCGTAACCGTACAGAAGAAGTCGCCTATCTTTGCGGCCTCTGCTATCGGCATAACGCGGAAACCGTCCATTACGGCCTCAAGTGCGCGGATCGGATCGACCTCGCATACTATAACGCTTGCGCCATGACCGCGGGATCTCATTGCAAGACCCTTTCCGCACCAGCCGTAGCCGGATACGACAAAGTTAGAACCTGCGATAAGTCTGTTGGTAGCTCTGATAATCCCGTCGAGGGTGGACTGGCCAGTTCCGTAACGGTTATCGAAGAAGTGCTTTGTGGCGGCGTCGTTAACAGCGATAACAGGGAACTGCAAAAGCCCTTCCGCTGCAAGTGCCTTGAGCCTGATAACGCCGGTCGTCGTCTCTTCTGTCGAGCCGAGGAGCGTAGCGCCCTGCTTCTTTCTCTTGGAGTGAAGCACCGATACGAGATCAGCGCCGTCGTCCATCGTGATATCCGGCGAGGTATCGAGAGCCGCATTGAGGTGCTTGTAGTAAGTCTTGTTGTCTTCGCCGTTTATGGCAAAGACCGGTATCTTATAAATCTTTACGAGAGCTGCGGCAACGTCATCCTGCGTGCTGAGCGGGTTTGAGGCGCAGAGCACGGCATTTGCGCCGCCGGCCTTAAGCGTACGCATAAGGTTAGCGGTCTCGGTGGTAACATGCAGACATGCCGCGATGGTAACGCCTTTGAGAGGTTTTTTCTTTTCAAATCTTGCGCGAATACCGCGAAGCACGGGCATATCCCTCTCAGCCCACTCTATCCTGTCCTTACCCTTTGCACTTAACTTAAGATCTTTTACGTCGTATTTCATCTCTCCTCCATTATTATCAGTTTCTAAAGTTTAGATGGTAAACCACCTTACTCAGCAGCAAACCACCATCGGTTGCCTGCCGCTAAAAAGGGCCGAATAGTAACGGCCCCTTTTACCACTACATTCATCTATTCTACCTTACTTTTTATCCCTTGCAAGCAAGCCCGGCATCTTCGCGAAGAGCCGCTGCCTTACAGGTGCTCTCCCACTTGAACTCAGGAAGCGCCCTGCCAAAATGTCCGTATGCAGCCGTCTTCTGATAGATCGGCCTTAAAAGATCCAGCTCCTTGATAATAGCGGCAGGCTTCATATCAAAGTGCCTGTGTATAAGCTCCGCTATCTTCTCGTCGTCTATCTTGCCTGTACCAAAGGTATCTACCATAACGCTTACCGGCTCGGCCACGCCTATGGCATAGGCCACCTGGACCTCGCACTCGGTGGCAAGCCCTGCTGCGACCAGGTTCTTGGCAACGTAACGGCCCATATAAGAAGCCGACCTGTCTACCTTGGAAGGATCCTTACCTGAGAAAGCGCCGCCGCCGTGACTGCCGTGGCCGCCGTAGGTATCGACGATTATCTTCCTTCCGGTCAGTCCGCAGTCGCCGTGCGGGCCGCCTATTATAAATTGACCTGTCGGATTTATATGATACTTGGTCTCTGGTGTGATCAGTTTAGCGGGTATTATCTTTTTAACTACCTCTTCCATAATGCCTTCGGCCAGATCTTTCTGCGTAACGTCCGGGCTGTGCTGCGTGGAAACAACGACCGTATTGACAGAGACGGGCCTGCCATCTACATAATTAAGGGTTACCTGCCCCTTTCCGTCTGGCCTGAGAAAGCCGAGCGTGCAGTCCTTTCTTACCTCGGCAAGCCTTTGCATAAGCTTATGGGAAAGCTCGATAGGCATTGGCATAAACTCTTCGGTGTGATCGCAGGCATAGCCGAACATAAGTCCCTGATCTCCTGCGCCCTGCTCTTTATTTTCATCGCTATCAACGCCCATTGCTATATCGGCTGACTGCTGGCCTACCGTAACCATCACGGCACAACCGTCTGCGTCAAAGCCCATATCGCCGCCAACGTATCCTATCTCTCTTATAGTCTTTCTTGCTATTTCCTGATAATTAACAGTGGCATTACTGGTTATCTCACCGGCGATAACGACAAGCCCTGTCGCCACGAGTGTCTCACAGGCAACCCTGGCATTTGGATCCTGCGCAAGGTGCGCGTCCAATACGGCATCAGATATCTGGTCGGAGACCTTATCCGGATGCCCCTCGGTCACTGACTCGGATGTAAATAAATATTCCTTCGCTCCCATTATAATATTCTCCCTTTTGACTTAATATTTATTCTTAAACCAGCAAAGTACACGTCTTCCACGGTCTAAAATATAAGCCCTTATTATTTAACCTTTTCGGTTAATTGTCAATGATTTTTTAATGATCTGGAGGGGTTTACACGTCGTTATTTAAAGCTGCAGAGGGCGGGTCAGCTCCAGTACTCTTCCTTATAAAAAGCCGACAGTCTGGAGCTTACGTAGTGCTCTACCTCTCTTGCCGTGGCAAAGCCGAGAGCTGTCTTACTTATCTCGCGAGCCTCGGCGAAACTGACCGAACGCACAAGCTTTTTCACCCTGAGAAGAGAAAAGGCATTCATACTGAGATTATCGATCCCCATCCCGATAAAGACCAGCGCATGCTCCGGCTCGCCTGCCATCTCTCCACAGACACTAACGCTTATGCCTTCTTTTGCCGCGATATCAGCAACGCTCTTTATTATCCGCAAGACAGCCGGATGAAAGGGCTCGTAAAGATAGGCAACATGCTCGTTAACGCGGTCGATAGCCAGGGTATACTGAAGCAGGTCGTTGGTGCCGATAGAAAAGAAATCCACCTCTTTAGCGAGCAAGTCCGCGATAAGCGCGGCGCTTGGAACCTCTATCATAGCGCCGACCTCGATTGCCGCATCATAGTCGATACCTTCGGCGCTAAGCTCCTGCTTCGCCTCTTCAAGGCAAAGCTTGGCGCGCAACAGCTCCTCCACTCCGGATATCATAGGGAAGAGTATCTTTATCTTACCGTGCGCGCTTGCGCGCAGTATGCCGCGCAGCTGTGTCTTGAAGATATCGGTACGCTTCAAAGAGAACCGGATGGCACGAAGCCCAAGCGCAGGGTTTATCTCCTCGACATTATCAACCTGCGCCAGTAGCTTATCGCCGCCGACATCAAGCGTGCGGACCACGACCGGGTGGGGGCTCATCTTCATCGCTACGTGTCTGTACGCAGCGACGTGTTCATCCTCGGTGGGAAGATTCTTGCGATTAAGAAAGAGGAACTCACTTCGGTACAGCCCCACGCCCTCACTGCCGTGATCGATCAAGGAACTTATCTCGGAGACAAGCTCCATATTGCCAAGCAGCTTTACCCTGTGCCCGTCGGTCGTCTCCGAAGGAAGACTCCTATAATGGCGCAGCGCCCTGCCGTACTTCTTATACCTAAGCTTACGCTTCTCATAGACGTCGATTACGCTATCGGAGGGATTTATAATAACAGCGCCTGTCATCCCGTCTACGATAACGGTATCGCCGGTGGCAACGCTGCGGGTAACGCTCTCAAGCCCCACCACAGCCGGCAGCTCCAGACTCCTTGCCATAATGGCGGTATGCGAGGTCTTCCCGCCTATATCAGTCAGAAAGGCCAGGACATTGCCCTTACCCATCTGCGCGGTATCGGTCGGAGACAGGTCGTGGGCAACTATTATAGAGGGCTCCTCAACGTCGTCGATCTTCTCATGCTTGCCGCCGGCGAGATTAACCAGGATCCTGTCTACTATATGTTCGACGTCAGAGCTGCGCTCTTTAAAGTACTGATCGTCTATACCGTCAAAGAGCTCCTTTATCCCCTTCATAACGGCCTTGAGCGCCCACTCGGCATTTATCCGCTGCTTCTTTATAACGCTTATTGTATCGTTGATAAGCATCTGATCGTTTAAGATCATCAGATGGGCATCGACTATTCCTATATGCTCTTTTACACGCTCTTCCTTGGCGAGTTTTCGTTTGATCTTCCTGAGCTGCTCGCGCGAGACCTTAAGGGCCTCACGAAACCTGTGTATCTCGCCGTCCACGCCCGAAGTGTCAAGATGGCAGACGGGTACGGCATCGCCCAGCAGAACGTCGGCCCCGGCCGAGGCGATAAGGTGGGCCTTCCCGATAACAATTCCGGACGAGACCCCAATGCCCCTCATAAGGACTACATCTTTTTTCTGATCAAGCGTTTTCTTCATCAAAGCCCCGTTCTATAAGCCCGCCAAGAGAATCAATTGCGCTCTTTGCGTCACTCCCGTCGGCGCGCAACGTCACGACCGAGCCACAGGCGGCCGCTAATATCAAGATACCCATAATACTCTTGCCGTTGACCTCCTGGCCGTCTTTTGCGATAAATATCTCGGAGTCGAATTTATTGGATATCTGCACAAAACGCGAAGCAGCCCTGGCATGCAAGCCAAGCCTGTTGGTTATCTTAAAGTCCTTTTCAATACAACCCGAACCTGCACCGTCGTCGCCGTCACCGCCGCATCTCTTTTCATACTCAACAGGCTCCCTTGTCGGAAGATCTCTTATATCTATCTCAACACCGGCGTCTTCAAAACGCTCAATAAGATCTTCGTCCTCGGGGTCGAGGATAACCGAGAGGCAGATCTTTCTGCCGTCTTCTTTATGATGGACGTTGCCTATATTGAGTTTACTAAAACGCAGACCCTGCTCGTATAACCTGTAGGCCTCGCCTATAGAACTTACTACGAGTATCGCCTGCGAAGCGTCGAGCGCACCGCTTACGATACCGCTGGCCACCTCATCGACGGGGCTTACGATAACGTCCAGATCCTGCTCTGCGCAGGCCCTCATAACAGAGGCGCGAAAACTATCGCCGGCGACCTCGTCAGAGGCTACTATCAGAAGCTTCGCCCCGAGGTTCGGAGCCCAGGCGCCCAGCACCTGACCGTGCAGAAGTTTATCATCTACCCTTATAAGCAGCATACTAACCTTTCCCCTTGCCCTTTTCTTTTTCGCTACAGCCGCTCTTGGACTCTTTGAGCATCTCGCTTGCAAGCACTATACTCTTGCGTCCGTGCTCGACAAGAAGCACAGCGAGCTCTTCAATAGAGCGCCCCTCGCGGCTACCCAGAAATTTAAGGATCAGCGGCAGATTAACGCCGGTTATCACCTCTAATATCCCCTCGTCAAGGAGCGAAAGCGCGATATTTGACGGCGTGCCGCCAAACATATCGGTAAAGACCACGACACCTTCGCCGTCCGAGACCTCGACCAAGGCCTCCTGCAGCATCTTCTTTATATCGTCGCTGGTCTCCTCGCCTTTTATACTAAGGGCCATCATCCTCTCGGCAGTACCCACAATACTTACCGCACCGACAAGCAAAGCCTCTGCCAGACGTCCATGCGTTATTATCACAGCTCCAATCATAAAATCACCCTCTTTTGCTCTACTTATAAGGACTCGTCCTTATACGGTATAAATCAAGATATCAGGTCTTTTTTATATCGCGATGCTTTATCTTACACTTACCCTGCTGCAAGGCCGAGCTCAATGAGAGGCTCTCAACTATAGAGACCGAGCGGTGCTTACCGCCAGTACAACCTATAGCTACCTTTAGATATGATTTGCCTTCCTTTGAATAAAGCGGAATAAGGTAGGTCAAAAGTGCGGTAAATTTTTCGATAAAGCCCTTTGTTTCTTTCTTTGAAAGCACAAACTCTCTTACCGACGCGTCGGTTCCGTTAAGACCTTTGAACTCATCTATAAAATAGGGGTTCGGTAAGAAGCGCACATCCATTACTATATCGGCATCTACCGGCACACCGTAACGAAAGCCAAAAGATACAAGACTCAACGACATTACAGGGCCGCCGTCCGGGGTCTTAAAATACTCCAGCAGATAATCCTTGAGCTCATGGACATTAAAAGCCGAGGTATCGACGATCTCGTCGGCCGTGCCCTTGAGCTCGCTCAAAAGCTCTCTCTCAATGGCTATGCCGTCCATAGGACTCGATACGTTCTCTATGGGATGGCGACGCCTGGTCTCGCTGAACCTTCTGGCAAGCACCTCGTCGTCGGCATCAAGGAAGAGAAGCTCTGCTTTACAGCCGGCCTCTTTTACCGAACGGAAGATACTGGGAAAATCCTTTAAGAATTCCTTTTCGCGAACATCTACAACGGTCGCAACCTTTGTTATCTCAGTGCTCTGCGAAAAGAGCTCCAGGAACTTGGGCAAGAGTGTAGTGGGCAGGTTATCAACACAGTAATAACCAAGGTCCTCCAGCACATTTAAGGCGGTACTCTTGCCTGAGCCGGAAGGCCCGCTTAGAACGACAAGTCTTGTCTTCTTCAAAACCTATTCCTTTTGGCCTTTTCTTCGTCCATGAGGGTAAGGCCTTCGATGAGCGCCTTGCTCGGGCCATAGCCCATTATCTTAAGGATCTGGTTGCGGGCTGCGACCTCGACAATAACGGCGACGCTCCTGCCGGGACTTACCGGAACCTTAAGATAAGGTACGTCAACGCCGAGCACGTCACAGGTCTTCTCGTCAAAACCGAGCCTCTCATAATCACCTTTCGGATCCCAGGTCACGAGCTCAACGACGATATCGAGCTGCTTCTTCTCTCTAATTGCGGTAATGCCAAAGAGGTCTTTGATATTTACAATGCCCACCCCCCTGACCTCGAGATGGTAAGGTATGCGGGTAGAGGCCATACCAAAGAGCGTGCAGGGGTATATTCTCTTTATAACTACGGCGTCATCTGCGACAAGCCTGTAGCCGCGCGATATGAGCTCAAGGGCGCACTCGCTCTTGCCTATCCCGCTCTTGCCTTTTATAAGTATCCCGATGCCGAGCACATCGACGAGCACGCCGTGCAGCATGACAGATGGAGCGAGCCTTACCTCAAGAAAGTTCATTATTGCTTCGAGAAAAACAGAAGAGGTCTGCGGCGTTCCCAGTATGGGTATCCCGTACTTCTTTGCATGGAGCACAACAGACTTCGGCGGCGGCAGGTCGCGAGTCACTACGATGGCGGGCAGCTCCTTTTCCAGGAGCGCAAGGGTCTGCGCCAGTTCCTCGCCGCTTAGACTGTTCAGATAAGCGATCTCGGCAACACCCAGCACCTGAACCCTATCGTTGTAGAGAAGATGCTCCGGTAGATGGAGCAGTTAGCGTTGTAGTTCAGTTTACAGGGGTACAACTCCTGTCA